>Ga0070679_100007241_pt1 | contig 10354 bp, 10 predicted proteins | sample KBSC63BmetaG_FD_65652 | JGI IMG/M metagenome (GOLD analysis project Ga0070679, IMG submission 65652) | Corn rhizosphere microbial communities from Kellogg Biological Station, Michigan, USA - KBS C6-3B metaG | ecosystem: Host-associated > Plants > Roots > Rhizosphere | place: USA: Michigan... | reverse complement strand
CGTGATCTCCCGCTCCGGATCCACGTCCAGCCCGTACCACTTCCGGTACTTTTCGGCGATCGCCAGACGCAGCGCCGGACTGCCCCACGTGATCGCGTACTGATTTATGTCGCCGTGGATCGCCGCGCACGCCGCATCCTTCATCGGCTCCGGCATCGGGAAGTCGGGGAAGCCCTGCGCCAGATTGATCGCCCCGTACTCGTTCGCCACCCGCGTCATCTCGCGGATCACGGACTCCGTGAACGTGCTGGCGCGCTTCGCTGTTGCGGCGCGGGCGGCGATCTTATCGATGCTGGTCATGGATCCCTCGCGAGCAGCTACGGCGTCTTCATGATCACTTCGATCGCCCCGTTCGTGCCCGCCTTGATTCCAAAGCGCCCGCCCGCCTGCGAAGGGTCGTAGTACCGGAGACCGCCGACCTGGTACGCGTTGATGCTCTTGAGCGCGTTGATGTCGCCGACGAACTGCTCATTGACGAACACCTGCGCGTAATTGCTGCCCGAAGTGCTCGAGGACATGGTGCCGCGCGGCGCCAGCCAGTTCGGCCGTAGTCGCTGTATTGCATCGTACGCGCTGTTCAGGTCGGCGTGGGCGTTCACTATCTCCTCGGAAGTCAGCACACTGCCCTTCCTGAACGAAGTCTCGCCCTCAGGTCTCGATGGAGACGATGCGCAGCCGATGACGGCCATCATTCCCACCAGATAAAAAAGCTTGCGTGACACGGGTTACCTCCGGAGTTTAGCGTCAGCTACCAGTCGGAAATCATACCACCCACCAGCCCAACCATGCGAATCGGAGTCATCTTCGGAATAGTGCTGGCGATCATTCTCGCCACCGTACTCTGGAAACGAGGCAAGCCGCCCGCCCCGTAGTACCGCGCTCCAATCGCCTCGCCACCGGCTACCTGATGTCGGTGATGACTTCGATCGCTCCCGATACGTTCCCGGACCCGAAACGCGTCGTAGCCTCGGTGCCGTTGTAATAGTGGATCTCGCTGATTCCCTGGATGTTGAGAGTGCGCAGCGACTGTAGATCGCCGTAGCGCTGATGATTGAGATACACCTGCGGATACCCGGTGTCGCTTCCGTAGATCGTCGTCTTGCCGTGCGAGTTCAGAAACTGCGGACGAAGCCTGGCGATCGCGTCGTACGCGTTCGAGACATTCACCCCCGCGATGTCTTCGCGCGTGATGACGTTCGCGTTGGGCATACCGCCCGGAAACGACGACGGCGGAGGGGCGCAGGCCAGGACAGCGCCGGCAAAGACACCAACAATCGATATGACGCGCATCATCTGCCTCCTAGTTTGGCGAGGGCGGCTCGGATGAGCTCGGCCGCCGCTTTTGAAGGTGCACCAGCATCGAGCGCGGCGCGAACTCCTCGCTCCGCATCGGCGCTGGAATAGCCCAGCGAAACCAGTGCCCGCATGGCGTCGTCTGCTGCCGCCGTCGCCGGTGCGGCCGAAGTCCCGCTCGACTCGCCCAGCCCATCGAGTTTGTCCGCCAGATCCAGGATCAGCCGCTCAGCTTTTTTCCTGCCCACTCGCGGGACGCTCTGCAGGGTCGGAATGTCCTTTTCCCGAATCGCTCGAATCAGCCGCGTGGCAGAAAGCGCCGACAACATCCCGATCGCGAGCGAAGGACCCACGCCATTCGCCGTCAACAGCTTCTCGAACAGGCGCTTCTCGAAAACGCTCGCGAACCCGAAGAGCTGCCACGAATCTTCCTTCACCACCAGCGACGTGTGCAGCGTCAGGTCTTCACCCACGCGCGGCAGCGTCTCGTAGACGCCGAGTGGAATCGTCAGCTCGTACCCGACACCCCCGCTTGTCATCACCTCGAGCGCGTCGATGTCCTTCGCAATGAGCTTCCCGTGTATCAGTGCAATCAATGCTTCAACGTCACTTCGATGACGCCGTTGATTCCGGTGGGATTCTGCATTCCGAACTTGGTGGCGGCTTCGGCGCCCTTGTAAAAGCGGATCTCGAGAACTTCCATCGCTGGAATATTGCGCAGCGAGTTGACATCCCCGTAACGGGCGACGCCGAGATAGACGTCGGGAAGTCCGGTATCGGATCGGGAAAGGTCTGTCCCGTGCGAGTGCAGAAAAGCGGGGCGAAGCTTTTCCACCGCTTCGTACGCGGTGGTCGTATTGGTGCCGGCGATCTCGTCCGCGGTGATCAGATTCGCGGCTTTGTGAGGACCGGACTTGGCGCTTGCACTCGCGCAGCCAAGCGCGGCCGCGACAGCAACGAGATAAATCGCTCTCCTCGACATGTCCATCCTCCCAGGTTCGCCCGCTGTCACGGTCAATTCTGCCGCCGGTTCTCCATCACCGCCAGCCGCCGCACCGACTCGATCTTCGGCAGGTTGGGGGTCAGCGCCCAAGTCAGCGCTGCCGCCACTCCATCTGCCGCGTCCGTCGGCTGCGGCGCCGACTTCAGCCTCAGCAATCTCGTCACCATGAACTGCACCTGGAGCTTCGTCGCCGCGCCCGTGCCCGCGACCGCCTTCTTTATCTCCGATGGCGGATACTCGTGGATGTCCATTCCCGCCTGCGAGCCGGCCAGCAGAATCACGCCGCGCGCGTGGCCCAACACGACCGTAGTTCGCACGTTTCGCGCGTAGAAGATGTCTTCGATGGAGAGTACCGTCGGCTTGTGCCGCCGAATCAGCTCGACCACGCCGTCGTGGATGTCCGACAGTCTCCGTGGCAGCGCGTCGCTCGGCTTCGTGCGGATCACGCCGCACTCGATCAGCGTCAGCGCGTTGTGTCCGTCCTTCCGAACTACTCCGTAACCTGTGACCGCGGTTCCCGGGTCGATCCCAAGGACCACGATCGGCTCGGACTCACGCACCGGTCATCTGCTCGACGTCCATGTCGAAATTCGCCGACACCTTCTGGACGTCGTCCAGATCCTCGAGGTCCTCGAGCAGCTTCACCAGCGACTCCGCGTTCTTGCCTTCGACGCGCACCGTCGACTTCGGAATGAAGGCGACCTCGGATTCGGTGATCGCGAACCCCGCCTTCTTGATCGCGTCCTCCACCAAGTGGAGGGAATGCGGATCGGTAGTCACGATGTACTGATCTCCCTCCGCCCGGAAATCTTCGGCGCCCCCGTCGAGCGCGGCTTCGAGAACGGGATCTTCATCGTACTTGTTCGCGTCGATGTAGATCTGCCCCTTCCGGTCGAACAGGTACGACACCGAGTGCGGCGGCCCGAGGTTGCCGCCGAGCCGCGTGAGCTTGTGCCGGACTTCGGCGACGGTGCGCGTGGGATTGTCGCTCAGGGCTGAAATGAGAATCGCGACGCCGCCCGGGCCGTAGCCCTCGTACGTCACTTCGACGTAGGTCACGCCCTCGAGATCGCCCGTCCCCTTCTTGATCGCCCGCTCGATGTTCTCCTTCGGCATCGACGCGGCCTTCGCGGCATCGATTGCGGTACGGAGTCGCGGATTCCCGGCGGGATCGCCCCCCGCGAGCTTGGCCGCCATCGTGATCTCACGAATCAGCTTCGTGAACTGTGCACCACGCTTGGCGTCGGTAGCCGCCTTGTAGTGCTTGATCTGCTTCCATTTACTGTGGCCGGCCATGTTCAGCTCGGTGGAAATTGTGTGGCGGTATGTCGCGGTTGTCCCGTAATCGTGGAACCCGCGAGCTCCTGCACGAGAGCATTGAGCTCCGCGCGGGATGCCTCATCTAACTGCCCCACAGCGGCTTTCACAAGGTCTTCGAAGGCGATCGCGCAGCGCGCCCGGTCATGGCCGGTCAAACCCCCGAAAACTCCGAACGCCGTCGACCTTATGCCGCTCGGAACCGCGAGCGATGCCAGCCACTGCTTGGTATGCTCCGTCCGCTCGAGAGTCATCTCGCGCGGCAGCTCGTGGGGGGGCAAGATGCTGGCGCATAGTCGCCCCAGCTGAAAGCAGGCGAGGAGCGTTTCGCGGTCTCCGCCCAGCGACGCCCGCCCCGACAGCGCCGCAAGAGAGCGAAATCGGAATGTGGGGGTAGCAAGAGCGAAGCGGGGTGGTTGGCCGATCACTCTCCGAATCTAGGCACGGACTCAACCCTCGGCTACATTCCGATCTATGGCCGTACCGGTCCTGAACCCCCCAAAATCGATACTCTGGGTAGACGATGAGGGTGAGCTCCTCGAGCCTCACCGCATCTTCCTGCGCTCCAAGGGCTATACCGTAGAGTGGGCGAGCAACGCGGACGACGCCGTCGAGCTGCTGAGGCGCCGCCCGTTCGACATCCTGCTGCTCGACGAGCAGATGCCGGGGAGACGGGGACTGGAGGTCCACCGCGAGGTGCGCGAGATCGCGCCGACGCTGCCGGTGGTGATGGTCACCAAGAGCGAAGAAGACTCCACGCTCAAGGAAGCGATCGGCGCCAACATCCGCGACTACCTCGTCAAGCCGATCAATCCGCGGCAGGTGCTGACGGTCGTGACGCGCATTCTCGAAGGTCCGCGCATCCGCCAGCAGGCCATCGCGCGCAGCTTCGTCGAAAGATTCCGGGCGATCGAGCTGGAGCGCGACCACAACCTCGATTGGCGTGGCTGGATCGACCGCTACGACGAGCTGATGCGCTGGGATGTCGATCTCGCCGCCGCCGGCGAGATGGGACTCTACGAATCGCTGCAGGGTCTCTATCCCGACATGCACCGCGAGTTCGCGGTGTACATGAAGGACGCCTACCCCGAATGGCTCAAGAACCTCGAGGGGAATCGTCCGCCGCTTTCTATCGACATCGTCGCCGAGTTCCTGCTGCCGATCCTTGAGCGCGACAAGGCGGCCGTTTTCATCGTCGTCGATTGTCTGCGCCTCGATCAGTGGCGCGTCCTCGAGCCATTGCTCGCGCCCTTCTTCGACGTCGAGACGACGCACTACTTCGCCGTGCTCCCGACGGCGACGCCGTACTCGCGCAATTCTCTCTTTAGCGGGCTCTTTCCGGGCGAGATCGCGGCGCGACTCCCCGACTGGTGGGGCAACGCGGATCGCGAGGACGAGTCCCTCAATGCGCACGAGAAGGAGCTGCTCGAGTCGCACCTGGAGGAGCTGTGCGGAAAGACGCCGGTTCGCTACCAGAAGATCTCGACCGCCGGCAACTCCGACGAGCTCGAGCGGCATCTCGGCACCGCGATCGGCCCCGAGGGCGTGAGCGCCTTCGTGTTCAACTTCGTAGACCTCCTCACGCACGGACGCAGCGAATCGCAGATCCTGTACGAAGTCGCGCGCGACGAGATCGCGCTGCGGCAGATCACTCGGCAGTGGTTCCAGCGTTCGGCGCTGTTCAGCGTGCTGAAGGAAGCGTCGCGGCGGAAGATCTCCGTGCTGCTCACCACCGATCACGGCTCCATCCACTGCAACACTCCCGCGACGGTGTACGCCAAGCGCGACGCGAGCGCCAATCTCCGCTATAAGTTCGGCGAAGATCTGCGGGCCGAGCGCCCGGACCAGGCGCTGCTGTTTCCGAGCGAAGATATGCTGCGCCTGCCGCGGCGCGGCGGGGGAGGGAACACTCTCCTCGCGACGAATGACTGTTTCTTCGTCTACCCGACGAAGCTGCGCGAGTACCAGAGCCGGTACCGCGGTTCGTTCCTCCACGGCGGCGTGACGCCGGAGGAAGTGATTCTCCCGCTGGCGCTGTTGACTCCGCGACGGTAGTGGGGGAGGCGGGAGGCGGGAAGCGAGAGCCGGGGACGCGGCGTCAGGACTCGCGAATTGGCTTATCTACTTCCGCCTTCCCGCCTTCCCGCCTCCCCGCCTCCCCGCCTCCCCGCTAGTGAATACTCCAGTCTACAATAGGCTCCTCCCATACCTGCGCCCGCACAGCTGGCGTATGGTGATCACGATCGTCGCGAATCTTATTGCGGCGCTGCTCGACGGGTTCTCGATTGCGCTCCTGATCCCGTTCCTCAACATCCTGTTCCACCAGCCCGCGACGGCGATCCCGAATGGGATGGTCGCGAAGCTGATCAACGCCGCGATCGGCGGACGCATCATTCCGGGGGACGAGATGCGCTCGCTCCGGAACGTGATCATCGTCGTGCTCATCGCGGTCGTCCTCAAGAATCTCCTGGTGTGGATCGCGGGCCAGTTCGGCGCGACGCTCCAGGAGTACGTCACACGCGATCTCCGCAATTCCGTCTACCGCCACCTCGCGCACCTCCCGCTCGGCTACTTCACCCAGATGAAGGCCGGGCAGATCCTGTCGCGCGTGATCAACGACACGTTCGAGACGCGGCTGATTCTCACGCAGATCGTCACGCAGTCGCTGCAGAGCGCGTCGCTCGTAATCGTGTACATCGCGATCCTGTTCAGTATCTCGTGGCAGCTGTCGCTCATCGCGCTCGTGATTCTGCCGCTGCTCGGGGTCTCGCTCCAGCCGATGTTGAAGAAGCTGCGGAAGGGAAACCTTCGCCGCGGCAACGTGCACGGCGAGATGACGAGCGTGCTTCAGGAGACGATCAGCGGCATCAGGCTGGTGAAGGCATCGGGCACCGAGTCATACGAGGAAGCGCGCTTCGCCGACGGGAGCAACAAGTACGCGACGAGCAGCCTTAAGATGACGCGCCTGGCGCTGGTCGCTCCGCCCGTGACAGAGATCATCGGTACTCTGATCGCGGTTCTGATTCTATGGATTGGCGCCTGGCAGGTCCTTCGCAGCGGGACGATGACCGGCGCGACGCTGCTGGCATTCCTCACGCTCGTGCTCCGCCTCCTGCAACCACTCAAGCAACTCTCGCAGATGCGCACGACTGCGCAGTCGTCGCTCGCGTCGGCGGAGAGGCTGTTCGAGATCCTCGACTCACCCGCGGAATTCCAGCGCGATCGGGGCACGCGCGACACCGCGAAATTCGACCGTGACCTGAGGTTCGAGGAAGTCAGCTTCTCATACGGCGACGCCCCCGTTCTCTCCAACGTCGATTTCAGCGCGAAGAAAGGCGAAGTCGTCGCGCTCGTGGGACCGAGCGGGTCGGGGAAGAGCACGCTGGTCGATCTGATCCCGCGCTTCTACGAGCCGACCGAAGGCCGGATTCTCCTCGATGGAATCGACACACGCGAGATCAAGCTGCCCGTCCTTCGCTCGCTCACCGGAATCGTGAGTCAGGAGACAGTTCTCTTTCATGACACCGTGCGCAACAACATCGCGTACGGCGCGATGGGGAAATACACGCAGGCCCAGATCGAGGAAGCGGCCAAAGCAGCCAACGCGCACGAGTTCATCGTGGACCTCCCGCAGGGCTACGGCACGCTTCTCGGCGAGCGCGGGACCCGTCTTTCAGGGGGTCAACGGCAGCGATTGGCGATTGCCCGGGCCTTGCTCACCGATCCGCCGATCCTCATTCTCGATGAAGCGACGTCAGCCCTCGATACGGAGTCGGAACGTCTGGTGCAGGAGGCGGTTGACCGACTCTTGCAAGGAAGGACGGTGTTCGTGATCGCGCACAGGCTTTCCACGATCACGCACGCGGACCAGATACTAGTTCTCGATCGCGGTGAGATCGCTGAGCGGGGCACGCACGCCGAGCTTCTAACGCGGCGCGGCGCGTACTATCGTCTCTATTCGCTCCAGTTCGGTGATGCCGACGAGGCATCGATGGTTCCTTCAGCCGGGTAAGCTCAATTGCACGTTTTGTTTCTCTACGCGGGTCGCGAGTGGTCAGGCACGGCCCGTCTCTTTTCCAGAGCTGCGCGGGGCGTCTCCGAGCGCGGAGCAAAAGTCACGCTTCTCGTCGCGCCGGACAGCAACGTGCATTTGGCGGTGTCGCCGCGGCGCGATCCCAATCAGCCCCGGCATACACCGATACCCGAGCCGTTCGAGATCATTCCATTCTCGACCGAGGGCTGGTTCTTCTCCGCCGCCCGCAGGCTCCGGAAGATTTTTCGACGCTGGGATGCCGACACGATCTTCGTCACCAACGACCGCGAGCATCTGATCGCGGCGACGGCGTGCTGGATGAGCCGCGGTGGGGCAGTTGTCCGTTGGACTCCTGCTGGAAAGAGGCTGAGCATGGACACCGCCGGACACTGGGGCGCGCGGCTGGCTAAAACGTGGTTCCTGTTCGCCAGCGAGACAGATCGCCGGGCGTCGGAGATTCCCAAGAAGGCCGCCGGAAGCAGCGTCGCCGAGATCGGCGTCAACATCGACAACTATCGCCTGGACGCCCAGAAACCCTTCCCCGCCGAGGAGGCGTCGAGCGATCAGCCGAAGGCCGTTCCCCTCGACTACATAGTTTGCGTTTACGACCACACGGCTCGCGGTCGCGCGGCGACTGCCATTCGCACGCTGTCGATGCTGGCGCCGCGGCATCCCAACCTGCGGTTGATGTTCGTCGGCCCGGGCTCGGACGACGAAGATCTTCGCATGCAGGCGGCCGCCCTTCGCGTGCTCCATCTCGTGAGCTTCCTCGGCGAGCGCGACGACCAGACCAACCTGATGCGGGACGCGCACCTCGGATGGGTCGTCGCCGAGGCGGACACCGGAGTGTACGGGCTTCTGGATCTGATGGCGCTGGGGATTCCCGCTGTCGCGAGTGAAGGTGGCATCGCGCAGCGGTATATCGCGCACGGAATCAGCGGTGCTCTTTATCCGGCTGACGACTCGGCGTCGACGGCTGCGGCGGTCGCCGGGTTGCTCAAGAACGAGGAGTCCCGCGACGCGATGGGCAAGGCGGCGCGTACCCGCGTCGCGCGGGAGTTTCCCGAGACCGCGATGATCGAAGGCTTCGACCGCGCCGCGAATTCCGCGCGCGCGGGAAGCCGGCACGCGGGGTGAGCTCTATCGGCGGTCTTTCGCGAGTGGACTCCCTGTCTCTATAGATTACGCCCGGTGCGAGTTCTGATAATCGGCAGCGACAACCCGTGGCGCATGGAGCGGGGGACGCAACGCGCCCTTCGTCGAGCGGGTCACGTCACCCGGGTGATCGACGATGCGCGGGCGAAGAAGCTGATCGGACGGAATCTCGCCCAGCGTTGGGCGATCTCGCAGGCGAAGCGCTTCAAGCCCGATTTCGTCCTGCTCTCGGAATGCGGCGCGCTCGCCCCCGAGACGGTGCGCCAGATCATCGACGGGAAATCGAACGCGATGTGGTTTCACAACGCGCAGTCGTTCAAGAGCACCTACCGCCCAGACATCGCGCACGTCGTAAAAATCGGCAAACTGACCCAGACATTCTTCGTGACGGGCTTCGAGAAGGAATGGGCTCGCCTGGGACTCCCGGCAAAATTTCTCCCGGCGTGCGCCGATGTCGGCATCAAGCCGGTCCCGGCCGAGAAATTATTCGAAGCGGATGTTGCCTTCATCGGTTCAGGCCACGACGCGGCACGCGCGAAATTCCTGCTCAAGGTCGCGGCCAAGTACGACTTCAAGGTCTGGGGTCCTGAGTGGGGGGAATGGCGCAAGCCGCTCCACTGGGGCGGACGGTCCGTGGAAGGCAAGGAATTCGCCGCCGTCTGCGCCAGCTCGAAGATCATTCTCGGCGTGAACCCTTCCCGATACACGGGCGACCCCGGGAATACCACATCGGATCGCACCTGGATGACGATTATCGCCGGGGGATTCTTTCTCGGACACGGCACGCCGGAGCTCAAGCGCATGCTGCACGACGGAGAGCATTGCGCGTGGTACAACGACATCGATTCCTGCCTCGCGCAATGCAAGAATTACCTGCTCAATTCCCACGCGCGGGAACGCATCAGACGAGAGGGGCAGGGTTTCGTGCGGCAATACCATACCTTCGACCAGAGAATCAGGAATCTCCTCTCGGGCGAAGAGTTCGTTAACCCCCTCGGCTAGCTTCATAAGGTGACTGCGACCGAAGTGAAAGCGGCCGATATCCCGAAGCAGGCGAGCAAGGCGGTTCGCAAGCCGACGATGGCCCACCGCGCGGAGTACTACACGATGCGCGCGACGATCCGGGCTCTCAGCGCGTTGAGCTGGGATTCGGCGTGCAGGATTGGTGAGCGACTCGGCGCGCTGGGTTATCGTCCGCTTGGTATTCGAAAGCGCGTCGTCGAGCTGCAGATCGCGGCTGCGTTTCCCGAGCTGAATCACGAAGCGGTCGTGAAGCTCGCTCGCCAATCCTACCAGCATCTGGGCCGCACGTTCATCGAGACCGCGCTGCTCGATTCACTCGGCAAAGATGGACTCCAGGAGCTGGTGGAGAGCGTGGAGGGATGGGAAGAAGTCGAAGAGGTGATGGCGAAGGGGAAGGGCGCGGTGATGGTGACCGGCCACATCGGCAACTGGGAGCTGGCCGGGGGCTACGTCGCCGCGCGCGGAATTCCCCTCGACGCAATCGTCCGCGGGATGGCGAATCCCCTCTTCGATGCGTACATCAATCACAC
>Ga0070679_100007240_pt1 | contig 10354 bp, 9 predicted proteins | sample KBSC63BmetaG_FD_65652 | JGI IMG/M metagenome (GOLD analysis project Ga0070679, IMG submission 65652) | Corn rhizosphere microbial communities from Kellogg Biological Station, Michigan, USA - KBS C6-3B metaG | ecosystem: Host-associated > Plants > Roots > Rhizosphere | place: USA: Michigan... | reverse complement strand
CATACAAGATTTGCAAAAACGGGCGCACGAAATCCGGCAGAAATATAACCAGCTCAATGCCGAGCATGGTCATGAAGCCTGGGACAGTAAAGCCTACGCTATGGGCTTTGTCGGCGACGTCGGTGATTTGCTTAAATTGGTCATGGCCAAAGAGAATCTGCGTACGCTCAAAGGCGTCGATAATGTCGATGCTAAGCTGGCTCACGAGCTGGGAGACTGCCTCTGGGCGTTATTCGTCATCGCTGCCAGCTACGACATCGACTTGGAAGCGGCGTTTTTAAAGACCATGGATGAGCTCGATGTCCGGATTGCTGGAGGCCAAGAATGAAAATCAGTCTGAATAGTACAAAAGCGTTTAATCAGCGGTATAACGCCACCGGTGATATCGCGCCGAATGGCGTTGATGAATTGGTTGAGAAAATTGGGGCGCAGCTGGGGGCTGTCGAGGAGACGGTTGATTTCGGTTCCAAGTATGACGGGGTGATCATCGCGAAGGTCGTTTCATGTGTCGACCATCCGAATGCCGATCGGTTACATGTCTGCACCATCGACGATGGTGGTAAGGCCACTGATGTCGCTCGCGATGAGAACGGGCACGTTCAGGTAGTCTGCGGCGCGCCGAACGTACGTGAAGGACTGACGGTAGCCTGGCTGCCACCAGGCAGTACGGTGCCGGAGAGTTACGGCAAAGACCCGTTCGTCCTCGAGGCCCGGGAACTGCGCGGCGTGGTCAGCAACGGTATGCTGGCCAGCGCGAAAGAGTTAGCACTGGGCGAGAGTCATGACGGTATCCTTGAAATTACCGATGACGTGACACCTGGTACCGCTTTTTCGGACCAGTATAACCTCCGTGGCGACGTCGTGATCGATCTGGAAAACAAGATGTTCACCCATCGCCCCGATTGTTTCGGTTTCTTGGGTATTTCCCGCGAATTGGCTGGTATCCAGGGCATGCCGTTCAAAAGTCCCGACTGGTACGTGACGAATCCGACATTCCCGGCGGTCGAAGCCGATCCGCTGCCGTTACAGATCCGTAACGAAGTTCCGGAACTGGCGCCGCGCTTCACGGCGATCACGCTGCGCGATGTCAAAGTCGGCCCCAGCCCCACCTGGCTGGTGGTCGAACTCGCCAAGTACGGCCAGCGCAGCATCAACAATATCGTCGATTACACGAACTTCTTCATGTTGGAAACCGGCCAGCCGCTGCACGCTTACGATTACGATAAGGTCCGTGGGCTCGATAACGCCGAAACCGCTCGGCTGACAGTCCGTCTGCCCCGAGAAAAAGAGCGCCTCACCTTGCTTAATGGCAAGGAAGTGAATCCGCGCCAGGAAGCCATCATGATCGCAACCGATACGCAGCTCATCGGCCTGGCCGGTATCATGGGCGGCCAGACGACCGAGACCGACGAGTCCACTACTAACATCATTCTGGAATGCGCCAACTTCGACATGTATTCCGTCCGCCGCACCAGCATGGAGCACGGGGTCTTCACCGACGCTTTGACCAGGTTCAATAAGGGCCAGAGCCCGTTGCAGAATCTCGCCGTGTTGGCTAGGCTTGTCAACGAGATACGCCAGTTCGCCGGCGGCAAGGTCGCCAGTGAAGTCATCGATGATAATCACCTGTCGGAGGCCGTCCTGAGCCGGGGCTCGCTGTATCCGCCCATCCCCGTCACCGCTGGATTCATCAATGCCCGCCTGGGTCTTGACTTGTCCGCCGACCAGATGAAAACCTTGCTGGAAAACGTCGAGTTCACCATCGGCGTCGAAAGCGAGACGCTGACCGTCCTGGCTCCGTTCTGGCGCACCGATGTCGAGACCCGCGAAGACGTCGTCGAAGAAGTCGGCCGCCTGTATGGGTTCGACAAGTTGCCGCTGGTTCTGCCCAAGCGCAGCATTACGCCTGCCACCGAAGACCCATTACTAGCACTGAAATCCAAAGTCCGGGGTCTCCTGTCCCGAGCCGGTGCCAACGAGGTTCTGACCTACAGCTTCGTCCATGGTGACCTGCTCGAAAAGATCGGCCAGGACAAGACGCAGGCCTACCAGATAAGCAACGCTCTCAGTCCGGACCTGCAATATTTCCGTCTCAGCCTGGCCCCGAGCCTCCTCGAGAAAATCCATCCCAACATCAAGGCCGGTTACGACGAATTCGCCATCTTCGAGATGGGCAAAAGCCATAACCTCAACCACAGCAACGACGACGACTTGCCGACGGAATTCGAAATGCTTAGCTTGGTTTACACCGCTTCGGATAAGCTCAAGAAGTCCGGCGCGGCGTACTACGAAGCCCGCAAATTCTTGGCATATCTGGCAAATGAACTCGGCCTCGAGCTGGAATACCGGCCGATTGAAAACGAAGAAATCTACCAGGTCGCCAAGCCATACGACCACACTCGCTCTGCGTCGGTTTGGGTCAAGAACACGGATATCGCACTCGGCATGGTCGGCGAGTACAAGCCCAGCGTCCGAAAGGCGCTGAAACTACCGGCGCGCTCGGCCGGTTTCGGTATCGGGCTGAATCAACTTCTTGAAGCCGCTAAAAATCCGACCATTAATTGGTATTATAAGATTCCCCGCTTCCCGAGTGTCGTCCAAGATATCACGCTCAAAGTTGCTACCGATACGCCATTCGGGCCACTGCGTCATTTTATGCTTGAAAAAGCCCGGGAGTTCCGCCCTGAGGATGCGACGTCACAGTGGCGCTCCATTGATATTTACCAGTCGGAAACAGATATGGCGCACAAGAATATCACCTTCCGGTTCAGCATTGCCAGCTATCAGCGGACGATGACTGATACGGAGGTGACTAAACTGCTCGATAGCGTGGCCGAAGCCGCCAAGGCCGAATTCGGGGCGGAGCGGATCTAGCCCGATGCGGCGCCGAATCTCATCTGTTCTGGCGCTGACTAGCCTTCTAATACTGGTATTCTCCGGCTTGGGATGGTCTGGTGTAGCTTCGGCCGATGTCAACGACTTCGCCGTGACCAGTTTCAAGGCCGATTACTACCTGACGCACGCCGATAAGCAGGGCGCCCTCGATATCGACGAGCATATCGACGTCAATTTCACCGATAACAACCACGGTATCTTGCGGGCACTGCCGGAACGCTACAACGGCGAATCATTGCATCTGAAGGTCAAAAGCGTCGCGCGCAACGGCACTCCCGAGAAATACACGACCTCAACCCAGAACGGGAACCTGGTGCTAAAGATCGGTAAAGCCGATACTACGCTCACCGGCACGCAGCGCTACGAGATCAAATACGGCGTTGTGAACGTTATCAGATTCACCGGTGGCCATGACGAGCTGGACTGGAACGTCAACGGTACCCAGTGGCAGCAGCCGTTCTACGCCGTCCAGGCCACGCTGCACTATAAAGACAACCCGGTCAGCCAGCCGTACTGCTATACCGGTACGTATGGTTCCGGGGCGAGCGATTGCGATTTCAAGTCGACGGACGGGGCGATGACCTTCACCGCCAGCCGGAACCTGCAGATCGGCGAAACGATGACCATCCGGATGGATTTTATCAATGGATCGTTCACGCCGCCTACCTTTGCCGACCGGGCGCATGACTATGCCCGCGGAGTGATCGAACTGTTGGCCGCGCCGCTGATCATCTTTATCTTGGCGTATCGCTACTGGTACAAAAACGGCAAGGATATCAAGGGCCGGGGGACGATCATTCCGGAGTACGGGCCGCCGGATAACCTGGGGCCGCTGGCGGTCGATACCATCGCTCATTACAAACTCGGTACCAAGGCGATTTCGGCCACGATCATCGACCTGGCAATCCGAAAATATCTGAAGATCATCGAAACCACCAAGGATAAGCTTATCGGCAAGGACAAAGTCTATAGTTTGCAGCTGCTGACGACCGATTTTTCGAAGTTGAATAGCTATGAGCAACAGGTCTTGGAGGCAATCTTCGGTGGCGAGCTGAAGACGGTGGAGCTGAACAGCCTCAAGAATAAGTTCTACAAGACGTCGCAGGGCCTGCAGAAGCAGTTGCCAGCTGATCTGACCAAGGCGGGCTATTTCACCAGTAATCCGAAGAAAGCCGGCGCTGTATTGCTGGGTCTCGGCTCTGCGCTGTTATTCGTCAGTTTCTATCTGTTCGGTGCCAGTTGGCACATCGCCTTGAGCGGTATCCTGAGTGGCGCGATACTGGCCGGTTTCGCGCTCCTGATGCCCAAGCGCAGCCAGCGTGGCGTTGACGCCAAGGACGACATCGAAGGGCTGAAAGTATATATGGACGTCGCCGAGAAAGACCGTATCAAGATGCTGCAGAGCCCGGACGCGCCGTATGCCGCCCAAGCCGACGCGCCGGCCCAGACGGTCGAACTCTTCGAAAAATTGCTGCCATACGCCATCGTGCTCGGCGTCGAGCAACAGTGGGCCAAGAAGTTCGAATCGATCTATACCGTGCCACCGGATTGGTACAGCGGCAACTGGACGGCCTTCAACGCCGGTTATCTGGTCGGTTCGCTCAACAGCTCGATGGCTGTCATGTCGACTTCCTTCAGTTCCCCTTCCAGCAGTGGCAGTGGCATGGGCGGCGGTTTCTCAGGTGGTGGCGGCGGTGGCGGCGGCGGGGGAGGCTGGTAGATTTCGTAGCATACTATAGTTGTATTTTTAGCACAAATGTGTTATTTTACAACCTACCATGACCGATATTCTTTCCGGCCGGAGTGGAAGTGCTTTTTACCCAGACGATGCGTTCATTACTTTCGAGCGGCTAAAAAACGGCCAGGCCTGCCCGATCGAGACCGGCTTGGTGGTTCCGGGAAGAGGATTTGACGATCTGTTAGTGGTATTCTCGCAGTATCGGGTGGCCGCCTGGAACGAGACCGACGTTATAGAAGCGAACGTGATGAAAGCAGAGACGATGTACCGCTTGACCGAGAGCGGACAAGCGCTGGTCGCCACGCTCGACCAGGCCGCCAGGGCGGCAGGCGAACAGATACCGGCGAAAAAGCTCGCCGACTGGCGCGTCAAGTACCGGTGGATGCGAGACTCCAGCCTCGACGAGCTTCCGCAGCTGCTATATAACGTGTTCGGCCTGACCGGCGGTATGCCGATCGATGATCTGATGAATATGCGCTTGGTCGGCGCGGCCCGACCGCCGCTGGCGGCGGAAATCGAGTTCGAGGGTGATAACGCGAACGATCTGTATAGCCGGGCTCTCGGCGAGCTCGTTACCCAGGAAGGTGTGGATAGTAGGAAAGAAATGCACCGGATCCTGGGTGAGTTGTATGTCCCCGGTTTCCTGACACCGGCGACCGCGCGCGGCAGCCGACAACTGAACACGACAGAGGGCTTCAAACGCTGGGCGCAGGGTATCCTCGAGTACGGGCGTATCCAACGGTTACCCTTCGCGGCCCGTCACCGCGCGCTCGGGACAGTGGCCGCTAAGACACTGGTGCAGGTCGCGCGCCGGGTGGACGCGGCCTAGGCAGACGGCCCCGAGCCCCGTACAATAGGAGCGAGTAATGAAAAGTATCTGGCGGATCGTGCGCTTTACGCGTGAGCTGTGGCCCTATTACGTAGGCGTCTCTATCTTCACGATTTTGATCGCGGCGATGTCGCAGTTCATCCCCTTGCTGACGAAAGCCGCTATCGACGAACTGACCAAGGTCGCCAGCGGACACGCCAGCGTGACCAAGGTCGCTATCCTGGCGGGGCTGATCTTCGCGACCGATATCGGCCAGACCCTGTTCAGCAACTTCGGTGGTTACCTGGGTGATATGCTGGCCGCTAAGCAGCAACGGCTGCTCAGCAATAAGTATTACGCCCACGTCATGAGCCTGCCGCAGCGCTACTTCGATACCGAGCTGACCGGCAGTATCATCAACCGCATGAACCGGGGCATCAACCAGATCACCGAGTATACCCAGACACTCAGCAACAACTTCCTGCAGTTCATATTCAGCAGCGTCTTCACGCTGGCCATCGTGGCTCATTATTCGATCGTGGTGGCCTTGATCCTGCTCATCATGTACCCGATATTCATCTGGCTGACGACGCTCAGTAGTGCCAAATGGCTGGCATACCAGAAGGACGTCAACTACACCAGCGATATCGCCAGTGGTCGATTCGCGGAAAGCGTCGGACAGGTCAGGGTCGTCAAGAGTTTCGTGCAGGAAAAACACGAACTGGTAGTGTTCGACCGGCTGTGGCGCAGGATCGTCGGTATTACCAGCCCGCAGAGCATCCATTGGCACAAGCATGACATCATCCGTCGAACAGTGTTGGCACTCCTGAACTTGGCCCTGTACGCCTATATTTTCATTTCGACCGCGCAAGGCCATTTCACTATCGGAACCATGGTGCTATTGCTGCAATACGCGCAGCTGATGCGCATCCCGCTGTTCAGTATCAGCTACCTGGTCGGTGCTACTCAGCGGGCCATCGCCAATAGCAAGGATTACTTCGCGGTCATGGACGAACAACCCGAAATCCGCGACCACACGGGCGCGAAACCGCTGGTCGTCTCCGAGGGTCGGATCAGCCTGCGGGACGTCAATTTCCGCTACGGTGAGGACGAACTGGTACTCAAGAACTTGTCATTCGATATCGCCGCCGACAGCAAGGTGGCCTTGGTGGGCGAAAGCGGCCAGGGTAAGACGACGATTACCAGCCTGCTGCTCCGGTTGTACGAAGTGGAAAACGGCGCCGTGACTATCGATGGCCAGAACATTAACGACGTCACCCAGGAGAGTCTGCGCAAGAGTATCGCGGTCGTCTTCCAGGAGCCGGCGCTGTTCAGTGGCACGATCCGCGAGAATATCGCCTATGGCCGGCCGAAAGCCAGCGTCGACGAAGTGATCGCCGCCGCCAAGGCTGCCAACGCCGACGAATTCATCGGCAAGTTCGACAGGGGCTACGACAGCCAGATCGGCGAGCGTGGGCTCAAACTGAGCGGTGGCCAGAAACAACGGATCGCGATCGCCCGGGCGCTGCTCAAGGACGCCCCGATCCTCATCCTTGACGAAGCTACCAGCAGTCTGGACACCAAGAGCGAACGCCTGGTTCAGGAAGCCTTGGAACACCTCATGAAAGGCCGCACGACACTGATCATCGCCCATCGCCTCAGTACCATCCAATCGGTCGACATGATCATCTCCATCCAAGATGGCCGGGTAGCCGAAGTCGGTTCGCCGGCCGAGCTAGCCAAAGGTAACGGCATCTACGCCGAATTGCTCCATCTGCAAGCCGGACATACGCCGGCCAGCCTCAAAAAACTCCTTGCCTTTGGTTTTTCTGAGAAATAAGTGACTTTCGGGTCGACAGCCACCGAGGGGTCCGGTATACTTGATGGTAAGTTATGACAAAGAAGAGGGATCGATTTTTCGCGCTATTCGGGGCGATACTGTTCTTGGTAACGGCATCGGCGCTGACGATCGCCGTTATCTGGAACGGTGTCAGTAATAACGGCTCGAACAACACCGACACTACCAACGCCGCTGCCAACGCGCCCAAGAAGAACGGCACGCTCCAGGGCACCAAGCTGGCTGATTTCACGCCGGTCAGTTCGATCCCGACGCTCCAGTCTCAGGACACCACTGTCGGTACGGGTGACACCGTGAAAGCCGGTGATACGGTGACGGTAGACTATACCGGAGCGGTCGCCGCCACCGGTATCATATTCCAAAGCAGTCTTGATTCCGGCCAGCCGGCTACCTTCGGCCTCAACGAGGTCATCAAGGGCTGGACCGACGGCATTCCCGGCATGAAGGTCGGTGGCACGCGGCGCTTGCTTATTCCGGCCGCCCAGGCGTATGGCGCGAACCCACCGGCTGGCTCTGGTATCCCCGTCAACGCCGATTTGGTATTCGATGTCACGTTACATAAGATAGGCAACTAGGAGGCCCGATGTTACCAGATTTCACCCCTGTAGAGAGCGTCCCGGAACTTATCAAGACCGACCTGGTGGTCGGCGATGGCGACGAAGCCAAGGCCGAGGATACCGTCACGGTCCACTATACCGGCGCGGTCGCCGCTGACGGCAAGATCTTCCAGTCGTCCAAAGATTTCGGTCAGCCGATAAGTTTCGGGCTGAACCAGGTCATCAAGGGCTGGACCGAAGGTGTACCCGGCATGAAGGTCGGCGGCAAACGGCGTCTGACGATACCGGCCGAGCTGGCGTACGGCTCGAACCCACCCAGCGGCTCTGGCATCCCGGCCGACGCGCCACTGGTGTTCGATATCGAACTTATCGCTGTTGAACCTTCGTAGAACGGCACATCGCGGCTGAAAAGACTACGCCGCTTCATTCAGATGGAACGTAGCTTAAAACACAATATATAGCGTATTGACGCTTTAGTTAAGCACTAGAGTATACTAGAAGTACTTAGCAACCCTCACAAATCAAACGCTAAAATAAAACAATCATTAGGGGGAAATTATGGTCAAAAATATCACTATCTTCACGACGAACACCTGCGCCTACTGCGCCATGGTCAAGAAGTATCTGGATGTCAAAAACCACAAATACGAAGTCGTGAACCTGGATGATAACCCCGAGCGCCAGGCCGAAGCCCTGAGCCTGAGCGGCGCTTTGACGGTGCCGGTCACGGTTGTCACCAAGCACGACGACAGCAAAGAGGTCATCGTCGGCTACAACCTGGCCAAACTCGCCCCCGCTGTCGCGTAATTTTCAAGGTACGGCTCTAGATCCCGCCACTGTCATTCCGACCGGAGTGGAGGAATCTCGTACGCCTGAAATACTGGCAACGGGATCCTTCGACTTCGCTCAGGATGACAGTGGACGGGCTGAAGCTTCGTGTTGTTTGAACGATTGAAATTTTACTTCATAACTGAGAAGATAGGATGCGTATGACTGAAGAGACCGAGAAGACTATCCACGACCTGATTATCATCGGCGCCGGGCCGGCGGCTTTGAGCGCCGCCGTGTATACGACCCGAGAAGATATCGATACCTTGCTGTTCGAACGCGGCGTGGTCGGTGGTCTGGCGGCGGTGACGGATATGATCGACAACTACCCCGGTTTCCCGGAGGGCGTTGAGGGTCTGACTCTGGCCGACAATTTGCGCCGGCAGGCGGAGCGCTTCGGCGCCGTCATCGAGCTGGGCGAAGTCATGAAGATTACCGATGAGGGCGCCCTGAAAAAGCTGGATACCACCAGCGGAGATATGTACGCGAAGGCCGTGCTGATCGCGACCGGTAGTGATTATAAGAAAATCGGCGTGCCGGGCGAACTCGAATACTACGCCCGGGGCGTGCACTACTGCGCGACCTGTGACGGAGCATTCTATCGTGATAAGCGTCTGGTGGTCGTCGGTGGGGGCAACTCGGCCATCCAGGAATCGATCTTTCTGACCCGTTTCGCGACCCATATCGATCTGCTGGTGCGCTCCACTATCAAGGCTAGCGACGTATTGCAACAGGAATTGCAGAAATTCGTGGACGCCGGCAAGATAACCGTGCATTTGCATACCAGGACCGATGAGATCATCGGCGAAGAGAAATTCGTCAAGAAAGTCCGGGGGACGGATATCGAGACCGACGAGTCGGTCGAGTTCGAAACTGACGGCGTGTTCGTATTCGTCGGGCTGGAACCGAACTCGCAGTTCCTGGCCGGGACGGCCATCGAGCTGGACAAAATCGGTTTCGTGAAAACCGATAGCCGCTTGCAGACCACGATGGCGGGTGTCTACGCGGCCGGTGATATCCGGAGCGGTGCGACCATGCAGATCGCTACGGCGACCGGCGAGGGCGCCACGGCGGCGTTGATGATCCGCGAGCATCTCGAAGGGCACGAGCACCCGGTCCAGAATTAACCGGCCGGGGAATCCCGGAGTGACTTGACAACCTGCCGAGGCCAAGTATGCTAGAGGCATAAGCGTAACTAAAGTGCTGGAGTGGAAAGGTAACGTATGTCGTTTGGCGGAGGCGGTGGTGGCGGATCAATCTCGGGCGCGACCGACGTGGCGCTCAGCGCACCCACGAACGGCCAGGTGCTGGGCTACAACTCTACCCTAGCCAAGTGGCAGAATCAGACGGTCACCGGGAGTGTCGGCAGCGCCACCCCTTTGGCGCTCGGCTCCGCGACGGCCGGTGTTAGCACCAGTGCCGCTCGCCAGGACCATGTCCACCCGACCACCGGCTTGCTGCTGACCTCCCAGCAGACCAGCCTGAAAGCGGTATGCGTGTATAACGGCAGTGCCTATCCGGCTCGTCCGAGCGGTTACGGCAGCGTCGAATTCATCGGGCCGGTGGATCCGGGAGCCTCGGCGGTCAATGGTGATACCTGGGTAAACACGGCGTAAGACCATGAGCGTCGCGCCCTCAGTCAAATATGTCAAAGTCGGCGGGAGTATGGT
>Ga0070679_100007239_pt1 | contig 10356 bp, 11 predicted proteins | sample KBSC63BmetaG_FD_65652 | JGI IMG/M metagenome (GOLD analysis project Ga0070679, IMG submission 65652) | Corn rhizosphere microbial communities from Kellogg Biological Station, Michigan, USA - KBS C6-3B metaG | ecosystem: Host-associated > Plants > Roots > Rhizosphere | place: USA: Michigan... | reverse complement strand
TAATCCTGCAACTCATTTAGCAACCGCTCAAAAACCTGCAACTCCATTTGCAGAATTTTATCTTCAGCACCCATAATTTTCTCTTCATATTCTTTCAGTTCCGGTGTAATATATCTTTCCGCATTGGTAAGTGTTTGCTTACGGATCCAGTTTTCCGGCACTTTATCTTTATGTGTGTTTGTTACTTCAAGATAATAACCAAATACATTGTTGAAGCCAATCTTCAAAGATGAGATGCCCGTTTTTCCGGTTTCGTGTTGCTGCAATTTCAGCAAGTGTGCTTTCCCGTTAGTAACTATATCTTTTAATTCATCAAGAGAATCATCAACACCTGCAGCGATAATGTTTCCTTTGGAAGCTGCTACTGGCGGGTTTTCTATAATTTCTTTACAAATTTTATCAGCAATGTATTTACATGGATTTAAAGAATCTCCCAATCTTTTCAAATATTCATTGGAAGAAATATCGCAAATTTCTTTTACCAGAGTTACCAACTTTAATCCTTTACTTATTTGCAAAACTTCACGTGGATTTATTTTCTTTAAAGGAATTTTACTAACCAGCCTTTCTATGTCTCCTGCCTGTTTTATATATTGGCTTATTTTATTTTTCTCTTCAGGCGTTATAATAAAATACTCAACTAATTGCTGGCGCTCTTCAATTTTACTGATTTCAGTAAGCGGCATTACCAGCCAGCGTTTCAGCAATCTTGCTCCCATTGGTGAAACAGTATTATCCAAAACTTTTAATAACGAATTACTGCTTTCAACTCCGCCAAGCAATTCAAGATTTCTTATAGTAAACCTGTCCATCCAAAGATGATCGGCTTTATCAATTCTTTGCAAAGAAGTTATGTGCTGAAGATTAGGATGCTCGGTATCTTTTAAATAATGCAAAATGGCGCCTGCTGCTATAATACCCGCAGGCAAATCTTCAACGCCAAAACCCTTCAGGCTTACTGTTCCAAAATGTTTTAATAAGCTTTCCTTCGCATATTGCTCTGTAAAAATCCATTCATCCAATGAGTAGGTGTAAAATTTATTGCCAAAAACCTGTTTAAATTCTTTTTGATGATTTCTTTGAAAAATTACTTCTGCAGGATTCAGGCTCTGTAATAACTTATCCGCGTATTCTTTATCGCCTTCGGCTATAAAAAATTCCCCGGTAGAAATATCAAGAAAGGAAATGCCCATCTTATCATCTTCCAGATAAATGCCACACAAAAAATTATTGTTGTTATGTTCAAGCAACTTATCATTTGTAGCCACACCTGGCGTTATTAATTCGGTAACGCCACGTTTTACAATTCCCTTCACCAGTTTGGGATCTTCCAACTGATCACATATCGCAACTCTAAAACCAGCTTTCACTAACTTATGCAAATAAGTATCCAACGCATGATGTGGAAAGCCCGCAAGTTCAGGCGCAGTGGCTGAACTGCTGCTTCGCTTTGTTAATGTAATGCCCAGCACCCGTGATGCGGTTATTGCATCCTGACCAAAAGTTTCGTAAAAATCGCCTACACGAAAAAGCAATATTGCATCAGGATACTTAGCCTTAATGGCAGTGTGCTGTTTCATTAAAGGTGTATCTGCGTTTGCCATAATTTAACTACAACCCTCTCCAAGAGAAGGATACAATATTGTTATAAAATGAATCAATTTAGCAATTAACTTATTAACCAATTAACTTGTTAACTAACTAATCTATTTTTGCAAATTAATATCCTTTTGATGAAAAAACTGAGTATGGATGAATTGAACAGGAAATCTATTGATGAATTCAGGAATGCAGAAAAAATTCCGGTAATCGCAGTTTTAGAAAATGTAAGAAGCGCTTACAATGTAGGCAGCGTATTTCGCACGGCCGATGCTTTTTTAATTGAAGCTATTTATATAGCGGGATATACGGCGAAACCTCCTCACAAAGAAATTTCAAAAACAGCTTTGGGCGCCCAGGATTCAGTTCAGTGGAATTATTTTGAAGATACAAAACTGGCAATTGAGGAATTAAAAAAAAGCAATTATAAAATATTTGCTGTAGAGCAGGTTGCTGATAGCATTTCGCTGGAAAATCTTTCTAAGCTTGATCTTGATAAAGTTGCTTTTATTTTTGGTAACGAAGTTTCCGGAGTAGAACAGGACACAATTTTATTATGCAATGGCTGTATTGAAATTCCGCAATTTGGAATAAAACATTCTTTAAATATTTCTGTGGCGGCGGGTGTAGTTTTGTGGGAAGCAGTAAAATCTTTAACTCTAAAAAAGAAATAAAAAATTATCCAATGAATTTTAATGGCAAAGATATTAATCCTAAATCTTTGAATGCTTCAAAAACTCCTTCAGGAGTTGGTGCTTATTTATCGCTTGTAACTTTTGCTCACACCATATTTGCAATGCCATTTGCAATTATCGGTTTTGCTTTAGGATTAAGGGCTCTGAATTTTACAACGTATAAACCCTGGTGGGAATTGCTTATGCTGGTGTTGCTATGTATGATTTTTGCACGCAGTGCAGCGATGGCTTTTAACCGCTGGCTTGATGCAGAATTTGATGCAAAAAATCCGAGAACTGCTGTAAGGGAAATTCCATCCGGGGTAATTACAAAAAGAAATGCAATACTGTTTGTAATACTAAGTTGTTTTGCTTTTTTAACAACGACTTATTTTATAAATGCACTTTGCCTGGTACTTGCGCCCGTTGCACTATTTGTAATTCTGTTTTATAGTTTTACAAAAAGATTTACTTCACTTTGCCATATTGTGCTTGGCTTAGGCCTGAGCCTTGCTCCTATTGGCGCATATATTGCCGTTACCGGAAAATTTTCATTAGTTCCGGTGTTGTTCTCGCTGTCCGTTATCTGCTGGGTAAGCGGTTTTGATATCATTTACGCATTGCAGGATATTGAATTTGATAAAGCAAATAATTTACGTTCTATTCCTTCGCGGCTCGGTATGAAGAGGGCTTTGCGTGTAAGCGAGTATCTTCACGTTTTATCATTTACCGCAATAGTTTTTGCAGGCATTATCGGGCATTTCAGCTGGTTTTATTGGTGTGGCGCTGCCATATTCGCTTACTTTTTAATTTATCAACATCGGCTGGTAAAGCCAACCGATTTAAGTAAAGTCAACAGAGCTTTCTTTACTTCTAATGGAATTGCATCTGTTGTATTTTCTTTGTTTGTTCTGACTGATATTTTTATCACTTATCATTAAGCAAAATTTACAAAAATTTTATGGCAAGACTGCTTTGTATTGATTATGGATTAAAGCGTACAGGCGTTGCCGTTAGCGATCCTTTGCAAATCATTGCTACGGGGTTAACCACTGTAAATTCCAATGAATTGATTTCTTTTTTAAAGAATTATTTTCTGAAGCAAGAAGTTGAATTAATCATTATCGGCGAACCAAAAAATTTAGATGATTCCGATACACATGCAACGCCGCTTGTAAAATCAATCATTACTAAACTTAAAAAAGAATTTCCGCAAATGCCTGTAAAAACTGTTGATGAAAGATATACGTCCAGGATGGCAAAGCAGGCAATGATTGATATGGGAATGAAGAAAAAAGATCGCCGCAACAAAAGAACCGTGGATGAAATAGCCGCTACCATTATGTTGCAGGAGTATATGCAAAGTATTTCATAATTATATTTTCAATGCCAGATCTGCTCTATTAAAGTAATTTTTACTGTGTAAAAGTTTTAAATTTGCGCCAAATAAGTGATATATGGTTTTACCTATTGTAGCATATGGAAATCCGGTTTTAAGAAAAGTGGGCAAAGAAATTACGCCTGATTATCCTGAACTAAATAAGTTGATAGAAGATATGTGGGAAACCATGTATAATAGTAAAGGCGTGGGTTTAGCGGCACCGCAGATCGACAGGGATATACGATTGTTTATTATGGACAGTATACAAATAATTACAAACCTGGAAGAAGATGAGAAAAATGATTATCCCGGTGACGATGGATACAAAGGAGTTTTCATAAATGCAAAAATCAATAGCATAAATGGCGATGAGTGGTCGTATAATGAAGGATGTCTGAGCATTCCGAAAATAAGGGAAGATATCTTAAGAAAAGAAGAGATTAATATTTCTTTTTTAGATGAAAATTTTAATCCTCATAATAGAATTTTTAAAGGTATCACCGCACGTGTAATACTTCATGAATATGATCATATAGATGGCAAGCTTTTTATCGATTACCTGAAACCTTTGAAAAAAAATCTTCTGAAACGTAAGCTTGATAATATCTCCAAGGGAAAGGTTGAAGTGGACTACCGCATGTCTTTTGCTAAATAGCAAATTATTCTTTTACATTTCTTTTAAATCTTTAATTTTTTATCCGGAGATGTTTAAAAAGATTTTTGCCCTGGTAATCTTATCTGTAATTTATTTTATTCTACCAGCCCAAAACAAAAATGATACTACTGTAAAGGTTGATAAAAACTACATTACACTTTCTGAAATAGTTGTCAACAATAAATTGGATGTTGCGTCCTTTATTGAGCGGGTAAAAAATGATACAACTTTTTATAAAGCATTCCGTAATCTTCATATTGTAGGCTATACTGCCCTAAATGATATACGAATGCTGGATAAAAAAGAAAACATTCAGGCATCATTAAACAGTAAAATAAAACAAACACGTTCAGGAAATTGCCGCAGAATGCAGGTATTGCAACAAGTTGTAACCGGTGATATGTACGATGGGAAAGGCAACTTCAATTATTATACTGCAGAAATGTATGCCAGCCTTTTTTTTACAAAAGATTCAGTATGCGGAGAAAATAATATTGTAAAAGGTATTGAGTTTTCCGCGAAGGGATTGAGCGGCATGGAAAAACATAAACAACAATTGAAAATGCTTTTCTTTAACCCAGGAAAAAAAATAAATGGCCTTCCATTTATCAGCGGTAAAACAGAAATATTTGATGAGTCAATGGCCGATAAATATGATATGGCAATTGACGTTCAGGATTATAATAATATCAATTGTTATGTCTTTAAAGTAAATGCAAAACGCAATTCAAAAAACGGGTTAGTAATAGACGAAATGACGACTTGGTTCAATGCAAAAACTTTTGAAATCGTTGGCCGCAATTATACAATCAGCTATGATGCTGGTGTTTACGATTTTAACGTACACATGGAAGTGCAAATGACTAAAGCCGGCGATTTGCTGGTACCCTCACTATTAAGATATAATGGTAACTGGAAAGTTATTTTTAAGAAAAGAGAGCATGGAATTTTTACGGCTACACTCTTTGATTTTGTAAAGTGATAATCCGTTTACGTTTAGTTATTTTATTTAAAAAGCAAATGAGTAATTAGCAATTCGTTTCGGTTAAAAGCAGAAGAGCGTTCATGCACAATGTTGCGCAGAAAGTCCTGGCTTGCAAAAGAAAAATAATTGTATCTTAACTTTTTTATAAAAAATTAATTATGCTCAAAAGGCGAGACATGCTTAAAATATCCGCAGCGCTGGGTGGAGGTGCATTAGTTCCCAAACCGATTAAAACCACGGTTAACACCCCAAAAGGATCGTTCAGATTTTGTTTGAATACAAGCACCATCAAGGGGCAAAGTCCAGGATTGCTTCAGTACATTGATATCGCTGCGGAGGCTGGATATGATGGTATAGAACTTTGGATAAGTGATATAAAAAAATACCTTCAGCAGGGAAATTCGCCTGAGTCACTCGCGTCTTATCTTTCATCTAAAAATATAATGGTTGAGGACGCCATCAGTTTTACAGAATGGATGGTAGATGATGAAGATAAGAGAAAGGCAGCGCTGAGAGAGTTGGAAGATGAGATGAAAATAATGGCTGCTCTTGGTTGTCGCCGTATTGCTGCGCCTCCTGCAGGAGTGGCTAAAGGCGAACCAATAGACTTTCAAAGAGCGGGTGCCCGGTATCGTGAGATATTGTCGCTCGGAAGAAAATACAGCGTGATGCCGCAACTTGAATTCTGGGGATCTTCGGGTACGCTTTATAATTTTAGCCAGGCCCTGGCTATAGCTGCCGTTGCCAATGACAGAGATGCCCGCATTCTCACGGATATATTTCACATGTTCCGCGGTGGCTCAGGCTTTGAGGCATTAAGCCTCGTGAATGGCAGGGCGCTTGAAATTATTCATATGAATGACTATCCGGGTTCTAAGCCTGCCGCTGAGCAAACAGATAGTGACCGGGTGTTTCCGGGAGATGGTGTTGCCCCGTTTAAGCAGGTGTTACATGATCTGAAAGCTATGGGCGGCACTAAGGTGCTTTCACTTGAGCTTTTTAATAAAGCTTATTGGGCGCAAGATGCGTTAACAGTTGCAAAAACCGGTTTGCAGAAAATGAAATCGCTCGTGGATGAGGTGGAGAGCTAACCTACAAGTTTTTCAGGAGTAATCTTTTGAAAAGCTTTAAGCCTCGAAAACAAACGGACAAACGAATCAATATGGATGCAATAAACACGAGCATCGCTTTCCTAAAATATCCTACAATGTACTAATCATTTTCACATCTTCTTCCATCACTTTATCGATACCGGATCTCCTTGTTATAAGTTTTTCTCCGAAAAAGAAAATCAGGAATGCACTTATTGCGCAACAAGCCATCACAACAGACATTGGCACCACCGTACCATTATGTAAAAAACTCACTAATGCTGAAATGCCCGCTCCAATGCCCATTTGAATAGCGCCCATAAGCGCCGAAGCATTACCTGCATTGTGCGGAAACGGTGCCAGGCAAAGCGCCGATGCATTGGGGAAAATAAATCCCTGGCCACATAAAAAAAGAAAAATGAGAAAGATGGTACTGAATAAATCTCCCCAGCCGAAATAACTTACTACCGCAAGCACAATGCCCACAATGCTTTGGCAAATCGTAGCTATCTTAATAACCTGCTCGCTGGAACGTTTCCGCAGTGCAATAGTATTTACTTGTGCAGAACCAATAACGCCCATCGCTATCACTGAAAATATCCACCCGTATTGTCTTTCATTCACCCGAAATATTTCCATAAATACATATGGCGATCCACTGATGTATGCATATAAACCTGCGTAAGCAATGGCTCCCGTTAAAGTATAGGTATAAAACTGCGGATGCTTAGCAATGCGCCAAAAATTTTTGGTAATAGCACCTGCCTTTAATGAAAAATCAGGATCTGGCTTTTTGCTTTCGGGTAATAAAAAATAAACGCCAATAATAATTAGAATATCAATACCAATAAGTATTGCAAAAACATAACGCCAGCCAAAAAGTGATGTAACATAACCACCCGCTGTTGGAGCGATAATTGGCGACACAGCTACAACAAGCATGAGCATCGAAAATATTTTCGCATTCTCTTTAACGTCAAATAAATCTCTTACAATAGCCCTTGCTCCTACCATGCCTGCACAGCCTCCTAATGCCTGTAAACCACGCAATATAATTAATGAATTTACGGAAGTGGCCAAAGCACAGCCTATTGATGCCACGAGGTATATTGAAAGGCCGACATACATCGGTCTTTTTCGGCCAAATCTCTCCAGCAGCGGGCCATACAATAACTGCCCGGCAGAAATTCCAATAAAGAAACTGGACAGAGACAACATTACTTTTGCTACATTAGTGTGCAGGCTTCTTGCAATGTCCGGGAAGGCCGGCAAATACATATCAATGGAGAATGGCCCAATGGCGGTAAGCAAACCCAATATGAGAATGAGAAAAAATTTCTTGTTGGGCTTGTTGTTATCGATCATTACTGTAATACGGCAAATATATTTAATTAATACGTCTGCTAATGATTATCCAACTGCCTGATTTTATCTCTTGGTTATAAAAAAAGGGTTTATTTATATATTTAATGAACTCCGAAAACCCCTTGCAGCATAGTAAGATTCTGCGCCGTTGTGATACGTAAAAACGGTATTATAGCGACGATCACAAAACAAGGCACCCCCGAGTTTTCTAATAGCAGAAGGTGTTTTTACCCAACTCGATGTTTTGTTATCAAAATCTCCAAGTTGTTGCAACCCGCGGTATTGGTCTTCAGTTAAAAGTTCAATGCCCATATCACTAGCCATATTTATGGCGCTATCTTTTGGTTTATTTTCTTTTCTTGCATTCAACGCCTCACTATCGTAACAAAGGTTTCTACGTTCCTTGGGACTTTCCGCGGAGCAATCATAAAAAATGTATTCGCCCGTCTTTTTATCATATCCAACAACATCTGGTTCACCGCCAGTTCTTTCCATTTCATTGAGAGACCATAGTTTTTCAGTATTCAGCTCCAGCCTTGATTGTATATCAGCCCATGTAAAACCTTCGTGCCGGTTCATGCTTTTTTCAAAGCGGATTTTTAACGTGGCGAGTAATTCTTCAGTTTTCGAAGGTGATACTTTTTTTTCTGATGAGTACTTTGTTTTTTTCATTTTTAGATTATCTGATGAATGTTATCTGCTATCCCAAAAATTCGAATAAACCTATTGTTTGATTGAAATAATATGTGATCCGCTGATTTTAATCATAAGGCAAATCATCTTCTTGCACATCAAAAAAATCAGGTTTTAAATCTTCTTTAAACTGCACTGCTTTGATTGTCTTATGACCAAGCAAAAGAGCTTTTATTACTCTGTGCATTCCGTCCATAACACTTCCATCCTTAGATAAGATTATTGGATATGTTAAGTCTGTTTCCTCAACCAACTTCATATGTTCGGCAATTGATCTATATGTAGCAGACTTTCCATTTTCCTTAAGTTGCTCATCAAGTTCTTTTATATTACTAAGGTCAATATCAACAATGGGAAGAACCTCGGAAAGCTTGACTAATTCATCTACATCCCAGGCATAAAAACCGTTTTTTGAAGGACGAAAATAATATTGTTTTCTCATTGCATCTATTTCTCATCTGATCCTTTCAATAAGAATAAAATTAACTATAATTTTATTTTAGTCATTTACTTATATCTTAAAATAAATCAAATGGTTACTCAGGAAGCATGGTGTCATTCCAGTCTCGTATAATAGTTGATTTTACGAGCCCTTCAAGAATAAATGGATCTTCCTTTACAAATTGCTCGGCGGCAGCACGCGTCTTGAATATGGCCATATTGCCCTGATCGGCAAAGGGACCTATACCGATAATATCGCCATTGTTTACGTATTTATTTACAACAGCCTTATGCCTGGGATAAACGGCCATAATCGTATCCATTGATACACCCGAAGATTCCCCGATTACAACGGTTTTCATGTTTTAAAGATTATTTTACATTTGTTTCAAATACTTCTCAGTCAATACTAATCATCTAATCCCTTTCCATCAAGAATTCGTGGTATATTTTTTTCAACTCTTGCTTCACGGGTTTTTGGAAGCTTAGGTTGAGAAAAATGAAAAATGTATGCTCTTTGTCGTCCTGGCGTTAATGCTTCAAAAGCTTTTTTCAAAGCAGGCTTTTTATTTAATTTATTTTGAAATTCTTCAGGAATTTTGAACTCTGAAGTCTTTTTCAATTTTACTTTCAACCCGGCTTTTTCCACTTCAATAGCTTCATAAATGTAGGCTTTCAAAATTTTTTCCATCTCAACTATTTCCTTAACATTAGTGAACCGGACCTGGCGTGCTGACTGCACATTTTCTGTTTGTTGGATAAGAATTTTATTAGCATCACTTAACAATGCACCTTTGAAAAATAAAACGGCACAGTATTCTTTAAATCCATGTATTAAGATGATATTATTATCCTCGAATGTGTAACAAGGATTGCCCCACTTCAATTCTTCAGTAAGGCCACAATCGAGAATAATCGTTCTTAATTTCTCATATTCTTTCTGCCACTTGCTGGCCTTATCAAAAAAGAAATCAACTTTAGGATTCATCATTTTAGTTGTTAATGGTTAATGATTAATCCGGAATTACCGGTTCAACTAATTTTGCCAATTTTTCTAATGACTCCTGCCATCCTAAATAACACATTTCAGTTGGTATAACAGCAGGAATACCTTCCTGGATAACTTTAAGTTCCGTACCGCATGAAACTTTATTTAGCCAAACTGATGTGATCATTTCTCCCGGCAAATTAGGATCATCAAATTTGTCAGTGTATTTTAAGAACTCGTTTGGTTTGATTTCAAGATAGGTTCCTCCAAATGAATGTCCATTGCCGGTTGAAAAATTTATGAAGGACATCTTATAATCCCCACCTACTTTCACTTCCAGGTTATGAACAACACATACAAATCCATAGGGCGGAACCCATGAAGCAAATGCATCAGGCTGAGTAAAGGCACGAAAAACCTTTTCGGGAGTTGCTTTAAGAACTCTGTGGAGTGTTACGCTATTGTTTTGCATAATAGTATTTTT
>Ga0070679_100007236_pt1 | contig 10358 bp, 9 predicted proteins | sample KBSC63BmetaG_FD_65652 | JGI IMG/M metagenome (GOLD analysis project Ga0070679, IMG submission 65652) | Corn rhizosphere microbial communities from Kellogg Biological Station, Michigan, USA - KBS C6-3B metaG | ecosystem: Host-associated > Plants > Roots > Rhizosphere | place: USA: Michigan... | reverse complement strand
CCTCTCCCACGGAAGCCTCACGTCCCGGGCGCCTCATGGGGGTCACAGCCTGCCAGGACCCCCATGAGGCGCCCGGGACACCCGCCACCCCACCTCGGACGGCCGCCCAGGGCCGGGACCCCCGCCCGTCCCGCCCTCGAACCCCCGCCGTCCTCCCGCCCCAGAACCAACCACTCAGCCTCGATCCGAGGCGAGCCGGAGGCTCGGACCGCCAGAAGCGCGCTCCTGGTCGTCCGCGAGGAGCCTCTCTCCATCCGCTGTCGGATCAGCCGTCCTTCAGGCCCGCCGGATCAGCGTCCCCGTGAGCGGATGTCAGTCGACCACCGAGAAGCGCTTGATCTGTTCCCTCGCAGCCAGACCCTGATTGACCTGGCGCACGCAGTCGTCCGGCGCGGCCTGTCGCCGCTCCTCGATCTTCGTTATGGCCTCGGGCGTGCGCGGGTAGCCCTGCTGCTCGAGTGATCCCTTGACGACGATCGGATCGAGCTCCAGGGCAGCCTCGAATCCGGTGCCGTCCATGCACCGACGCAACGAGACCGAGGCGATCATCCCCCTCACAAGGCCAACCGCAGCGGGGACTCGAGCAGATCGCGGACCGCGCCGAGGAATTCGGCGGCCTCGGCGCCGTAGAGGATCCGGTGGTCGCAGCTCAGGGTCAAGGTCATCAGGCCGGAGTCGACGATCTGGCCCGCCTCGTCGCGCGCGAGGACCGTCCGCGTCCTCCCCACCCCGAGGATCGCGGCCTGCGGCGGATTGATCACCGGGTAGATCGCCGTCATCCCGAACATCCCCAGGTTCGACACCGTGAAGGTCCCGCCCGCCAGCTCGGGGGGCGTGACCGTCCCGGCCCTGACCCGATCGGCCAGGCGCCGCGACTCGCGACCGATCTCACCGAGCGACTTGACGTCCGCGTCGAAGATCGTCGGCACGACCAGCGCGTCTTCGGCAGCGACCGCCATCCCGACATTGACCCGGTCGTGGAGCTCGAAGGCGCCGTCACGATAGGAGCCGTTCGCTTTCGGGTGTTCGCGCAGGGCAAGGGCCGCGGCCCGCACGATCAGGTCGTTGAAGGAGGGTGCCGGGGCATCGCCGGCGGCCTTCTTCAGCTCTGCGCGGAGGGCGATCGCCGCGTCCATCCGCACCTCGGTCTCGACCTGGAAGTGCGGCACGGTCGCCTTCGCCTCGGCCATCCGCCGGGCGATCACCGCCTGCAGTCGGGAGAGCTCGACCATCCTCGAGCCGCCCCTTGCGCCCTCGATCGCCGCGGAGGCCTCGGCACCCGCGTCGCCGGCGGCCGGCGCCGGACGGGCATGCGCCGAGGCGGCGGGCTCGGGCTCGATCCCGGCCGCGGCCAGCACGTCCGCCTTGACCACCCGTCCGCCGACCCCGCTGCCCTCACCGATCGAGTCGATCGCGACGCCGTGGGCCCGCGCGACGCGGCGCGCCAACGGGGTGCTGCGGCGAGTGTCGCCGGACGCGGCGGCGGTCGACGCGGCGGGCACGGCTACGGGCGGAATCAGCACGTCGGCTTCGCCCGGCACCGTACCCGTGCCCTCGGCGGCGGGCGGCGCCGGCTCCCCCGGGGAGGCGATGGCCGACTCCCCGCCCAGCCGGGCGATCGGGGTCCCGACCGCGACCGTCTCCCCCTCGCCGACGAGGATCCGGATCGCGCCGGCCCCTTCGGCCTGCACGGTCATGTTGGCCTTTTCGGTCTCCACCTCGAGCAGATCCTGCCCGGCGGCGACCTCGGCGCCCTCGGCGACCAGCCAGGAGAGGACGGTCCCCTCCTCCATCGAGTCCGACAGCCTCGGCATCAACATCTCGGTTGCGGTGGCGGTGCTCATCGTGCTCCTCGGCGCGCGGTCAGGGGAGTAGATCGATCGCCGCGCCGACGATCGTCTCGGTGTCGATTCCGAAGTGGCGGTAGAGATCGTCGACGTCGCCGGTCTGACCGAAGTCGTCGACGCCGAGGGAGGCCAGCGACACGTCGTTTACCGCCGCGAGGAACGCGAGGGCGTGCGGGTGGCCGTCCATCACGGTCACCAGGGGTGCCGCGCGCTCGGCCGGGAGGATCGTGTCGAGGATGGCGTCGTGGCCCGCGCCGAGACCCTGCCGTGCGCGCACGGCCCTGAAGACGAGGTCGGCGGAGGTGAGGACGACGAGGTCGGCGGCGATCCCGGCCGCGGTCAGCTCATCGTGCGCGGCGCAGGCCTCGGGGACGGTCACGCCCATCGCCACGAGGGTCACCTGCGGGGGGCCCTCGGCGGCGGCACGGAGGAGGTAGCCACCGCCGAGGGCGGCTTGACGGCGGAGCTCACGGTCGGGTGGATTGTCCGGGACCGCCGCCAAGGATTGGTCGATCGGTCGGGTCGAGAGCCGGAAGTAGGCGGACTCGCCACCCTCCTTGCCGAGCCGACCGAGCGCGTCGAGCAGAGCCCACTCGAGATCCTGGCCGAAGGCGGGCTCCCAGGCGACGCAGCCGGGCTGGCCGATCCCCACCGACGGCGTCGAGATCGACTGATGGGCGCCGCCCTCGGGGGCGAGCGAGATGCCCGACGGAGTGCCCACCAGGATCGACTGGCCGCCCGCGTAGATGCCGAAGCTCCAGGGCTCGAGCGCCCGGTTGACGAACGGGTCGTAGATCGTCCCGATCGGCAGCAGCGGGCGGCCGTCGCGCGACCAGGTGGCGCCGAGCTCCCCCAGCAGGCAGACCATGTTGACCTCGGCGATCCCGAGCTCGATGTGCCGGCCGCGCCGGTTCTCGCGCCAGCGGACCAACGTGTTGGTGTCGTCGGCGAACCAGTCGACCCGCTCGCGCGGGTTCCAGATCCCGGCGTGATTGATCCAGCCGCCGAGGTTGGTCGACGTGCCGACGTCCGGGCTGACCGTGACGACCGACTCGGCCGCCGCCGGTGCCTTGTGGCCGAGGTCGACGAAGAAGCGGCCGAACGCCTGCTGGGTCGAGGCGGAGCCGCGGTGGTCGCGGCCGACGTCCGTCGGCACCGGCGGCGCCTCGTGCCGCTCCACGGGCTCGCGCCGCAGGCGCCCCGCGGTCGCCGCGCAGAGCTCGGCCTCGGGCGACCCGTCCGGGAAGAGGGCCCAGGGATCATCGGCGTCGGCGTCGACGGCCGCCGCCAGCTCTTCCCACTCGGCGACCGAGAGGAGCGCCGAGTGGTTGGCGGGGTGGCCCTGGGTCGCCAGGCCCCAGGCCTTGATCGTGTAGGCGAAGACGACCGAGGGACGCTCGTCGGCGTCGCAGGCGCGAAACGCCCCGATCAAGTCGACGAGGTCGTGGCCGCCGAGATCGCGGATCGCGCGGACGAGCTCGGCGTCGTCCAGATCACCGATCAGCCTCTCGACCTCGCGACGACCACGGCCCGCGCCGGGCAGGCGCTCGCGCAGCTGCTCGGCACCACCGCGCAGCAGGTGCTGGTACTCCTCGTTGGGCATCGCGTCGATCCGCCGACGCAGCGCTTCGCCGCCCTTGCGCGAGAACAGCTCGCGCAGGAAGCGGCCGTACTTGACGACGATCGTCTGCCAGCCGGCCGCCTCGAACATCGACTGGATCCGGCCCGCCGCGATGTCCGGGACGATCCGGTCGAGGGACTGGCGGTTCAGGTCGACCACCCACATCAGCTCGCCGAGCGAGGGCACCATCGGGTCGACCAGGGCCTCCCAGATCGCCCCCTCGTCGAGCTCGGCGTCGCCGAGCAGGGCGATCTGCCGGCCCGCCCGCGCCGCCTCGAAGTGATCGACCACATAACGGTTGGCGATCGCGCTCCAGATCGTCGCGGTCGCGCCGATCCCCACCGAGCCGGTCGAGAAGTCGACCGGATCCGGGTCCTTGGTCCGGCTGGGGTAGCTCTGCAGGCCCTTGTAGGCGCGCAGCTCGGTCAGGTAGGCCGGGTCGAGCCGCCCGAGGAGGTAGTTGATCGCGTGCAGGACGGGTGCCGCGTGCGGCTTCACCGAGACCCGGTCGGCGGCGGCGAGGTGCTCGAACCAGAGCGCCGTCATCACGCTCACCATCGAGGCCGAGGAGGCCTGGTGGCCGCCGACCTTCACCCCCGAGCGCGTCTCTCGGACCTTGTTGGCGTGGTGGACGATCGAGGTCGCCAGCCAGAGGACCCTGTCCTGGACGCGCTCGAGGAGCTGGATATCCGGGAGCTCGGGCGCCGGAGGCAGGGGGGTGGACGAGGCCATCGCGAAAAGTTAAGTCTTTGGCGGCTTCCGGGCCATCGATTGCCTCCAAAGTCCGCAAAACTCGATGGATTCCGCTGTCAGTGCGCGTTTCTGTTTAAGATCCTTCAGGGTGGACGAGGAAATCGAAGTCGACGGCACCGATCTCGAAATCATCGACCTGCTGGTGCGCAACGGCCGTCGCACGCTGGCCGAGATCGGCGGCGTCGTCAGCCTCTCGGCGCCGGCGGTCAAACGTCGCCTCGCCCGCCTCGAAGAGGTCGGCGTGATCACCGGCTTCACCGCCGTCCTCGACCACGAGAAGCTCGGGCGACCGATCGAGGCGTTCACCGAGCTGCGCTTCGCGGGGAAAACCAAGGTCGCCGACATCGCCGGCATCGCCGCCGACCTCCCCGAGGTCGACGCCGTGTACACGACGGCCGGCGACCCGGACGCGCTGGCGCACCTGCGCGTTCGCGACGTCGCCGACCTGACCCGGGTGATCGACCTGCTCCGCCGCAGCGGTCGCGTCACCGGCACCAAGACGCTGATCGTCCTCGGCACGGAAACCAAGGTGCAGACCGGAAGCTGACAGGCCACGGCGGGGCGGCGGCTCACAAGCGACCGCGCTCGTTCGGCGCCGGCCAGGCAAGGCTCTCCTCGGTCGAGGTCCGCGGCCTGTACTCGAGGCCGACGTGGCCCTGGTAGCCGAGGCTCTCCAGCAGCGAGAACAGGCCCGGGTAATCGATCTCGCCCGTGCCAGGCTCATGGCGGCCGGGGCTGTCGGCCACCTGCACGTGTCCGATCAGCCCGAAGTGCCGGGTGAGTGCGGCGGCGACGTCCTCCCCCGTGCGGGTCGCGTGGAAGCAGTCGAACAGCAGCCGGACGTTCGCGGCGGAGAAGCCGGCGATGAACTCGGCCACGACGTCGGTGGTGTCGAGCAGATAGGGGCCGTTGTCGCGGAAGCGCCTCTCCCGCGCCGGGTCGGAGAGGATGCCGCGATCTCCCTGTGCCATCTCACCGCCGTCGAAGTTGAGGGCGACCAGGCGGAGGTCGCTCTCCCACAGCGCCTCGGCCACCCGATCCGGATCCTCGCCGTCCGGCCACCAGCTCTCCACCGCCGCGAAGCCTGCCGCGCGGGCCGCGGCGAAACGGTCGAGGTAGGGCAGCTCGGTGAAGAGAAGCGAGACGTTCGCGTCGAAGGCCAGGCCGCGGCCCTCCGGCGTCAGAACAGGTCCCACCAGTCGTCCCGTTCTCGCATCCGGGTCGCCTCGCCCTCGAGGATGATCCGGCCCGAGCGGATGACGTAGACCTGGTCGGCGACCCGCAGGGCCTGGCCGACGTTCTGCTCGACCATCAGCACCGAGAGGCCGCGCTCGGCGGCCAGGCGGGCGAGGGTCTCCATCAACTGCTCGACGATCGCGGGCGCCAACCCGAGCGAAGGCTCGTCGAGGAGCAGCACGCGCGGGCCCGACATCAGCGCCATCGCGATGCTCAGCATCCGCTGTTGCCCGCCGCTCATCGTGCCCGCCCGCTGATCGAGCCGCTCGCGCAGGACCGGGAACATGTCGAGCAGCTCCTCGCGGCGCTCGCCGCGGGCGGCGGCGGAGCGCTCCGAGTAGGCGCCGAGCGCCAGGTTGTCCTCGACGCTCAGCTCGGCGAAGGTGAAGCGCTCGGAGGGGATGAAGGCGATGCCTTCGCCGGCGCTGCGCGCCGCGTGGCCGACCGCGCGCTCCTCGCCGTCGTAGCGGATCGTCGCCGCGAACGGGCGCAGCAGGCCGCTGATCGCCTTCAGGCAGGTCGTCTTGCCGGCCCCGTTGGAGCCGAAGAGGCAGGTGATCTTGCCCTCGAAGATCGCCAGGTCGACGTCGTAGACGACCGGCCGGCCGTCGTAGCCGGCGCGGAGGCCGGAGACGTCGAGGATGCGCCGGTCGGCGCCGACCGCCGTGGTCGCCTCGCCGCTAGCCATGGTGCCCGAAGTAGACGGTCGCGAGGCGCGGCTGCTTGCGGATGTCGTCCATCGTTCCGGTCTCGGTGACCTTGCCGTCCTCGATGAAGAGGACGTGGTCGGCGAGCCGGGTGACGACCTCGAGGTTGTGCTCGACCAGACAGATCGTCTTGCCGGAGGCGCGGAGCCGCTCCATCACCAGCATCACGGGCTCCAGCGCTTCGCGGTCGATGCCCGACGCCGGCTCGTCGATCAGCAGGACATCACAGCCGGTGGCAAGGAGGCGGGCGACCGCGAGCAGCTTCTGGCTGCCGTAGCCGAGGTTGCCGGCGCGTTCGTCGGCCTGCTCGGAAAGCCCGACGAAGCCGAGGCATTCGAGCGCCCACTCGCGCACCTGCCGCTCGCGCCGGCGCACCGCCAGCGGGCGGAGGAAGAGCGCCGGGAGGGACTCGCCGGTCTGCTCGCCGACCGCCAGCATCACGTTCTCCAGCACCGTCATCCGCGTGAACGTGCGCACGTCCTGGAACGAGCGCGCCATCCCCCGCGCGACGACCCGGTGCGGCGGCAGCCCGCTGACGCTGGCGCCGCCGAGCTCGACCTCGCCGCGGTCGGGCGGGATCTGCCCGGTCAGCAGGTTGAAGACGGTGGTCTTGCCGGCGCCGTTCGGGCCGACCAGGGCGGTGATCATCCCCGGCGAGAGCTCGATGTCGAGATCGCTCACCGCGGTGATGCCGCCGAAGTGCTTCTCCAGGCCGTGCGCCTTGAGGCTCACGCCGGCGGCGGCGTTGCCGTTCTGCGACGGCAGCGACGGGGCGACGGCGACCGGCGCGATCGCCTCGGCGGGCGACGCCTTGCGCCGCGACCGGGCGAGGGCGCTGCGCAGGCCGCGCCAGGAGGCCCGTTCGGGGATCAACCCCTCTGGCCGCAGGCGCACGATGACCAGCAGCAGGAGGCCGTAGACGATCGCCTGCCAGAGGACGGCGCTGCTCGGGTTGACATCGACGATTTTCTCGAGGATCGGCTGCAGCGAGACCAGCAGCAGGGCGCCGACCATCGAGCCCCAGAGGTTGCCGAGGCCGCCGATCACGGCGATCGCGATCACCAGCGTGGCGACGTTGAAGTCGAACAGGGTCGGCGACGCCAGCTGGTTGTAGAAGACGAGCGCGACGCCGCCGACCGCGGCCACCGCGGAGCTGGCGGCGAAGGCGATCACCTGGTAGCTCAGCACGTTCTTGCCCAGCGCCCGCACCGCGTCGGGCTCCTCGCGGATGCCTTTCAGCACCCGGCCGAAGGGCGAGTAGATGATCCGCCAACAGGCGAGGAAGCAGATCGCGGTCAGCGGCACGATGAACTCGAGCAGTTCGTCGGGGCGCAGCAGGATCTTGCCGCCGATGTGGACGGGCATGATCCCGAGCAGGCCGTTCTGGCCGCCGAGCGCCGGGATCGCGACCAGGGCGGAGACGATCACCGAGGCGAAGGCCAGGGTCAGCATCAGCACGTACTCGGCGCTCAGCCGCAGCGCCGGCAGGCTCAGCAGGATGCCGATCAGGGCGCCGGCGCCGATGCCGACGAAGAGGCAGGGCAGGAAGGCCCAGCCGTGCATCGCCGAGAGGTATCCGGCCAGGTAGCCGGCGACGCCGCCGGTGGCGACCCCGGCGATCGAGAGGATCCCCGAGTAGCCGATCAGGACGTTCACCGACAGCGCGAACATCCCGATGATCAGCGCTTCGTTCAGGTAGCCGAGCCAGATGTTCATGCGGGCGCCCTCCGCCCCGGGCGCAGCCAGGGCAGCGAGCCGCCTTCGAAGACCGGGCGCAGGGCGACGAAGAAGAAGAGGATCCCGAAGACCACGACTTCCTGCCAGACTTCGCTGACCCAGATCAGGATCACGCTCTGCAACACCCCGATCGCCAGCCCGGTCAGGCCGAAGCGCAGCGGCCCCGATTTGGTCCCGGCGACGAAGGCGACGACGAAGGCGAAGAAGGTCGGCGACGTCCCCATGTCAGGGATCACCGCCTTTTCCATCGCGAAGACGATCGCGCCGGCGCCGCAGAGGAGCGAGCCGATCGCGAACACGAGGGCGAACATCACCCGGGTTGAGACGCCGACCGATTCGGCCAGGTCGGGGTTGGAGGAGACGGCGCGGATCGCGACGCCGCGGCGGCTCCAGCGCAGGTACGCCCAGAGCCCGCCGACGAGGACGACCGCGACGACGACGCCGACCACCTGCAGGTTGGAGGCAGTGACCCCCGACCCCAGCTTGATCGGCGAGACGCCGAACCCGGTCGGCAGGTTGCGGTAGTTCGATCCCCAGATCAGCCGCACGACGTTTTCGACCACCACGGTCACCCCGAGCGAGCTGACGAAGATCGCCAGCAGCCCGTAGTCACGCGAGCGTTCGGCCACCGGGCGGTAGACGACGATCTCGATCAGGACCCCGAGCAGCATCCCGATCGCGACGCCGACGACGATCGCCGGCACCAGCGGGACGCCGGCTTCGTTGAGAAGCACGGCGCCCAGCGGTGCCGCCAGGAAGGTGCTGGCGAAGGCGAAGTGGAACCGACCCGTCACCCCGTAGATGAGCCCGAACCCGGCGCCCATCAGGCCGAAGAAGCAGCCGGCGATGATGCCGCTGACTAGGTGTTGGTAAAGGGTGGTCAGGGCCGGCTCCGGGAGCTATTTCGCCAGCTTGAATTCGGCGGCTTCCAGGTTGAACGAGGCGAGCAGTTTCGGCGGTTCGCTTTCCGAGGTCGGCGCCTGGTAGACGCCCATCGCCCGTTTCGAGACCAGGTGGGTCTTGGTGTCGATTTCGAGCACGCCAAGGGTGGTGCCGTTGCCGCCGTAGAGGCTGGGGAAGCTCGGTTCGGCTTCCAGTGCTTTCACCCATTCTTCGCCGTTGCCGGCGTCGCCGCCTTCGCTCAGGATCTGGCGGTAGAGCTGCCACAGGACGAAGGTGGTTTCGTAGTTGTTGGCCGCGTACTGCGTCGGCTGACTGTTGTACTTCGCTTCGAATTCCTTGCGGAAGATTTCCGTCCAGTCGTTACCCGGGGTGGTCGGCCCGAAGTAATCGACGCCGAAGGTGTAGTCACTCACCGCGGCGCCGGCGATCTTCGAATCTTCCGGCACGAAGTCGTAGCCGAGGATCGGGATGTCGAGCCCGGCCGCCTTTGCCTGCTTCAGCAGGTAGGCGATGTCAGGGGAGTAGATGTTGGTGAAGACGAGATCGGGCTTCGCCGACTGCAGGCGTCCGATCAGGTCCGAGAAGTCGGTGGTGCCTGCTTTGGTGATCGTCTTGCCGACCGATTCGAACCCGTATTCGGCGATCGCCTTGTCGAAGGCTTCTTCGGCCGCCTTGTCGATCGCCGGACCGTTGTCCGGGGCGGTGTAGTACAGCGTTTTCGCTTCCGGATAGGCTTCGCGCAGGAACTTGATGCGCCCCGCGACCGAGGCGGTTTCCTGGTTTGCCCGCGTGCCGTAGAAGAAGGGCTGACCTTCGTTCGCGGCGGACGATCCACCTGACGGATCGAGGCTGAAGATTTTGTACTGTTCGATGTTCGGGAACGTCGCGCCGAGGTCGCCTTGGAACGAGGTCAGCGAAACCGGGATTTCTTCCAGCCCCCATTCCCTCGTGGCCTGGATGCCCGCCTGGGCGTCCCCGGATTTGTGGTCTTTGATGTCGAATTCGAACTTCGGCCCGCCCATCGCTTCGATCTCTTCGGCCGCCAGTTCGAAACCTTTGGTGCCTTCTTCGCCGTAGACCGCTCCACCGCCGGTCATCGGCTCCAGCGCGCCGACCTTGATGCCGACCCCTTCGCCGGCTTCTTCACCGGCCGGGGTGGCGAGAAGTTCCTTCAGTTCGCCGGCCACGGCGCTGGTCGCGCCGCCGCTGGATTCCGCGGCGCCGGCTTCGCCACCACCGCCGGCGGTGGTCGCGCTCCCGCCGCCGGTGGTGGAGTCACTGCTCCCGCCGCCGCCACAGGCGGCGAGCAACGCGCCCAGGCAGATGATGACGAGGGCGGCGAAGCCTCCACGTCGGAGGGTGCCGCGACGCGGGCTGCTCGCCTGCGCGTCGATCACGGTCCGCGGTTGATTACTCGGTCGCTCCTTCATCGCTCCAGTCGCCTCTCTTTCCCAGTCGCTCGTCCGTAGACCAAATGGTCAGGTTTTCGGCATGCGAGAAGCGCACTGTGTGTACGCAGTTCTCCCCGGTGCTGAACCCTCGGATTCAATCTAG
>Ga0070679_100007234_pt1 | contig 10358 bp, 10 predicted proteins | sample KBSC63BmetaG_FD_65652 | JGI IMG/M metagenome (GOLD analysis project Ga0070679, IMG submission 65652) | Corn rhizosphere microbial communities from Kellogg Biological Station, Michigan, USA - KBS C6-3B metaG | ecosystem: Host-associated > Plants > Roots > Rhizosphere | place: USA: Michigan... | reverse complement strand
GCGACGATCGACGCGAACACAAACCGCGAAACCGCAAGTCTGCGAACTGTACTGCGCGTCTTACTGGACTTCCTATTGAGCGAGGTGGCCATAAATACTCATCCCCATCATGTATGCCAGAGCGAAAATCGCGGCTCCGGTGATCCACTTCTTTGGACGCGAGGTTTCCTGGCTTTCGAAGAACGGCAGCAGCACCCAGAGCAGCGCCACCACGCCGAAGCCGATGACGCCGAGCACCTCGCCGTCAATGATCCAGATTTTCGAGGGAATGAGCTTGAGCGTCTGGAACATGAAGAGGAAGTACCACTCCGGCTTGATGCCCGCCGGGGCCGGCGCAAACGGGTCGGCCTTGACGCCCAGGTTCCACGGGAAGATGGCCGCCAGCGCGCCCAGAATGCCCAGCGCAACGTACCAGGCCATGAGTTCGCGCAGCGCGAAGTTGGGGAAGAATTTCATTTCGCGGCGCGCCGAAGGATTCACCGTCCACTCGCTTTCCACCCGCGGCGGCACGCTCATACCCAGGCGTTGCACCAGCAGGATGTGGATCGCGATGAGCAGCGTCGCAATCCCGGGCAGCACGGCCACGTGGAATCCGAAGAAGCGCGTGAGCGTTGCGCCGGTCACGTCCTCTCCTCCGCGCAGGAAGATCATGAGCGGACGGCCGACCACCGGCACCTGGCCGGTGATCTCTGTCCCCACTTTCGTCGCGAAGTAAGCCAGCGTGTTCCACGGCAGCAGGTAGCCACTGAAACCGAACCCCATCACCAGGAAAAGAAGAACCACGCCGCTGACCCAGGTGAGCTCCCGCGGCTTGCGATAGGCCTTCAGGAACAGCACGCTGAACATGTGCGCAAACGCGGTAAAGATCATCAGGTTGGCTGACCAGGAATGGATCGAGCGCAGAAGCCAGCCGAACTGCACCTGCGTCACCAGGTATTGCACGCTCTCAAAAGCTTCGTTGGCGCCGGGACGGTAATAAAGAAGAAGAAGAATGCCGGTGAGGACCTGCACGCCAAACAGAAACAGTGTCATGCCGCCTAGAAAATACCAGTAAGAAAGTTTGTGCCTCGGGACGGTCTTCTTGCGCAGCGGAGCGATCAGGTCGTCCCACTCCAGCCGCTCGTCGAGCCAGCTTCGTACCTGGGCCAGAACAGTCATCGTCAGACCTCCCGGCGGCGGCGCACGAAGATTTCATCGCCGCGGACATTCACGTCGAAGGCTTCCAGCGGGCGCGGTGGCGGCCCTGAAATGTTGCGCCCATCCATGTTGTATTTCCCGTTGTGGCACGCGCACCAGACCTCGTGTAGATCGTCGCGATACTGCACCGTGCAGGAAAGGTGCGTGCACGTGGCTGACATCGCCTTGTACTCTCCGCCTGCAGTGCGTACCAGAAGTCCCGGCCTGCTGCCGAAGCGGAAGATCTTCCCGCTGTTCGGTTTCAGCTCACCGACCTTCCCGGCGACGACAGAGTCGCCGCCGAGATCGGCCGTTTCAGGAGGTATAAGGTAACGAAACACCGGGTAGATAAACGCCATTGCCGTGGCCAGGAAGCCGCCGCCCAGCAGCGCTTCCGTGAACCAGCGCCGCGGCGCAGATTTGAGCTTGTCTTTGTCAGGTGGCTTTACCGCTTGCTGCGGTTTAACAGTCTGCTGACCGGTTGCCATTTCTCCCCTCCGAAATATGTCTTCCTTGCCGCTTTCACTTGCTCGCTGATGAATGAGCGGTTGCGCCGATCGCCGAGCGTTGCTCCACCGCGCGTTGGATTTCGCGCACCCACATGGCCTGCACCAGCTGCAGCCGGTGTCCCATCACGATGGCGAGATTGAGAAGGATTTTCTGTCCCTGCACCGGCTGCGCCTCAAAGTAGCGTTGCAGCGCATCACGCGGAATTGCGATCACCTCCGTCTCCAGCGGAACGCTGGCCCTCAGGGTGAATCGGTACGGCGGGATCATGGCTGACCACCCCACCAGTTGCCCGGGTGCGCTCTCTTCGATCAGAATGTTTTCTTCGCGCTCGCGGACTTTGATCGGCAAAGTCAGTCGTACGCGTCCGCGTTCAATCAGGAACACGCGATCGGCGTCGTCACCCAGCTGGAACAGCGGGCCGCCGGCGGGCACCTTCATGCGGGTACCCAGCGCCAGCACGTGTTCTATTTCGGCAGGAGACAGTCCTTTCAGGAGTTCATAAGTCATCGGCGCGTTCCTTTTAGTTCACAAATGTCGAAGTCGTTTTGCTGTGAAGCATGTCGTTCGTCGGGAACTGTACGAACGATTCCGCCGCGGCCCGCTCTATGCGGACATGATTTTCGATTTGCGCCAGTAGCGCTTCGATCGGGAGCTGGTGCGACGCGACCTCCGGAATCGTCGGCGCAACAAAGAAGCGCGCGGGAGCCGCCTTCGCGATTGGAATTGCCGGCGGCGGCAGCGGGGCGGAAGGTTTGCGCGTCGCTGCGCCAAATGCCAGCGCGGCCACTCCCATTCCAAATACGCTCATGCAGACTGCCATCAAAAACATTTCCATTTGAGGACCCTCCTTCTGTGCTCTTCTTCAATGCAAGTCCGGTGCCACGACGCGCGCGCGCCAAGTCGCATGGAATCAATGTCACATTTCAGGTGTGATCCGGCAGGACTGACAGGCTGTCAGTTTCGTGGCTGCCAAACCGTCAGATTCATTGACGGCGGCATGTCACTGTGTCATGATCCGCATAATTCCCCCGCGAAATTCCCCCGGCCTCGTTGGCAAACATGAAACTTCGTTTCGCTGGCACCACGGTCGGTCTCGCGCTCGGTTTAACGGCGGCGGTCGTACTAGCCTGCGGCGTGGCCGCTTACTTCTACTCCACTCATCATTTCAAGAGCCTGCTGGAGATGGCGCGCACCAATGCGCTCGCGGAAGGCGAATTGATCCGCTCTGGCCTCGAACATCAAATGCTGGAGAATGACCGCACCCTGCTCGCCCAGATGATCGAGCGGTTTGGGAAACAGGCGCGCGTGGAGCAACTTGTCCTTCTGGATCGCAACGGCGTTCCTCGCTACTCGAGTGCGCCGCTGAAGAACGCGGAGGAATTTAGACTTGGCTCTCCCACCTGCCAGGCCTGTCATCAGGTTGCGCCGGAGCATCGCGGGTCCAGCCGCGTGATCGAGACCGCCGGCGGCAGCATCCTGCGCACCGTGATCCCCATTCGCAATCACCAGGAGTGCCACGGCTGCCATGAAGCCTCGCAGCGCATCAATGGCATCCTGATCCTCGACTACAACGCGGGCGAAGTTCGCGCCGCCATGACCAGGGACCTGCGCTGGATGGTCGCCGGCACTGGACTGCTGACCTTCTTTATCGTGGGTTCCATCGCGCTGGTGATTCGCTTTTCCGTTCTCAAGCGGCTTCAACGCATCGAGACCACGGCACGTCTCGTCTCGCAGGGCGATCTCGACCGCCGCGTCCCAGTCGAAGGCTCAGACATTCTTTCCTGGATCGGCCGCGAATTTAACACCATGGCGGACGCAGTCTCGGGCTTGGTGACTGAAGTCCGCACGGAACGCGAGCGCCTCGAAACCGTGATCAACAGTATCGATGACGGAATTGTGGTCCTGGACCCCGACCGCAAAATCATCGCCGCCAATGATGCTTTCCTTGCCCGCACGCGCGGCTCGCGCGAACAACTGCTGGGCTGCGGCTGCTATGACATGCAAGGCGGCCCCTGCAAAGTCTCAAGCTGCCCCACCGTTGATTGTCTGCGCTCCGGAGCGCGCCAGGTGCGCATCTGCGAGCGCCGCCGCGACAATAACACCGTCGCATGGGAAGAAATCCACGCCTCTCCCATCCTTGATTCTTCCGGCAAACTCGCGCAGGTAGTGGAGGTCTGGCGTGACATCTCTGAACGCCGCGCCGCCGAAGCCAATCTCGCCGAATCGCATCGCCTGGCTTCCCTGGGCGTGCTGGCTTCCGGCTTCTCGCATGAATTGAACACGCCCCTCGCTACCGTGCTCACCTGCGTTGAAGGAATCCTGCGCGACACGCCATCCGGCCAGACCAGCAAGATTGACTCTGCGCGAATCAGCCGCAATGCCGGCATCGCCCGCGAGCAGATCCTGCGCTGCCGCGGCATCACGCAGCACTTCCTCCGTCTCTCCCGCGGGCAGCGCCATGAACTGGTGGTGGTGGACCTTCAGCAGGCCATCGCCGCAGCCCAGCTCCTGGTGGATCCTACCGCCCGTGCGCACTCCGTGCAGATTGAAGTCAGCCCGTTCACCAGCAGCCTCCATGTCCGCGCCGCCGACGCTGAATTGCAGAACATGCTGATCAATCTCATGCTCAATGCAATCCAGGCTTCCAAACCCGGAAGCAAAGTTGTTGTTGCAGCGCTGGGCGGCCCGGACGTACGAATCCGCGTCACCGACCAGGGCTGCGGGATCGCTCCGGAGTGCCAGAAGAAGATCTTCGAACCATTCTTCAGCTTGCGTGAAGGCGGCACCGGCCTGGGCCTGTTCCTCTCTCTCAGCGCCGCACGCAGCTGGGGCGGTGACATTCCGGTCCAGAGCACTCCCGGCCAGGGATCAAGTTTTGAAGTCGTATTGCCGGCCATTCACTCTGCGCCGGAGAAGGAGCCGGTATGAAGTCATCCTCTATTCTGCTCGTTGACGACGATTCCGCGTTCCGTGAAGTCATGGCCGATGAACTCTGCCGCCTCGGTTATCAGGTCAACACGGTCGGGTCCGGAGAAGAAGCTATCCGTCAGGTCCTTGCGGAAGAACCGGATATCATGCTGCTCGATCTTCGGTTGCCCGGAATCAGCGGCCTCGAAGCACTCACCACCATCCACGCGCAATCGCCAGCCACGGAAGTCATCATGATGACCGGGCATGGCTCCATTGATACGGCAATCGAATCCATCCGCATCGGCGCCTTTGACTACGTGGTGAAGCCCTGCCCGCTCGACGAACTTGACGTGCGCATCCAGCGCGCGCTGGAGCGCCGCAATCTTCGCCAGCGCGCATCCATCCTCGAACGCGGCCTCACGCCTCCTGACCTCGGCAGCTCATTCGTGGGCGACAGCCCCGAGTTCCGCCGCCTGCTCAGCATGACTGAGCGCATAGCGCCGAGCGATGCCACAGTCCTGATCACCGGCGAAACCGGCGCTGGCAAAGAACGCGTCGCCAAGATGATCCACTCCCGCAGCGCGCGAGCCTCACGGCCATTTGTGGTAGTAGAATGCGCGGCTTTGCAGGAGAGTCTGCTGCAAAGCGAGCTTTTCGGGCATGAGCGCGGAGCATTTACGGGCGCAGACAAAGCCAAGCCCGGCCTCTTTGAAGTGGCTCACGGCGGCACCATCTTCCTCGACGAAATCGGCGAGATCAGCCCCACCGTCCAGACCAAGCTGCTCCGCGTGCTCGATAGCTCGACCTTCCGCCACGTTGGGGGCACAAAGGAAATTCGCGTCGACGTTCGCGTCCTCACTGCTACCAACCGCGACATTCCCGCCATGGTGCGCCAGGGACACTTCCGTGAGGATCTCTACTACCGGCTCAGCACTTTTCATGTCGAAGTTCCGCCGCTCCGTGCTCGCAGCGGAGACGTTGAACTGCTGGCGCAGCATTTTGTCACTGCGCTCAATGAACGCTTCGGTTCGCGAAAAGCGATCAGTGTTGAAGCTCTGGAACTGCTCCACCGCCATCACTGGCCTGGCAACGTGCGCGAACTCTTGCACGTGATGGAAGCTGCGCTGGTGCTGTGCCAGGGCCCGTGTGTTCTGCCGGAGCATCTTCCGGAAACCCTGCGCACCTCAGCCGCCCGCCAAGCGGCCCAACCCGCCCACGAACCAGACAAATCGCTGCGAACCCTCGAGGAGCAGGAAAGAATTCATATCCGTTCGGCCCTGCAGGCAAGCAATGGACATCGTGGAAACGCCGCCAGGATACTCGGCATCAGCGAGCGGAATCTCTACAGGAAGCTGCGCGAGCATAATCTGCTCTCGTCATAGACAACAGATGCTGCGAAGAAAGACTGGCTGCTCGGCTATCATGAATCCGTGATGAAGAGCCTACTCCTGCTGCTGGCGTTCGCACTTATGACAAATCAGTATGCCTCCGCTCAGCAAACCAAGCTGCCGGCGGCGGGCAACTTTGATGCCGCTGCCGCCGAACGCTTCGCCCGGCTGGCCCTGGCCTGCGTGCACAAGGAATATCCCAATAAGATTGCGCACAGCATGAACAGTGACGCAGACGTGGCCCCGCCTCGTAAGCTCACTCCCGCCTTTTACGGCTGTTACGACTGGCATTCTTCGGTTCACGGCCACTGGCTGCTCGTGCGATTGGCCCGCAAATTTCCCGATGCATCTTTCACACCGGACGCGCTTGCTGCTTTGCGTGCCAGTATGACGGCAGAGAACCTCCGGCAGGAGGCAGCCTATCTCAATGGCGAGGGCCGCGCCAGTTTTGAACGCCCTTACGGCCTTGCCTGGCTGTTGCAGCTTGTCGCCGAGGTGCACGAATGGGAAAAGCAGGAGAAGACTCCGGTCGCGGCAGAACTTTCCCCCAACCTGCGTCCGTTGGAAGACGCCGTGAAGGCCCGTTTGAAAAACTGGCTGCCCAAGCTTTCCTATCCGCTGCGCATCGGCGAACACAATCAGACGGCCTTCTCACTCGGTCTGATGATCGATTATGCACGCGAAATTGGCGATCGCGAATTTCTGGACGTGCTTTTGTCGCGAACGAAATACTTTTTCCTGCGTGACAAGAACTGTCCGCTGGCCTACGAGCCTTCCGGTGAAGACTTTCTCTCTCCCTGCCTTGCTGAAGCCGATGTGATGCGCCGCGTGCTCGCACCAGCAGAATTTGCAAAATGGCTTTCGGCTTTCATGCCGCAAATTCCCCTGGATGGCTCAGTGACCTGGCTGAAACCGGAAGTTTCACCCGACCGCTCCGATCCCAAGCTCGCCCACATTGACGGCCTGAACCTCAGCCGTGCTTGGATGTTGGAAGGGATTGCCGCGGGTCTGCCCGCCAACGATCATCGGCTTGCCGCGATTCGCGCCACCGCCGCAACGCACACGCAATCAGGATTAGCGGCAGTTACCGGCGAACACTATGAAGGCGGACACTGGCTGGGAAGCTTCGCCGTCTACCTGGTCTCCAAGCGTGGAATTACCGAGCCCACCAGCCAGCATTAATCGCCAAATCTCGCCGCAGCGCGCAGCTTCGCCTTGGCCGCTTCTTCCTCGCGATTCTTTGGCGGCGCCGTAGTCTCAAGCGACTTCAGCAGCCGCATCGAAATAGCCGCAACTTCTTCGACGGCAGCATGAAAGGAGTCTTCATTCGCCTTCGACGGTTTGTTGAATCCCGTGATCTTTCTCACGAACTGTAACGATGCTGCGCGGACCTCGTCATCGGTGACCGGCGGATCGAAATTAAAAAGTGTCCTGATATTCCTGCACATAATCTGTACTCGACTGACAATGATTTCTACTCGTCGGGGTGGAGGAGGCATTTAGGCCTCCGGTAGCGCTCTATTTGATCCCGCGGCTTTTAGCCGCTGAGGTTCTATCCCCAAAAAAGATGATGAACCCACAGGCACACAAGCCCTACAGCTTCCTCAACGGCACTAGCCCGCTTAAGCGCGGCTCCCTGAGATACAGCCCAATCCACACCAGGATGCCGCATAACACGGGCATAAAGAACGGCTCGCCGGCATGGACGTGCGTTGCAGTTGCGCCGCCCAGATACCCTGTCAGAAGCACCGCTCCGAAAACTGCCGTCTGCGGGATGATGTAGAGAATGGTGCTGACCAGTGCCGCAATGCCGATTGGAATGAGCGCACCCGCCGGATACCCGTATTTCGCCAATCCCTGCACCGCCATCGGAGATCTCATCAGGTTTAAGCTCGCGCCGAAAAGAAGCATGATAGCCGGTAACGCGCTGATCACACGTCCGGTCCAGAGCATTGCCTTCGAGGGTTTGGAAACAGCCACTGCTGGGTGCATGCTTGTCGCCACTAGATCTCTCCTTTGTATTCCGAGTAACAGAGCAATTAGATAACCACCTGCTGCCAAACGATTCGGGCGAGACGGACAGGTCGCAGAGTCCACTCCAGGCGAGTTGGCCAGCCCAGCCCACTGCCGTGGTTTAGGGCCATTTATTAGAAACGCCAATGAACTTTCGGCCATTACCCGCAGTGTCCCTTCGAAGTAGCCGTTCATAATCCTTCGGAGTCATCATTTTTGCGTGAAAACAGGTCACCTTAGTACCTTAACCCGGGAAGCGCGAATTTGCGTCTTTTCAAGCGGTTAACTTGCTTCCTCCGGTGTCAGACACCTACGCTTCCTTAATCTTACCTAAGACGCGGCACTGATTCATTCGGATTACAGGCTGGGCCATGATGCCGCGCATGTCACGCCCAACTTCGCTCGCAAAAGTGCTCTGCTATGGATGGATGCTGCTCGCGGGAGCCGCATCTGTCATCGTTCCGCAGGCCGCCTCGGCCCAGGTCCCCCGCTCCAACCACGTGTACATCGTCGCTGAAGAGAACCGCAGTTACGAACATATTGTCGGCAGCCCTGACATGCCGTATCTGAACAGCCTCCTGCCCAGGGGCACCCTGGCCACGCAGTTCTATTCCAACGAGCACGGATCGCTTGAAAATTACCTTATCGTCACTTCCGGCCAGTACATCACGCACAACAACTCGACTCTGGCCGTATTTAACGTCGACAACATCGAGCGCCATCTGCTCGCCCTGGGACAGACTTTCAAGTCTTACGCACAGACCCTGCCCTATGCCGGATTCACCGGACTCACGTACGGCGAGTACCTGAAGCGTCACGCTCCTCTGCCCTACTACACAGACATGGCGAACAGCTCGCTGATTATGAACCACGTCTCAACCACGCAGATGGCAAAAGACATCGCCGCCGGCACGCTGCCCAACTTTGCCTTCATCACCCCGGATGCGGCGCATGACATGCACGACTGTCCAACTACGCTGAGCGCCTGCCTCCAGACCGCCGACGCGTGGCTCAAGGACAATATTGCTCCGCTGCTCGCGACGGCTCCCTTCCAGCCCGGCGGCGACGGCGTGCTGATAATCTGGGCAGACGAGGCCGATCTGAGCGGCGACAGCCGCTGCAGCGCTACCGTGACGAGCGGTTGCGGCGGTCATATCGTGGTTGCCATGATCGGCCCGCAGATCATGCCGAACGGCAAGTCCGTTTTTACCTACCACCACGAGAGCGTACTGAAGACCATCCTGATGCTGATGGGCGAACAGGCCAGCTTCCCCTCGGCCGCGCAGAACGCGCCGCCGATGGTTGAGTTCTTTAAGTCCGCCGGTACGGTCTATGTCGCTGCTCCCACTGCGACTAGCGTTGTAGGTCCAACCGTCCACGTGGCCGCCACTGCGTCGGCTCCGACTGCGATTACCGCGATGAAGATTTACGTGGATAGCGTCGCGCAATACTCAGCTGTCGCGAACTCGGTCGACACCACAATCACCATGACCGCCGGCACGCACAACCTGACCTACCAGGCGTGGGACACAAAGGGCAACGTCTACAAGAGCAGCAAGTCCATAAAGGTGGTTCCTCCAGGAGTTACGATCCTTGCCCCCACCACGTCCACAGTAGTCGGATCACCGGTTCGCCTGGCTGCTTCTGCTATCGCGCAAAAGCCCATCTCCACCATGCGGATCTACGTGGACGGCGTGAGCCTGTACAGCGCCAGCGCGGCTTCGGTTGACACAAGCCTGGCCATGACCAAGGGAACCCACAGTGTCACCTTCCAGGCCTGGGACACGGCCGGCACCGTCTACAAGGCCAGCAAATCAATTTCGGTGCAGTAAGCAGGCACCTCTCAGCGGGGGAGAAAAAAGGGAGCCGGGCAGTTGCCGGCTCCCTTTTTCAATTGAGCGTACGGATTTTGTGCGCGCCCTTCGGACTCATGTTTATTTTTGCGGTGTGTGGATTGAAAGAACTTCCCTCGCAAGTGCAATCTGCGGCAGCTCCAATGAACTCTCCCTCTGGAGGCCCCATCCCGAATCCCGAGCAGAAACGAACGAAGTGAAGTGAGGCGAGCGGTGAGGGATCGGCTCCGCTGCCGTCTCGCGGAAACCACCGATTGCACCCTCTTGCTTACAATGGTCGCTTGTGTACGACCTATATACCGATCGATCTCGCAAAAGCATCTCCTACGCTGTAGAAGAGGCCAAAGGCCTCCGTTCACGGTACATCGAACCTGAGCATCTGCTGCTCGGAGTTACCCGTGCCTGTGAACCGGAACTCGGTCAGAATTTCCGATTGCAGAGCGTCGAGCGGGATTTGCGTGCTCAACTCACGCCGTTCACTAACGATACTGCGGCGATCGGCACTGAC
>Ga0070679_100007233_pt1 | contig 10358 bp, 6 predicted proteins | sample KBSC63BmetaG_FD_65652 | JGI IMG/M metagenome (GOLD analysis project Ga0070679, IMG submission 65652) | Corn rhizosphere microbial communities from Kellogg Biological Station, Michigan, USA - KBS C6-3B metaG | ecosystem: Host-associated > Plants > Roots > Rhizosphere | place: USA: Michigan... | reverse complement strand
CGAACGCCAAGACGAGACCCGATCGCCTCGCCCAATATCCAGATTTCATCAAATCAGTCCCTCGAGCGCCGGCACCATAAGAGGTTTGCACGACAGCGAAAACCCCGAGGGCGGTCATCTTTCCTGGACGGGGATACAGGCCAGCCCCTTCGCAACCAGAGCCCTGCAGAAGCGCCTGGAGCCGGTCGGCGCCACCGCGACGCGCAGTCTATAGAAACGGCCCGCCCCCGGCAGATCGACCGCCACAATGCGTGGAGCGGCTCCCTCCAGGATCGTCCCGGCGCGGGCCTTGGCATTGTCCCAGCCCTTTGCCGCATTTTCCTGGCTCCGCCATGCCCCCAGCTGAACCTGCCGCTGCGACGCGGGCTCCGGCGACGGCGAGCCCGCCTGAGCGCCGCTGATCGTAGCCGGCGTCATCTGCAGACGCGGGCCCTGTTCTTCGCCTGGTGGTGGGACCGCGCCCGTAGAGCCAGCGGGCTCGGCCGCTATGGGCCGCAACGCCTGACGTTGAAGATTGCCGGAAAGAACGGCCAGCCTTTCCTGGGCCAAGGCGAATTGCGGAGCTACCGCGAGGGCGCGGGTGTAGAAATCTCCGGCCTCGGCAAGACTGCCCTGCATCTCGGCGAGCTGGCCCAAGCCGAAATAGGAATAGCGTCGTTCGGCACTGCTGGTCGCGAGGGCCGACAGATAATCGCGGCGGGCCTCCGCGAACAAGCCCAACCTGGTGTAGATGCCGGCACGATTGTTCAGGGCCGCGACGAAATCGGGCGACAGTGATATCGCGGCGCTGTAATCGGTCAGCGCATCCTTCGGCCGCCCCATACCGTCCAGCAATAGCCCCCGGTCAAAAAGAACCTGAACCTGGTCGTTGCCGATCAGCGCGTGGCTTTCGATGGCCAGGGTGTAATCGGCAAGAGCATCCTGCTTTTGACCCAGCCGCTCGCTGGTGTGCCCGTGTCGGATCAGGGCCCGGTTCCAGTCCTGCCGCGACAGGCTTTGCAGGGGCGACTGCGCGAATGCCGGTTCGGATCGAGCGACATCGACTGGCAGACAGGTGACCGACAACAAGGCCACCGTCCCCAGAAGGGCAGGAAAAGAACCCGCGATCTTCATCCACCACCATCGCCCGTATTCGGGCTTTTTCCCGCAAGTCCCGGAAAACTGGACAGTAATAGCGGGCCCATGCGATGAAACAGGCCCTTTCAGAAAGCGTCAACATGTCTGTCACAAAGCCTGTCCGCAAAGCTGTTTTTCCTGTTGCCGGCATGGGCACGCGGTTCCTGCCCGCCACCAAAGCCGTGCCCAAGGAAATGCTGCCGGTGGTAGACAAGCCCGTGATTCAGTACGCCGTCGAGGAAGCCCGCGAAGCCGGGATCGAGCAGTTCGTCTTTGTCACCGGCCGCGGCAAGCATGTGATCGAGGATCATTTCGACCATGCCTATGAGCTGGAATCGCTGCTTGAGGCGCGGGACAAGACCGCCGAGCTGAACAGCCTTCTGGAGTCCCTGCCCCTGACCGGATCGGTCGGCTTCATCCGCCAGCAACAGCCGCTGGGTCTTGGTCACGCGGTTTGGTGCGCCCGGCACTTTGTGGGCAACGAACCGTTCGCGGTCCTGTTGCCGGATGATCTGATGGTTGGCGCGCCCGGCGCGCTGTCGCAGATGATCAAGGCTTATGACCAGGTGGGCGGCGGCATCATCGTCGCCGCCGAGGAAAAGACCCGCGAGGAAACCAAACGCTATGGCGTGGTCGATCCAGGCGCCGTGAAAGGCAACGCCACCGAGGTGAAGGGCGTGGTGGAAAAGCCGGATCCCGCCAAGGCACCGTCCAATCTCTGCATCATCGGCCGCTATATTCTGCAGCCGCAAATCTTCGGCGAGTTGGATCGCCAGGAGCGCGGCACGGGCAACGAAATCCAACTGACCGATTCCATGGCCAAGATGATCGGGCGCATGCCGTTCCACGCAGTCAAGACCGATTGCGCGCGTTTCGATTGCGGCGACAAGGTTGGTTTCCTGCATGCCAATATCGCGGTCGGCCTGTCGCGCCCCGATATCGCGCCATCGCTTCGCGCCATCCTGAAAAACATCGCGCCGTAGGGGGCAATGTGAGGCGAATATTCGCTCTCGCCGCCCTATGTTTTCTTGCGGCCTGCAGTTCGTCGGGAACATCGACCTACGCGCAATATTACCAGGTTCTGCAGGAAAGCGTGGCGGCAAGTTTCGGTGACGGCCGGATCACCAAGGAACGGGCCGCCGCGATCCCCTATGCCAGCATGGGCTATCGGCTGAACCACGGAAACGAAATGCTCGTGGTTCTAGCGACCGATGCGAATGGCGAGCAGCTTTGGACATCAGCTGCGCATACCGTGATAGTGACGCGCGGCGGACGCATCACGCGCACGGTGGGGCTCGAGCATGATATTGCGGGCCTGACGCCAAAGGTCGGCGAGCGGATGCCGGAAATGGCCGACGCGCTCAAAGGCAAATTGACTTATGCCCGTCTCCAGGACTTTCCATCGCTCTCCGCCTATGGCGTGACGCTGACCTGCACAATGTCTTACAGGGGCGCCCAGACCGTCGTTATTCTAGGACGCGGAATTGCGACCGCGCGGATCGACGAGGCCTGCCGAAGCGCAAATCCGCAATGGTCTTTCACCAACATTTACTGGATCGATCCCGATACAGGCCTGTCGTGGCGCAGCCGCCAGCATATCGGCCCGCAGGGAGATATGATTGAAACGGAAATCCTGCGGCCGCCTGGATAGATCTGAATAAAATAAAGGCGGGAATACTTTCGTACTCCCGCCCCGAATTCGGAAAGATAAGCGCGATTAAGGGCTGGTCCCGGTCGTCGTGGTTGTCGACGTCGCGTTCACGACCTTGTCGTTTCCGCCACCCGACGCCACCAGAGCAATACCGCCCGCGACAACGCCGAGGCCCAGAACCATCAACATCGTATTGTCGGCAGCCTGCGCCTTCTTGACGCCAGCCGGTTTACCTGGCGCAAGCGGCGCCGCAACGTTCGTCGCGGCAAATGCGCTCGAAACAATCAGGCTCGACGCCAGAATGGCTGCACCAATAATTCGCATTGAAAACTCCTTTAATAGTCTGACCGCCCAAGGCTTTTCTACGAACCGACACAGCCCGTGTCAACAAAACCGGTAAACATGACGAGGTTGCATGGGCTTCCACGCCCGGTCCATAGAGTTTATGGGCCGGAAACGACCCGCCCCGCCTTCCAAACGCGGAACATTGCTATCAGTTGCGTATTCCTCTGATTCCAAGGATAAATTAATGGCTCAGTTGCATCCGGTCATCCTATCTGGAGGTGTCGGCTCCCGGCTCTGGCCCCTGTCGCGAAGCCTTTTTCCCAAGCAGTTATTGGCACTTGCGGGCGATGGGAGCCTGATTCAGGACACGGCCCGCAGGGCAGCCGGGCCGGCATTTGCCCCCCCCCTCATCGTCTGCAACGTCGAGCATCGTTTTCTGATTGCAGAACAGATGCGGGCCGCCGGCCAATCTCCCGACGCAATTATTCTGGAACCCGTGGGGCGCAACACAGCCCCCGCAGCGGCTGTGGCCGCCCTCATGCTGGCCGAAAAAGACCCGAACGCCATTCTTCTGCTGATGCCTGCTGATCACGTCGTGCGGGATATCGAGGCGTTCAGACAGGCGGTTGATTCGGCCGCCGCCGCCGCGGCGCAGGGGCATCTGGTAACATTCGGCATCAATCCCGGAGGGCCGGAAACAGGGTATGGCTATGTCCAGCGCGGTGTCCCGCTATCCGAGAGTGCAGACACATTCGCGGTCCGTCGCTTTGTCGAAAAGCCGGATGCGGCGACGGCCCGCGATTATATCGAGGCGGGCGATTATTACTGGAACAGCGGCATGTTCGCCTTCCAAGCCAGTAGCTTTCTGGCCGAATTGATGCGCTTGGAACCGGAAATGTTGGCCAACTGCCAGGCCGCGTTTCGCGGCGGCAAACAGGACCTGGATTTTTTCCGCCTCGAGCCCACGGCATTCGAAGCCTGCAAATCCATCTCGATCGATTATGCCGTCATGGAACACACTCAAAAGGCCACCATCGTGCCTGTCGAAATGGGGTGGAGCGATATCGGATCATGGGAAGCGTTGTGGGACGCCTCGGACAAGGATGCTAGCGGCAATGCCTTGAAAGGCGACGTGCTCAGTCACGCCACAAGCAATTCCTATCTGCGCAGCGAAGGCCCACTCGTTGCCGCAGTTGGCGTGGACAATCTTATCGTGGTGGCCACGAAAGATGCCGTCCTGGTAAGCCGCAAGGATGCTTCCCAGGACGTCAAAAAAATTGTCGAGCGGCTGGAACTGGCCGGCCGTGAACTTCATGTCACGCATCGCAAGGTCTTTCGGCCCTGGGGCGCCTACGAAGGCCTGGACATCGGGGAGAATTTCCAGGTCAAGCGCATCACCGTCAATCCCGGCGCGAAATTATCGCTGCAGATGCACCACAAGCGTGCAGAGCATTGGGTGGTGGTATCCGGCACCGCCCGTGTCACGCGCAACGACGAGGTCTTCACGCTCGGCGAGAATGAATCGACCTTTATTCCGCTGGGCGCCAAGCATCGCCTGGAAAATATCGGTACCGAGCCCCTGCACCTGATCGAGGTGCAGTCCGGCCGCTATCTGGGCGAGGACGACATCATTCGCTTCGAAGACAGTTACGGCCGCTAGTCTATTGTTTGGCGAGAACCGCGAGCGAGGCGAGCGATACCGCGAACTGACTGAAGATCGAAGATACATCCAGAATCAGCTGCCGAGTGTTAAGTGGAGTGACGTCGCGCGGCACCACTATGGTACTGCCCGGCGGCAGGTCCTGGGCATCAAAGCTCAGCCAGGATTTTCGAATCCTGCGCGCCGATCCGTCCGGCAGCACGATGAAGGTCAGGGATTCGTCTGAGGTAGCAGCGTAACCGCCCGCCTGCTCAATATAGTCCTCAAGGGTCATTCCCGGCCGGTATGGGAAGCTTCCCGGCTGCATTACCTGCCCCAATACGGCGATTGTGCTGGGCCGTTGCGGGATATAGAGCACATCGCCCGCTTCCAGCAGCGGGTCCATTTCCGGCCTGGACGCAAGCACACTGGGATCAGCGACGATTGCCACCCGCCCAACCGCTTTTTGCGTGCGGAGTTCGTTCACGAAAGTCTGCATCGACGCAAACGTGCTGGGATCTATCTTGTCGTTGCCCACCCGCGTCATGGCGATCACAAGCTCGTTTTCGATTTCACTGGCGGCGCGCAAATACCCTTCATGCTCGGCAGCTGCCGCCGACTTCCGCAGGAATACCGAGCCGGAGGCATAGGCCGTGTTGGTCAAACCTCCCGCCCTGACCAGCAGGTCTGATAGATGTTCACCGCGGGTTATGGGATAGGACCCGGCAAATCGCACTTCGCCTTGGACCGTGACAGCACCAATGCCGGCATTGGTGAAGACCTGATTAAAATGCAACGTGTCGCGCGGATGCACCACATAACTCGCGAGCGTGGGCTCATGCAGGGCCAGCGATTGTTGCCGCGTCACGGCTTTGCCATTTTGACGATCGATCGCCGTGGTGATGAGTTCGACGCCCGTTTCGTCCGCCCAGTTCAAAGTGCCACCCGCGGCCTGCACCATGTCGTTCAGGGTCACGCTGGGGCCCACGAAATAGGAGCCCGGCCCGCGCACAGCGCCATCCAGACGGGCACGATGTTCGATTAGAAAATTGATCAGAATAAGCGGATCGACATTCAATTGCCGCACCAGTTCGCCGAATGTCTTGATCTCGCGATTAGCGGCGAAACGCCCGGTGGAAATTGGCGTCTCCTGGAAATTCTGCGCCGGCTGGGGAATGAGCTGCTGCTGGGAATTCATGTTTCCAATGCTGCCAGAAGCACCATACATCGGGCCGGCGCCATACATGGGATTGGCGCCATACATGGAATTGGCGCCATACATGGGATTGGCGCCGTATGGAGGATAAGCCGCCGCTCCATTCGGAATGGCGATCTGGGAATTGGTGCCCGCTCCCGCCACCATCGAGGGCGCTCCGGGATTGGTCCCATTGCCGCCTTGGAAGGTCGAATCCTGCCGGATGTCGTGCTGCAGGCCCGTCTGATCCTGCTTTTCCAGCATCGCTTCCGGACTGCCGGTATCCAGCGTTCCCGGGGCGCGCAGTTCCATCAATGAAATGATATCGGCGCGTTGCACGTCCGGCGGGGCGCTTGCCAGATCGTCCAACGCAAATGAAAGCTCATCGATCTTGGATACCGGCAACGTCGCCACCGTTTGCGGCAAACCGCCAGCGTTTGGCAACGTGGGCCGGGTTGCCGATGTGACAATGTTTTGGTCAACCAATGGATTGCGGAGGATCGCCTGATCCGCAGCCAGCTTTTCCAAATAGGCTCGCACCACATTCGACAGCAGGGATACCTCGCTCACGGACAGGGGCCGGACAAAATCATCCGACTGGAGATTCATGTTTTCGCGGCCGTTCAACACCGCCACCGGCGTAAAGGCTGTCAGCGAACGCAAAAGGGTACCGGGATCCTTACGCACAATGATGCCAAACAGCGTATAGGGCGAAGGTCCAAGCGCGCCAGGCGCTCTTAACATGTCCGACAATTTCGTGCCCGACGCGACGGGATAGCCGCCGGCCAGGCCCGTGCCACCCGATAGGGTTGCCTGGCTCACGGTCTGGTCAGCCCCGAGCTGCACAAACAGGATTTCACTATCCTGAACCTGACTGGCCTCGCTTCCCAGCGCATTGAGCTTAGTGTTGCCCTGCGCATCAATCTCAAGCACGGACAGGCGGTAGCGTCCCCGCACCTCTTGCCCGCCCGCCAAGGACAGCAAAGTCCGCGCCGACATGCCGGATTGCCTCGGCGCCAACTCAAATATGCCCGGCTGCCGCACAAGCCCCGATACGGCCACGGTGCGGCCCAGCGACGGGACAATGATCCGATCGCCATCCGCCAGGCGAAGATCAGATGCAACGCCTCCACTGGTCAGGACGCTATAAAGATCGACCGTCCGTTGCTGGCTGCCATGCTGGATTCTAATACTACGCAAGGAACCTGTTTTCTTGATTCCACCAGAGATGAGTATCGCATCGACCACCGATGATAGGCCGGTCAGGAGCCTCTGGCCTGGCACATTGACCTCGCCGGAAACCAACACACTGATTTGCCGCACCCGCCCAACTGAAACGGACGCATTCGTGGCAACATAGGCGCGATGGACCGCAGCTTCGAGATCCTGGCGGAAGCTGCCGAAATTGCGCCCCGTGGCGGGGATGGGCGCCAACCGTGGCAGTACGATCTGACCGTTGCGGTTGACCTCCGCGCGCAATTCGTTGTTTTCCTGCCCCCGCAATGAAACGACGATCTGATCGCCAGGCCCCAGAACGTAATCGTCCTGTACGGCGCCGGTCTGCGCCATGGTGACATTCTGACCTCGCCCCAATTGCCCGTACCCGAACTGCTCAAGCTTGACGCCCGCGCGCGCAGAAAGAATCTGCTCAAGCCGCGATGGGGGCAACGGCGGACCATTCTGCGCCGGTGCGGCCTGAACAATTACGTTGCCCTGTCCACTCCCGGAGAAATCTTGGGAACTACTCGAGCCCTGTTGGCCATACTGCTGTCGCAGTTGGTTCAAAAGGTCTGACGAACCACTAGGTAAGGTCTGTGCGCGAACAGGTCCAGAAGCGACGGCCACAACGCCGGCTGTTACGAGCGGCAGCAAAAAACCTGCCAGGAAAAAGGCTCTGCACAGGCTGAATTCCGCCCGTCTCTGGCAAGTTTTCGACATTGGCCCCTCAAGGCGCATCAACTGTGGCGCTTTAGCATAGCCAAACAGGTGTGGTAACAAAAAAGAATTTTCTTGCAATTGCTTAGGTGAAGGGCAAGGAAGGCCAAAGCGGTCGAGCGAAGGCGGAAGCGTGCGGGCAAGGGCAGTCAAAAGCCCCCAAAAAGGGCGCCTGGTCCTGTGGCTGGCCTTAGTGGCGGCAGGATTGACCTCCCGCCCCACCTTGGCAGCAAATAGTGACGCGCTAACCCGCAACAATTTCGGCGGCATTGGCATGATCGACATGCCCAGCGCCCGTATGGCGCATGATGGAGAGTTGTCTGCTGGAGCCAGCTTTTTACAGAACACACAACATTACAACCTTGGTTTTCAGATTCTGCCATGGCTTGAAACTTCATTCCGATACTCTGGCCTATCGCATTTTGATCCCGCATTTCCCGTGTATTATGATCGCAGCTTCGCAGCGAAAATCCGGCTTTTTCAAGAGACGCCCCTTACTCCAGCGGTCGCGCTTGGCGTGAATGACCTGGTCGGGACTGGCCTCTACGGCGGTGAATATCTAGTCGCGTCAAAGCAGTTCGGAAACTTTGACACAACGATCGGGTTGGGTTGGGGGCGGCTTGGATCCACAGACGCAACACGCAATCCATTGTCATCACTCTCAAAATCGTTCGACAGACGGGTAACTTTCTCGGGGGCCGGCGGCCTGAATTTTAATCTGCTATTTCACGGTCAAGATGTAGGCCTGTTTGGCGGAATCGTGTGGCACACTCCGATAAAGGGGCTGGCGGCCATCGTGGAATATAGCAGCGACGCCTACGCAGCTGAAAATACGACCGGAAATTTCGCCGCACGCAGCCAAGTTAATTTTGGAATCAATTACCAGGTGGACGACAGCGTCACCCTTGGCCTGAATTATCTTTATGGACGTAGTTTGGGCGGAAGCATCTCTTTCCAACTCAACCCGCTTGAACCGCAATACCCGGCCAAGATTGGAACGCCGCCACCACAAGTGGCTGTCCGTTCGGTAAAAGAACAGCAAGTGGGGATTCAAACCCTGATGCATCAGGGTCGAGGCTCTCAGCCTCCCTTACGGCGCGCGAGCATGAATCGCGCGAACTTTGCCGACGCCATTTGGCAGCAGAAAGACATTCGCGACGTACAAATCTCCGGTCGGTCGCTCCTATTGACCGTTTCGAGCGATGCGGGGCGGCAGTGTATTTTCATAGCAAAATTGGCACAGACCTATGGCAGCGACATCAGAACCATCGTGGTGGAGGGACCCGGCCAATCCCAGCCGGTACAATGCGTTACAGCGTCAGCAGACGCGCCTGCTTACATAAATATCGTCCGCCCGACCTCACCGACATTCAATTCAATGGGTGCGTCCGACCTTGGCCCCATAGAAATAATAAATGCGGTGGAAACTGATCCAATCTCTGTCATGCAAAATATTCGCGCCAACGCACGAAAGCAGAAAATCACAATTGAAGCACTTTCTTTGTCCGACGGTATCGCAACCGTTTATTATAGTAATTCTCATTACTTCAAAGAATACGATGCGATCGATCGCTTAACGCGCGTTCTAATGAACGACGCCCCTTCCACTGTAGAGAAATTCAGACTGATCGCCGTAGTCGACGGCATTCCGCAACGAGAAATCGACATCTTGCGTGCCCCCGAAGAGCGCCTATATAGCCAAACTGGCACGCTCAGTTTTCTGGGAGATTCGGCTGGAGCTACGGTCGGCTCCGCTCCAATGCAAAACCCCATTCTCACGGCGGCGCAGCATAAAAGCTATCCGCGGTTTTCCTGGGATATATTCCCGCAGCTGCGGCAGGAATTATTCGATCCCGCCAATCCTTTTGCTATTCAGCTTACCGCAGCAGCTGATGCTAGCATTGAAATTCTGCCCGGCCTCTCAGCCATTGGCGAAGTGGAGAGCAGTTTGTTCGACAACTTTAATGTAAACCGCCAATCCGAAAGCGCTCTGCCACATGTTCGCAGTGACTTTCTGAAGTATTTCTCCCAAGGCAAAACCGGCATTGGTCAACTGGATACCGAATATCGTTTCCGGTTGGCGCCGACGATTTCTGCTAACGCGAAAATCGGATATCTCGAAAGCATGTTTGCTGGAGGGGGGGGTGAAATTTTGTGGCGCCCCGAAGGTCAGCGTTGGGCTCTCGGCGCCGATGCTTATGAGGTCTGGCAGCGCGGGTACGATCGGCTCTTAGATTTACAGAGATACCATACCTTCACGGGCCACGTGTCACTCTACTACGCTTCGCCATGGCATGATCTCAATTTCATGCTAAGTGCGGGTCAATATCTTGCTGGCGATCGCGGCCTGACATTTCAGATCACCCGCCGTTTCTCCGCCGGAGTTGAAATCGGCGCGTTCTTTACGAAGACAAATGTTTCGTCTCAGCAATTTGGTGAAGGCAGCTTCGACAAAGGCATCATCATCCGAATCCCGCTTGATTGGGCCTTGCCAATCGAAACGCAAGGTCAGTGGAACATAGACCTACGGCCGGTAC
>Ga0070679_100007232_pt1 | contig 10360 bp, 8 predicted proteins | sample KBSC63BmetaG_FD_65652 | JGI IMG/M metagenome (GOLD analysis project Ga0070679, IMG submission 65652) | Corn rhizosphere microbial communities from Kellogg Biological Station, Michigan, USA - KBS C6-3B metaG | ecosystem: Host-associated > Plants > Roots > Rhizosphere | place: USA: Michigan... | reverse complement strand
GAGGGCGAGTCCGGCCTGAACGACCCGCCGTCCGTGCTCGCGGTCACCTTGCTCAGCCAGCACACGGCGCACGGTCCCGACCCGCTGCACATCGTCGGCGAGGTCGCCTGGGAACTGGCCGGCGGCGCGGTGATCGGCGTCGCGATCGGCGTCCTTGGCGTGCTCTTCCTCAAGAGAGTCGCCCTGCCCGCCACCGGCCTGTACCCGGTCGCCGTGCTCGCGCTCATCGTCGCCGGCTACGGTGCCGCCGACCTGGCCAAGGCGAGCGGGTTCCTCGCCGTCTACGCCGCCGCCGTGCTGCTCGGCAACGCCAAGCTCCCGCACGGCCCGGCGACCAGGGGATTCGCCGAGGCCATCGGCTGGCTCGCCCAGATCGGGCTGTTCGTCCTGCTCGGCCTGCTCGACTCGCCGGCCCGCCTGCCGCCCCAGATCCTGCCCGCCCTGGCCGTCGGCGCGATCCTGGTGCTGGTCGCCCGTCCGGCTGCCGTCCTCGCCGCCGTGCTCCCGTTCCGGCTGCCGCTCCGCGAGCAGGCGTTCCTGTCCTGGGCCGGGCTGCGCGGCGCGGTGCCGATCGTGCTCACCACGATCCCGCTCAGCGCGCACGTGGCCGGCGCGACCCGGCTGTTCGACCAGGTCTTCGTCATCGTCGTGGTGTTCACCCTGCTCCAGGGCCCCACCCTGCCCTGGGTGGCGCGGAAGCTCGACGTCACCGCCCCCGCCGAGCCGCTTGAGATCATCGTGGACGCCGCGCCCCTCGACGACATCCGCGCCGACCTGCTCCAGGCGCAGGTCCCCGACGGTTCCAAGCTGCACGGCGTGGAGGTCTTCGAACTCCGGCTGCCCGCCGAGGCCAGCATCGCGCTGATCGTCCGCGACGGCCACGGCCTGGTTCCCGGCCCGACCACGGTGCTGCGCACCGGGGACCGCCTGCTGATCGTCGTCCCGGCCGCCGCCCGCGCCCAGACCGAACGCCGCCTGCGCGCGGTCGCCCGCGCGGGCAAGCTGGCCCACTGGCTGGGCGAGCACGGCCGCTAGCGCGAAAGGCCGCGAGGGCCGCCGGTCTCCGGCGGCCCTCGCGTTCAGACGGCTTCGGCGCTGGTCAGCCCCAGGTGATGACCCGCGCGGGCTTGATCGTCACGACCACGCGGGAGTCGCCGGCGTTGTCCCGCTCGCGGAGGTTCGCGCCGCCGTACTTGGCGCCGAGCTTGTTGGCGAACGCGTAGTCGTCGTCCGCGGTGATCTCCGCGTCGCCGCGCAGCTCGACGTACCTGTACGGACTGTCCGGGTCGAAGATGAGGAAGCTGACCTTGGGGTCCGCCTGCAGGTTCTTCACCTTCTGCCGGGCGGTGTTCAGCGAGATCTTCACGGTGTCGCCTTCGGCGAGGAACCAGGTAGCGGACAGCTGCGGCCGCCCGCTCGCTCCGATGGTGCCGAGCACGCCGACCTGCGCGTTGAGCAGGCCCTTGTGCGAGTCAGGAATCTCAGGAGTCGTCATGGCACGAACTTTACGACGCACCGGCCCTCCTAGTTAGCGGCAAGATCCCTAATGTCAGAACCCGTGACCTGCGTCGGGCCCAAGGAGCCCGAGGACCAGAATTAGACCTTCACATCAGCGACAGCGCCTACCTCGTCGGCCACGCGGGGCGCGTGCGCCTCGGGAATTTCGGTCGGGGCGGCGGCGGCCCGTCGCCGGCTGATGGCCACGGCGGCGACGGCGCCGAGCAGCGACAACCCGGCCGCGCCGAGCATCGCCGGCCGGTACCCGGCGGTGAACGACGCCGCGGACCCCAGGTGCCCGTGGGCGGCGAACACCGCGCTCACCAGCGCGATGCCGAACGCCCCGCCGAACCGCTGCATGGTGTTGGTCACCCCGGAGGCCCGCCCGACGTCGTCGGGTGACACCGCGCCGAGCGCGGCGGTCGGCACCGTCGGGATCGCCATGGAGATGCCGACCCCCGCGACCACGAACGGCACCACGTACTGCCCGTACCCGCCGGAGCCGGCCGAGGCGAGCAGCGCGACCCACGCCAGGCCGGCCGCCTGCAGGGCCAGCCCGGTGACCAGCAGCGGCCGGGTGCCGATGCGGTCCGCGAGCGCGCCGGCCACCGGCGCGACGACCATCGGCGTCGCCGTCCACGGCAGCATCCGCAGCCCGGCGTTCAGCGGCGAGTACCCGAGGCCGAGCTGGAAGTACTGCGCGGTGAGGAAGGCCGCCGACATGATCGCACCGAACGACATGAACGCGGTCACGTTGGCCGCCGCGAAGGTCCGCACCCTGAACAGCCGCAGCGGCAGCATCGGCGACGTCGCCCGCCGCTCCCACGCGACGAACCCGATGAGTACCGCGAGCCCGCCAACCAGGCCCGCGAGCCCGACGGGGTCGCTCCAGCCGGACTCACCGACCCGGACCAGGCCCCAGGCGAGCAGGGCTCCGCCGCCAGCCGACATGACCGCCCCGGGCACATCGAGCCGCGCCTGGCCCGGTCCGGCGCTCGCGGTCCGGCCAGCCGGCAGGAACAGCAGCGACCCGAGTACGGCGACCACGCCGAACGGGACGTTAATCCAGAAGATCCAGTGCCAGTCGAGCCCTTGCGTGACGGCGCCGCCGACCAGCGGCCCGCCGGCCACCGCGAGCCCGCTGATCCCGCCGAAGATCCCGACGACGGCCCCGCGCCGCTCCACGGGGAACGCCGCGGCGAGAATCGTCAGGGCCAGCGGCGTCACCGCGGCGGCGCCGAGTCCCTGCACCGCGCGCGCCGCGATCAGCAGGCCCGCGTTGGGCGCGATCGCGCACGCCGCCGACGCGAGGGTGAACACCGTGAGCCCGGTCACGTAAACCCGCCGTCGCCCGAGCCGCTCGCCGAGCGCCGCGGCGGTGATGATCCCGGCCGCGAAGGTCAGCCCGTAGCCGTTGACGGCCCACTCAAGCGTGCCGATCGCGCCGCCGATCGACTGGTGGATGGCCGGCAGCGCCGTCACCACGACCAGCGCGTCCAGCGACACCATGAAGAACGCGACCGAGGTGAGCGCGAGCACCAGGCCCGGCGACCCCGTCTGCCTTTTCGACGTGACGTCCACGTCCGCCTCCGTTGCCCGGCCAGCGGCGCCCCGACCGTGGGCGTCTGCTTAACTGACCGGCTCACCATCCCTACGGAGCGGCACCCCGCGTTCTCGACAGCCTCGCGGAAAAATTTTTGGCGCTCTGTCGCCCGGCGCGCCGCTAGAGCGGGTCGACGTGGCGGCGCAGCAACTCATCGCGGACCGCCTCGTTGCCGGCCGCCTCGGCGGCGCGGGCCCAGGCACCACGCGCCCGTTCGGAATCTCCTGCTTTGTCCAGCAGGAACCCGTGAGCCGCGTGCAGCGGGCCGTAATCGGACAGCGCACCCGAGGCGAGCACGGGGGTGAGCACCGCGAGGCCGGCCAGCGGCCCGTCCGCCATCCCGACCGCGACGGCCCGGTTGACCTCGATGACCGGCGACGGGTCAAGGCGCGCCAGGGTCCCGTAGAGCAGCGCGATCTGCGGCCAGTCGGTCGCCTCGAACGACCCGGCGGCGGCGTGCAGCGCCGCGATGGCGGCCTGCATCTGGTAGGACCCGGGGGAGCGCAGCGCCAGCGCCTCGTCGAGCACCGCGGTGCCCTCGGCGATCAGCGCGTCGTTCCAGGCGGAGCGGTCCTGCTCGGCCAGCGGCACCGGCCGCCCGTCCGCGGCGAGCCGGGCGGCCCGGCGCGACGAGTGCAGCAGCATGAGCGCGAGCAGCCCGGCCGTCTCGGCGTCACCGGGCATCAGCCGGTGCAGCAGCCGCCCGAGCCAGATCGCCTCGTCGCACAGGTCGTCCCTGGTCAGCGCCGCGCCGCTCGACGAGGCGAAACCCTCGTTGAAGACCAGGTAGACGACCGTGCGGACCGACCTGAGCCGCTCGGCCAGGTGCGCGGGGGAGGTCGGCACGGTGAACCGGATCCCGGTCTCGCGGATCTTCCGCTTGGCCCGGACAAGCCGCTGCGCCAGCGTCGTCTCGGGCACGATCAGCGCGGTGGCGATCTCCCGGGTGGTAAGCCCCGCGACGAACCGCAGGGTGAGCGCCACCCGCGACTCGACCGCCAGTGCCGGGTGGCAGCAGGCGAAGATCAGCCCGAGCCGGTCGTCGCCCAGGGTTTCAGTCATGTCCGCCTCCGCGGTGTCCGGCGCGGGAACGGTCCCGGCGGCGCCGCCGGGACCGTTGCCCAGGGCGGCGACCTCGCCGAGCACCTGCGGGTCGACGCTGGTCGACCGGGCGCCGCCGGCCCGGTGGGCGTCGACCGCCTTCCGCCACGCGGTCACGGTCAGCCAGCCGCCGGGATTGGGCGGCACGCCGTCGCGCGCCCAGCTGGCCGAGGCGGCGGCGAACGCCTCCGCCGCCGCGTCCTCGGCCGCCTGCAGGTCACCGAGCCGCCGCGCGAGCGTCGCGACGACCGCGGCCCATTCCTCGCGGAACGCCCGTTCGAGCCGGGCCGCTCCGGCTACTCCGTCAGGATCCGCTGCCACGGCAATCCGGTAAGCGCCGCCCTGACCTCAATCGTCAGCCCCTCGCCCGGCATCCGCCGTGCCCAGTCGAGCGCGGTGTCTAGATCGTCCACGTCGACCAGGTAGAAGCCAAGCAGGTGCTCCTTGGTCTCCATGAACGGCCCGTCGGTGACGAGGTGGTCGCCGTCCCGCAGGCGGACGCTCGTGGCGGTCTCGCTGTGGGTAAGCTGCTCCGCCGCGACGAGCACGCCGGCGTCGCGCGCCGCCCTGGTGTAGTCCACCCACGGCCCGCGCGTGGGGTCGCCAGCGTTGCGTGCCGCCTCGTGGGTCGCGCTGTAATCGTCGGCGGTGGTCGGCGAGTAGATCAGCAGTGCGTACTTCATCGTTGGCCTCCCTGCGTAATGGTTCCCCATAACTACGGCGCGCGCGGGCGCATATCGACAGCCGCGGACCGGTTTTTTAGAGATTTTCGTGCTTCCGATGGGCCGTCCCGTCCGGCGCGGGGTTCGCCGGCCGGTGACGGTATCGCATGGAACCCGTTTGGGAAGGTTTCCAGGTGCTGACGCTGGTCCATCACTGGAGTAGGGTCACGTTGGATCTCCCCGCCCCCGACGGCATAAGTGTTAAGAGGCCGCGATGTACCAACGATTCCCGGGCGATGCCCGGTCGCGCGAGCCCTCACCGGCGAGCGCCGCCCCGCAGTCCGTCCTGCGCGCGGTGCGGGTCATGTACGTCGGCCTGGCGGCGAGCCTGCTCGGCATCCTCGTCGACATGACCACGCTCTCCGCGACGCGCAGCGAGATCATCAAGCAGAACCCGAAGTTCACGACCGCGCAGGTCAACAGCGCCGAGCACCTGGAGATCGGGCTGTTCATCGCCGGCGGCCTGATCGGCGCCGCGCTGTGGCTCTGGATGGCACAGAGCTGCCGGGCGGGCAAGGGCTGGGCGCGGGTGGTCTCGACCGTGCTGTTCGGCATCGACACGCTGAGCGTGCTGGCCGGCGCCGTCACCGTGCCCGGCGGCGGCCTGACCAGGATCTACGGGTTCGTCATCTGGGCGATCGGCCTAGTCGCGATCTTCCTGCTATGGCAGCGCTCGTCGTCCGACTACTTCCGCGGCGCCCCGCGCTCCTAGTCGCGCGGCTGGCACCTCCGCGGCCGAGAGCATTACCCGGCGAGGAACTTGCCGACCACCGTCCACAGCGCCTCGGGCTGGTCGGCCTGCAGCACGTGACCGCAGTCGTCGATGACCTCGACCTGGCTGCCCGCGATCGACCGGCCGAAGTCCGCCGCGTAGGCCACGGGGATCAGCGCGTCCTGGCGGCCCCAGGCGACGAGCGTCGGCACGGCGACCCGGTGCAGCCTGCGGCCCAGGCCGTGGTCGGCGATGGGCCAGGCGAACTTCGTCGTGCAGCCGATGTTCCAGGCCTGCTGCGCGATCGCGGCGGGAATCAGCGCCGGGTCCGCGGGCGGGGCCTGCGCCGCTTGCGCCGCCGCGCTCTCCGGGTGCGCGAACAGGTACTTCGGCAGGTCCTCGGGCGGCCCGGCGACCATCTCCATGAGCGGGATCGGCGCGTCGTCCCGCCACAGCCCGGCGGGCGACAGCAGCACAAGGCGGGAGAAGAGCCGCGGGAAGTTCGCCGCTAGGTCCGCCGCGACCATGCCGCCGTACGACTGGCCCACCGCCGCGGGACGGTCAAGGCCGAGCGCGCGCAGCAGCTCCTCGTAGCACAGCAGCAGCTCCCAGAACGTCTGGACCTGGTCGATCGCGCGCGGGTCGCCGGGGGAGGTGCCGGGGTGCTGCGGCGCGTACACGGTGTGCCGCGCGGCGAGCTGGTCGAGGAACGGGTCCCACGCCAGGCCGGCCAGCGGGTGGAAGAAGACAAGCGGCGGCCCGTCGCCGGCCACCTTGACGTGCAGCCGCAGCCGCCCGTCCCAGACGTCGACCGCCTCGTCCCGCACCGCGTTCGCCTTCATCACGCCCTGCCTTCTTCACGGGGAGTGCCAGCCGGGGCGGCAGCGGCAGACCCCGCGACCGCCCGCGCCGTCCCTTGCGCCTTGGGCCACCAGTGGTTCACCCAGCCCTCGTCGTCCCAGATCGGCCGCAGCCGGGGCAGCACCTGCTCGGCGAACAGCGAGATGTTCTTCTCCGTGAGGTCGCGGGGCATCGAGCCGTTCTGCAGCATGATGAGCAGGTTGCCCACCCGGTACTCGCGGACGAACGCCTCGATCTGGTCCGCGACGGTCGCGGGACTGCCGACGATGGCGACCTGGGTGTCGACGATGTCCTTGAAGGTCGCCGTCTTCATCCGGCCGAGCATCCCGGCCGGCCCGCCGGCCCGCACCATGGCCTCGATCGCGGCGGGCTCGGCGTAGCCGGGCACGGCCATCGCCGTCCCCGGTATCGCGCCAAGGCCCCCGTGGTACAGCGCCATCAGGTGCTCGGCGTACTCCTTCTCGGCCCGCTCGTCGGTCTCGGCGACGGCGGCCACCTGCACGAACGCGAGCCGGTAGGGGTTGCGGTCGCGGCCCATCTCCTCGGCCAGGTTCCAGTACCGGTCGAAGACCTCACGCCCGACGAGCTTGGGACCGTCCCAGCTCAGGTAGACGAACCCGAAGTCGTTGCGCAGGATGTCGCGCATCGTTCCCGGCGAACCCGTGCCGGGGATCCAGACCGGCGGGTGCGGCTGCTGAATGGGCCGCGGCCAGATGTTGACCTGCCCGTACTTCTCGAAGCGGCCGTTCCAGGGGAACGGCTCCCGCGCCGACCAGGCCTTGAGGATCAGCTCCCGGTGCTCCCGGGCGCGCTCGCGGGTCTCGATCGCCGGCAGGGCGGCATTGAGGTTCGCGTCATAGCTGAGCCCGACGGGGAAGCCGGCGATCAGCCGGCCGCCGGTCACGCAGTCAAGCAGCGCGTACTCCTCGGCGATCTTCAGCGGCTCGCGAGTCTTGCCGAGCGAGCGGCCAAGGATCGTGACCGCGATGTCGAGCCCCTCCGCCTGCGCGGCCGCGGCGACCGCGTAGGCCAGCAGGGTCGGGTTGGGCGACATGTCGTACGAGGACTGGCTGTGCTCGGTGGTGACGATCCCGTCGAACCCGGCGCGCGCCCCGTGCATCAGCTCCGCGTAGGCGGAGTAGAGCGACTCCTGCACCCGGGCCGGATCGACGATGTGGTACGGCGGTGTCACCGCCGAGCTGTACTGGTCCTCGAACCCCGCAGGCAGGTAACGGTACGGCACTTGCTCGAACAGGCTGACCTTCACGCTGGCCTCCTTGCCGCGCTCTTGCCTCTAGCGGATCACACGGACAAGACCATGACAATGCGGAAATTTCCGCGCATGCCCGGAAGGGCCGATATAAAGCCCGGAACCGCACAGTGCCTTTCTCTGCCTAGCGGAAGCCGAGGTCGGCGACGATGTGTTCAGCGATGGCCATCGACGCCGTGGCCGCCGGGGACGGCGCGTTGCGGATGGACGTGACCGGGCCCACCCGGCTGATGCGGAAGTCGTCGACGAGCGCTCCGCTCGGATCGACCGCCTGGGCGCGCACGCCGGCGGGCGCCGAGGTCACGTCGCCCGGCTGCACCCAGGGCAGATAGGTCCTCGCCGCCGCCAGGTAGGCGCTCCGCCACAGCGACCCGCGCATCTCGCGCACCCCGGTCATCCAGTGCTGGCGGGCAAGCCGCCAGAACGCCCCCGACCGGGCGAGCCGACCGAGCTCGTCGAGGGACACGTCCCGGCGCCGGTAGCCTTCCCGGGCCAGCGCGAGCACCGCGTTCGGGCCGAGGTCGGCGGTGCCGTCGACCCGCGGGGTGAGGTGCACGCCGAGAAACGGGTACCGCGGGTCGGGCACCGGGTAGATGAGCCGCCGCACCCGCCCGACGGCGTGCGGGCGGAGCCGCAGGTACTCGCCGCGGAACGGGATGATCTCGGGCGCCGGCTTGTCGCCGACCGTGGCGGCGAGCAGGTCGGCCTGCAGGCCGGCGCAGATGACCAGTCTGGACAGCGTGTGCGCCCCGCCGGGCGTGTCGACCTCTACCCGGTTGTCGCCCCGCCGGCGCAGCGCGGTCACGGGAGTACGCGTCAGCACCTGGCCGCCGGCCGAGGTCACGTCGGCGGCGAAGGACCTGGCGATGGCCGGGTAGTCCACGATGGCGGTCGACGGCGAAAGCAGCGCGGCGACCCCGGCCACGTCCGGTTCCAGTTCCCGCAGCTCAGTGCCGGAAAGCCACTGCACACCAGGCACGCCGTTGGCCTTCGAACGCCGTTCAAGCTCGCGGAGCTTGACGGTCTCCGCTTCGTTCCGCGCGACCACGAGCTTGCCCCGCTCGTCGTAGACGAGGCCGCGCTCTTCGCAGTAGGCGCGCAGCAGCGAGACGCCGCGCCTGGTCATCGTGGCCTTGGCCGAGCCGGGCGCGTAGTAGATCCCGGCGTGCACGACCCCGGAGTTGTGCCCGGTCTGATGGGTGGCGACCTGGGCTTCCTTCTCAAAGACCACGACGGGCACCCCGGCCGCGGCGAGCTGCCTGGCGACCGCCAGGCCGACGATCCCCGCCCCCACGATGCCTACCGGTTCCGATGCCCCGCCCGCGCCGTGCCCCGCGTTGTTTGGTGTCATGGCACCGGTAGTACCACCTGGGCTGGCGGCTGCCACAGGAACCTCGCCGCCGCGCCCGGACAGAGCGGTTGGCGCTCCCAATCGCTCATGGCAAAATCTCCTAGGTGCAGATCGGGATACTCGGACCATTCGACGTTCGCACGGACGACGGCGGCTTCGCCGACGTGCCGGGCGCCCGGTTGCGTGCGCTGTTGACCGCCCTCGCGCTCGAACCAGGTCACGTGGTCCCGAAGGCGACGCTCATCGACTGGATCTGGGGTGAGCATCCGCCCGCCGACGCGGTGAACGCCTTGCAGCGCCTCGTTTCCCGGATGCGGAAGGCACTGCCGGAAGGGCTGGTCGAGGGGCAGACGGACGGCTACCGGCTGAAGGTGGACCCCGACGCCGTCGACGCCGTGCGGTTCGAACGCCTCATCGGCCAGGCGCGGGCCGACGAGGAACCGCGGCGGGCACAGACGCTCCGCGAGGCCCTCGCGTTGTGGCGCGGCACGGCCTTGCAAGACGTCGGGCTGCAGGAAAGCGCGGCGTTCGACGCGGCGGTCACCCGGCTCGAGGGGCTGCGCCTGACCGCGATGGAGGACCGCTTCGACGCGGAGATCAGCCTCGGCCGCGGCGCGGAACTGGTCACGGAACTGACCGACCTGGTGGCCGCGCACCCGATGCGGGAACGGCTTGTCGCCGCGCTGATGCGTGCCCTCGTCGCGGCCGGCCGCGACTCCGAGGCGCTGCTCGTGTACCAGCGCACGCGAGAAACCCTGGCCGGCGAGCTGGGCGTCGACCCCTCACCGGGGCTGTCCGCGTTGCACGTCGCGCTGCTGCGGGGCGAGCTTGGGCAGCGCGAGGAAGACCGGAAGACCAACCTGCGCGCCGAGCTGACCAGCTTCGTCGGCAAGGACACCGATGTCGCCGCGGTCCGCGAGCTCATCGCCGGACACCGGCTTACCACGCTGATCGGGCTTGGCGGGTCGGGGAAGACCAGGCTGGCGACCGAAACCGCGCGGACGCTGCTCGGCGACCTGCCGGACGGGGCCTGGCTGGTGGACCTCGCCGCCATCGGCGCGGACGGTGACGTGGCGCAGTCCGCGCTGACCGCGCTCGGCCTCAGGGACGCCATGCTCGGCGGGTCACCCAACACCGACGTGACCGGCCGGCTCATCGCCGCGATCCGCGACCGGGAGACGCTGCTGATCCTGGACAACTGCGAGCACGTGATCGAGTCGGCGGCGGTGTTCGCCCACCGGGT
>Ga0070679_100007230_pt1 | contig 10363 bp, 9 predicted proteins | sample KBSC63BmetaG_FD_65652 | JGI IMG/M metagenome (GOLD analysis project Ga0070679, IMG submission 65652) | Corn rhizosphere microbial communities from Kellogg Biological Station, Michigan, USA - KBS C6-3B metaG | ecosystem: Host-associated > Plants > Roots > Rhizosphere | place: USA: Michigan... | reverse complement strand
ACTCACGGTACCTGATGACTCCGAGGGCACTCGCATTCGCGACGCATGGCACGGCGTCGAGCTTCACTCGGAAGAAGCCATCGCCAACCTGGCGCGTGCGATCTGCGCCGAAGATGACCTCTGGGGCACCGATCTCACGACGATACCTGGCTTCGCGGACGTCGTCGCGGAACATCTCGTTCGCATCGTGAACGATGGTGTCACCGCCGCGCTCGACGACCACCTGACCGAACCTGCAACTTCCTGAAATGCACGACGAAAAGAAGTCTCCCTCGTTCGCTCTGGCCCTGGACCGACTGCGCGCCGTGCGCGTCGTTCCGGTGATCACAATCGATGATCCGGAGAACGCGGTTCCACTCGCGAATGCGATGTCCGCCGGTGGGCTGCCCTGCGCGGAGATCACGTTCCGTACGCCGCGCGCTGGCGAGGCGCTCCGGCGCATCTGTGCCGAGGCGCCCGACATGTTCGCGGGCGCGGGCACGGTTCTCACGCCTGCGCAAGCGAGATCGGCGCGGGATGCCGGCGCGCAATTCATCGTTGCCCCCGGCTTCAACCCACGCGTCGTCGACTACTGTCTCGAGAACGAGATTCCCGTCTTCCCAGGCATCGCGACTCCCACGGAAATCGAAGCCGCGCTCGAGAAAGGCCTCACGACGCTCAAGTTCTTTCCCGCCGAGCCAATGGGCGGGCTCACGTATCTCAAGGCGATCGCGGCACCGTACGTCGATGTGAGTTTCATGCCCACCGGTGGCATCAACGCGGCGAACATCGGCAACTATCTCTCGTTCAAGCGTATCGTCGCCTGCGGCGGCTCGTGGATGGCGCCGGCCGACTGGATCGCCGAGAAGCAGTTCGATCGGATTCGCGATGAATCGCGTCGCGCGGCGGATGCCGCCGCCGGCCGTCCACACGTGGTGGCCGTATGACGCGCGTCGTCACACTCGGCGAAGTCATGCTTCGTCTCAAAGCACCGGGCTTCGAGCGACTCTTTCAGTCGCCGCTGCTCGAGGCGACCTTCGGCGGCGCGGAGGCGAATGTCGCGGCGTCGCTCGCACAGTACGGCGTCGATGCCCGATTCGTGAGCGCGGTTCCGGCGAACAATGTCGGCGATGCGTGCGTCGCGACGCTGCGCGCGTTCGGCGTCGACACGAGCATGATCAAGCGGCAGGGGGAACGGCTCGGCATCTACTTCCTCGAGAATGGCGCGAACCAGCGGCCGTCGCGTGTCACGTACGATCGGGCCGGTTCATCGATCTCCACCGCGAAAGCAAGCGACTTCGATTGGAACGCCGTCTTCGACGGCGCCGATTGGTTTCACGTCAGCGGTGTGACGCCGGCCATCAGCGCAGGTGCGGCCGAGTTGTCGATCGCGGCCGCGCGCGAGGCACGTCAGCGCGGGCTCACCGTGTCGTGTGATTACAACTATCGAAAGAATCTCTGGAAGTACGGAAAGAAGGCGCCCGACGTGATGCGGGAGCTCGTGAGTCACGCCACGGTTGGCGTCGCCAACGAGGAAGACTGCCAGAAGGCTCTCGGTATCGAAGTCGACGTGCACGTCGAGACCGGAGAGCTCGAGCTCGACAAGTATCGCATGCTTGCCGAGAAGGTGTTGGAGGCGTTTCCGAATCTTGAAAAGCAGGTGATCACGCTGCGCGAGAGCCATAGCGCGGATCGCAACGGCTGGAGCGCGGTACTACATAATCGGTCCGCGTTTCTCTCGAGCCGGCACTACGACATCACCGACATCATCGATCGCGTCGGCGCGGGTGATTCATTCGCCGCTGGCCTGATCTATGGCTTGCGGTCCTACGAGGACGACCAGTCGGGACTCGATTTCGCCGCCGCGGCATCGTGCCTCAAGCACTCGATCCTCGGCGACATCAATCGGGTCAGCGTGGGCGAGGTCGAGGCTCTGATGAAGGGCGACGCGAGCGGACGCGTTCAGCGATAGAGGCATCAGGCGCGAGAATCGCTCGCGTGCACGTTCATCGAAGTGGAGGCTCGGGATGGCGGAGACGACCAACGTGAGTGCAGACGCCACTGCAAGCCGCGCGACGCCGGCAACACCCGGCGCCGCCGGCGCGACCGGGCTTGCCGCGAGTGGAGCGCTCGCCAAGATCGGCAAGTATCGATGGACGATCTGCGCGCTGCTCTTCTTCGCCACGACCATCAACTACGTCGATCGCCAGGTGCTCGGCCTCCTCGCGCCGACGCTCCAGAAGGAGATCGGGTGGAACGAGCAGCAGTACGCGAACGTGGTCTCGTGGTTCACGGCGGCCTACGCGCTCGGATACCTGTTCGCCGGCCGAGTGATGGATCGCCTCGGCACGCGGAAAGGGTTTGCGAGCTCCATCATCGTCTGGAGTGCCTCGGCGATGGCTACCGCGTTCGCGCATACGGTCGGTGGCTTCAGTGCGGCGCGCTTCGCGCTCGGGCTGGGTGAGTCCGGCAATTTTCCAGCTTCGTTGAAGACCGTTGCCGAGTGGTTTCCGGCGCGCGAACGCGCGTTGGCGACAGGAATCTTCAACGCAGGATCCAACATCGGCGCGATCGTCACGCCGATTCTCGTTCCGTGGATCACGCTCACCTGGGGATGGCGCGCGGCGTTCGTCGCGACCGGTGCGCTCGGCTTTCTATGGTTGATCGCGTGGCTCATCGTGTACCGCCCACCGCAGGAGCATCCGAAGTGCGGTCCCGCCGAGCTCGCGCACATCTGTAGTGATCCCGCGGAACCGGGCAAGCCCGTGAAGTGGACGCGTCTGTTGCGCTATCGTCAGACGTGGGCCTTCGCGATCGGAAAATTCATGACCGATCCGATCTGGTGGTTCTATCTCTTCTGGCTTCCGAAGTTCCTCGACACGCGGTTCCATGTGAATCTCGCGAACATCGCGGCCCCGCTCATCGTGATCTATCTGATGGCGGACGTCGGGTCGGTGTTCGGCGGATGGTTGTCCGGCGCGCTGATCAAGCGCGGCATGACCATCAACAAGGGCCGCAAGACGACGATGCTCGTCGCCGCGCTCGTGATCGTTCCCACGATGCTCGCGCCGCTGGCGAGCAATCTCTGGTTGGCCGTGGTCATCGTCGGCGTTGCAACCGCTGCGCACCAGTGGTGGTCGGCGAACATCTTCACCATCCCGAGCGACACGTTCCCGCAGTTCGCGGTGGGTTCGGTCGTCGGCATCGGTGGATTCTTCGGCGCGGCGGGCGGCTGGCTGTTCCAGAAGGGCACGGGCTGGATGCTTCAGCACAATGGCAGCAACTACACGCCGATCTTCGTGGTCTGTGGGCTGGCCTACGTGAGCGCCCTGCTCGTCATCCATCTCCTGTCGCCTCGACTCTCGCGCGCGAACCTGAATGCGGAGCAGTTGGTGTGAGGACGACACGGTCACGCTGGTGTCGGCCGCGCGCATTGCCGCGCTTCGCCCGAAGCAGCGCGACGCGTGGAACGCATACCTTGCCACGTCGCGCGCGACCTATGACCGCGACACGGCCAGCATGCGTCGCGAGCTGCGGGCGGCGGGAATGACCGCGATGACGCGCGGACCGTACACGCACGACTTCTCGGTGAAGGACTACATGACACCGGCGTGGTTCGCGACGGATACCGCGATCCGGATGGCAGACGTCATCCTCACGTTCCAGACGCCGAACGGCGGCTGGTCGAAGCACGTCGACTTCACGAAGCACCCGCGGCGTCCAGGCGAGAGCTACTACGCTGAAAGCGCGGATTGGGAATGGATCGCGACGGTCGACAACTCCTCGACAACGAAAGAGATCCGCTTTCTGAGCCTGGCGAATGCGTCGCGTCGCGATCCGCGTTACGAGCAGGCGATCCGCAGCGGTATCGATTATCTGCTTGCCTCGCAATATCCGAACGGCTGCATTCCGCAAGTCTATCCGCTCGAGGGCAGCTATCATGATGCGGCCACGTTCAACGACGATGCGACGGTGAATGTGCTGTCCGTGTTCCGTGATGTCGGCGGCGGACGGATCGCGGCGGCAACCGCGTCGCAACGCGCGCGGTCGCGAGACGCGCTGGCGCGCGGTATCGACTGCATCCTCGACCGACAGGTGCGCGTCGGCGGCAAGCTCACCGCGTGGGGACAACAACACGATCCGATCTCCGTCGAGCCCGTTGCGGCGCGCAGCTACGAGCTTGCGTCGTTGGCGGCGCTCGAGAGCGCGTCGATCGTCGAGCTCCTCATGCAGGACCCCTCACCGTCACCGCGGATCGTGCGGGCGGTGCACGCCGCGACGGATTGGCTCAGAGCAGTTCCGGTCTACGGCTACCGCTACGACAACTATGTTCTCTCGAAGCGCGACGGGGCCGGTCCGTTGTGGGGCCGCCTGTACGAGATCGGAACCGACAAGATCATCATGGCCAACCGCGATGGAGTGAAGTTGTACGACTGGAACAGATTGACGGATCGTCGATCCGGCTATGGCTGGTACACGACGAAGCCGGCCGAGACGCTCGCGGCGTTCGAGCGGTGGTCGAGACACCACCCGCGAGTCCCATGACCTCGCGCCGCGACTTCCTCCGCACGCTCGGCGCGGGTACGGTCCTCGTGTCGCCGCTTGGTGCGGCATGTCGTCGGGCTGGCGGTGCCGTCATCCCGGCGCCATCGAGCGCGAAAGGGTGGGATCTCGTTCCGGAGATCCTCGCTCGCATCGTCCCGCCCAAGTTTCCAGATCGTGAATTCGACATCACGAAATACGGCGCGGCCGCCGGCGGCATCGATTGCACCGATGCGATTCGTCGCGCCATTCGCGCATGCGCGGGCGCCGGCGGTGGCCGCGTGGTCGTGCCCGTGGGACGCTTCCTGACCGGGCCGATTCACCTCGAGAGCAATGTCGACCTGCACGTGATGCGCGGCGCGACGCTCGCCTTCTCGCAGGACACGAAGAAGTATCTGCCGCAGGTGCTCACGCGCTTCGAGGGCACGGAGCTCATGGGCTACTCGCCGCTCATCTACGCCCATGAGTGCGAGAACATCGCCATCACGGGCCAGGGCACGCTCGACGGCCAGGCCGGCGACGAATACTGGTGGTTCATGAAGGGCAGCGCCGAGCACGGCTGGAAGGCCGGCATGCCAAACTACAATGCAGCCCGGCAGCGACTGCTCGCGATGGCCGAACAGAACGTCCCGGTCTCGGAACGCGTGTTCGGTGAAGGCGATTATCTCCGGCCGAGCTTCATCGAGCCGTATCGGTGCCGCAACGTGCTCATCGAAGGTGTGACGGTCGTGCGTTCGCCGATGTGGGAGATCCATCCGACCCTGTGCACGAACGTCACGGTGCGCGGCGTGCACATCGACAGCCACGGCCCGAACAACGACGGCTGCGATCCCGAATCGTGCCGTGACGTCTTGATCGACCATTGCAGGTTCAATACGGGAGACGACTGTATCGCCATCAAGTCCGGCCGCAACGCCGATGGCCGTCGCGTGAACGCGCCGAGCGAGAACATCGTCGTTCGCAACTGTGAGATGCGCGACGGCCACGGCGGTGTGACGGTGGGCAGCGAGATCTCCGGCGGGTGCTGGAACGTCTTTGCGTACGATTGTCGCATGGACAGCCCCGTCCTGTACTCGGCGTTGCGCCTCAAGAACAACGCGATGCGCGGCGGGTTGCTTCGCGACATCTACATGCGCGATGTCACCGTCGGCCAGGTATCGGATTCGATTCTACAGATCGACTTCAACTACGAGGAAGGGACCAAAGGTTCGTTCACGCCGGTCGCGCGCAATGTCGAGCTCCTTCGCGTGACGAGCAAGAAGAGCCCATACGGGGTGGATCTGCGTGGTTTTTCGAACGCGCCGATCGAGAACGTGCGCGTGATCGATTGTCGCTTCGATCACGTGGCAAAGGGGAACATCGTGGAGAACGTGCGCGGGATCGAGTGGACGAATACGACGATCAACGGAGCTCCGGTCCAGTGAAGCGCGTCGCCGTGAGGAGCTTCTTTCTCCCCGTCATCCTGAGGAGCTTCTTTTCTCCTGTCGTCCTGCGAAGCTTCTTTTCTGCTGTCATCCTGAGACGTTTCCTTTCTACTGTCATCCTGAGGAGCTCCTTTGTTCCTGTCATCCTGAGGAGCGAAGCGACGAAGGATCTACTCTCCCGTGCTCGTGACCTGCCTCGAGCAACGCACCGTAGATCCTTCGCGTCGCTCAGGATGACGCTCGGGTTCCTCGCAGCGGCGGTCTCGGCGCACGCACAAACCTCCAAGCCCTGGTCGGTGCGCGTCGCAGAATCCGTGATGCGACGCAACCCCGTCGTGATGGACAAGTGGGACTACACCGCGGGTCTCGTCCTCCTTGGCCTGCAGCGCGTCGGCGAGTCGACCCACGATCCGCGCTACGCCGCGTACATCGAGAAGAGCATCGACTCGCTCGTCAGACCCGACGGATCGATCCTCACCTACTCGGCGAACGAATACAATCTCGACCAGATCAACGAAGGGCGCGCGCTCTTTCCACTCAGCGATCGTACGCACGACGTGCGGTACTCGCGCGCCGCGGACGCGCTGCGCAGGCAGCTCGCACGGCAGCCGCGCACGCCAGAGGGCGGCTTCTGGCACAAGCAGATCTATCCGCAGCAGATGTGGCTCGACGGATTGTACATGGCCGAGCCGTTCTATGCGGAATACGCGGCGCGGCACGCTGACACCACGGCCATGAACGACGTGGTGCATCAGTTTCTCCTCGTCGCACGACACCTTCGCGACCCGAAGACCGGCCTGTACTACCACGCCTGGGACTCGGCCCATCGCCAGGCGTGGGCTGATACCGCAACAGGCCTCTCGCGAAACTTCTGGGGTCGCGCCGTTGGGTGGTATCTCATGGCCGCGGTCGACGTGCTCGACTATTTGCCGACGACGCACCGCGATCGCGAAACACTCATGCGAGTTGTTCAACAACTGGCCGACGCGGTCGCGAGCGTGGAGGACCCGGTGTCCGGCGTGTGGTGGCAGGTGCTCGACCAACCAGACCGCACCGGCAATTACCTCGAAGCGTCGGCGTCCGCGATGTTCACGTACGCGTTCGCCAAGGGCGCGCGTATGGGCTACTTGCCCGCCTCGTATCGCGCGCTCGCCAACCACGCGTTCGACGGCATGATCTCGACCTTCGTCACCGTCGATCCCGGCGGCCTCGTGAACGTCAACGGCATCTGCAAGGTCGCGGGCCTCGGCGGCAATCCGCCTCGCGACGGAAGCTACTCCTATTACGTGAGCGAGCCCGTGGTATCCAACGACTACAAAGGCGTCGGCGCGTTCATCCTTGCCGCCAACGAGCTCGGTCGATGAGCGTTCTCGAATACTTCTCGCTCGATGGAAAGAGCGCGCTGGTCACGGGCGCGAGCCGGGGGTTGGGCCGCGCGATGGCCGAAGGCCTGGCCGAAGCGGGAGCCGACGTCGTCTGCGCCAGCTCGCAGGCCGGCGGTGCCGACGAGACAGCGCGCGCCGTGCGGGCGCGCGGGCGCAACGCGTGGACCGCGCATGCCGACCTCGCGGACCGCGCGGCGATCTCGAAGCTCATCGAGTCGGTCGAGCGAGATGCCGGTCAGATCCACATTCTCGTCAACAACGGCGGATCGATCGCGCGGCACGCCGCGGTGAATTATCCCGAGAGCGAGTGGGATCGGGTGCTGCGGACGAACCTCGACTCGGTCTGGCTGCTCAGCCAACACTTCGGACGCGCGATGGTGCAGCGTCGCTCGGGCAAGATCATCAACGTCGCCTCGCTGCTGTCGTTCAGTGGCGGCATCACCGTGCCCGCGTACACCGCGAGCAAACATGCGGTGGCGGGGTTGACCAAGGCGCTCGCCAACGAGTGGGGCAAGGACAACGTGCAGGTGAACGCGATCGCCCCGGGCTACTTCGTCACCGACAATACCGAGCGTCTTCGCGCCGACGAGAGACGTACCGCCGAGATCAGTGCGCGCATTCCTGCGGCGCGGTGGGGCGAGCCCGCCGACCTCGCGGGCGCCGTCGTGTTCCTCGCCTCGGCGGCGAGCAACTATGTGAACGGCCATGTGCTCGTCGTCGACGGCGGGTGGATGGCCCGGTGAAAACAGCCATCATCCTGTCGTCGCTTTGCTCCTCAGGATGACCAACTCGAGAATCGATGCACTACTTACCCGATAGTCACCGCACCAGACACCTCACCACCGCCGAGCTTCGTCAAGGATTCCTCCTCGAGGATCTCTTCACGTCCGGCCAGGTCACCCTCCGCCACGTCGACCTCGATCGCGTTGTTCTCGGCGGCGCGGTTCCCACGGAGCGCGTGCTCTCGCTCCATGCGCCCGAGTCGCTGCGCGCCGAGTACTTCGCCGAGCGTCGCGAGGCCGGCATTCTCAACGTCGGCGGCGCTGGGTCGATGACCGTCGACGGCCAGCGGTACGAGCTCGACAACCGCGACGCCCTCTACGTCGGACGCGGAAGCCGAGATGTGACATTCGAGAGTGCTGATGCCGCCAGACCAGCACGCTTCTACATCATCAGCTATCCGGCGCACTCGTCACACCCGACCACGCTCATCACGAAGAGCTCGCTGCAGTCGACTGACCTCGGCTCCTCCGAGACGGCGAACAAGCGCCGGCTGACGAAGTACATCCATGCCGACGGCGTGAAGAGCTCGCAGCTCGTGATGGGCGTGACTGAGCTCGTCGGCGGCAGCGTCTGGAACACGATGCCGTCCCATACGCATACGAGGCGCACGGAAGTCTATCTGTACTTCAACGTGCCCGACGACGCGATGGTCGTTCATCTGATGGGCGAGCCCGAAGAGACACGCCACCTCATCGTGCGCAACGAGAACGTTGCGCTCTCACCGCCGTGGTCGATCCACTCCGGGTGTGGGACGGCCAGCTACACGTTCTGCTGGGCCATGGGCGGCGAGAATCAGGATTACACCGACATGCAGGTCGTCGACACGAGGAATCTGAAATGAAAGTCGTCAGCATCGCGGCGCTGTCGCTCGCCATCGCCTCGGGGGGACTCGCGCAGAGCCCGCCCTCGGTTCGACTCCGTGCCGAGAATACGTTGTCGATCGCGCGACAGGACGAGACGATCGGCCTCGAGTGGTCCGATGTGACGAGGCACCTGCCGCAGACAACGCCGGCACGCGTCATGGTGAGCGACCCGGCATCCGGCCGCGAGGTGGTGTCGCAGGTCGTCGACGACGATGGCGATGGGACGCCTGACGAATTGATCTTCCAGGCCACGTTCGCGCCGAATGAGATCAAGCAGTTCGTCGTATCCGCGCAGCCCGCGACGGCCAGGTTCCCGAAGCCGCGCGTCTATGCCGCGCACATGATGCCGCGCGACGACGTCGCATGGGAGAATGACCGCATCGGCTATCGCATCTACGGTCAGGGCCTGTGGAAGGTCGACTCGCTGCTCTCGAGCGGCGTCGACGTGTGGGTCAAGCGCGTGCGCGATCCCATCATCGAGAAGTGGTACGACAAAGGGCACGACAGCTATCATCGCGACACGGGCGAAGGCGCCGACTTCTTCGACGTCGGCCAGAGTCTCGGCGCCGGCGGCACCGGGATCTGGCGCAACGATACGCTGTATCGCGCGTGGAATTTCAAGAATCAGCGTATCATCGCGAACGGTCCGATTCGCGCGATCTTCGAGCTGCAGTACCAGCCGTGGGATGCAGGTGCGGGCACGCGCGTCGCCGAGACGAAGCGCATCGCGATCGACGCCGGCTCGAATCTCAATCGCGTCACGAGCATCTTCCGTTCGGAGAACGGCTCGGCGGACATCCCGTGGGTCACTGGCCTCGTGAAGCGTCCGAAGGTCGTCGGCTCCGAGAGTGAGGCGCAACCGTGGGCCTGGTTAACGGTGTGGGGTCCCGTCAGCCCGAAGGACGGCGGCCACGGTGATCTCGGCACGGCGGTGCTGCTGCCGCGCACCATGGTCAGCGATTGGAAGGAGACCTCGGATCACTATCTCGCGCTCTCGCACACCAAGTCGGGGCAGCCGGTGACGTACTACATCGGCGCTGGCTGGACGGACAGCGGCGACTTCCACGACGTGCGCGACTGGTGGAACTATCTCGACCAGGCGGCATCGCGAATCGAAACGCCAATCAAGACGACGTTCGAGAGCCGACCATGAGATACGGCCTCGTCGTCGCCGCAGCGTTTGCGCTTTCCGCACGATCGGTCAGCGCGCAGGATACGCGCACTGTCGTCGAGCCGAAATTTCCCGCGGCGTGCACATCGCTTTCCGCGGAGCTCGTTCCGGTCGCCGACACCACGCTTGCAGACGCCGACGAGAACAAGCTCGATACCCGCCGCGTGCAGCAGGCGATCGACGGTTGCGCGCCGGGCAGAGCTGTCGTGCTCGAGG
>Ga0070679_100007228_pt1 | contig 10366 bp, 14 predicted proteins | sample KBSC63BmetaG_FD_65652 | JGI IMG/M metagenome (GOLD analysis project Ga0070679, IMG submission 65652) | Corn rhizosphere microbial communities from Kellogg Biological Station, Michigan, USA - KBS C6-3B metaG | ecosystem: Host-associated > Plants > Roots > Rhizosphere | place: USA: Michigan... | reverse complement strand
ACGAAATTGGATCCGGCCGTGGCGATCGCCTGCCCCATCACGGTCACGTCGGACACGCCACGCGAGTGCGTGGCCGTCACGCCGGCGACCGTGCTGGACACGACCTTGGAATTGGCCAGCACACGGACCCCGTAGCCGGGAAGGAACGTCACGACACACCTTCGATCACGATTTCGGCGCCCTGATAGTCCACGCCACCGTAGTTGATCAGGCCGACTCGCCGGACCGTGGTCATGTGCAGGTAGGACACGAGCCCGCCCAGCGTCTGGTTGGCCTTGAGTGCGGTCTTGAGCCGGACACTGCCGGCGGCCGGCTTGCGGGACAGGAAGGCGTGGAGCGCGCGCTGGGCGCCCTGGGTCTCCTGGGTCTTGATCAGCACGGTGGCGATGATCTGGATGCCGTCCGCACCGTCGCCCATGTCCAGGTCCCAGTCCAGATCATCCAGCTCGAGCACGATGGCCGGCACTCGCAACGTGCCCGGCACGGTGGCGTAGGCCGAGAACTTCTCGGCCACCCCGTTGTACTCGTCCCCGGTCTCCTGGCCGTTGAACGTGGCGGCCAGGGCGTCCATGACTTCGTTCAGGTCGTAGTTGGCAACGCTCATGACTGCCCCATCCGGGAGTAGAGCACGAGCCGGCGCGGCCAGGCCGCGGTCTCCCGCGTCTGGTAGTACCAATTACCGCGACCGGTTCGGACAGCTTCCACGCGCTGGCGAACGCCCGTCTCCAAGGCGTGTTGCTGTGCCCAGAAGACCAGGGCTTCCACCTGTTCGGTCAGGGTGCCGCTCATGAGCCCGCCACCTTGACCGGATCCTTGACGTACGGCTTGAGCTTTTCCTCTGCCATCGGGTTGCTCTTGATCCGTACGGCGTAGTCCCCGAAGCCAGCTACTCCGAACGGGGCGTCCATGGACTTGTTGTCCATGGCGGCCAACAGTAGGCAGGCCGTGGTGACCGGCTTGGGGACGTTCTCCCAGCCCCACTTGGCCGTGACCTGGACACGGGCCGCGGAATAGAACGCGGACATGGACCAGCCGTAGGCCAGGCGCCAGTACGGCCAACCCGGCTGGCCCTCCCAGACCCCGTTGGCCGGAAACAGGTCAAGTCCGCCGATTGTCCAGGCCGTGCCTGCGGTCTGTCCTAGATAAGGGACAACCGCCAAGTCCGTGTCCGTCCAGAAATCATGGACATCCACGCCTGTCCGTCCGGGAACGTAGGAGCGCGCGGACGCCACCTCGGTCCGACCAAACTGGCGTCCGCAATGCAAGTTGATGTCCGCGGACGCGCTGTCCAACTTGTCCTGGAGGTCATCGTCCTGGGACACGTCGCTGTCCGGGATGCCCAGCCGATACTTGAGCTGGGCCACCGAGGCGTACGCGTCACCGATCGGAACGCTGGTCATCGGATCCCCTCCGGCGCGATCAGGCCGGCGGCCTCGTAGTGGCGGGCCCGACGTTGGACCACCGCGGCGATCTCGTGCCCCTTGGCCTGGATCAGCGTCTCCTGTTGCATGGCGTAGGCGGTCTCGTCCAGGTAGATCCCGCCCTTGTAGTGGGTGGTCTGGATGGACGTGTCCACGCCGATGTCCATGCCGGCGGCATGGACCCGCATACAGAACGAAAGGTCTTCGGAGTAGGTCCGTGGGGTGCCGTTGCCCCCGCCGTCCGGATCGGTGATCGGAGCGAACGGGTCCGGGCCCACAGCAACGGCTACGTCCCGGTGGATCAGGATGCACGCGGCGCCGGTCGCGGCCACCTGCTGGAAGGCGCCCCGCCGGTACTTGGCGATCGGCGCGAAACCGCGCTCCCCGGTGCCGGGCACGACCGTGTAGTGGTAGAGCGTGGGCTGGATGCGTAGACGCTGGCCGTAGAACGGGGCCGGCGCCATGTCCTTGTCCTGCTTCTGGGCGAAACACAGCGCCCCGAGCACCTGGACATTGTTGGCCACCGCGCTGGACACGAGCCTGTCCACGGTGTCCGCGGCAAAGCCCATGTCCGTGTCCACCATGAAGCACCATTCAGCGTCCGTATCCAGGAAGCTGGCCAGGTTCTGAGACCTGGCCTGGGCCACGCCCATCGTGCCGGCCACCCGCCGGAAATACTGTCCGCCCGGGCGGATGATGCGGTTGTCCGTGACTTGATCGTGGAGCAGCATGTCCGCCCAGGACAGGCCGAAGCAGGCCGCCCATTCGTTGCCGTCCACGATCGCGGGAATGACGGAGCCGGGCTCGTACTCGAACCCGATCGCGTTCACGCGTTCCCCTTGCTCGCTCATGCCGTCGTCCTCGCTGGCCGGGTGGGGCTGGGTGTAACCGGGACGCCCGCAACCCAGCCAGGTACGGGCGTCCCGGGGTTCACTACTTGGCCGTGCTCTTGCGTGCGGCCGGCTTGGGCGCCGCGGCCGCCGCGTTCTCGGCCGCCTTGGCGTCGCCGGACCGCTGCTCCGCCGGGTCGTCCTGGTCCTTGGTGGTCAGGGCGTCCGCCTCGGCCTGGGAATTGACCTTGCCCAGGTTCTTGGCCGGCGTGTCCTTGGCGTCGTAGGTCTGGACCTCGGACTCCTCCGTGGCCACGCCACCCGGCGCCGGGCGGTTGTCCCCGGCCTCGCCCTTGGGGTCGTCCAGGTTGGCGTGGGTGCCGTCCAGGTTCTGCGGGCCGTTGGCCTCGGTGATGCGGACCTCGCGGCCGTCCCCGGCGGTCACGACCTTGCCGACGTGCCGATCGGCCGGCACCTTGTCGTCGTAGTCCGGGTCGCCGCTCTTGCTCTTGTCGTGGACCATCTCTGGCTCCTTGCTCGGATCGGGTCTGGGTGGCCGGCGCGCGGTTGCCCGAGTCCAACGGGGCTACCTAACCTCCCCGCGCGCCGGGGTCCTACTAGGCGGTGGTCTTGTCCTGGAGCAGACGGAACGCCAGGTCGTTCACCGAGTCCGAACCGTTGCGGAAGTGCATGTACCACGCCCGGCGCCCGTCCGGGAGGTTGTTGCTCGTGTTGAACAGGTGCGGGATGAACTCCACCGAGGTGGAACCCGGCTTGTCCACGATCACGAAGTTGGAGAACAGCCCGAACACCAACAGGTTGTCGATCGTGGTCGTCTGGAACACGTTCGGCGCGGTAAACGAGCGGTTGACCGGGAAGCCCAGGAGCTGGTCCGTGGGCTTCTGGGTCATGTCCGTGGAGTAGTTCGCGCCCAGCGCGGTACCCAGAGCGGCAATCCGCTCGAGCATGGCCGGGTGCATGAGCCACTGGGCGCCGTCCGTCCAGCGGTCGCCGAGGGCGTTGGCCACGCTGGCAAGGTCCGCCCGGGTGAAGGTGGAGCCCGTGGTCAGCGAGATCTCGACGTTGGTGTTCGCGTCCAGCGCGGTGAAGATGCCACATGGCGCCGTGGTGCCGTTACCGGTCATGTGCGCCAGGGCCTCGAGACGGATCCGCGAGTCCTGGAGCAGCATCTGGACGTCCTGGGTCAGGCTCGAGATGTCCTCGAACGACTCGATGGACGCCTGGATCAGGCTCTTGGCCGAGAACACCGGGATCTGGATCGGAGCGATCGGCGGGGTGTCGTCCGAGACCTCGGTCAGTTCCGCATCCCACGAGGCCGTGGAGCCGGCCGTGCTGACACCGTTCCACCGGTTCGCGCCACCGGTCAGGGTGACCGTGCGCGAGAGCGACCGGACCACATCCTTGGCACCGGAGTTGGTGAGGATCAGGGTCGGGTCCAGGTGGGTAGGGACCAGGTAGCCACCCGCCGTGTTCGTGCCCACGGCAATGGCCGCACGCTCGACATCGGACAGGAACAGTTCCTTACCGGTCACGGCCTTCTCGAACGCCGAGAGGTAGTCCGGGGTGTTGCGGGCGAGCATGTTGCGCGACCAGGAGACGTCCTTCTTGTGTCGGCGGATCAGCTTCTGGAAGCTGTCCGTGTAGTTGTCCGGCATCTCGTAGGAGTCCATGGCCTTGAGGTTGGCGTCCGCGAGGGTACGGACGATCTCCTGCTCACCCATGTGACTGGTGTTGCTGCGCAGCACCTCGAACGGGTCGGCCGAGATGTTGACGTTGGGGGCCTCGCGGCGCCGCCGCTGGACCTCGGTCGGGCGCTGGTCGCCCGGCTCGGTCGCGCCGGCCCGCTCGGACGCGGCACGCGCGACCTCCACGCGGTCCTCGTACTCCACGGCGTCCGCCAGCTCGGCTTCCAGGTCCGGGATCGAGTCCAGGGCCTCGTCCGAGCGGGTGATGTCCTCGTCCGAGGCGTCCTCGTTGTCCGCGACCTCTACGACCAGGGCGCGCGCGACCTCGAGATCCTTTTCGATGTCCGTGCTCTTACGACGTCTTGCCATTTCCGATCACTCCAAGATCACGGGCTCGCATCAACATCAGGTTGCGACGAGCGCGGGTCCGGCTGGAGTGTCCGTCATCGGACGAGTCCCCGGCGGCATCGGGTCCGGTTGGAGTGATGCTGGTACCCACGGGCGGGGCACTGGGCGTGCCCGTGGTGATTTCGCTGATCATAGACCGAATGAGCTCGGCAAGGTCTTCCTGACTCCGGATTGCGACCAGGCCGGCGCCCTCATAGGCCGGGCTCGGGGTCGGACCGTACTCCTTGAGGCCGAGCTCGGTCCGCTCGATCCGTGGGATGCCCCGGTCCCCCTTGCCCCGGTCCTTGCTCTGGAAGACCCGGCCGCGGAAGGACTGGCCCTTGATCTGGCCGCCATCCCAGGCAGCCAGCACGGCGTCCGCCAGCTCCCCATCGTTGTAGCGGGAGATCGTGAGCAGGCCACGGCCGTCCGGACGGATCTCCACGGGCGTGGCGAACGGGACGGCCAGCAAGCCGTTGGGCTTGCCGGACAGGTCATACCCGTGGTTGTAGTAGACGCCCACCCGGCCGATCCCGTGCGCCAGCGTGCGGTTGAATCCGGCGCGGTTGATCGACTCCCAGTAGTGGCCGTGCTGGTCGCGGATCTCGCTCTCCTGGCCGAACACGGCCGCGTAGGCCGTCACGGTCCGGCCGGCGCGGTCCCGCTTGATGTCGAAATCGTCCAGCGGCAAGGTCCGCTCGATCAGCTCAGTGGCCATGGTCAGCTCCGGGTGTGCATCGATACGGGCGCCTTCTTGGGCGTGGTGTTGCTCTTGCCCGAGCGGACGGGCGCGTGCGCGGGCTCGACCACCGCGTGCGGGTTGACCTTCTTAGCGGCTGTCTTCTTGGCTGGCGCTTTGGTCAGCTTCCCTTTGGCGCTGGTGATCTGCTTAAGCAGCGCGGGTGTGACCACGCCGTCCGCCTTGAGGCCCAGCGCGCGCTGGGCCCGCTTGATCGCCGCGGTGGTCTTGGGGCCCAGCTTCCCATCGTCCTTGAGCTTGGCACCGGACGAGTCCGTGATGCCGAGCCGGTTCAGGGCCTTCTGGAGGGAGTGGACCCGCTTGTCCCCTCCGGGCGTGCCGTAGCCGGGACCGCGCTTGCCGTCGAAGGAGAGATTGCCGGCGTCCGGCTTCTTGCCAGCGGCGCCGCCCTTGCCGCCCTTCTTTTTCGCACCCTTGCCGCCACCAGGGCGCGCGGTGGGCTTGACAGTCTTATTGCCCGAGCCCGGCGCCACCGCGAATTTGCCGGCGTCCCGCGGGTGAAGCGCCTCGGTGAAGGCGCGCGTGATTCGCTGACCAGGGCGCAATCCCAGCTCCGGACCGTGCTCATTCTTGAGGATCATCCGGGCTGCTCCGTCTCGTCCGCTGCTGCCTGCTCCGGGTCTACTTCCGCCGCGGCCGGGTCGATCGGCTCACCCGTGACCGGATCCACCTCGGGCTCGGCCACGACCTCGGCCACCACCAGCTGGGAGAGGTCGCCGGTGGTCACGGCCGCGATTACGGACTCCTCTTCGAATCCGGCACCGACCAGAGTGGCGATCGAGCCGGCGTCCACGCTCACATCGGCCGGCGCCACGGCGTCCGCGGACTCCTGCTTGACCGGGGGCTGGAGCTGGACACTCATCAGGCCCGAGTGTTCGAGGATTGTAAAGTCCTCTGCCAGTACGGCGGCCACCGAGGACTCCGGGGTCCAGCCGGCGGCGATCAGGGCGTTGATCGTGCTGGCGTTGGTGGCCTGGACCTCGGCAAGGTCCTTCACGTCCTCGCGCAGGAACGGGATATCCCGGGTGTCATACCACAGCTCAGCATCGTTGGGCACGGCCACCAAGGGGGCCACCGCGGCACAGAAGGAGCGCCACTGATTGGAGCCCCACGTGTCCCCGAACGCGCGCCGGGCCTGCCCATAGTTGCTATAGGTGGCCGCGGCCAGGCCCTCGGACAGGCCCACGATGATCGGGGGCACGCCCCCAGCCATGGCCAGGCGGGTCTCGCCATGCCCCTGGGTCTCAGCGAACGAGAGTTGCTGCATGTTGGCACCGACCACGGTCACATCGGCGCCGCCCCCGGTGTAAAGGGTCTTGTACGCGTTCTCCGTGCCCCCGGTCGCCTCGGTCATCTTGCGCACAAATTCCGCGAACGCGTCCGGTCCGATCGACTCCTTGAGCGAGACCACCATGTTTGGCGTCGCGCCGTTCTCGAAGAATTTCAGCTTGTGCTCGGTGGTCATCGAGTCGGCCTGGAGTTCCTTGATGACCGGGGTCAGCCAGGACATGCCGCGGTACTGGGCGTCCGGGTCCGGGATCGGCGCCCAGTGAATGCATTCGTCCAGCATGTAGAGCTTGGAGCGGCCACCCGCCCACGGTCCGCCCACGGTGTATTTGTAGCCGAGGATGTTGCTCTCCACGGCCTCGTCCGGCGGGGCGTCCAGGATGAACTCCATCCAGTCCGGCCGGCGCCGCAGCAGCCGCGTACCGTCCTGAGACTCGGCCAGAAAGAAGGTCCCACCCACGGTCACGTCCTGCTCCGCGCGCATGAGCAGAGACTGGGTAGTACCGCCCGGCCAGGGCTTCTCCAACAGTCCCAGGTCGCGGTTGCCGAACAGGTCGTTACCGCCTCCGACCGTACCGAGCCGGCGGAACTTGAATCGGGCCTCACTGAACAGCCGAGCGCGGGCCATCGACACACCGAAGATCACGCCGTTGGCCTTGTAGGCGCCGGTCGTGTACCCCAGGAACGTGTCGGTGACCGGCTCGGCCTTCTGGCCGGCCCAGGTGGTCGTGAAGCTGGGCCGGTAGAGCTGACCCTGGAAGGTCAGGAACGAGTCCGCCCAGGCCTGGAAGGTGGGATCCCCGCCGAATCGCTGGACCTCGGGCGCGGCGGGGGGCGTCCAGCGCACGACATCACGTGCGAAATCACGGAGCAGACTCATGCCCAGACCACCAGCGGTACCGCCTCGGGCTCGTTGCCCTTGGCGGCCAGGCCCCAGAGCGCGTGTGTGACGGATACCAGACTGGCGATCGGTACGGATGCGCCGCGGGAGTCCCAGGCATGACCGTCGCCTACGGGCCGCTTGTCGGCTCCCCCGACCGCGGTGTCCAGCTCTGCCTGACCCAGGTGCACAACGGTCCGTTCCGTTTCATTTTTGCTGGTGGCCGCATCATAGATCATGCCGAACGCCCGAGCTACGTCCCCGCTGGTCATCTTAACGATGACATCGGTGTTCAAGGGGCACTTCTCGTCCTTGATCGCGGCCTCCAGGTCCGCCAGGACGCTGCCCGCCGGCGATCCGGGGTCCAGAACGATCGCCACAGCGTTGATCTTGATGGCCAGCTTGACAATCGTTGACACCAGCCAGGCAGTGCCGGCCTGCTCCTTGATCAGCTCGATGTGGGCCTTGCCGTCCGCCCGGTACTGGGCTAGACCAAGGGCGCCCCGCGGCTGCCCCTGATTGCGAGGGGATACGTGGAGCGCGAGGACCGGCCGGCGCACGAGGGCTGTGGGCGGGGTCGTCCGAGGTAGGGCCGGAGGGGACGAGTTGGGTACGGGCCAGTCGCGCGACCCTGAGTGCGGATCCCTCATGCTGTCCCACTGGGCCTTGCTGATCACCGTGAAGCCGGCGGTAAGGTCCGGCGGCCAGATGCACAGTCGCTCCCGGGCAAAGCCCTGGTCGCTCATGCTGGAGCGCTCACGCTCGATCGCCATCATGGAGATCCGGGCGCCGTACGCCGGATTGGTCCGCTTCCAGGTCTCCCGGTCGTCCAGGTCCACGTCCTCCAGGGCGTCCAGAGAGCCGGCGGCGCCGTAATCCAGGAACGCGAGGTCCACCGCGGCGGCCGAGCCGGCGATCATCGCTTCCGCCTGGCGCCGCAGCCGGAACAGCGCGGCGCCGGTGGCCGCGTCCAGGGGCGGTGAGCTGGTCAGCCAGACTTGCGGGTCCGGCATGGCGGACATCGTGGGGAGCTGGGCGTCCTGCTGCTCCCCGGTGAGCGCGTACGCCTCGTCCCAGACCAGCTTGTGGAACGAGAAGCCGCGGCCGGCGCCCTTGGATCGGGCCATGAACCGTAGTCGCTGGCCGGTCAGCAGCTCGATGCCCTCCTCGCCGTTGGTGTTGATGACCTTCTTGACCTTCTTGCGCAGCCAGTCCGTGTTCGTGATCAGGAACAGGACCCGGCGGAACGCCTCCATGGCCGTCTTGTACTCGTGGGCGCTGTGACCCACCAGCGGTTCGCCCGAGATGAACAGCCAGTAGAGCTCCAGGGCTTCCAGGATCGCGCCCTTGCCGTTCTGGCGGGCCACGATCAGGGCCACCTGGAAGGCGGCCCAGCGGCCGAGCCCGGTCTTGCCCAGGCCGAGCTGGATGGTGAGCTGCTGCCAGGCGTCCAGGGTCAGGCCGGCGGACGCGGCCAGTTCGATGGCGTCCAGGCCCGCGCTGTAGGCGTAGGTCTCGGTCGGATAGAGGCAGACCCGCGGGACCACGAGGCCGAGATCGGCCTCGTCCGGGAGCACGAGGTCGTGCGGTGGCGTCCAGAGCTGGCTGGGCTGGGTCATGACAGACAAGAGCACCCCCTATCCCGTGAAGGATAGGGGGTGCTGGGTTCTTGATCAGTTGGCTACGAACGTAGCCTCTACGGCCTCGGTCAGCGCCAGGTGCCAGCGGCCGCCGTTCGGGGCCTGGTAGCGGATGAAGATCTGACCGGTGAAGCTGCCGTAGAAACGCTCGGCCTTGCGCTTGCCACCGTTCCCCAGCGTCACGGTTCCGCGGGCTAGGACCTTGCCCGCCTTGGCGTCGATCGGGATGGCGCTGGCTACGTACGCGTCGGCCTCGGCAGAGGTCCCGATCGCGCGGGTGACGGCCCAGTAGATAACCGACTTGATGCTCCGAGGTGCCTCAACGAGTGCCATACGTAGACTATAGCACAGGTAGCTCAGCCCTGGGAAGCAGCCAGTTTTGACCGCTCGGCCTCGCGCTCCTGCCGGCGCTTCACTAGCTCGTCCTCCGGATTGGCTTCCTGCTCCCCGCCCTGCTCACCGGCGAGGCTGGCCAGGCTCTTGGCGATCGTCGCCAAGGCCAGGGCCTGCTGGCGGGCCTCGGACAGCAGCTTGTCCACGTAGACCTCGGCCACCGTGTCCGGCATTCTGAGCTGGATCTGGAGCCAGGCGTCCGAGTCGCCCTGGATCTGGCGGTCCAGGTTGTCCAGGCGCTCCTTGATCCGGTCGGCCTCAATCTCCAGGGCCTCGATCATCGCCGCGTGCTTCATGGTCAGTACCCCGGCGCGCGGTCGCGCGGATCTTCGTGGCGATCGATCCAATCCGCGTGTTGCTCCTGGTCGCCCTGGCCGGCGTGCTCGAAGCTGGCGCCGCACGGGCACAGGTCCCGGCGGACTGGGCTGGGCTCGGGGACAGTCTCTGGACCACTCTCGCCTATGTCGTAGCGGAGCCGCGGCTGGCCCGGTCCCCAGTTGCCAATCGGCTCGGTCAGCACGCCGCCGCTGGCGGGCTCGGGCGCGGCCGGCGCCTCGTCCAGGTCGTCCACGTAGAGAGTGGTCTGGATCCTGAGCGGCTTGCCGACCTCGGCAAAGACGTTCACGCTCTGGATCATGCTCCTGGTGATGCCCAGGCGCTCCAGCCAGAGCACGGCCTGGCTGATTTCGGGCTCGTCGCCGGTGCTGACAATCTTCATGCTCACAACACCTCATCAGCTGGAGCCTGCGGGATGCTCTGGTCGGCCGGGACGTCGATCCCGTGCTGGACGAGAGCCCGGATCAGGGCCCGCTGGTAATTGCCCATGTCCGTACGCTGCTGATTGACGATCTTGTGGACCTGATCGACCTTGCCCTCTACGGTCTTGGACCGGCGATAGCCCGCCAGGGCAGTAACCACCAGCCCGAATGCGGTCAGGGCGCTGGCAAACGCCGTGATGATGCCCGTAATCGTGGTGGAGAACTGCACTGGGTACCCTCGCTCACTCTGCGTAGTGCTGATCATGGATATGCGGGTGGATCAAGCGGGGGGAAATGGCTCGAT
>Ga0070679_100007226_pt1 | contig 10372 bp, 11 predicted proteins | sample KBSC63BmetaG_FD_65652 | JGI IMG/M metagenome (GOLD analysis project Ga0070679, IMG submission 65652) | Corn rhizosphere microbial communities from Kellogg Biological Station, Michigan, USA - KBS C6-3B metaG | ecosystem: Host-associated > Plants > Roots > Rhizosphere | place: USA: Michigan... | reverse complement strand
GACAGGCTCAGGACGAACGGTTGGGGTCTAGTCGGGTGTGCGCCACTTCCGCGCGAGCATCAGCGGCACCCAGAACACGTCGATCAGGCCGAAGGCCACGAACGCATAACCGGCCGGCGCGGGAATGCCGATCTTGCCGGCGAGGGCCAGGAAACCGACCAGCACGATCGCCGCGCCGACGAGCCGCGTCGCGGTGATGACGAAGTAACGGGTCCGTGCGAGGTCGTCGCTCGTCGGCTCAACCATCGATCAGGTCCTCCAGTTCGGCCGGGGTCTGCGCGACCGCCGCGGCCCCCGCTTCGATCAGTTCCTCCGGCGCGTGATAGCCCCAGGCGACGCCGATCGCGCGGCACCCGGCGGCGCGGGCCATCGCCATGTCGAAAGCGGTGTCGCCGATCATCACGGTGTCGGCGGGCGCGGTGCCGGCTTCGCGCATCGCGGCCGCCAGCATCGACGGGTCCGGCTTCGACGGATGGCGGTCGGCGGTCTGCAAGGTCACGAACAAGTCGAACACGCCGTGGCTGACGAGGCAACTTTGGAGGCCGCGATCGCTCTTGCCGGTCGCGACGCCGAGCAGCCAGCCGCCCGCCTTGAGCCGGCCAAGCAGCTCGGCGATGCCGTCGTACAGCGGCTCGACCAGAGTGCCCTCGGACCGCGAGCGGCGGAAAGCGGCCTTGTACGCCTCGACGACGGCGGCCTGTTCGTGCTCGGCCGCGTCGGGGGCTATCTCGCGCACCGCATACGGCAAGCTCAAGCCGACCGTGCGCCGCACGGCGTGGCGATCGGGCATCGCCAGGCCGGCCTCAGCGAACGCCGCTTCCATCGCCGCACACACCGCGGCCTGCCCGTCGGACAGCGTCCCGTCGCAGTCGAACACCGCGAGTCGGCTCACGGCGCCAGGGTCCGCATCAGCGTGGCCAGTGCTGGCGAACCGTGCGCCTCAAGCGCTTCGGCAATCGCGGCGCGGTCTTCGGGTGGCTTGTTCTGCGAGAGCTTGAAGGTCGGCCGCCAGGCGCGGACTTCCATCTCGAAGCCAACGATGCCGGTGACGAGCCCGGCGATCTTGCCCGGATCGACTTGCTCGCGGGTCCAGGCCTCGCCGGAAATGCGCTCCTCGTGCCGTTCGGCGATAGCGTCGAGCATCGCCAGCAGCCCTTCCGTGGCCATCTTGCGCACCGGGCCTTGCAGCTCGAGCGCGACGTAGTCCCAGGTCGGCACGGTGTTCGCGTCGGCATACCAGCGCGGGGTGACGTAAGCGTCCGGGCCGTTGACCAGCACCAGCGCTTCCTGCCCCACGAGGTAGCGGGTCAGCGCGTTGCCGCGCGCGAGATGGAATTGCACTGCGCCGTCTCCGGTCGAGACGATCGGGCTGTGCGCGACGCGCGGGCCGTCGGCGGTCTGGGCGAAAACCATGCCGAAGCCGACTTCCTCGATCAGCGCCTCATGCAGCGCGCGGTCGTCGTTGCGGTACAGCGCGTTGGGATGCATCAGCGGCGCTTCCCGGCCGGCTTGGCGGGCTTAGCCGGGCCGCGCGAGCGGCGCTCGCCGCGGCGGCCCTTGCGCACTTGCTTGGCGTGGGCCTTGGCGGCCTGCTTCTTCGCCGCACGCGAGGGCGGGGGCGGGCCTTTCTCCGGTTCGGCGGCGCTCATCGCCGGATCGAAGCCGAGCTGCTCCATGCTCGCCGCGAAGTGCTCGGGCAGTTCGGCGGTGACGTCGAGCTTGCCTTCGCTACTGTCGGAATCCTTGGGCGCGTCGATGATCAGGCGGCGCGCGTGGAGGTGCATCTTGCGGCTGATCGAGCCGGTCAGGAACGCGTCCTGCCCGCCGTATTTGCCGTCCCCGACGATCGGATGGCCGATCGCCGCACAATGGACGCGCAGCTGGTGCGTGCGGCCGGTCAGGGGCTCGAGCTCGAGCCAGGCGGCGCGGTTGCCGACGCGGTCGATCACGCGGTACTTCGTCTTCGCCGGCTGGCCCTGCTCCTCGTCGACGTGCATCTTCTCGCCGCCGGTCCCGGGCTGCTTGGCGATCGGCGCGTCGATCATGCCCTCGGCGATGTCCGGCACCCCGACGACAAGCGCCCAGTAGACCTTCTTGGCTGAGCGCCCGGAAAAGCGCTTGGAAAAGAACGCAGCGCTGCCCGGGGTGCGGGCGATCAGCAGCACGCCGCTGGTGTCCTTGTCGAGCCGGTGGACCAGGCGCGGGCGCGGCTCGTCCTCGCTGGCATAAGCGTCGAGCAGGCCATCGACGTGATGCGTGGTCTTGGTGCCGCCCTGGGTGGCGAGGCCGGGCGGCTTGTTGAGCACCAGCGCGGCTTGCGTCTTCGCGATCAGCATCGCTTCGGCCTCCGCACGCTGTTCGTCGGTCAGCGGACGGGCCTCGCGCTTTTTCGGTGCCGTTTCGCCGCCCGGCGGAACGCGCAGCACCTGGCCGGCGGCGAGGCGGTCCTCCGGCTTGGCGCGCTTGCCGTCGACGCGGACCTGGCCGGTCCGCGCCCATTTCGAGACCATGCCGAAGCTCACTTGCGGCAAGTGGCGCTTGAACCAGCGGTCGAGCCGCACCCCGTCGTCGTCCGCCGCAACGGTGAACTGGCGGACCTCGTTGGCGGTCATCCGGCGAGCCGCATGACGATCAGGCCGAGGTACAGCGCCGTGAGGCCGGCGAGCAGCGAGACCAGCGCATAGGTCAGCGCCTGGAGCGGTTGCCCGCGCTCTATCAGCATCATCATCTCGAGGCTGAAGCTCGAAAACGTGGTGTAGCCGCCGAGCACGCCGACGCCGATGAACAGCCGCCACTGCTCACCTGCCGGCCCGTGACGCGCGAGGAACCCGGCGAGCATCCCCATTATCAGGCTGCCGACCACGTTGACGACCAGCGTGGCCCACGGGAACGCGGTGACGGCCCGGGCGCCGAGCCAGTATGTCAGCAGGCGGCCGTTCTGGTAGCGCAGCAGCGCGCCGATCGCGCCGCCCAACGCGACATACGACGAGGCGAGGAGTTGCGATGGCGCGTTCATGCGCCCGCCTCTATACGCGGCGCGTCCGGGTGAAAAGGCGTGTCGCCCCGAAATCCTTGCCATTGGCGGCGGATTCGCTTATCGGGCGGCCCGTTCAGCCGGTCCCCCGGGGATTCGGCCGGTTTTTCATTGGTTTTACGCCGGATGCATCCCGCTCCGATTGCAGGCGGGCTCTCATTCGGGTTTTGACGAGACAAGAGGTAGCTTCGATTTATGCAAATCATGGTTCGCGATAACAATGTCGAGCAGGCTCTGCGCGCGCTCAAGAAGAAGCTGCAGCGTGAGGGCGTCTATCGCGAAATGAAGCTGCGCCGCCACTACGAGAAGCCGAGCGAGAAGCGCGCCCGCGAAAAGGCCGCCGCCGTGCGCCGCGCCCGCAAGCTGGAGCGCAAGCGCGCCGAGCGTGACGGAAGCGCCGGCAGCAAGTAAGCTTGCAGGCCGATTAGCGATAAGCCAAAGGGGCGCGGGGGCAATTCCCCGCGCCTTTTTCGTTTCAGGAACCCATCATGGTCGAACCCACCCGCGTCCCGCTGCAGCCGATCAAGAAGGGCTCGGTGGCCAAGATCTGGTTTGGCGTGATCGTGGTGATCCTCGTCGCCGCGGCGGTCGCCTGGCTTAACGTGCCGCACGCCAAGAAGCTCGCCGGCGGGGTCACGCTGGAAACGCTGCAGGAAGGCAAGGGCCCCAAGCCGACCACCTCGGACATCGCCCTCGTCAACTACAAGGGCATGCTGACCAACGGTAAAGTGTTCGACCAGGGGCAGGGCGTGCCGATGCCGGTGACCGGCGTCGTTCCCGGCTTCTCGACCGGACTCCAGGCCATGCAGGCCGGCGGCAAGTACCGCCTGCGCATTCCCGCCGAGCAAGCCTATGGCGCCGAAGAGAAGCGCAACCAGCAGACCGGGGAAGTTGTCATTCCGGCGAACAGCGACCTCGTGTTCGACGTCGACATGCTGGAGTTCAAGAGCCAGCAGGAAGTGCTGCAGATGATGCAGCAGCAGCAGATGATGCAGCAAATGCAGCAGCAACAGCAGAAGCAGCAGGGCGGCGCGCCCGGCGGAGCTGAGGCCGCGCCGGCGCCGCAGCCGGGGCAGTAATCGAACGGTCCTCCCCGGGACGGGGAGGGGGACCGCGCGCAGCGCGGTGGAGGGGGCTCGCCGCATAAGCTGCGCTCGCGCGAGGACCCCCTCCGTCACCGCCCTTCGGCCGGCGCCACCTCCCCGTCCCGGGGAGGAACTTTGGCGCATCGCGAATTCCTCACAATTTGCTCATGCCTTCGCTCGCCGACAACGGCATGCTAGCCCTCGTCCTGAGGGGAGAGCGGCATGGCCGACGACGTAATCGCTGACGAACAAGCCATCGCGGCGCCAGATTGGCCGCTGCGGCCGTGGGTGCTGGCGGGAATGCTCGGGCTCGCGGGCCTGCTGATCCACTTCGTCACGCACGAAAACGAGCAAGTCGCCTGGCGCATCGCGGTCGCGGCATTCCTGTTCTTCGGCTCGCTCGGTGCGGTGTTCACCATCGAGCGTGACCGCTGGAAAGAGCCGAGCGTATTCGCGCTCGTCATTGGCCTGGTCATGGCCGGGCTGGCGTGGCGCGCGGTGAGCTACGGCGAACACTTGCCCGACGAGCAATACGGTTTCGCCAGCGGCTGCGTTGCCACCGCCCTGGCGCTGCCGCTGTTCCAGGCCGGTTTTCTCAGGACCCGCTTCCGCACGCCTTACGCCGACATCTACCAGCACATCTGGACCGACGGGATCAGCGCCGCCGGAGCGCTCGCCTTCACCGGCCTGTCGTGGGTCGTCCTGGCCGTCGTCTCGCAGCTGTTCCTGCTGCTCAAGATCGATCTCTTGCGCGACCTGATGAACGACGGGTGGTTCGGCTGGACTTATTCCGGCGTGGCTTTCGGCGCCGCGCTCGGCGTGCTGCGTAACCAGCTCAAGGTGCTCGCGATGCTGCGCACGGTCGTGCTGCTGGTGCTCTCGTTGATCGCGGTGCCGCTGGCGGTGGGACTGGTGATCTTCCTCCTGGCCACCGCGATTTCCGGCCCGAGCGTGCTGTGGGAGAACACGCGCCAGGCGACGCCGACGCTGCTGGCCTGCGCCGCCGGGGCGTTCGTGCTGACGTGCGTGCTGGTGCGGCAGGACGATGCGGCGATGTCCCATTCGCGGGTGATGCGCGTGGCCGCGCTGGTGCTGGCGATCGTGATCCTGCCGCTGGCGGTATTCGCCGCGGTCTCCCTCGGCCTCCGCCTCAACCAGTACGGCCTCGCGCCGGAGCGGTTGTGGGGCCTGGTGACGGTGATCGTCGCCTGCGCCTGGGGCCTCGGGTACTGGGGCGCGCTCCTGCGTGGCCGCAAAGCGGGATGGGCGCAAAGGCTGCGGGAGGCGAACTTCATCCTCGCCGTGGCCACCTGCGTCCTCGCGCTTCTGCTGGCGCTGCCGATCCTCGACTTCGGCCGCATCTCCGCCGGCAACCAAGTCCATCGCCTCGAAAGCGGTCGGGTCGCTCCCGAGAAGTTCGACTTCGCGGCGTTGCGCTGGGATTTCGGCGATGCGGGGCGGCGGGCGCTCGCCCGGCTGGCGAAGAGTCCGCGCAAGGCGATCGCCGAGCGCGCGCAAACCGCGTTGAGGCAAAGCGAGCGGGTTTACGGCCCCCAGGCGGACATTCGCACGGCGGACGAAGTGCCCGTCACCGTGCAGCCGAACGATCCAGCGCTGCGCCGCCTGGTGACCGATTTCCTCGTCGCCGACCGCTGGCGCTGCCGCGAGCGTTGCGTCGCGCTCGACATCGGTCAAGGCCCCGACGGCCGCCGGCGCGTGGCGCTGGTGGAAGGCGCGGGCTATCAGGTATTTCTGCTCGGCGAAGGCAAGCCGGCCACGGCCGAGCCGGAAACGGCCCCGGCCCCCGTCGCGATGACCGCCAGCTCGAAAGTCGAAATTCGCGAGATGCCGAAACGCTACATCGTTATCGACGGCAAACCGGTCGGCCCGCCGCTCGATTAGCGCCGCGCGGCTTGAAGCGTCCGGCCCGCCCCGCTAGGGCCGCGCGCATGTCGGTAGACCGTGCAACCGTGGCCAAGATCGCCAGCCTCGCGCGCCTCAAGCTGGACGAGGATGCCCTCGACCGGATGGTGCCCGAGTTCAACAACATCCTCGCCTGGGTCGAGCAACTCGGCGAGGTCGATACCAGCGGCGTCGAGCCGATGACCGCGGTGATCCCGCAAGCGCTGCGCCTGCGTGACGACGTAGTGGACGCCGACCCGCTGACCGGCGGCGGCATCCGCGACAAGGTCCTCGCCAACGCCCCGGCGCCGGAGCACGGCTTCTTCGGCGTGCCCAAGGTGATCGAATGAGCGACCTGACCCAACTCGGCGTCAAGGCGATCCGCGACGGGGTCGCCGCGGGCGAGTTCACCGCGCGCGAGGTGGCCGAGGCGTTCAACGCCAACGTCGCCGCGGCGAAGGAAGCGCTCAACGCGTTCATCGTCGCGACGCCTGAGAAAGCTCTCGAAGCGGCTTCCAGGGTCGATGCCGACCGCGCCGCGCGCAAGCCGCTCGGCGCGATGGCGGGCGTGCCGATCGGCATGAAGGACTTGTTCGCCAGCAAGGGTGTGCAGACCACCGCCGGGAGCCACATCCTCGAGCATTTCATCCCCGAGTACGAAAGCACCGTCAGCCAGAAGCTGTGGGACGCGGGGGCGGGCATGCTCGGCAAGCTCAATCTCGACCAGTTCGCGATGGGTTCGTCCAACGAGACTTCGTATTACGGCAATGTCGTCTCCCCCTGGCGGCGCAAGGACGGCGGCAACGCGCCGCTCGCGCCGGGCGGCTCCTCCGGCGGCAGCTCGGCGGCGGTGGCCGCGCGGCTGTGCCCGGCGGCGACCGGGACCGACACCGGCGGCTCGATCCGCCAGCCGGCCGCCTTCACCGGGATCGCCGGGATCAAGCCGACTTACGGCCGCTGCAGCCGCTGGGGCATCGTCGCGTTCGCCAGCTCGCTCGACCAGGCCGGGCCGATGGCCCGCTCGGTCGAGGATTGCGCGATCATGCTCGGCGCGATGGCGGGGTTCGATCCGAAGGATTCGACTAGCCTCGACCTGCCGGTGCCGGACTGGGCCGGCTCGCTCGACGCGAACCTCAAAGGCAAGCGCGTCGGCATCCCGCGCGAATACCGCATGGACGGGATGGACCCGGAGATCGCTGCGAGCTGGGACCAGGGCGTCGCCTGGCTCAAGGACGCCGGCGCCGAAGTAGTCGACATCCACCTGCCGCACACCAAGTATGCGCTTCCGGCTTATTACATCGTCGCGCCGGCGGAAGCCTCGAGCAACCTCGCCCGCTACGACGGCGTGCGCTACGGCCTGCGCGAGCTGCCCGACCACGCCAACCTGCAGGACATGTACGCGGCCACCCGCGCCGCCGGCTTCGGCGACGAGGTCAAGCGCCGCATCCTGATCGGCACGTACGTGCTCAGCGCCGGGTTCTACGACGCGTATTATACGCAGGCGATGAAAGTCCGCACGCTGATCCAGCGCGATTTCGACGAGGCCTGGGCCAAGTGCGACGTGATCCTCGCGCCGACAACGCCGACCGCCTCGTTCCCGCTCGGCGACAAAGTCGACGATCCGCTGGCGATGTATCTCAACGACGTGTTCTCGGTCCCGGCGAGCATGGCCGGCATCCCGGCGATGAGCGTTCCCGCCGGGCTCAATTCCGAAGGCCTGCCGCTCGGCCTGCAGGTGATCGGCAAGCCGTTCGACGAGCAGGGCGTGCTCAACGCCGGGCTGGCGATCGAACAGCGCGCGGGGTTCTCCGCGCAGCCGGAGAAGTGGTGGTAGGCGTCAAGGCGCGGTCTGGGCGGCGGTAACCGGTCTGCCCGCCGCGAAGCGACGATTGAGCGCCCGGCGCACCGGGTCGTCGAACCAACGCGCAGCGGCCCAGGAGCACGCGATCACGAGCGCGATGTAGGCCGGGAAACCCAGCCAAGGCCGATCCGGCAACTCGGCGTGCCACACCCGATGCAGCATTCCCGCCAGGCCATAGGCGACAGGCGCCTGGAACACGTAGATCGGGTAGGACAGGTACCCCAACTTGCGGCCGGCCGCGCCCACCGCGTCCCCGTTCCGCGCGTTCGCTCCCAGCCACACGACCAGCGGAAAGAGGATCAGGACGCAGCCGATGTCGTAAGCGCTGCCCTGTCTGTCGGGCACCCAGAGCAACAGCAGCAACACCGTGCCGAGCGCCCATCCGGGCACTGACGGCGGGCTGTGGCGCGAGAAAACTCGGAATACCCCGACGCCCGCGAAAAATCCGAACAGCGCCCTTCCGCCAGCCCAGAGCCCCGTCTCCCAGTCCGACCCGAGATCAAGCGTCCCGCTCTCCGCGGCCGAAACGATCACCAGGCACGCCCCGGCGCCGATCAGTGCCGTCAGGACCTTCGCCCCGAGGCGAGGCGCCAGGGCGGCATAGAGCAAGTTGACCGCCAGCTCCCAGAACAGCGACCAGGCCGGATAGTCGAGCGGGAAGAAGCTTGAAGGATCGACGGACCACGGCGGCGGCGTCGGCAGGAACAGCGCGGCCATCCCCAGGCTTGCGGCGAGGCGGCCGAGGTCGCCGGGCTGCCCCGCGCCGGCAATGTGGGCCAGCATGGCGCCTCCGCCGATCAGCGTCGCCAGCGCATAAGCCGGATAGAGCCGGATCAGGCGCACCGCGAAAAAGCGCGGCAGCGAAAGCCCCCTGGCCAACCTCTCCTGATAGGCATGGGCGATGACGAACCCGCTGAGCACGAAGAACAGGTCGACCGCGAGGTAGCTGTGCGGGAGGATTTGCACGTGGTTCCCCGGCCACGGAAAGTGCCGCGCGAGGATCGCCAGCGCCGCCAGTCCTCGCAGCAGATCGAGCGTCTCGAAGCGGTGCCTCATGCGACGCGGTCTGCCCGAGGATGCCGGGCCCGGCAACGGCTGTTCCGGGCGCTGCCACCGAACGCGCAGGCGAGTTTGCCCCTTGGCTAGTCCGCCGCGCGTTACTATCGCCAATGCCATGAGCAACTATCGCATCCAGGGCGCTACCGGCGAATGGGAGGTCGTGATCGGCCTCGAAGTCCACGCGCAGGTCACCAGCAAGGCCAAGCTGTTTTCGGGCGCAAGCACGGAGTTCGGCGCCGAGCCGAACGCCCAGGTCAGCCTGGTCGACGCGGCGATGCCGGGCATGCTGCCGGTGCCGAACAGGGAATGCATCCGCCAGGCGGTGCGCACCGGGATGGCGATCGAGGCGCAGATCAACAAGTGGAGCCGGTTCGACCGCAAGAACTACTTCTACGCCGACTTGCCCCAGGGCTACCAGATCAGCCAGCTCTACCACCCGCTGGTCGGCGAAGGCTCGCTGACGATCGAGGCCGACGAGAAGGCCGGCATCGCCGAGGACAAGGTGATCGGCATCGAACGCATCCATGTCGAGCAGGATGCCGGCAAGCTGATGCACGACCAGCACCCGACGATGAGCTACGTCGACTTGAACCGCTCTGGCGTGGCGCTGATGGAGATCGTCAGCCGGCCCGACATGCGCTCGCCGGCCGAGGCGGGGGCTTATGTGCGCAAGCTGCGCTCGATCCTGCGCTATGTCGGCAGCTGCGACGGCAACATGGAAGAAGGCTCGATGCGCGCCGACGTCAACGTCAGCGTGAGGAAGCCGGGCGAGGAGTTCGGCACCCGGACCGAGACCAAGAACGTCAACTCGGTGCGCTTCGTGATGGCGACGATCGAGCACGAGGCGCGCCGCCAGGTCGAGGTGCTCGAGGATGGCGGCAAGATCGTCCAGGAAACCCGCCTGTTCGATCCCGCCACCGGCACCACCCGCTCGATGCGCAGCAAGGAAGACGCGCACGATTACCGCTACTTCCCCGATCCCGACCTGCTGCCGCTGGAGCTCGACGACGAATTCCTCAGCGAATGCCGCGACAGCCTGCCGGAGCTGCCCGATGCCAAGCGGCGCCGCTATGTCGATGAGCTGGGGCTGAGCGCCTACAACGCCGCCGTGCTGACCGCCGAGGTCGATACCGCGCGCTGGTTCGAGGCGCTGCTGCTCGAAGCCGCGACCGCGCAAGCCAAGCAGCCCGCCGAAGTCGCCAAGCAGGCCGCCAACTGGCTGATCAGCGAGTTCTTCGGCGCGCTCAACAAGGCCGGGCACTCGCTCGAGGATTCGCCCATCAGCTACGCCGCCGCCGCCGAGCTTCTGGCGCTGATCGGCAAAGGCACGATCTCGGGCACCATCGCCAAGGACGTCCTCGCGAAGATGATCGAGACCGGCGACAGCGCCGGGGCGATCGTCGAGCGCGAGGGCCTCAAGCAGGAATCGGA
>Ga0070679_100007225_pt1 | contig 10373 bp, 10 predicted proteins | sample KBSC63BmetaG_FD_65652 | JGI IMG/M metagenome (GOLD analysis project Ga0070679, IMG submission 65652) | Corn rhizosphere microbial communities from Kellogg Biological Station, Michigan, USA - KBS C6-3B metaG | ecosystem: Host-associated > Plants > Roots > Rhizosphere | place: USA: Michigan... | reverse complement strand
GATGCCGCGACCGCGGTCTGGATCGTCACCGCGTACCAGGTCGCGACGCTCGTGCTGCTGCTGCCGTGCGCGATGCTCGGCGATCTCGTCGGCCATCGGCGCGTCTATCTCGGCGGCCTCGCCGTCTTCACGCTGGCCTCGCTCGGCTGCGCGCTGGCGCCGACGCTGACGCTGCTCGTCGTCGCGCGCACCATCCAGGGCCTCGGCGCCGGCGGCCTGATGTCGGTGAACGGCGCGCTCGTGCGCCTGACGTACCCGGCGCGAAAGCTCGGCCGCGGCATCGCGCTCAATTCGCTGATGGTCGCGACCGCGTCGGTCGCAGGCCCGTCGCTCGCGGCCGGCGTGCTCTCGGTGGCGTCGTGGCCATGGCTGTTCGCGATCAACCTGCCGATCGGCATCGTCGTCACCGTGCTCGGGTGGAAGGCGCTGCCGCGCAACACCGGCCGGCGCGCGAGCGGCGCTCGCCTGGCAGTGCTCGACGTCGCGCTGAACGTGCTCATGTTCGGCCTCGTCGCGCTCGGCCTCGACGCGCTCGGCACGCACCTGGCCGGCGACCGCTCGCTGATGCACCCCGGCGCCGGCGCGCTCCTGATCGTCGCCGGCGTCGTCGTCGGCGTGCTCTACATGCACCGCCAGCGGCGCCAGGCGACGCCGCTCTTTCCGCTCGACCTGTTGCGCATCCGCGTCTTCGCGCTCTCGATGGGCACGTCGGTCGCCGCCTTCGCCGCGCAGACGCTCGCCTACGTCGCCCTGCCGTTCCTGCTGCTCGAGGCGTACGGCCGCTCGCCCGCAACGACGGGCCTGCTCATCACGGCGTGGCCGATCGCGACCGTCGTCACCGCACCGATCGCCGGGCGGCTGATCGGCAGGATCGCCGACGGCGCGCTCGGCGCCGCCGGCCTCGCGCTGCTCGCGATCGGCATGGCGTTGCTCGCGTCGCTGCCGGCCGCACCGAGCAACGGCGACATCGTCTGGCGGATGGCGGTGTGCGGGGTCGGCTTCGGCCTCTTCCAGTCGCCGAACAACCACACGATCCTGACCTCGGCACCGGCGCAACGCAGCGGCGCCGCGAGCGGCATGCTCGGCACCGCGCGACTGACGGGGCAGACGAGCGGCGCGGTCGTGCTGGCGATCATCTTCTCCGCCTTCGGCGCGCAGCACGCGCACGGCCCGAGCGTCGCGCTCGCCATCGCGGCCGGCCTGGCCGCGATCGCGAGCGTCTTCAGCGGCTTGCGCGTTGGCGGCGGCGGCGCTGCCGGAGCCGTCCGGGAGAATCGCCGCCCCGCGTGAGCGGATGCGGTCGCGAGGCACACCGCCGCCAGCGGTCGCCGCGCAGAATCGCCCCGATGTCTCGGCGTTCCACCTCAGGTGGCCTCGTGTACTCGACGGATGCGGGTCGCATGTGTCCGGCGTGTCGCGCTCCGGTCGCGTCGTGCACGTGCGCGTCGACTGCGGCCGCAGCGCGCAGCGCGCCGGCCACGGACGGCGTCGCCCGCATCCGCCGCGAGGTGGGCGGCCGTGGTGGCAAGACCGTCACCGTCGTCAGCGGCCTCGCGCTCGACGCGCTGGCGCTGGCCGCGCTCGCGAAGCGATTGAAGTCGGCGCTCGGCACCGGCGGCACGGTCAGATCGGGCGCGCTCGAGTTCCAGGGCGACCACCGCGACGAGCTCGTCGCGCTGCTCGCGCGCGAAGGCTTCAGGAGCAAGCTGGCCGGCGGCTGAGCTGGACGGCGTCTATGCGCTCGCACGCGCCGCCAGGATCGACGCCGGATCGTCGCTGAGGATTCCCTGCACGCCGTCGCGCCACAGCCGGAGCGCGGCGGCAGCGTCGTTGATCGTCCACACGTGGATCACCGTGCCGCTGTCGCGGAGCGCCCGCGCGAGCGCGGCGATGGGCACCGGAACGCCGTTCCAGCGCGGCGGGATGCAAAGCGCCTGGAACGGCTGCCGAGCGATCGGCCGTCGCAGCAGCGCAGGCCAAAGCAGGCGCGCGACATCGGGCGTGCACGCACCGAGCGCGAAGCCGGCGCCGCGCAGCGGCCGCGTCGCGGCGGGATCGAATCCCGCGACGATGATGCGGTGCGCGATGCCGTGACGGCGCACGGCGGCACGCATCGGCTCGGTCGCCGCGGCAGTCTTGAGCTCGACGATGCAGGGCAGCTCGCGAGGCAGCGACTCGATCACCTCGTCGAAGCTGGCGACGCGCGCGCCACGCCCGCGCCACGGGAACGTGCGGCCGCCGTCGGCCGTGAACCTGGCGCCGGCGTCGAGCGCTTGCAGCTCGGCCAGCGTGCGCAGCGCGACCGGTCCGGTGCCGTCGGTCGTGCGCTCGAGCGTCGCGTCGTGCATGACGACGAGCTCGCCGTCGCGCGAGACGCGCAGGTCGAACTCGACCGCGTCGACCCCGAGCGCCACGGCCTCGAGCAACGACGCGAGCGTGTTCTCCGGTGCGTGCGCGCGATTGCCGCGATGGCCGATGACCGGCCTCGCACGAGGATCGAGCAGGATCATGGACTCCCGGCGCGTCCCGCGAAGGTGACGCGGTCGGGGCCAGCGTACGCGCACACGACGATCCGTGCGCGCACGCGCTGACGAGACCGATTCTTTGCCGCGAGCAGACGGCGCGTCGCCGCGCTCGTCAGCTCGCGCGGTCTTCGTTCAGTTGCGGTCGGCGCGCGCGCGGCGACGGGTGGTCGTCGCCGTGTCCGTCGTGTTGCGGTCGGTGCCCATCAGGCCGCCGCTGCGGTTGTCGGGGGTGCGGCCCATGTTCTGGTCGCCTGGCGTCACCGCGGCTTCGGCGGCGCGGCCGGCCGCTCCGGCCCGGTCGTTGCCCATCAGGCCGCCGCTGCGGTTGTCGGGGGTGCGGCCCATGTTCTGGTCGCCGGGGGTCACGGCGGCCTTGGCCGCTGCACCGACGTTGTTGGCCGTGTCGCGGGCGGCTTCTCCGGCCGTCCGGTTCGTGGTTTGCGCTTGCGCGAGTCCCGCGAGGGCGACGGCGGCAATGGCGACGATCAGCTTCGTTTGCATGGATAGCTCCTGGAGGTTGCTGGTCGGCCGCTGGGGCAATCGGCATGCCGCGAGCCCATCCACGCCGAGACGCCCCGGCCGCCCGCGGCCGGGCGTCACCCAGGAAATGCTCAGCGCGACTTCTGCTTGCGACGGCGAGCGACGAAGCCGATCGCACCCAGGCCGGCCATCAGGAGAGCGTAGGTCTCGGGCTCGGGCACCGCGGCCGTGAAGCCGCCGAGCCTGACCTGTCGCACGTCGGTGAAGGTCGCGCCGCCGATCGCCGTCAGCGAGATGCTGTCGATGAGCTGCCCGTTGATGCTCGTGACGGTGAAGAAGTTCTCGCCATTGGCGTCGACCGTGAAGTCGTCCTCGAAGGAGCCGCCGGTGATGTTGAGGCCCTCGACGTGGATCACCACGCTCCCGTCGGTGCCGGCATTGATGTTGAAGACCGCGCGCGTGAACAGGTCGCTGCTCGCCATCTCGAAGCTGAGCTGGCTGAACGGGTCGTTCCCCGTCCCGCCGGAAACGGTGGCCTGGCCGCTCGGGTTGGCGCTCAGCAGCCCGCTGCCGCTGGTGGAGGTGAAGTTGACGAGAAGGCTGTCGGGCCCGACGGTGCCGGTGACCGTCGTCACGTTCGTGGCCGGGTTGAGCAGCACGTTGTCGGTGCCCTGGTTGTTGACGCCGGTGACGACGACGATGTCTGCCCGTGCCGTCAAGGCGCTGCCGAATGTCAGAGCGGCGAAGGCCACGCCCCAGAGGCATGCCTGTCGCTTGTGTGTGATGTTCATGGTCGACTCCTCGTGTGTCTGCCGCAGGATCGCTGGCTTCGAGGACTCTGTTCGCAAAGCGGGATGCACCCCATCCCGCGATCGAAGGATCATGCCCGGCCGGCACGATTCTTCGTCCGTTGCACGTGTCTCCACCTCCTGATCGCGGGAACCGGTTGCGCCTGGGCGCGCTTCTCGGCAACCTCGCCCCGCATGACGACACCCATCACCGTCCGCATCCCGCACCAGATCGGCCGCGCCGAGGCGCGGCGGCGCATCGAGAGCGGCTTCGCCAGGATGATCCATTCCTTGCCCGGTGGCACCGGCGAATGCAGCGAGCGCTGGGAAGGCGACCGGCTCGTCTTCAGCGTCGGCGCGCTGGCCCAGACCGTCGCCGGTGTCATCGACGTCGACGACGCTGCGGTCACGATGGAGATCCAGTTGCCCGGCGTGCTCGGCCTGCTCGCGAGCGGGCTCAAGGATCGCCTGCAGAAGGCGGGACAGCTGCTGCTGACGAAGAAGTAGCGATCGCGGCGGCCCTGCTCAAGGCGAGCGGCGGCCGTCAGCACCTGACGTCAAGGCTTCTCGTAGACCGCGTAGATCAGCGCACCGCCTGCGAGCGTCGACAGGACGGTGTCGCGATCGGCTGCCGAGAACGCGAAGCAGCCGTCGCTGAGGCCGGGGCGCGCGGCTTTCTTTCCGTTCCACGACTCGGGCTCCATGTACCGGGCCGCGTGGATGACGATGAATCGCGATCGCGCATTCGAGTTCGTCGGCGAAAGGCCGTCCAGTCGCATCGCGAGCCCCGGGAACGCCTGGCTCGCGTAGGTCTCGGCCGTCCGGTACAGGCCGAGGCTGCTGGTGTTGCTGGCGGGGACGTTCGAGAACACCTCCGCGTAGCCGTCGTTGCGCGGTCCTTCCGAACCGTCGCCGTGCGCGACCCGCAAGCTCTGCAGGACGCGGCCGCTCGCGCGATCGACGAGGTGAAATCGCGGAGTGCTCGAGTGCGCGGAGAAGTCGACGACGGCCGCCCTCGCGTGATCGGAGGGTTGGCGGAGCACGTGCGCGATCGCGCGAGCGACCGCAGGAGAGATCTGCGGGTTTCGGCGCGCGATGGCCTCGGCCGACGGCGCGCGCTCGCGTGCGCCGGGCGGGCTCTGCGGGAGCGTTTGCCGCGGAGTGTCGCGGGGCGCCTGAAAAGCGCCGCACCCGGAGAGCGTCGCGGCGAGCGACACCAGTGCCGCTCGCCGCGGCCAGTCGGGAGCATCGTTGCGGGTCGCCATGCGCATCGGGTTGACGTGATCTTCGCCGCGCGCACCATCATGCCCATCTGGTCGCGCCGATGCACCCTGGCAGCCCGCGTGCCGGCTCGCGGGCTCCCTCCTCGCGCGCGGCTATTTGTGGATCACGATGCTGCCGCCGCCGAGCGCAGTGCCGTCGTCGCTCGTGCCGGTTGCCGACGCGTCGTTGTCATAGTCGACGAGGTCCTTGCCGCTGCCGTCGGTGTGCCAGATCTTGATCCGGAATCGATCCGAGCCTTTTCCCGCTCCGAGCAACTGCCCGTCGATCGCCGTCAGGAGGAACTTGAAGTCGCTCGCGCCGTTGATCGTTCCGGTGCCCTTGAACTGCGCGCGTGCGCCCGAAACCACCAACCATTCGTAGTGCTCGCTGTGAAAGTTCAGGTTGGCGGTCTGGAACTGGAATTCGGTTTGGCCCATCGGCGTCGTCGCCCCCTTCAGGTACTTGGAGACGAAACCGAAGTTCGCGCGTCCGCTCAGGGTCGGCGCTGCTACGTACGCGCGTGCGGGCGAGTCGATCCAGCCGCCGCCGGTGACGAATCCGGCCGTCGGGTCATAGACGACGACCAGACGGCTGGCCACGGTAGTTGCGCAAGCGTCCTTGATGGTCGCCGTCACGGTGTACACACCAGGCTCTGCGTACGAATGGGTTGCGCTTGAGTGTCCGGCGCCGTTCACCTCCAACTCCACCGGCATTGCGGCAAGCACCGATCCGTCGCCCCAATCCCAATTCACGGTGTGAGTGTCAGCGGCATCCGCGTCGGTGAACGTCACTGTCGCCGCCACGCCCGTCTGCAGCGCGACGGGATCGCCGGGCGTTCCGGGATTGCCTCCGACTTCGTCGCCGAAGCCGAAGCTGGTGATCACCGGTTCGCTTGGTGCCGAGCACGTGGACGGCGGTTCCTCGGGCGGCGGTGGCTCGACCGCGATCAGCGAGTGCATCCGTCCCGCAGACAACCGCGTCGGCTGAGCCGATGCAGTCGTGTCATCACCACCGCCGCATCCCGTTGCGGACAGTGCGGCAATGGCGATCGCCACCGCCGAAAGGTAAGGGTGTCGTGCGTTCACTTCGGTCTCCCATCGATTGCGCCTGCGGCGCGGTGAGAGCCGGCAGCCCCGATCACGCGTTGCCGCGTCGGAGCAGCCATGCCGGCCGCTCAGCCGTGTTCGGCGGTCGGGCGAAGATCTGCACTTCGAGGTGCCACAGAGGTAACTGCCGGTGCTCGTACTTGCAATGACGGGCCACGCACGTCCCGGCCCGCTCCGTTCAAGGGAGCCATGCATTGCTCGGTCGTGGTGCTCCGCGCGACCGCGATGGCGGCGGCGCCGAGCCGCCCCGATCCCCTGACGGCTACGTTCGGCGCCGCGTCGACGTCGACTTCGCCGCCGCCTTCTTCGCGCTCGTCGCTTTCTTCGCGGTCTTTGCGGTCTTGGCGGCTGTCGCGGTCTTGCCCGCGGTGGTGACCGCGCCGCCGAAGACGCCGCCGGCAGGGCCCGACGCGGGCTTCGTCAGCCAGACGCGAAAGAGCACCGAGTTGTGGTGGTTCGCCTGTTGATCGAAGTCGACGTGCACGATCCAGTTGTGGTTGAAGCCGTCGCGCAGCAGCCCCAGCATGCCCTCGCGCACCGGCGCGTTCGCGTCCTGGCGCAGCTGGAAGCCGAAGAAATCGTTCGGCCGGTTCTGGAAGCCGATGACGACCTCGACGTCGATCTGGTCGCTCGGCGGACCGAACTTCGTGCCGCGATCGTGCACGCGCAGCAGGTTCAAGCGCCCGCTCATGTTCACCACGCCCATGGTTGTTCCTTCCGGTGACTATTGCTGGATGACACGCACGATGCGGCCGGTTCGGCAGCCGGTGCGCGTGAACTCGAGCCGCACGGGGCGGTCGCTGTTGAACGCGTCGCGGAGCAGATCGAGCATGCCCTCGGCGACGGGGCGATCGGCGCCGGTGCGCAGCCTGAAGCCGAACGCCTTCTCGGGCTGCGAGTCGAGGAACACGACCACCTCCCCGTCGAGCTGATCGCCGGGCGGCCCGAAGCCGGTGCCGACGTCGTGCACGCGCAGCAGCGTGACGCGACCGACGGCGGCCTGCAGCGAGCCGATCGGAAAGCCCCATTCCGGCGGCAGCGGCGCGAGCTTCAGGAGGCCGCGGTTGCTCGTCGCCACGTAGAGCGCGCGCGGACACGACGCGAAGTCGTAGGCGAGATTCATCGGCCGGCACGCCGACGCCGAAGATCGGAGCAGGCACGTCCAGCGCGCGCCGTCGAGCGTCTGGAAGACGCCGGCCGGGCCGACCGCATAGCGATGCCCCGGCAGGTGCGGGTCGAACTGCATGTCGCGCAGGAGCGCCGGCGACGGGTTGCCGTCGTCGGGGATGACGATCGGGAAGGCGCCGTTCTCGGTCAGCGCGCGTTCGAGCGCGACATCGACGTGCCACGACGTGCCGCCGTCGTTCGAGCGATAGACGTGATCGTCGGCGAGCACGTAGACGAGCGCCGGCCGATAGGGGTCGACGAAGTAGCGCTGCGCGACGCGCGGTTGCCCCGCGGTCGGCCCCCGCGGCCCCGGCACGATCGCTTGCCAGTCCGCGAGCCCGGGTGCCCAACGCCAGACGCGGCGCTGTCCGCCGCGGGTCGTGTCCTGCTCGCCGACGAAGAACGAGGTCGACGCATGCCCGCCCGACGCCTGCACCACCGAGACGGCGGCACTCGGCAGCGGCGGCCCGACCTTGAAGGCACGCACGCCCGGGCCGTCGGACGTGGTGTTCGTCTCCCAGAACTGGGCGTCGTCGATCAGGCTCAGCCTGGTCGTTCGCACCAGCTCGGGCAGACCGTCGGTGAAGCGCACGGCGACGAAATCGACGTCGTCCGGAACCGGCTCGCCTTCGGTGGTCAGGACGAGCGGCCGGTAGCCCACGTTGTAGAAGAAGCTGACGACGCTCCAGGCCGCGTTCAGCCGGGCGAGCGCGGCGGCCGGATCGTCGGGGTCGTTCAGCGCGTCGATGATCTTGCTGGGCAGCGGCGGCGCGCCCGGGATGCGCTGCACCTCGCTCGTGCCGAACGACGTGTCGGGCGCGCGGTCGTCGTCGGTGGCGTACAGGTAGACGACGCCGCGGCCGACGCCGCCGTCGCCCTTGCCGTCGCGCGGCGCGAAGACGATCACCTTGCGCGGCTGGCGCGGGTCGCTGAACGCGCAATCGTTGTCGCCGCCCTGGTAGTGCTGCGTTTCCCAGGTGGCGCCGTCGTCGGGGCTGGCGAAGCCGAAGTTGTCGCCCATCCCCATGCAGATGGCGGCGCCCTGTTTCGGCTGCGGCGCGATGGCGGCGTTGACGATGCCGAGGCTCGACACGCCGAGCCCGTTCGTCCACGTGCGCGCGCCGTCGCTGCTGATGTTCGGGCCACCGTCGTTGACGAGCAGCGCGCGGCCGCCGCCGCTGGCGCGCGAGTAGGCGGCCGAGACCGAGAAGCCGTGCGGGTCGAGGTGGCAGTTCGCGTCCTCGATGCGCGTCCAGCCGGTCGAGTCGGCCGGCTCGCCCTCGGCGAGGTGCACCGTGCGGCGGTCGCTCGCGACGAGCACCAGCCCGCGCGTCTTGGCGTCGACGACCGGCACCACCCAGCCCGAGCCGCTCGCGGTGACGCTCGGATAGTTGAGCGGAATCGGCGCCAGCCGCAGCCACTCGCCGGCGTCGGTGCCGGTGCCGGAGAACGTGCCGCGCCAGACGATCCCTTCGACGTTGTTGATGTCGGCGTTGGGCTCGAACGTGGCGACGAAGACGACGTTCGGATTCGCCGGATGCACCGACAGGCTGCGTGCGCCCGGGCCGCTGCCGTCGCCCTGCGCGCCGAGCGAGAGCGGCTGCGGATCGGCCTGCCACGTGGCGCCGCCGTCGACCGAGTGCCAGATCTGCGACCCGGCCGCGTAGACGTGCCGCACGGCGCCCTGCGCCGGCGCGACGGCCACGTACCAGACGCGCTGGAACGGCATCTGCGGCTGGATCGTGGTCCACGTCAGCCCGCCGTCGACGCTGCGCGCGAGCGAGCTGCCGCCGGCCGCGAACAGGAGATCGGCGTCGTCGGCGGCGATCGACAGGCAGTTGGCCTGGCCGACCGCCGTGCCCTGCGCGAACCGGTGCACCAGTGCCCAGGTGGCGCCGCCGTCCGCGGTTCGCCAGAGGCCGACCGCGCTCGGCATGCGCGCATCCTTGCCGACCGCGACGACGACGACATCGGGATCCGCGTGCGAGACGACGATGTCGTAGATCGTCGTTCCGAGAAGCGCGCCGGGCACCGTGACGGCGTCGCCGGGCGGCTGCGGCCACTCGAGGTGGTGCCACGCCGCGCCGCCGTCGTCCGAACGCCAGACCCCCGAGTGGCCTCCCAGATAGGCGCGCTCGCCGGCCGGATGCAGCGCGCAGCAGAGCGCCTTGCCCGACACCGACTGGAAGTTGCGGTCCAGCCGCCGGGTCGTGTTGTCGTCGCGAGGGCTGATGTCGACGATCTGCATCGCGAGCCTCTCGATCGGTGCGCCCGGAGCGTCCCGGGCGGGCAGTCGACCTTGGACGTATTCTTATGTCGGTCGATGGAAGGAGCAACCCATGCTGCTGAAACCTTCGCGCGTCATGGTCGAATCGCTGCTCGCCGCGCTCAGCGCTGCCGCGCTCGTGCTGACGTCCTTGTGGCCGCAATGGATCGAGGGCCTGTTCGGCCTCGAGCCCGACGGCGGCTCGGGAGAAACCGAATGGGGCCTTGCGCTCGGCCTCGCCGCCCTGACGATCGTGTTCATCGCGCGCGCCGGCCGCGCCTGGCGGTTCCAGCGGCAGCAGCGCGCCGCCGGGCTGGCCAGGTGATCGCGCGGATTCGATGAGCACACGGGCCGAATCGATCGCGCGTCACGTCTGGGACGCGCGCCGCGCGCGCCAGGACTACGCGAACCTTCCCGACGCGCTCGCGCCCGCATCGATCGCCGAGGCGTATGCGGCGCAGGAAGCGTACTGGCGGCTGGCCGAGCCGGTGTACGGGCCCGTCGCAGGCGTGAAGGTCGCGACGACGACGAAGGTGATGCAGCAGCTCATGGGCATCACGCACCCTTGCGGCGGCGCGATCTTTTCCAAAACCATCCACCAATCGCCAGCGCGAATCGCGAAGGCCGAGTTCGTCAACCTGCGCGTCGAGAGCGAGATCGCGCTGCAGCTCGCTGCGGACATGCCGGCCGGCCGGGCACCGTGGACGGCCGGGAGCGTCGTGCCGTTCGTGGCCGGGGCGATGGCCGCCTACGAGCTGATCGAGGATCGCAACGCCGT
>Ga0070679_100007223_pt1 | contig 10374 bp, 10 predicted proteins | sample KBSC63BmetaG_FD_65652 | JGI IMG/M metagenome (GOLD analysis project Ga0070679, IMG submission 65652) | Corn rhizosphere microbial communities from Kellogg Biological Station, Michigan, USA - KBS C6-3B metaG | ecosystem: Host-associated > Plants > Roots > Rhizosphere | place: USA: Michigan... | reverse complement strand
CGGCGCTCAAGAGAGAACGATAGGGTCGACCGGGCTCTTCGTGTTGCCGTCGACGTCGCCCGCAAACGCCGCAGTGCCGTATGCCGAGCGGCTGCGCTGGTTCCGGGCGTTGCGTGAGTGGATCGAGCCGACGGAACGGGAAGCCGTGCGGGCGCTCTGCCTCGACGCTGACGGGCGTGTTCTGCTCGTTCGCTTCCAGCAGCCCGTCACCGGCCACGCGTGGTGGGCGACCGTCGGCGGGGGCATCGACCCTGGCGAGACGGACGAGGTGGCGCTGCGCCGTGAGCTGCGCGAGGAGGCAGGGTTGGAGGACTTCGAGCTCGGCCCCGTCGTCTACACGCGCGAGCACACTTTCCCTTGGGCGCGAGAGCTGCTGCACCAGCGTGAACGCTTCTATCTCGTGCGTGTTCACGCGCACGAGCCTGTGCCAACGATCGACCTTGCAGCCGAGGGCGTCACGGACGTGCGCTGGTGGACGTCCGCCGAGCTCGCCGGTCCGCCCGAGACGGTGATCCCTGCAGATCTCGGTGAGCTCGTGCGTAGGCTGACCGCGTGACCGCAGTCTTCGTCACCGTCCATCTGCTCGCCGCCGGCATCTGGTTCGGCGGTTCGACCGCGCTCGTCTTCGTTGGCGTGCCCGCGATCCGCACGCTCGAAGGCGAGCCGCGCGGCCGCGCGATGAAGGAGCTCGGGCTTCGCTGGCGCCCGATCGGCTACGGCGCCCTGCTCGTCGCCGCCGTCACGGGCGTCGTGCTCGCGGCGCGCGACTGGCAGTCGACGACATCGTTCAAGGCCGTGCTCGCGGTCAAGGCGGCGGTCTTCGTCGCGCTGCTCGCCGCGTCCTACCTTCACAACTTCGTCTACGGCCCGCGTGTGCAGGCGGAGGTGCGCGCGGGCGGCGAGCAGCCGACGCGGCCGACGCTCGTCGTCGTCGGGTGGATCAGCTACTCGCTGACGCTGACGCTGCCGGTTCTGGGCGTTGTGCTGGCGCGGCTGACCTAGCCGGGCCAGCGGTTGGTAATCGGCGTCCGCCGGTCGCGTCCAAAGGCCTTCGGGCGAAGCTTCACGCCGGGCGGCGCCTGGCGCCGCTTGTACTCCGCACGGTCGACCATCGCCAAGGCGCGTTCGACGACATCGGGATCGAACCCGTCCTGCGACAGCTCCTCGCGCGAGCGGTCGAGCTCGACGAACGCCTCGAGCACCGCGTCGAGCTCGGGATACGGCGGCAGCGAGTCCTCGTCGAGCTGCTCGGCGCGCAGCTCCGCACTCGGCGCGCGCTCGATGATCGAGGCAGGGATCAGCTCGCGGCCGGAGCGCTCGTTGAGCCACTTCGAGAGCCGGAACACGTCTGTCTTGTAGACGTCCTTGATCAGCGCGAATCCGCCGGCGAGGTCGCCGTAGAGCGTCGAGTAGCCAACCGAAAGCTCCGACTTGTTGCCGGTCGCGATCACGAGCCAGCCGAACTTGTTCGACAGCGCCATCAGGAGCGTGCCGCGAATGCGTGCCTGCAGGTTCTCCTCGGTGAGATCGGTGGCGCGCCCTTCGAACGACGATGCGAGCGCGGCGGTGAACGTCTCCACCACGGGCTCGATCGCAACTTCGCGGAAGTCGATGCCGAGGCTCTCGGCGAGACGTTTCGCGTCGCCGCGAGTCCCCTCCGACGAGAATCGCGACGGCATCGAGACGCCGTGCACGCGTTCGGGGCCGAGCGCTTCGACGCACAGGGCGGCGGTGAGTGCGGAGTCGATGCCGCCGGAGATCGCGACTACGACGTCTCGGAAGCCGTTCTTGCCGACGTAGTCGCGCAGGCCGAGCTCGAGCGCGAGCCGCATCTGCTCCAGGTCACCGAGCTGCTCGGCCGGAGCCGGATGGGCGGCTTCCGACTGCTCGCGTGGCGGAGCGAGCTCCACGCTCACTGCTTCGACGCGCTTGCGCGCGCGGGCGAGCGACCGGCGCCGCACGTCACGCAGGCGGCGGCCGATCGCTGCGACCGGGTCGACGTCTACGACAAGCAGCTCCTCCTCGAAGCCGGCGGCGCGTGCGATGACCTCGCCCTCGTCGTCGAGCACGACCGAGTGGCCGTCGAAGATCAGCTCGTCCTGTCCGCCGACCGCGTTGCAGAGCGCGAAGAAGCACGAGTTGTCGCGCGCCCGCACCTTCAGCATCTCCTCGCGCTCGCGGTCCTTACCCACATGGAACGGCGACGCCGAGATGTTCGCGATCAGCTGCGCTCCCGCGAGCGCGAGGTCGGTCGCAGGCGGCCCCGGCTGCCATACGTCCTCGCAGATCGTCGGGCCGACGATCACGTCGCCGAAGCGGAGCAGATAGAGGTCGTCGCCCGGCGCGAAATAGCGGTCCTCGTCGAACACGCCGTAGTTCGGGAGGTAGCGCTTGCGATAGATGCAGCGCACCTCGCCATGCGTGAGCACGAAGCACGCGTTGAAGAGGTCGGTGTCGAGATGCGGTGCGCCGACGAGTGCGGTCACACCGTGCGTCGCCTTCGCGATCTCCTCGACCGCGTGCCTGGCCGCGCGCACGAAGCCGGGGCGGAGGAGCAGGTCCTCGGCGGGGTAGCCGGTGACGCAAAGCTCCGGAAACAGGACGAGGTCGGCATTCGACTCGCGGGCGCGGCCGAGCCACTCGATGATGCGATCGGTGTTGCCGTCGACGTCGCCGACGACGCTATTGATCTGAGCGAGAGCCAGTCTCATCGGTTTTCGCCTCTCGGTCGAAAACTCTAGCACGGCGCTCCTCGCGCGCGGTGCGCCGCCACTGGAAGTACATGACGACCGCGCAGAGGAACAGCACGAAGCTCACCCAGCCGATCCACGGCGAGTTCGCCTTGTTCGCGACGACGCTCACCACCGCCGCGACGGCGAGGACGGCTATGAGCCACAGCCGCTGCGCATCGGCCCGCATACTGCTGCGCAGTATGGCCATCGTGATCGACCGCCGGTTTCGCGGCCCGAACGAGTCGGGCAACGGCGGCTACTCGTCGGGGTTGTTCGCGCTCGCGCACGGCGGCGACGTGGTCGAGGTGACGCTGCGGTTGCCGCCGCCGCTCGAGACGCCGCTCGAGCTGGACGGCGAGCGGATCGTCACCGGCGACGCCGTGGTCGCAGATGTGCGCGAAGCGCAGCTCGCCGTCTCCGCGCCCGACCCGGTCGCGTTCGGCGATGCGATGTCGGCGGCGACGCCCGATCTCGACTCGCCCTTCCCGCAGTGCTTCGTGTGCGGCCACGCGCGTGGGGACGACGGGCTGCACATCCACGCCGGCCCGGTGCCCGGGTGCGACGTGTTCGCCGCACCCTGGACGCCGAGTGACGACTCCGTCGGTCCGGAGTTCGTGTGGGCTGCGCTCGACTGTCCCGGCGCCTACGCGACCGGCGTGCCCGGCCGCGGAGTCGTCGTGCTCGGCCGCCTCGCGGCGCGGATCGACCGCGTTCCCGAGGCCGGCGAGGAGTGCGTCGTCGTCGCACGTCACGAGGGGAGTGACGGTCGCAAGCATGGCGCGGTCACCGCGCTCTTCACCGCTTCGGGCGAGCTGCTCGGCCTGGCGCGCGCCGTCTGGATCGAGCCGCGAACATGACCGCCCCGCTCCTTACGTGGCTGTTCGTCCCAGCCGACCGCCCAGACCGCTTCGAGAAGGCGATCGCTTCGCGTGCGCACGCGGTGATCGTCGACCTGGAGGACGGCGTGCCGGCCGGCCGCAAGGCCGACGCGCGGCAGCACGTCATGGCGTTGCTCGCCGCACCGCGCGAGAAGCTCGTCTTCGTGCGCGTGAACGCCGGTGACGACGACGACCTCGCAGCGGTCGCACCGCTGCCGCTCGCAGGGGTCGTCGTCCCGAAGGTCGAGCGTCCGGAGGACGTCCCCGACCTTCCGGTCCACGCAATGATCGAGACGCCTCGTGGCGTCGAGGCGGCGTTCGAGATCGCCTCGCATCCCTCGGTCCGCGGCATCGCGCTCGGTGAGGCGGACCTTCGCTCGCACACCGGCGCGCTGGAGGACGGATTGGACTGGGCGCGCGGCCGGATCGTCAACGCCGCGGTCGCCGCCGGTCTGCCGCGACCGCCGCAGTCGGTGTACATGAACGTTCGCGATCTCGAAGGGCTTGCCCGCTCGTGCCGCCGCGGCCGCGAGCTCGGCCACCTCGGACGTCAAGCGATCCACCCCGACCAGCTCGAGATCATCGAGCAGGCGTATCTGCCGACGCAGGCAGAGGTCGACCAAGCCCGTGCGACCGTCGCCCTGCTCGCCGACGACGCTGTCGGCATCGTCGGGGACGGCACGTTCGTCGATGCGGCGCTGCTCGGCGCGGCGCAGATGACGCTGGCGCTCGCCGACGCCTACGGCGGGGCGTCATAGACGGCCGCGGCCGCCCGGACCTCGTCGCCGACCACGAGCCACAGGATCTCGTTGCCCTCGAGCAGCTCGACGGGCTCGCCGAGGTCGATCGGCTGCCGGTATTCGAGCGCCGCGCGGACCGGGCCGCGCAGACGAGCCGCCCAGCGGTCTTCGACCGCGACCCAGTACGCGGCGTTGTTGATGTGCCCGAGCCGGTCGACGTCGGTCGCCCGGAACGACCAGGGCTCGCGGTCGAGCTCGCCGGGGACAGGCAGTGTAAATCGCGTCAGCGCACGGTTCCCTGCGGCAGACGTGCCGTAGATCGCGAGGAACTCGTCACCCAGCCGCTTCGGCCGCAGGTCGTGGTCGAGATGGATCCAGATGCTCTCGGCCTCGACGCGCCCGCCGGCCCCACCGCGGATCGAGTAGCGCCGCGAGGCCGCCGAGCCGGCGACGCCGCTGCACCACGTCTCGAGCCCGATCCAGTCTTCCGGCCGGAACGGCTCGTGCACGGTGAGCTCGGTGCGGCGGACGACCCAGACGTGCGAGTCGTGGTCGAAGCCCGCGTCGAGCCAGTCCTCGGATGCGACGTCCTGGAGGAACCGCGCGATCGCGTCGAGCCGAAGCCGGCCGTTCGCGTCCGTGTCCGAGAGGCTGATGCGCCGCCGCGTCGTGAAGACGCGGCTCACGCGAGCAGACGTTCGGCGATCGCCTTCGCCACCGCCGCGTGCCCGTCGGCGTCGAGGTGCTCGAGGTCCTCGCCCACGACCGGGTACGTCGCGATACCGTCGAGGTCGAGCAGCGGGCAGTCGAGCTCGGTCGCGAACGACGGCCCGAGCTCGTGGCCGTCGAACGGCGGCGGGCAGACGACCAGCACCTCGGCGTCGCACCGTCGCACGACCTCCACAAGCCGGCCGACGCATCGCGCAACCCGGTCGTCGTCGACGAAGTTCACGTCGTTCGTGCCGAGGTAGATCACGACGAGGTCGACCGGTGCGTGCGAGTGCAGGCACGGCAGGAGGTATGGCAAGCCGTTCCGGCCCTCGGAGTCGGGCCGCTCGACGGTCGCCGTGCGGCCGTTCAGTCCCTCTGCGATCACCTCCCACTCGTCGCCGAGCAGGCGCTGCAGCTGAACGGGCCACCGCACCTCCCGCGGGAAGCGCTCGCCGTCGGAGCCCGGGACGTAGCCCCAGGTGTTCGAGTCGCCGAAGCAGACGAGCGTCTTCATCGACGCAAACGGATCGCGTTCAGGTCGCGCTCGCGGATCTCGTCCACGCGTGCGAGCAGATCGTCGACGTCGTCGTGCTCCGCGTGGATGTAACGGCCCGCCAGCACGTCGTAGCGGCCCGTCGCGAGCTTGCGGACAAGCTCGGGAGCGAGCTCGGGCGGCGTCCACGGTGCGTCGTCCGGGAACGACGAGGTCATCTCCGTCTGCACGAGTCCCGGACTGAACACGAACACCGGGATGTCGAGTTGGTTGTTGAGCGTTTCGCCGTACCGGCAGACGGCCGCCTTCGACGAGGTGTACGCCGTGTTCGACGAGCCGGGGAGGTAGGACGCACCGCTCCCGGTGATGACGATGCGGGCTGCGCCGGCCGCGACCGCCGCCTCGCAGCAGAGATGCACGCCCAGCACGTTCACTTCGAACGTGCGCCAGAAGTCGGACTCGCCGCCGATGCCTGCGTTTGCGATCAGCAGGTCGACATGGCCGATCTCGGCGAAGGCCTCGGTGACCGAGTCGCGCGAGGCGACGTCCATCGGCACGGCGCGGCCGCCGGTCTCAGCGGCGATGCCGTCGATCTGATCTCGCGACCTCGCGGACACGACGACCGACCAGCCGTCTCCTGCGAGTGAGCGCGCGATCGACGCGCCGATGCCACGCCCGCCGCCGGTGATCACTGCAACTCCACTAGGCAACTGCGGCTCCAATCGACTCGAGGGACTCGGGGTTCTCCAACGACGACAGGTCGCCCGGATCGGTGCCGAGCGCAGTCGCCTTCACGGCGCGGCGGACGATCTTCGCCGACCGCGTCTTCGGAAGCGCGTCGACGAAGAACACGCGGTCGGGCTTGAACGCCTTGCCGAGCTCGTCGGCGACGTGCGCAGCGACTTCGGCCTCGGTCGCCTCGGCGCCCGGCAGCAGACAGCAGAAGATCCACGCCGTCTCGCCCTTCACTTCGTGCGGGACGCCGATCGCGGCGGCTTCGCGAACCGCCGGATGACCGACCGCGGCGGACTCGAGCTCAGCCGGCCCGATGCGCTTGCCGGCGATGTTCATCGTGTCGTCGGAGCGGCCGTGCAGGAACCAGAACCCGTCGTCGTCGACCGACGCCCAGTCGCCGTGCACCCAGACGCCGGGGATCCGCGACCAGTACGTCTCGATGAACTTGTCCGGGTCGCGCCAGAAGCCGCGCGTCATGCCCGGGAACGGCGCGCGGCAGACGAGCTCCCCGACCTCGCCGGTACCGACGAGCGACGTTCCGTCGTCGGCGACCACATCCATCGCCATCCCGAGCGCAGGCCCGCCGACCGAGCACGCCTTGATCGGCGCGATCGGCGTGGGCGAGAGGAAGCACGCGCCGACCTCGGTGCCGCCGGTGCAGTTGATGATCGGAATGCGTGCGCCGCCGACGTTGTCGAACAGCCAGCGATACGGATCGGGGTTCCACGGCTCGCCCGTCGTCACGAACGTGCGCAGCGACGACAGGTCGCTCGTCGGGTCGCCATGCGGAAGCAGCGCGCGCGTCAGAGTCGGTGAGATCCCGAGCGCGGTCACCCGCTCCTGCTCGATCGTCTCCCAGATGCGTTGCGGCGTCGGCCAGTCGGGCGCTCCCTCAGCGAAGACGATCGCCCCGCCGAGCGCGCCGACCCCGACGACGGTCCACGGCCCCATGATCCAGCCCATGTCGGTGGCGAAGTGCACGACGTCGCCCTCGTGCACATCGGCCTGATACGCCACCTCGCGCGCGATCGAGACGAGGAAGCCGCCTTGCACGTGCACGACGCCCTTCGGCTTCCCCGTCGTGCCCGATGTGTAGGTGAGGAGATACGGATGCTCGCTGCCGACCTCCAGCGCGGGCAGCGTGCCGGGGTGCCCATCGAGCTCGTACGGCGCGAGCACGACCTCGGCGCTCGAGCCGGCGAGCGTCATCGCCTCCTCGAGGATCGCGAGCATGGGCACGGCCTTCCCGCGCCGCGAGGACTCGTGTTGGGTGATCACGACCTTCGCCTCGCTCGCCTCGAGCCGCTGCGCAACGGCCGGCGCCGCGAAGCCGGAGAAGATCGGCACCTGGATCGCGCCGACGTGGGCGATAGCGTGCGATGCGACTGCGACGTCGGGCGACATCGGGAGAAAGATCCCGACGCGGTCGCCCGGCTCGACGCCGAGCTCGACCAACCGCTCGGCGAGGCGCGTCACGTCGCGCGACAGCTCGGCGAAGGTCAGCGTGCGCCGTGATCCGTCCTCGCCGAGGCCGACGGCCGCGAGCGAGCCCGGGCGGCGCTCCGCCCAGCGGTGCACGCACGTGCGGGCGATCGACACCTTCCCGCCGACGAACCAGGTCGCCCATTGCGGGCCGCGCGAGTCGTCGACGACGCGCTCCCACGGCGTCGAGAACTCGAGCCCGATGTCATCGATGCAGAGCGGCCAGAACCACTCCGGCTCCTGCCACGATCGCCGCTGCAGCTCAGCCCAGCTCGCCGCCCCCGACCGGCGCAGCAAGCGCGTCGCGTTCGCATGCTCGAGCGTCGCTTCGTCGGGCTTCCACACCACCTCCGGCACGTGGCTAGCGTACTTGCGGGCCTCGGTTAGGCTCTGCTAACTTAGCGCGTACTAACTTGGATGGGAAGGTGATCGGATGAGAGCGCGTCTCGTGACGCCGGAGAACAAGAAGTGGTGGACGCTCGCCGCCGTCTCGGTCGGGCTGTTCATGATCATGCTCGACAACACCGTCGTGAACGTCGCCTTGCCGTCGATGCGACGGTCGCTGCACATGTCCCTGTCGGAGCTCGAGTGGGTCGTCGCGGGCTATGCGTTGACGTTCGCCGCGTTCATGCTGACGGGCGGGAAGCTCGCGGACTACGTCGGCCGCCGTCTGATCTTCATGGTGGGTCTCGCGGTCTTCACGGGCGCGAGCCTGGCCTGCGGCCTTGCGCCGAACGGCGGCTTCCTGATCGGCGCGCGCGTTGTCCAGGGCTTGGGCGGTGCGCTGATGAACCCGGCGACGCTCTCGATCATCACCGCGACGTTCCCGCCGCGCGAGCGCGGCAAGGCGATCGGCATCTGGGCCGGCGTTTCCGGGATGGCGCTTGCGATTGGGCCGCTCGTCGGCGGCCTGCTCACCGAGCACGTCAACTGGAACTGGATCTTCTTCATCAACGTCCCGGTCGGGATCATCGGCCTGCTCGCGATTCCGCTCTTCATCGACGAGTCGCGCGACACCTCGCACGAGCAGCGTCTTGACGTGCCGGGCCTCGCGACGTCGGCGATCGGCCTCTTCTCGCTCACGTATGCGTTCATCGAGGCGAACAACTACGGCTGGGGCTCGAGCCGGATCCTCGGCGCGCTCGCCGTCGCGGCGGTCATGCTCGTTGCGTTCGTCATGCTGGAAGGTCGTCAGCGGGCGCCGATGCTCGACCTGGCGCTGTTCAGGAACCGCACGTTCTCGGGCGCGAACGCGTCGATGCTCTTCGTGGGGCTCGCGATGTTCGGAACGTTCTTCTACGTCTCGCTGTACATGCAGAACGTCTTGAACTACTCGCCGGTCGAGACGGGCGCGAGCTTCTTGCCGATGACGCTGCTGATCATCGCGATCGCGCCGCGGGCGGGAGCGCTGACCGACAAGATCGGTTCGCGCTGGCTCGTCGGGTTCGGGATGACGCTGCTCGCAGTGATGCTGTTCTACTACTCGCAGCTCGGTGCGAGCGAGAGCTTCTGGGCGATCCTGCCGGGGCTCTTGATCGGCGGTGTCGGCATGGGCTTGACGATGACCCCGGTCACGGCCGCGGCGATGAGCGCGGTGGCCGTCGACAAGGCGGGTGTCGGCTCCGCGGTCCTGAACTCGTCGCGTCAGGTTGGCGGGTCGCTCGGCATCGCAGTCATGGGCGCGATCGTGGCGGCTGGGTCCGACTTCCTGACCGGGTTCCACGACGCGCTCAGGGTCGGTGCGCTCCTGTGCCTGGTCGGCGCGGCCGTCGCGGTGCTCGCGGTCCGCAAGATCGAGCATCCGCACCCCGGGCACGAGATCGCGGCGGCGGTCGAGGTATGACGCAGGCGCCGTCCAAGCGGCTGTCGGCGGAGGAACGGCGGCAGGCGGTGCTCGATACCGCCTGCCGGGTCTTCTCGCGGTCGAGCTATCGCGGCGCGACGACCGCGGAGATCGCGCGCGAGGCGGGGATCTCCGAACCGATTCTGTACCGGCACTTCGGCTCGAAACGCGACCTGTACCTCGCGTGCATGGACGAGGCGTGGCGGAGCTTCCGTGCGGTCTGCGAAGAGGCGCTGGCCGGCGATCCGGAGAAGTCGCTCGGCGCGATCGCGGACGCATACATGGTGCGGGGCCGCAAGATCCGCGTGATCGACCTGTGGATCCAGGCGCTGAACGAGGCGTCGGAGGACAAGGTGATCGCCGGCGCGGTCCGCAAGCAGATCCGCGAGGTGCATGACTTCTTCGCGGACGTGATCCGCGCAGGTCAGAGCCGAGGCGTCGTGCACGCAGACCGCGATCCCGTGGCGGAGGCGTGGATCTTCGTCGCCGGCGGTCTGCTGGCAACGATCGACGGACGGCTCGGCGGACTGCTCGGCGACGACCTACTCGCGGTGCGTGAAGCACGACGCGAGTGGATGATGGCCTAAGCCCTCTCCCTCTCTCTTGTTCTTCAAATAGTGGAGGGGTCGTTTTCGCTGGCGCGCCAGTGGAAACGACCCCAGAACGTGAGAAAGCCCCGGCTGCGGCACCCGGGGCTCTCCCTGGTCAGGCGGGCGCCGGTTGGGCTGCTCCGACACGGCTCTGCGGCCCAGACGCGTCG
>Ga0070679_100007221_pt1 | contig 10375 bp, 6 predicted proteins | sample KBSC63BmetaG_FD_65652 | JGI IMG/M metagenome (GOLD analysis project Ga0070679, IMG submission 65652) | Corn rhizosphere microbial communities from Kellogg Biological Station, Michigan, USA - KBS C6-3B metaG | ecosystem: Host-associated > Plants > Roots > Rhizosphere | place: USA: Michigan... | reverse complement strand
TTCGGCTGTCACCTGCCGCCGGCTCAAAAAGCAACGAGGTATCGAACCGAACCGTGCACAGCTCGGTAATGTGCCAGTAGAGTAGGGCGTCGGTAAATAGTACCGCATACCGCCGTTCCAGCATGGCCCCTTCGGGCATTTCGCGCGCCCGCACTGTCCGGAAACGAAAGCTTCACGCCCGCGGCGTCCCTATGCGAACCTGGTGACATGCGAGCTCTGTTTTGCGGGATGATGCTGCTGGCGGCTTCCGCCGTCGCGGCGACCGACGGGTGGCACGCGTCCTCGGCACACGTGCGGCACTCGGACGTGGCGCTGATGCCGGAAGGCACGCCCGACGACTACGCGGCGTTTGCGCCGGTGCGGCCATCGCTCGTCGTGTGGGGCGAGGATGGGTTGCCGGCATTGGACGGCGGGGCCGCCGCCGCGGCTAAGCTGCGCCAACACACGGAGGCGTACCGCGCCCTCGGCATTCGCGAAATCGCGGCGAACGTGTGGATGCTCACGGCGACCGAGCGGTATTTGTTTGCGCATCCCGAGCTCGGCGACACCTCCTGCGTCGACTTGTGGGGCCAGCGCATCGTTCCGCGTTGGCTGTCCGACGCCGACGATCACGGGACCAAGGCTTGGTGGGGCTGCACCAATCAGCCGCGCTATCAGGCGCATCTATTCGCCCGGCTGCGCGCCGGTCTCTCGGCCGGAGCGACCATGGTTCACCTCGACGACCACAGCGGCACGTATGCGTGCGCCGCCGGCGCCGGCGGCTGCTTCTGCGCGGAATGCATGCGAGGATTTCGCACCTGGCTGCGAGCGCACGTCCCCGTCGATCAGCTGGCGCAAGCGGGCGTCACCACCCCGGAGACGTTCGACTATCGCGCCTTTCTCCAGGCGCGCCATTACCGCGACCGCGAGGGGTTCATCCGCGCCGCCGCTTCCGGCCACGTTCCGCTCTGGACGTGGTTTCTCGCGTACCAGCGCGAGGCGGCGCTGCATTTCGTCGCCCGCCTCCGCTCGGAGGCGTCCGCCGTGCTCGGCCATGACGTGGCGGTGGGCGTGAACGCTTACAACCTCGACCCGAAGCAGCTGTTCGATGCCTCCGAGATCGACTACTTCGCCAACGAGGTGGAGCACTGGGACAAGGAGGACCTCATCGCCCCGCTCGCTTACCGCCTCGGTGAGGCGCTCGGCCGCCCGACGTTCGTCACCGGCAGCGGCGATGATTGGATCGCGTATCGCCGCGCCGGCGCAACCCAGCGCGTGCGTGGCTGGATCGCGCAGGCGTATGCCTTCGGCCAGTACTTCATGTACGCGTGGAACAAGTGGGGCTACTCCGATGCGACCGGCACGTTGTGGACCCAGGTGCCGACCTCGGTGTACGCGCCGTTCTGCGCCTTCGTTCGGGACCACGCTACGCTCTTCGACGACTTCGAGAACGCCGCGACCGTCGGCCTGCTTTACGACAACGCGTCCGCCAACCACGGAAAGTGGCAGGTGCGCAACGCGTCCAAGGCGCTGCTCGACGCCGGCGTGCCGTACCGGGTCATCGTGCGCGGCGACGACGTGTTGCGGTTCCCGCTCGCCGAGCCGACGGGAAGTTTGCGGGCCCTCGTGGTCCCGTCCGACGTCGAGCACACCGCCGCGCTCGATGCCTGGCTCGATCGCAGGCGACGTGCCGGCACGAACGTGGTCGTCAGCGGAGCCGGCACCGTGACGCCCATCGTGACAGTCCGCGCAAGCGGCCGGGTTTGGGCTTTGCCGCGCCGACGCACCGCGACCGCGAAATCGGCCGGAGTGACGTCGACGGATGCGCCCACCACGGTGATCCATCTGCTCAATCGCGACTACGATGCCAGCGCAGACGCGTTTCGTTCGCAGCGGAATATCGTCGTGAGCATGGACCCGGCGATCTTTGGCGCGTCGCCGCCGCGGACCGCGCGGTACTATGCACCCGGCCGCGAGACCGTGACGCTCGAAATCAAGGCGGTCGCCGGCCACTACGAAGTGGTGGTGCCCGAGCTGGAAATTTGGGGAATCATTGCCGCTGGCGCCGCAGTTCGAACTGCAGGCTGCGCCCAACAGAATCCCGGCGAGCCAACGCGGACCGCGCGCCGCTGAGACGCTTCGCGTCGAACGCTGCACCGACCGCAGCGACATTCCGCCAACGCTGAAACGCCGAAATTTTCAGACGTTCGACCCGCGCGCGCCCCGCGTCCCGCGGACAATGCGAGACCGCGTGCGCGACGACCGCCAACGTCCTGCGCTCGCTCCTCCGAAATTTCAGCTTTCAGCGTTTCACTTTTCAGCTTTCGGCGCGCAGCGACTCAACCGCCTCAGCCCCGCAGGGAAACGAAAAGCGCGCGTTATCCACTCAATCGCCCGGCCGAGTGTGTCGATTGTCACTATCCAAACGGCTGCCTCCTGGCACGGGAAGCCGCAGCCGCCATTTCCACCATTTTCCCGTCACGAGCCGGTCGCCGTGAGCTCGTAACCTTGTCTCTCGCCCTCACACTTGCCCGTAATGATCGTTAAATCCGCCGCGCCTGTCCCTGGCGGCCAAATCGGTGCGCGGACGTGGCGCGTCGTCCTTGCCTGGCTTTTCGCGGCCTCACTGCTCGCTGTGGGCTCGGCGCGAGGTGGCGAAACCGCAACCGCGGCCACGACCCAGCCGCCGATCGAAACGTACGATCAGCTTTGGGCCTTGAGTCAAACCGGCCATACCGACGCCGTGCGGGCACGATTTCGCGTTTTTGTGGCCTGTTATTTTCCGGACTGGAAGACGCTTTGGGTGTTACAGGGCAATGACATTCACTACCTCGATGCGGGTCCCGCCCCGCTGCCTTTGAAATCGGGCGAATGGGTCGATCTCGACGGCTACGCCCTGCCGGCGAATCAGATGATGGTGTGGTCGAAAACGAAGATCACACCGGTCGCGGGGCTGCTTCCGCCAAAGTTCACTGCCTTCACGGACCGCATGACGCAGGCGGGCGCCAACGCCGCTTTCTACGCTCAGATCGAAGGCTTCGTCGACCAGCAGGCAGAGCTCGATCTGCGTCACTTTCGGCTCAACGTCGTGACTGGAGGCGCCAGTGCCTCCGTGTTTATCCGATTGGAAACAGGAGAACCGGTGCCGCAGTTGCTTGGCGCGCGCGTTCGGCTGACCGGTGTCCTTTCCATCAAAGCCGACGTCAACACGGCCGAGCCAAAGTCCGAATTTTGGTGCGCGAGTCCGAAGTCCATCGAAGTCACCGGATTTCTCGCGTCTGACCCGCGTTTCGACGCGCCGGCGATTGCCATCGAGGATCTCAGTCGCGCGGAGGGCCGGCTTGTCCACGTCGTCGGCAAGGTGCGATCGCGCGAGCCCGGCCGCTCGATGCTGCTGCGCGATGAGACCGGACAACTGACCGTGATGACGCGCCAGATTCAGGAATTCAAGGAAGGCGAGCGCGTGGACGCGGTCGGCGTGGTTCACCGCCAAGGGGTAGTCACCGAACTTCGCGACGCGCTCGTCCGGGGAACGGGTGCGATCGCCGCGCCGCCACAAGTCACCTTCCTGCTGCGCCTCACCGATCAGGTTCGAGCGGTGGGTCCAGCGGAGTGTGCGAAGGGCGTCGAAGCCCGGATCGACGGCGTCGTCACCTGGTCGTCTCCGTCCGCCCGGTACTTCTTCATCAAAGATGCCGCGGGCGGACTAAAGATTTTCCTTCCCGCCGGCCAGAACGCCACGGCTCCGATCGTGGGGTCGGGCGTCATGGTGCGCGGTCGAGTTGTGGAGGACAACTTCACCCCCTCACTCGCCGCCACCGACATCCGGCCCGGCGAGAACATCGGTATCAATGATCCGGCGACGTGCTCGTACGAAGAGGCAATGACGGGTGGTTTGTTCGCCGAATGGGTGCAAATGCAGGGCTACGTGCGAGCGGTCCAACCCGACGCGAACGAAACGCGCGTCGAAGTCATTGCCCCCGGCGGCGAGTTCACTGCGGTCCTTCCGCCTGGCACGCTTCCCGACCTCGTCGGCGCCATCGTACGGTTGCGCGGCGTGTGCGACGCCATCGCGAACGAGCGACGGCAGCTCACCGCGTTTCGGCTGCTGGTGCCGAGCCCGGAAAACGTGACGGTCGTCGAACCGGCTGCGACGGACGTGTTCGCGCTGCCGATGGACTCCATCGGCAACCTGCTCCGCTACAATCCGGCGAGTCCGCTGAACCGGCGCGCCCAAGTCAGCGGCGTCGTCCTGCTGCACGCGCCGGGTCGCGCGTTATATGTCGAGGACGGCCCCGACACCCTGACCGTGCTTACGCGGCAAACCGATGTATTCAAGCCCGGCGACCGCGTCGCGATCGTCGGGTTGCCGGGCCATGACGGCAACCGGCTGATCATGCGCGAAGCCGTGGCCCGACGCCTCTCCGCCGGTGCGCCGCCAGCCCCCACCGACTTACCCGACATTCGCGGGCTGGATGTGCGCCAAGATGGTCACTTGGTCCGTACAACCGGCGTTTTGCTGAGTCGCGAACCCGTAACGGACGGGACCCGCATGCAACTCCAACAGGGCAGTACGATCTTTTCGGCGCGGTTGGAAGGCCCGACGATGCCGCCGATCGAGATTGGCTCAACCCTGAGCGTGACGGGGGTGTACCGACTGGAGTTCAATGAGACGCGTCAGGCTCGGGGCTTCGTGCTGAATCTGCGATCGCCGGCGGATGCGGTGGTTCTGTCCAGTCCGCCGCGTTGGACGGTCGCACGCATCGTATGGATATCCGCGGCGCTGCTGGCCCTCGTGATTGTGGTGGCGATCTGGGGTGCGGTGTTATCGCGAAAGAACGAGCTGCTCGAACTCGCCCAAGCGGAACTGCGCCGGGCCAACGAAGAGTTGGAGGCGCGCGTCCAGACCCGCACGGCGGCGCTGACGCTCGAAGTGGAAAATCGCCGCGACTCCGAAGCCACGCTGGCCGCCGAACGCCTGCTGCTGCGAACGCTCATTGATAACCTGCCGGTGTATTTATACGTCAAAGACGCGACCGGCCGCTTCGTGATCGACAACTTGCCGCACGCCCAGTTGCTCGGCGCTTCGGCGTGCGCCGACGTGGTCGGAAAGACCGAAGCCGATTTTTGGCCTGAAGCGGTCGCACGCGAGTATCAGCAAACCGACGCCTTTGCCATGAATGGCGGCAAAGCGCTCGGGGAACGGGAGGAAACGTTCATTCTCCAAAATGCTCGGCGCTGGCACTCGACGACGAAAGTTCCCCTCCGCGACGCCGCTGGTAATATCACCGGCCTGATTGCGATCGCGCAGGACATCACGGCGCGCAAGGAGGTCGAAAAGGATCGCGAGGTTCTGCATCGTCAGCTGCTCGATACCTCTCGCCGCGCCGGCATGGCGGAAGTGGCCAGCGGCGTGTTGCACAATATCGGCAATGTTCTGAATAGCGTGAATATCTCGGCCGGGGTCGCCACCGATATCATCGGACGTTCGCGGCTCGAGAAACTCGGCGTGGTGCGTGATCTGCTCGCGTCGCACCGGGAGGATCTCGGGGCATTTTTCGCCAGCGACAAGCGGGCGCAACGGCTGCCGGAGTACGTCGCGGCGCTCTGCGAACAACTGCAGAACGAACACGCTGAACTACGGAAAGAGCTCGCGACGCTGCACCAGAATATCGACCACATCAAGGAGGTGGTCGCCATGCAGCAGACCTACGCCAAGATCACCGGAGTAACCGAGCGGATTCCGGCGCAGGAGGTGGTTGAACAGGCGATTCAAATCAACGCCGAGGCGCTCGCGCACGATCGCATCGAAGTCATCCGTGACGTGCAGGCCAATCCGACGATCGTCGTCGACCGCCACAAAGTGCTGCAAGTTTTGGTGAACCTGATCAGCAACGCGAAACACGCGTGCGACGATGGCCCCTCTCAACCGAAACGCGTGATCGTCACGATTCGGGGCCTGCCGGGATCGGTGGAAATCGCCATCCGCGACAACGGCGTCGGCATTCCCGCGGAAAATCTGACCCGCATCTTTTCGCACGGCTTCACCACGAGGAAAAACGGCCACGGTTTCGGACTGCACAGCGGCGCGCTGACCGCGAAGGAGCTCGGCGGCTCGCTCCACGTGTCCAGTGACGGTCCAGGTTGCGGCGCGACGTTCACCCTCACCGTTCCCCTGATGCCCGTGGCCACCGAGGCCGCGTGAAACCGGGGCGGTAATCGATCCGGCCGTAGATCGTGTCCGCCCACCGCGCGATTTGCGCGTCGTCGTGAAAATACTGTTTCGCCGTCAGCGCTCCCGCGACCAACCACGTGGAATCGCTCACGGAAACCTCGCTGAAGGGGCGCTTGGCGTCGGCGGAAGCGTGACCGAGCGCGGCGACATCGAAAGCGGCGCCGGTGCGCTCGCCGGATTTCACGTTGAGCCAGTGATAGAACCAGCCGTGCTCGTTGCGCACCGGACCCTCCGCGTAGCAGCGCAAGGTCGCGCGCACGCGTTCGCGCGCCGGCTCGCGCGTAACCCAGCCGCGCTCCGCGCCAATGCACAGCGCCGTGATCGAAAACCCGGTCGCTCCTGTGCTGCCAATATCCCGGCGTTCAGGGCCGTGCTCTTCGTGGCCGGCAAAGGTGCGCGCACATTGTCGCGTGATGCCGGTGTGCGGATCCGATTGTTGCCAGAAAAACCGGGCGCGCGAAAAACGGGTTAGGCGTTGTGCATTGAACTCGCGACCTTGAGCCGATGTGCGAATGACCAAGCGGCACATCGCGCGCCAGCGGAGCTCCGCCGGCATCCCAACTACGGTCAGATCACGGCGCCCGAGGGCAACGTCATGCTCTTCGCGCACACCGTGAAAAACGCTGGACAGATTTCCGCGCCGAAGGGAACGGCCAGTCTGGCCTAATTTGCCGAAGTCGTCCGAAAAGTCCGGCGTGACCAATTCCGGGCTAATTGCCGCCACGCAAGCCGAGCTCCAGGCCGCGGGCGGCAGCATCTACGATCTCGCGATCAACCAAACCGGCATCGTGCGCGCGACGGGCGTCGAGACGAAAAACGGCCGCGTGCTGCTCACAGCGACGCCGGCACGGTCGGAGCGGGTGGTAGCGTGGCGACGCAGAACGCCGACGGCAACGGTGGCGAGATTCTCGTCGGCGGTGACACGCACGGTGCTATTACCGCCGTAGCCAATGCACAGGTACGCCGGTCCGCTGGTCGCAGCGGGGAGGGCGGTTCTCGCGGGCGCATCCATTCGGGCCTATTCACACAGGCAAAGAAGGACTGTTTTCGGCCACCGTGGTGTAAATTCTTTGCGGATGACGCAGCGCAGTCTCGTGGTCACGCCCGCCAGCGATTCCTCTGGCGCGTCCACGCCGCATTGTCGCGGCGTTTCACCAGCTGCCGCGTTCCGTAGTAGTTACGGGCCGCGGTCTATTCCACACTGATATGAATACCTCTCGTCCAGCCTCCTGGCTGACGCTCGTCGCGTGCGGCCTGACCGCATCGCTCCTCGTCCCCGCTGCGGCCTTAGCTCAAGGCAAAGGGAACTCCTCCGCCGGTTCGACCAACCAATTCGCGCTCACGAGCGCGGCGGTCGATTTCACGCACAACGTACTCGTAATCTCGGAGTCGAATGCTCCCGCGGGCACGCCGGCTATTACGCTCGGCTCAACGGCACTGGCGCTCGACGCGTCGGCGACCCCGGCGGGCACCGTGCGCGCGGCGCTGCCGGCCACCTGGTCGGCCGGCACGTACATCGTGACGGTTGCGTACGGCAACGGCGCGAACTCGTCCGCCGCGCTCGACGTGACCCTCGGCACAACGGGTCCCATCGGTCCTCAAGGCGTGCAAGGCATTCAGGGGCCGCAAGGCGAGACCGGTGCTCAAGGTCCGCAAGGTGACGTGGGTCCGCAGGGTCCGGTCGGTCCCGTTGGCCCCCAAGGTTTGCAGGGCGTGAAAGGTGACACGGGCGCGCAAGGCCCCCAAGGCATTCAAGGTGTAAAGGGCGATACCGGTGCACAGGGCGCAAAAGGCGACGTCGGTGAGGCCGGTCCGCAGGGCGTCAAAGGCGACACCGGCGCCCAAGGACCGCAAGGGGTCAAGGGAGATACCGGGGCAACTGGCGCCACCGGCGCCGTCGGCCCCCAAGGTCCGCAGGGCGTCAAAGGCGACACCGGTGCCACGGGCGCAACTGGTGCCACCGGAGCGACGGGCGCCACGGGCCCGCAAGGCGCAGCAGGAGTTCAGGGACCTCAAGGTCCGCAGGGTGCCCAAGGTCCCGCCGGCTTGCTCGCACTCGATCCGTCGGCGTTCATCACGTCGAACACGGATGCGATCGCCGTCGGCATGACGAACCCAGGCACGCCGGCGCAGCCGGTCACGACGTTCGACGATCGCAACTACGCGAGCGGCGAGGCGTTCGAACTGAATGGCACGTACGGGTTCAGCATCATCGCGCAGCAGACGGGTTACCTGAACCAGTTCCGGTTCCAGGGCGGCAACAATCAGAATCCGTACAACGTACACCTGGTCATCGCGCGCGGCGGCCAGACGCTCCTCGACCAGACCTTCACCAATCTCGTCCAGACGATGAACATTTGGTGGACCGAGATGAATTTCACGACGGGCGTGCTCGTGAACCAGGGCGACAAGCTCGATATTTCCCTGACGCCGTCGATGGGGATCGGCATCGAACCGGTGTTTGTCTCCGTGCCGAATTTCACGCCGGGCAACATTCCCGGCTATGGCGTATACCCGATCCGTATCCAACTTAATGCGACGCTGTCCGTGCCCGCCTTCAGCCCGCGGCTGATCGTGACCAAGGAAGGCTTCCTGATGCTGAAAGACTTCATCAAGATGGACCAAATCAGCGCGCAAGCGAACGGCTCCGGCACCGTGTACCTCGACAACGGCGTTCTGAAGGTCGTCCCGTAAGCGCCGCGTTCAATCGCACCACTCATCGAGCCCGCCGCACCCCGGCGGGCTTTTTTTGCGCCTCGTGGGGGCGATCCGACGGAACAAGAGACCTCGCGGTTCGGTTTGCTGGGGGCAGACCAGCACCGCCGCTCAGTCAACAGTCATGACCCCATCGGATATTGGTCGGACGCATTTCGGATAATTGTGGTTTCGCTGAATTGGCGTCGAGCGTTTGTGAACTGACGTAACTGAGGCTCGAGCCCGAGCCTGATGCGGTTGAGGTGTGCCCAGGCATTCGCCCGCCAGCCAAGCTGGCACGTGTAGTGACGGGGTCTTGATCATTGCGCAGCCTTGGCGCCATCCTGCCGCCCTGCCGCATAGGCGGTGAAGGTTTTTCGGATTTCGTCCCGCACGCGGCGAAAGACGGCGAGTTTTTCCGCCTCGGTGCCGGCGGCGTGCGCCGGATCGTCGAATGGCCAATGATGACGATTTACGTGGCCCGGGAACACCGGACACGCTTGCTCGGCGTTGCCGCACACCGTGATGACCGTCTCCACCGGTCGGTGCAGGAATTCATCCATGGGCTTCGAACGATGCGTGGAGAGGTCGATCCCGATCTCGCGCATCACCTCGATGGCGAGCGGGTGGACGTAACCAGCCGGCTTCGAACCGGCGCTGGCCACGTTGACAAGATCACCGGCAATTGCGCGCAGCACGCCCTCGGCGAGATGGCTGCGGCACGAGTTGCCGGTGCAAAGGATCAGGACAGTGGGCTTTTCGGCGGTCATGGGAAGAAGAGTTCGCACCGGCCGCCACACAACCCTCCGAGGCGGAAAAGGCGCGTTTCGCTCGGAACGCCGCGCAGCGCGCGCGGTCGCGCCGGAATTGCGGATATTCGTGCGCGCAGTCCTGCAGACAGGCCAGATTCAGGGCTAGTTCACGACATGGCTTCACCGGCAACGCGTAGATCATCCAGTTTCCCTGGCGGGTGCACTCGACCAGGCCGCGGGCTCGCAGGTAGCTCAAGTGTTTCGAGATCTTCACCTGCGGCTCGCGCAGCACCGCTTGGAAATGACATACGCACAGGGGGCCGGCGGCAAGGATGTGCAGGATCCGCAATCGCGTTTGGTCGCACAGGCCGGCATAGATCTTGATCAACTGCACGAACCGGAAATTGGCGTTCGAGGTATATACCGCAACAGGAATATACGGAATCGAGACACGTTTCTGAGCCGGCGGGCCGCCGGCGCTCCCGGCACTGTACGCTCCTGCTCGGCGCTCCGGGCGCTGCATGCTCCTGATCGGCGCCGCTGGTGAGCCGGCTGCGGACTAAAGCTCACGGCTTGATTGCTGTCCGGCGGCGCTAAACCCCTTGCCGGTCGAGTTGCGGCATCTTCTTTTGTCGTCCGCCGTTCCGAATTTGCGGCGATGGCCACCGAGGAGCGCCTACTGGGTGTGTGCGCCAGGGCTCAAAGCTCAGACCGT
>Ga0070679_100007219_pt1 | contig 10376 bp, 8 predicted proteins | sample KBSC63BmetaG_FD_65652 | JGI IMG/M metagenome (GOLD analysis project Ga0070679, IMG submission 65652) | Corn rhizosphere microbial communities from Kellogg Biological Station, Michigan, USA - KBS C6-3B metaG | ecosystem: Host-associated > Plants > Roots > Rhizosphere | place: USA: Michigan... | reverse complement strand
CCGAGCGATCGGCCTCTCTTGTATCGATCGGCACCAGTAGCCGCAGCGAATTAGCGAGCGCGAACGCGACCTATCGGCGCAATGTCGGGCGGCGAATTTCGGGATTTGTCACTCCTAGCTTCACCTCGATCAAGGATGAGCTCTCCGGCAGGCGAAACAATTATCAAGCGCTGCTTGGTGTCACATACAATTTTGGAATGGCTCAATGAACGATCTCTTGCTTACACCTGCAGACGCCCCACAAGAGGGTGGAGGCGGGTTCCTGCCCTACCTCCCTACCATTCTCTGGCAGCGCAAGTGGTGGATTATTATCCCGGCCATCATCGGCATCGTCGCCTCGATCGCCGCTGTGCTTCTCATCCCTCCTCGTTACGAGGCCAATGCGGTAATGCTGGTTCAGTCGGCCCAGTTACCCGATCAACTCGTCGGAACCTTCGACGATTCCCAGATCGAGCGCCGAATCGCGGCGATCAAACAGCGGGTGACGAGCAGACCCGACCTCATCGAACTGATCAACCGACACGGGCTCTACGCCGAGGAGCGCAATTCGAAACCACTATCCGATATCATCGACAAAATGCGCGACAGCATTACGCTGACGCCTTCGACCGTCGAATTGCCAAGCGGGGGAGCCAAAGACCGCACGGTCGCTTTCAATTTGGCTTTCGACTATACCGAAGCTGCGCCTGCACAAGCTGTCGTGCAGGATCTCATGGATCGAATCCTTGCCCTCGATGCAAGCGGCAACCTGGAGCAAGCCACGAACACCGCTCAGTTTCTCGGCGATCAGGCGCGAGGGCTGCAAGAGCAAATCTCGGCTGTCGAGGGGCAACTCGCCAACGTCAATGCTCGCTATGGCAGCATTTTAGGAAGTGGCAGCACGGTGATCAGTGGCAACTCCGGCAGTTACGATGTCCAGATTGCCAGTCTACAACGAGACAACGCCAACTTAATCGCCCAGAAGGACGCAGCGCAGACGTCAGACTCCCGCGATCCGGTCGTCAAGAGCGCGGAAGAGGCTCTGGCGGCGGCCCGTGCGGTCTATTCCGAGAGTCATCCAGACGTTGTCATCGCCAAACAGCGATTAAAGGAAGCGCGCGAACTCGCTCGAAGCAACACGGAAAAGTTGCCCATTGATACGATCAACCAACAAATCAGCTTCAACAACTCGCAGATTGCCCAGCTCCGAGCCGCGAAGGCCCAAGACCAAGCGCAGATCTCGTCGCAGCTATCCGCGCAAGCGCGCGCACCACTGGCGCAACAACAAGTGGCCGCGTTGCAGCAAAAGTTGACGGGCCTCAACCAGCAGTACCAAGACGTCCAGCAGAAGCTGCTTTCCGCCAAGGCCGGAGTACGAGCAGAAGACGAACAAATGGGCGAGAGGTTGGCCGTAGTGGAGCCGCCCGTCATCCCCGATGAGCCCGTTTGGCCCAATCGCCTGCTGGTATTGGCAGGGGGTATTGGTGGTGGCATCGTCCTAGGTCTGCTACTCGCGGCCGTTGTCGAGCTTCTGCATCAACCCATTCGCGACCCGCGGGCGCTGACCTTGATTACCGGCGTGGCCCCGATCGGCGTTGTTCCGCTAATCACCAAACAACCCCTGCGTGGTACTCGCACTCCGGTTCGCCGCTGGCCGCGGCTGACTAAAAAAGGACTAGCTTGAGATGGCAGACGCGGATCCCGCTCACGTGCAGACGACTGAAGCGCTGGAGCTGCAAGCTCTTCCTTCGCTGGCTCTCGACCAAGGCTATCTCGCAGAACACAAAATCGTGGGCCTCAACAGCAGGGATAGCCGCTCACGCGCCTTCAATTTGCTGCGTACCAGTATCCTTAAGGTGCTCGACGCAGGCGAAGCTCCGCACTTGATCGGGATCACGTCGGCCACACCTGCAGCAGGTAAATCCTTTATTTCTGCAAATCTTGCCCTCTCCCTGGCGAAGGTGGCTGAGGGAGCGGTTGTATTGGTCGATCTCGACCTTCGACGCGGATCGATTGCCTCCGAGCTCGGCTTGGAGCCGGCCCGTGGAATCAGAGACTTTCTTGCAGGAAATGCTCGACTGCAGCAGGTTGGCCTTCGCGTCGAAGGCTTACCGCTAACTGTGCTAGCAACAAATCCCGCGTCCCAAGAATCGGCCGAGTTGCTCGTAGGAGCGCGCTTTTTGGATCTGCTGCGAACGCTGCGTGCCCTGCCTGCCCACACGATGGTGCTGTTCGACTTGCCACCCGTTTTCGCAAACGACGACGCCATGCTGTCGGTGAAGCACCTCGACGGGTACATCTTGGTGGTCGACAGTTCGGAAACCAGCAAGGGACACGTGAAAGAGGCGCTCGCAATGCTATCGCCCTCCCCGTGCATTGGAACTGTTCTGAACCGCTATAAGGGAGGGATGTTGGACAGGTATGGATACGGCTACGGAGCGGGCGCCTACGGCAAGTATTATGAAGGTTGACCGCGTCGGACTGGGAGGCGGTGACAAATCTGGGTGGCATTCGCACCTTCGCGGTGCCCCTGAGACTAGCTGAAGTTGAAGGCTGCTCGCAAAGTGATTGCTTTCATGGACTGCATTTCGATAGCATCGCTTCTCAATGAAGCAGCGAATTTCGAGAATGCCTCTGATTAATTGTGGATGCGACATGCAAGATCTCCACCCGAGATAATGGAAAGTGCGGGATAGCGCTGGGCCTTCAACGCTGGAACGGTCATTCCCCTGCGCAGAAAAGCCTTGCAACTATTGAGTGCCAAAGCGCGCGGTGATCCCTTCAGTGCTGCTTCGCGCTTTCTGGTTTCTGCACGTCAGGTTTTTCGTGCGGGAACCCCCGTGCCTCGAATGAGTCGGCGCTTCGACAGGCGGCGCAATCACTCGCCGCCGGAGCGCCTGCTTCGTTTCGACTTAGCGGTGGTGGTGGGATGGACCGACAGCGCCGCGATGACCCCCATACATAGCGCAATGAGGTATTGAGGAGTGGCGGTCACAAGAACCCACTCATATCGGCTGTGAAGTGCTACCCCAACCAGCGCAAGGCCGCTAGCAACGCTCACTTCCCGCAAGGGCAATTTACGACGAAACAGACTTGAAGCAGCTACAATGACTGGTGTGAAAAGCCAGATCAACAGCCCGCAGAGCCCAAGCAGCCCCGCCTCCGCTTGAACGAGCAAATAGACGTTGTGGACATTGGTGCTTCGAGCATCGGAACCCCATCTGACCCCGGCCCGGTCCAAATAACCGCCGGTGTTGGCCTCGGTGACGTATTGGTTGAGGCCGGCGCCCCATGGGTGATCTTGGATCATCATCTCCGCGGCCCGGTCGAAAGCCAAACGTTCGGGATCGAGGTCGAAGCCCGCTACGTCGCGCTCGCTGAGCTTGTGTGCCGCAAAGGGCGCCGCGGCTAGCAAACCAATAAGCGCCGCGGCGGATATTAAGAACGTGCGGCCTGAAGGTCTGAGGACCAGGGTGGCGGCAAGTGTTCCGACCATCGCCATCGCTAGCAGAACCATGGTTGCCCTGGATCCTCCGGCAAGGGCTCCGATCCCTGCGGCAGCGACGCTCGCGACGAAGAGAAGTCGCTTAGTGCGCAGAGCAAGGGTCAGAACAATTGGCACGCAAAGATTGGTCGCCATGCCGGACAAGTTCTGATGCCCAAGGATTCCTTCGGCCTGGACCGCACCGGCGAGCGAGTGGTAGGCTGAAACTGTGCCGTTTGCGATCACGGCGATGGCCAATCCCTCCCCAATTCGCAGCAGTTGGCCATCCAGTATGCTCAGATAGACGGCGTAAAAAAACAATGTCACTCTGAAGATTTGGAAGAGGACAAAGGCTGCGGGTACGTGGAAGTTCGCCAGGAAGGCGCTTGGCGTCAAGCAAATCAAGTAGATCACGAAACCTGATAGGAGGGCGGGAACCGGACGTCCCCGACCGTATCGCAGGCAAATTGCAACCGCGATAGCATCCACCACCGTGAGGGATAGGCCGCGAACGTACCCCGGCCAAAGGGCCCAGCTCACAAGTGATGCGTCCAAGTGCAAAGGCACATAGAGGATAGGCAGCGCGCCCGCGGCAAAGAAAATCCAGCGGCGTGCACGCGGCAAACCAAGGACCCAATAAAGCCCTGGAAATGCTGCAAGAACGGCAATGATTGCAAGAAGTCGCATCAGGCTTCAAGGCGGCAGCCAATCCCCTCTCTCTCGTTGTAGGAGCGTCCCTAGCAACTACCCTAAACCGCCATCATGGATAGAAGAATCTATCCATCGTGCGGTGGTGGAGCAGATCGGGAAAAATCCTTTGCTTCGCTCTGCAGCAAGCCTATCGCGCCCGCTCGACCCTTCAGTAGCTTCGGAAAGATCGCCGTATGGCCAACCGGAATGCCCGTCGCTCCCACCGACATGGGCAATGCCACAGGGATGGCGAACCCTCTTTCGATCGCAACCTCGAAGGCACCTATTTGACCGCTCGTTGGAAACTAGGACGCCATTCGTGAGACAGTTAAACTCGCTGACGAAAATCGCGACCGCGTGCCCACCGCATGAATAGTGACAGTATCGCTCAGACTTTTCGCAGCTTCATCCGACGCCAGAGCGCTTTACTTGGCGCCGCGGGCTGGATCACAGCAGCCTACATTCTCCAGCAGTTCCTTAGAATAGCGACCAGCGTGGCGCTAGCTTGGCTTCTGGCCCCCGAGCTTCTAGGGGTCATGTTGCTCATCAACACGCTTCGGACGGGAGGCGAGCTGTTGACGGATATCGGGGTGGGGCAAAGTATCATCAACAATCCCGACGGGGACAATCCCCACTTTTATAACACAGCATGGACACTACAGGTCTTGCGAGGGGCAGCACTTTTATTTGCGGTATCTGCACTAAGCCTTCCTCTTGCACACTTTTACGGAAATCCTAAGCTGTCAGTTTTACTCCCTATTACATCTATATCCTTCTTCGTCGGCGGCCTAACGTCTCCGGCGCGGTTTATTATCCAACGACGGATGGGCCTCAAGCGATTGGCAATATTTGACGCCGCGACCTATTTGATAACCGCCATCACGCAAATCGGCTTGGCAGCAATTACTCCTACGATTTGGGCCCTCGTGATCGGACTGCTAGTTGCGGTGGGCGTGCAGTCCGGCGCGTCTTACGCGCTTCTTGCAGAACGCATGCCTGCCTTTGTATGGGATCGGAAGGCCGCCCACTCAATTATCCATTTCGGGAAATGGATTTTCGCATCTTCACTGATCTATTTTGCTGCATTGAATTTCGATAGACTTTATTTTGCAAAGGTCATTTCGATCTCGATGCTTGGGGTCTACGGCATCGCGCGAAGTTACGTCGATTCGATTCTTCTTCTCTTCCAGCGTCTTGCGAATCTTATCGTCTTTCCGAAGGTATCTGTCGCCCAGCTGGATTCGCAGGAACTGAGAGCGCGAATTCTTCCTCTGCGATTAGGGACGACGCTGTTTACAGCGATCGGGCTTGCCCTTGTAGTCGCCGTCTCTGACCAATTTATTTTGCTTGCTTATGACGCGCGGTATAGCTCGGCAGCGCTATTTCTACCCATCTTACTTGTAGGCGCGTGGTTTGCGATCTTGGCAGTCTTTTCTGACGCGATCATGATGGGCATAGGCAAACCGTCATCGAGTGCCTGGGCAAACGCCGCGAAGCTGCTCTTCGTAGTGTCGGTCGTTCCACAAATTCTTCCGCGCGAGGGAATGATTGGCGCAGTCGTAATGTTCGCATTTGCGGAGATTGTACGTTATGGTGTGCTCACTTGGCGATCGTGGCGCAACGGCCTCTCGTTCGTGAGGCAAGATGCTCTGACGACGCTTGTGTTTTTCGGGTCTATTTTGCTCTTCCGAGAAATCGCTGCCACTGTCGACCTAGGCCATGGCTTTGCGTCTTGGGGAACGTAAAGCTCGAGAGAGTCTGCGGCCTACGCATTTTGAACGACCTTGGAAGACCAGTCGGACAATGCGGTTAGTTCGCCAATCACGTAGCCCCCGACGGTGAGGGCCTGGAGGTGTCGTGGCTTTACTCGGTCAGGGACGTCGCTTAGGTAGAAGCGTCAAAGTAAGCGGCGCCGGAGCCATTGAAGGCCACATAGCAGCGACCGACGACATTCGGATCCCCCGCAATGCTGCAAGGCGCGTCGATGCTATCCAGAGGGTAGTCGCCAATCTTCGTCCAAGTGGCGCAGTTGTCGTTAGAGCGCCAGATTGCATAGACGTCGTTCAGCCACCCCGAAACGAAGATGGTTGGATAGGTGTTTTGGTTTAGGGTCTTCCCGAATCCAAAGGCGATCACATTCTTGAACCCGGTCACCGTTGTCCACGTCACGCCGCCGTCAACAGATCGATACAACGGCTGCCCCTGTTCGAGGCCTGCTGTAAAGAAGAGATGCCCGCCTTGATCGGGTACACTGTCCATCTGAGCATGAAATGTCGTCCACTGTCCCATCGGGCCGGCCTTCACCTGCTGCCAGGTTCGCCCGCCATCGTTCGACCGCCAAACACCGGCTAGCTCAGGGGTCCCCTTAGGGCCGTAGTTGTACGCGTAGAAGACGTTTGCGAGAGCTTTGTCGGAACAGAGAATCTTGCGGTGAAATGCCCAGAGCCAGCCCCAGCCGCTTTCGATCCCGTCCACTTTGGGTAAGCCGGGGATGGCGAGAGGAAGCCAGCTTCTGCCTCCGTCGGAAGAATACCTTGCGACGCCGTTGTTACCGGGGATGTGCACGACGTTATCAGACGCGCCAACAGCGATGGAGCCGCCGGGTGCTGGAGACATTTGGTCCTTGCCGGCAAAGTAATTCCACGTAGCCCCAAAATCGCTCGAATAGCCCGAGAAATTGCCGCCCTTTGCACAAAGGGTTACTATAAAGGCCGGGTTACTCGATGAATAATCCAGATCAAAGCCATCGACCAGAGCCAAGCTCGGGCCATAGCTTGAAGGGGGGGCGTTCAGATCCGTCATTTTCATTGAAGAGCGATCGAGCTGCACCGTAACCGGGGATCCGCCAGGTGAAGCTAAGACGCGACGGACACAAAGCTGTTCTAAACCCAAAGACTGTGATTTGATGACAAAACTTTGAGCGCGTGCGTCGGGGTACTGCTCAGTATAGAAGACGCCGACGCCGGATGCGACGTAGCAGCGTCCGTTGCTGGGATCGAATGCGGATGCGGCGATCGACATGGCGTTCGCAGCTTTTGTGAGCCAGGGCACGTCGTCAGCGACTACGGAAATGGAGCTCAAATTCGGGTCGGAGTGAGAGTACCAATAGACCCAAGTGGCCCCGTCGTCCTTGGACTGCACGAGACGCAGGGTATTCGACCACGCGATAATGTGGGCCGGGTCGGCGGGATCTACCGAGACGTCCACCAGACGGACGTTGTTCGGTCCGTAAGAAGACCAGGCTCCCTTGGCGTACCTTCGAATTCCACCCCCGCTGGCATTCGCGTCGCAAAGCCACACACGGCCGAGCTGATCGCAGGTGAGCCGCCGAAACACCGTGGGCGCCCCGGGCACCTGCTGAAAGGTCGCCCCGCCGTCTCGAGAATGAAAGAGTCCATTGCCATAGCTTGCGACATAAATCCCCTGAGTCCTTCCGCCCACGACCGGCGAAGATGGGTCGAACGCGATCAGGCAAGGGCCCAAGTTAGTCTGCGAGGAAGTTCCGTCGTTGGCTGCAGGAACCTGAGTGGTCTGTGCCCAGCTGGCGCCACCGTCGCTGGTGAACCAAAGGCTGTCCCCCATGTCCCCTGATATCCAGACGTTGTTCGGGTTGGTGGGATCGATCGCCAACTTTGGTCCCATTACGCGCTCAATTCCGCCGGCGAAATTCTGATCATTCGCCCGCGCGTTGATCCGAGGAAGGGCGGTCTTTGTGAACGTCTTGCCTTGATCGGCGCTCCTGTAGCAGTACGCATTCCACACCGCGTAGATGATAGAGGAATCGTTCGTCGCTACACCAACCTCCCAGCAGCCGGGGCCGTCCGACTTGCCACCGCCGCTTTGATCTCCGGTGTATGCCGGAAACGGCACATCGCCTGCGGGCAACGTCTTTCGCGTCAACAACTCACGCCAGATCGTGCCCGCCTCGTCCCAGATGTACGCCCCAAAAGTGTCAGTACGAACGACCTTTGTGCCGTCGCGGGCGATATTAATTCCGGTGACGTAGCCACCGGCGCCTAGCCGCAGCCGCTTCCACGTCGGCTGATTGGGAGGCTGTTGCGGTTGCTGAGATACTGACGTCGTCGCGTCGGCTGCCGCGGCTTTATTGGTTCCACCCGAACCTGAGCACCCTTCAAGCAGCGCCGCGCCGCACAGAGCGGTGCTGGCCATGAGCGCATTCTCAATGAAGTTGCGCCGAGAAATTTTACGCCTCAATGGCCCCTCCGCCTTTCCGGCGACAATCTGAGAACGACCCGGTTGTCAACGTCGGTACTACGCCAATGGTTAAGATGAAGTTTCGATGCGTTTACGAGTTGGATAAACGGCTGGACCGTTAATGTGCAAGGGGCGGCGGTCCGTCGAGACGAGCTAAGGGAGCGTTGTTCACCGTCAGGCCAAAAAGCTCGATGAGCGGCTCTACAGCAATATCGATACTATATTCCCGCTCAACGAACAGACGAGCCCGATGACCAAGCGTTCTTCTCAGTGCTGGGTCGGCTGACAATCTGGACATGCACGTGGCAAGATCGTGCCAGTCCCCAGGGCGGAAAAGTAGACCAGTTTCCTCGTCGTGTACCAATTCTGGGATGCCCGCTATGGCGGCGGCGATCACCGGCTTGCGAAGGGCCATGGCTTCCATCAGAACTACAGGCAAACCTTCCATGAGGCTCGGCAAAACAAAGACATCGGCGCTAGCGATTTCTGCTAAAGTTTGCTTTTCCGAAAGAGTGCCGAGCATCGTGACACGATCACTCAAACGCAAGCGCGCAATTTGGTCTTCCAGCTCGTGTTTTAACGGACCACCGCCGACAATATTGAGAGTCGCGTCGATTCCCGAGGCGAGAATTTCCTGAAACGCGGCAATTAAACCCGGATATCCCTTTTCAGAGGAGGCTCGCCCGACCGACACGATGCGAACTGCGTTACTCGAAGCCGACTGATCTTGAGCCAGTTGATCCATTTCCACCCCGCATCGGACGATATGGAATTTTGGCCAGATTGCGGTGGAAACCGTTCGCATTCCTTGCGCGCGCATGAACCAACTGGCACAAGCGACGAATTCGGCTTCCGCAATTTTCGCAGGCAAGAGCGCTCCTGCAGGCGGATCTGTTTCCGAAATGCCGTGCAAGGTAAGGCTCCATGGCACCCTTAGCCGACGCGCCGCCAAGAGACCTACTGTCGCTCCGCTGTTCGCAAAATGGGAGTGGATGCGGCTGACTCCAAGGCGTTGCAGCAGCGCTGTAAGAATCATCGCCTCGAGAAAATGAAATTGCGCCCAGAGCCAACCCCGCAAACCCGGTGTCCTGTGTTGCTGAGCCAAGCGCCACGTCCACAAACTGCGTAGCGGTGCGCCGGCTATCGCTCGCGCCGCGTCTAACAATGACCGATGCAATGGTCTCCGTAGAATGGTCAGAATCCGTTCGTCCTTGTCTCCCGCCCCTGGCCGAACACTTACCGGCAAAATATCGAGACCGCGCCGCCGCAGAGCCGCGATCTCTCTTCGAATAAAGGTATGCGAAGGCGCGGGATATTTGCTGACCAAATATACGATTTTGGTCATTTGCAAAAAACCGGCTTGCTTTGACGACGCGGCACGAAACCCACCGCATACCCGAAGGGCCCAAGGAACTCCGCTGCCCTGGCCAAGAGCAGGCGCTCCCCCGTTGCTCGACTAAAACAGGGTACTGAACGAGCGAATTGTGCGAGCCAAAGAAGCAGCGCCAAGAAGACACGCCAAACGTTCCAGTAAGCCGCCAGACCCATTGCTAAGCCACAACCCCCACCTTAAAAAACAGCGCCCTAAAAACTCCACGCAATAGAGCATACCTCACTTAAAGCCCATCTTATTGCCCACCTGGGCATATAGCCATATCCGCCACATAGCGCGCGCCGCCACAATGTCGGACCGTGTGCATATTGGCGTCATGGATCGTCATATATGCTTATCAACGCGCCAGACCCTCCCGCGCTCGCCCGTATCCGAGAACACATCTCCGGGTCGTCTCCAACGGTCCGAGCCCTCTCTTAACTCTAACAACCTACGAAACATTCGCCTCACCTACAACAGGGGGTAGGGCGGGCTGCTGCTTGGGAAGTGAACCATGGGCACCGTCGGGATCCACGCCGTCCGCCAAATACCCGCTTCTGCCTATTCCGCATCAGCTGCTCCTATTTTGCTATAGAATGCGCAACGCCCGCGATCACCTGCTGAAGCACGAACACG
>Ga0070679_100007218_pt1 | contig 10377 bp, 10 predicted proteins | sample KBSC63BmetaG_FD_65652 | JGI IMG/M metagenome (GOLD analysis project Ga0070679, IMG submission 65652) | Corn rhizosphere microbial communities from Kellogg Biological Station, Michigan, USA - KBS C6-3B metaG | ecosystem: Host-associated > Plants > Roots > Rhizosphere | place: USA: Michigan... | reverse complement strand
CGCGACATCCAGCTGATGATCGGCATCGCCGGCAATACCCATCCAAGCCCGGCCACGACGTAGAAGATCGCCTGCAACAGGCCCGAATTGGCCAGCCACGGCGTCTGCGCAATCGTCATTCCCATCAGCGACCACACCACGACCAGCACCAGCAGGGCGACAGTTCCGAACAGTTTGCGGGTGCGTATCGTCATGGCGGATATGTGAAGCTCGTTGCTGTCTGCGGCGGCTTGCGCGCGGGAAGGGGCGGACTATAAGGGGCGCGGCAATTCAATCAAGCGCGCATCCAGACAGGTCCCAGAACGGTTCTATGACCGGTAACTCCGCACAGCAAGCCCCGCAGCTCGGCGCCGTCAAATGGTGGCTGATTTCGGTCGCCGCCCTGATCGCGATCATGGTGCTGGTCGGCGGCGCCACGCGGCTGACGGAATCCGGGTTATCGATCGTGGAGTGGAAGCCGGTTACCGGCGCGCTGCCGCCGCTCAACGATGCACAATGGGCGCAGGCGTTCGAGGGCTACAAGGCGATCCCGCAATATCGCGAACTCAACGCGGGCATGAGCCTGTCAGAGTTCAAGACGATTTTCTGGTGGGAATGGAGCCACCGGTTGCTCGGGCGGGTGATCGGCGCGGTGTATTTGCTGCCGTTCCTGTTCTTCCTCTGGCGTGGCATTTTGGGTTCTGAGTTGAAGCGGCGGTTGTGGCTGATCTTCGGCCTCGGCGCGCTGCAGGGCGCAGTCGGCTGGTGGATGGTGGCGTCGGGGCTGTCGCAGCGGGTCGAGGTCTCCCAATATCGGCTGGCGACGCATCTGGTGCTGGCGCTGCTGATCTTCGCCGCCATCGTTTGGACGCTGCGACGATTGTCCGAGCGGCCGCGAGCCGTCGCAGCGCCGCGGCTGAAGATCACGGCGATGGCGCTGCTGGCGCTGACTTTCGTGCAGCTCTATTTCGGGGCGCTGGTCGCCGGCCTTCGCGCCGGCCGGGTGTACAACACCTGGCCCGATATCGACGGCAGCTTCATTCCATCGGCAGCGCGGCTGTGGTTCGAGGAGCCGTGGTGGCGCAACCTGTTCGACAATACGCTGACCGTGCAGTTCGAGCATCGCATGACCGCCTATGCGCTGCTGACCCTCGCGGTTCTGCACGCGATCGATGCCGTGAGATCGCGGGCCAGTGCCGCCGTCATCGGCGGCGCCTGGTGGCTCGTCGCGGCAATCGTTATGCAGGCCACGCTCGGCATCCTGACGCTGCTGCGCCAGGTGCCGATCGATCTGGCTCTGACGCACCAGGCCGTCGCGATCGTGGTGTTGACGCTGGCAGTCGTTCAGGTCGAACGGCTGGCCACGCGTCGTGTTGCCTACGCCGCTGCGCTGCGCGAATTCTCCGCGGAACCGGCCTCCAGATAGTCCAGCCCGATATCGAGCGCGGCGGAACTGTGCGTCAGCCAGCCGGCCGAAATCAGGTCGACGCCGGTGGCGGCGATGGCGCCGGCGGTGGTTGCCGTGATGCGGCCGGAGGCTTCGGTGATCGCGCGGCCATCCACCATGGCGACCGCCTGCCGCAGCTCGTCGGTCGTCATGTTGTCGAGCAGGACCGCGTCGACGCCGAGCGCCAGCACCTGTTCGAGTTGCGCCAGCGTATCCACCTCGACCTCGATCTTGACGAGGTGGCCAGCGTGGGCCTTGGCGCGTTCGATCGCGGTGCGGATGCCGCCGGCGAGCGCGATATGGTTGTCCTTGATCAGCATGGCGTCGTCGAGGCCGAAGCGGTGATTGCTGCCGCCGCCGGCGCGGACCGCGTATTTTTCGAGCGCGCGCAGTCCGGGCGTGGTCTTGCGGGTGCAGACGATGCGCGCCTTGGTGCCTTGCGTGGCCGATACCAGCGACGCGGTCGCAGTGGCGACGCCGCTCAGATGGCAGAGAAAATTCAGCGCCGGCCGTTCGCCGGTCAGGAGCCCGCGTGCCGGCCCATCAATTTCCGCGATGATGTCGCCCGGTGCGACGACGCTGCCGTCGGGCCGCGCGGCGGTAAGGCTGATGTCGGGGGAAACGAGCTGAAACACGGTGCGGGCAATGTCGAGCCCGGCGACGATGCCGGGCTGGCGCGCGCGCAGCACCAGCGCGGCTCGCTTGTCGGCCGGCACGATTGCATCGGCGGTGATGTCGCCGGCGCGGCCGAGATCTTCGAGCAGCGCAGTTCGAACCAGCGGTTCGTACATGAAGGGCAGAAGAGGCGTAAGCGTCATGACCGGGTGCTCCCGACGGACAGAGATGTGGTTCCAAAGAGCTCGCGGGCGACGGCGAGCGCGTCCGCGAGAGTAAGAGTCGACGGCACGGCCGCGGGCAGGGTGTCCGGAAAATCCGTCCGGTAATGGCCGCCGCGGCTTTCCTCGCGCCCTAAGGCTGCCACCGCGATCATCAGTCCGACCAGTGCCGGATCGGAGGCCGCGCTGTTGCCGGTGGCGATCGGATAGAGGCCACGAATGGTGCGTTCGATACCGTGCCGGTCGCGCAGCACGCCAAGACCTTGCGACAGGATCGGCCGCACCACCGAAGCGTCGGATGCGGGCAGAGGCGTGAGGGTCGCGCGTGCCTTCAGCGGTCCGCGGCTCGCTCCCTCCACGCTTTCTGCGACCCATTGCGCGCACACGATGGCTTCCATCAGCGAATTGCTGGCGAGCCGGTTGGCGCCGTGCAGACCAGTGCGGCTGACTTCGCCGCAGGCCCAAAGACCATCGACCGTGCTGCGGCCTTCGGCATCCACGGCGATTCCGCCCATGTGGTAGTGCACCGCGGGCCGAACCGGAATTGGATCGGTCGCCGGATCGATCCCGGCCATTTTGCAGAACGCCGAAATCACGGGATAGCGTTTGGCAAACTCCACTCCCGGATGCGTTCGCGCGTCGAGGAAAACACGATGTCCTTCGGCGCGGCGATGCCAGACTGCGCGCGCGACGATGTCGCGGGGCGCCAGTTCGGCGCCGGGCTGGTCCGCCATGAAACGCAGCCCGGTTTCGTCGATCAGGGTGGCGCCGTCGCCGCGCACAGCCTCGGTCACCAGCGGCATCGGTCGCGACGGCCCGTCGAAGGCGGTCGGATGGAACTGGACGAATTCGAGATCGGAAAGCTTTGCGCCCGCGCGCGCCGCCAGCGCGAGACCCTGGCCGAAACACCCCGCCGGGTTGGTGCTGTCCAGAAACAGCCCGCCGATGCCGCCGGTCGCGAGCACGACCCGACCGCTATCGATCACCAGCGGACCGTCCGCATTGGCGGCGAGCACGCCCTTGATGGCGTTGTCCTCGACAACAAGGCTGCGCGCCTCGACGCCTTCCAGCAACGTGATCGACGGACAGCGGCGCACCGCTGCGATCAGCGCACGCATGATCTCGCGGCCGGTGCCGTCGCCGGTGGCGTGCACGATCCGGTGGCGGCCGTGCGCGGCCTCGAGGCCGAGCCGCCAGCCGCCATCGGGCCGGCGGTCGAAGGCGACGCCAAGCCGCGCGAGATGTTCGACGGCCGCAGGCGCCGCATCGACGATCCGTGTCGCGACGGCTTCATCGCAAAGATCTACGCCCGCAGTGAGGGTGTCAGCCAGATGCAGGGCGGGGGCGTCGTCGTCGCCCATCGCTGCGGCGAGGCCGCCTTGCGCCCACAGGCTGGAGGCATCTGCGCCGAGCGGCGCTTTCGAAAGCAGCAACACCGGTTCTGGCGCGAGCTGCAGTGCCGTCATCAATCCTGCGGCGCCGCCGCCGATGATCACTGGCCGGTTATTCAGGGCTGAGATATCGGTGCTCATAGCGCCAGCATCCTTTCGACGGCGCGCCGCGCCGGCGCTGCGATGGCAGGATCGATCGTCACTTTGTGCTGACCGGTTTCCAGCGCGTGCCGGATGTTCTTCAGCGTGATCCGCTTCATGTGCGGGCACAGATTGCAGGGCCGGATGAACTCGACATCGGGGTGTGCTACCGCGACGTTGTCGCTCATCGAGCACTCCGTCAGCAGCACGACGCGCGGCGGCCGCTGTTGGCTGACGAAATCCGACATCGCCGCCGTCGAACCGGAGAAATCGGCCTCCGCCACGACTTCGGGCGGGCATTCCGGATGCGCGAGGACGGTGACGCCAGGATGGTTCTCGCGGATCTGCCTGATGTCGTCGGGCGTGAACAGCTCATGCACCTCGCAATGGCCCTTCCATGCGATGATCTTCACGTTGGTCTGGCTTGCAATATTCTGCGCCAGATATTCGTCCGGCAGCATGATCACGCGCTCGACGCCCAGCGACTCCACGATCTTGAGCGCGTTACCCGAGGTGCAGCAGATATCGGATTCCGCCTTCACCGCGGCCGATGTGTTGACATAGGTGACGATGGGCACGCCGGGATAGCGCTGGCGCATCAGCCGCACATCTTGAGCGGTGATTGAATCCGCGAGGGAACATCCGGCCGCAAGATCCGGAATCAGCACGGTCTTTTGCGGGTTCAGCAGCTTCGCCGTCTCGGCCATGAAGTGCACACCGGCGAGCACGATGACGTCGGCGTCGACCTTGGTGGCTTCGCGCGCGAGCAACAGGCTGTCGCCGACGATGTCGGCGACGCCGTGGAAAATCTCCGGCGTCTGGTAGTTGTGCGCCAGGATGACGGCGTTGTGCTTTCGCTTCAGTTCGAGGATGGCGTCGACATCCCCGGCAAAGGTCGCCCATTCGGGCGCGGGGATTACGCGCTTGACCCGCTCATAGAGCTGATCGGTGCGGGTTAACGCTGCGGCATGAAGATCGGCCATTTATACTCTCCGTGAGCATATCATGGCTTATACTTAGCCTGAGCATAATCGAAGTCAAGTGCGCGAAAGTGGAAGTTTGGTGCCGACGACCGCGCGTTCGACCAGCACGGCGTGGCGGAACCGGAACAGCTTGGCCGGCCGCCCGACCGTGTCGGCGGCGATTGCGCCAGTTTCCTCAACGAGTTGCTGCTGCTCGATGAGGCGGCGGAAGTTCTGCTTGTGCACCAGGCGGCCTGCAAGCGCTTCAACACTGCGTTGCAGTTGCAGCAGGGTGAATTCCGCCGGCATCAGCTCGAACACGACCGGACGGTACTTGATCTTGGCGCGCAGCCTCGCGATTCCGGTGGCGAGAATCCGGCGATGATCGCCGGTCATCGCACGGCCGGGAACCACAGCGGCCGCGCTGCCGCCGTCGCGCGCGGCTTCCGGAATCAACGACGCTTCATACAGCAGCTCATAACGCTGCAGCACCAGTTCCTCGTTCCATTCGCGGTCGTCGAGGCCAAAGGTGATGGCGGCGCGCTGCCAGCGGTCGCGCTGCAGGGAAGTGGATGGTGCGGATTTCGCCCAGGCGCGCAGCCGCGGCGTCAACAGCCTGGCGATCAGCGCGGGGGTGCCGGCGCGATGGTCTTCCCACGGGAAATAATCGTACCAGCCGGACCAGTGGGCCTCAAAACCGGCGCCAACCTGGTCCTCACGGGTCAGGCCGAGATAGCTGATCGAGATCGTATGCGGCGCCTTGGCGTCGCCGGTGCGCCCGCTATCGGCGAAGGTGTAGAGCTGTTCGACATAACCGAGCGGATGGCCGGTCTGGGCTTCGACCCAGGCTCGCAAGCCTGTCTGCAGCGAGCGGTGGGTAAATTTGAATGGGCCGCTCGGCAGCGCGTCCGCCTTGGCGATCGTCATGATCTTCGGCTCGCCCTCGGTCACGGCGACGAGTACGGCGACCAGATCGGCTGACATGACGTTGGCTGTGACCGATCCGTTGACCGATCCCTTGGGTTTTCCCCTGGGTTTTCGCGGCACCGTAGCCAAGTCTGTCTCCGATGTTGGCGGTTACGCGATTAGCAATATCCGAACACGCCGCAGGCGTAAGGCAGCCGCGACCAGTAAGGGCCGTATTGCGGGCCGCCGTAATAGGCGCCGTCATAGCTGTAGGAATGTCCGGTGCCGTAATAGCCGGGCAGGGTCGACGAGCCCGGCAGCACCGGCGTCCCGAACACGCGCGGCGCGTAGGGCACCACGCCGACCGGCGTGAACAGTACGTCGGGATCCTCTTCCTCAACCACCACCAGTTGACGGCCGCGCCGCACGTATTTGGGCGCAGCCACCGTGGTGCGGGCGGTGTAATGGGCGTGAGGAAGCCCTGGCGGCAATTGTCTGGCGGCGCGAACCGTGGCGCGCTTGGTGGCGGGGACGTCGGCGCGCTTGGTCGCGGTGGGCGCCGTCGCCGGTTTGGCGGCGACGGGGGCGTCGGCCGGCTTGGCGGCGATCGGCTCTTCGGCGCAGGCGGTTCCGACCGCGAAAACCGTGATGAGAAGTGGCAATATCCGGCGCAGCATCGCTCGTCTCCCGAATCATCCGGAGCTAATTCATCCCACTCTATGCCGGAATGACCGTTAACGAGAGGCTTGTGGTGTGCCGTCATTCCGGGGCGATGCACAGCATCGAACCTCAGAGGTGCAATCGCACCCCGGGGAATCTCGAGATTCCCCGGTGCGCAATTGCGCATCTGCGGTCTGGTCCTACGGACCATCCCGGAATGACGTGCGTGAGGCTACGCCGTCAGCGCCTGCTCCAGATCCGCAATCAGATCTTCCTTGTCCTCGATGCCGATCGACAGACGGACCACGTCGGGGGCGGCACCCGACTTCACTTTGGCGGCGTCGTCGAGCTGGCTGTGGGTGGTCGAAGCCGGGTGGATCACCAGCGATCGGGTGTCGCCGACATTGGCCAGATGCGAGAACAGTTTCAGGTTCGATACCAGGCTCACACCAGCGTCGTAGCCGCCCTTGAGGCTGAAGGTGAATACCGCGCCGGCACCCTTCGGCGCGTATTTGCGCGCGAGGTTGTTGTACGGGTTGCTCGCCAGGCCGGAGTAGTTCACGTCCGCCACCGCCGGGTGGCCGGCGAGAAACTCCGCGACCGCCTTGGCGTTCTCGCAATGCTTCTGCATCCGCAGCGGCAGCGTCTCGATGCCGGTCAGGATCATGAAGGCGTTGAACGGCGAAATGGCCGGGCCGAGGTCGCGCAGGCCGAGCACGCGGCAGGCGATGGCGAAGGCGAAATTGCCAAAGGTCTCCTGAATCCGGATGCCGTGATATTCCGGGCGCGGCTCGCTGAGCATCGGATACTTGTTGTCCTTCGACCAGTCGAAGGTGCCGGCATCGACGATGATGCCGCCGAGCGAATTGCCGTGGCCGCCGAGAAACTTGGTCAGCGAATGCACGACGATGTCGGCGCCGTGATCGATCGGGCGGATCAGATAGGGCGTCGCCAGCGTGTTGTCGACGATCAGCGGCACGCCGGCCTTGCGGGCGACTTCGGCGATCGCCTCGATATCGGTGATGCTGCCGGCGGGATTGGCGATCGACTCGATGAAGATCGCCTTGGTGTGCGGCGTAACCGCGCGCTCGAAGCTCGAGATATCATCGGGATCGGCCCACGCCACGTTCCAGCCGAAGCTCTTGAACGCGTGGGTGAACTGGTTGATCGAGCCGCCATAGAGTTTTCGCGCGGCAATGAATTCGTCGCCGGGCCGCAACAATTGCTGCAGCACCACCACTTGCGCCGCGTGTCCGGACGCTACTGCGAGCGCCGCGGTTCCGCCTTCCAGCGCCGCGACACGCTCTTCGAGCACCGCGGTGGTCGGATTGCCGATGCGGGTATAAATGTTGCCGAACGCCTGCAGCCCGAACAGCGAGGCGGCATGGTCGGCGTCGTTGAACACGAACGACGTCGTTTGATAGATCGGCGTCACCCGGGCGCCGGTGGTGGGATCTGGCTGCGCGCCGGCGTGCACGGCGAGGGTCGAAAATCCCGGGAGACGATCGGTCATTCTTGGCATCCTGTTTTGGTCGGTTCGAAAACGCGCGGCATGCTGATCGCAGCCGGGTCGGCCGTCAAGGCGAGGCGTTTACATATTGCCGTTTAGAAACGGGCCTGCTTCGTCATGCCGCGTTCAGGAAATGATTACGTCGCCTTGGCCTCACGTCGCGTCGTTCCTGTTCTTCGCGGCGCGGTCGGAGGCCGCGGTCTCGCCGCCGCCGACGCTCATCCGGTTCAGCGACAGCCGCATGCCCTGCGTCGGGACTGGCGCGCGCTTCGAGCTCAGCGTGCGCGAATTGACGCCCATCCACGATATCTCCGACGACAGCCGGCCGTATTCGATCTTCGGGCAGCGGTTCATCACCACCTTGATCCCTGCGGCTTCGGCTTTGGCCGCCGCCGCATCGTCGCGCGCACCGAGCTGCATCCAGATCACCCGGGGCAATGACGACAGTTTGAGTGCTTCCTCGACCACCGGCATGATGTGGCTGGAGTTGCGGAAGATGTCGATCATGTCGACGGGGCGGCCGATATCCGCCAGCGAAGCGACGAACGGCTTGTCGAGCAGGCTCTTGCCGACATGGCCGGGATTGACCGGGATCATGTCGTAACCGCGCTGCGCCAGGTATTTGAAGGCAAAATAACTCGGCCGCACGTTGACCGGCGACGCGCCGACCATCGCGATCGACTTCACGCCGTTGAGGATGCCGCGAATGTAATTGTCGTCATAGGCGTCGTGGTTCATGTGCGATTTATCCATTCGCAGTCATTCCGGGGCGATGCGAAGCATCGAACCCGGAAGCTCGAGATTCCGGGTCTGGTGCTTGCGCACCATCCCGGAATGACGACGCTGAGGTAGCGTCGTCACTTATCCTGCCACTTCGGCTCGCGCTTCTCGATGAAGGCGCCGATGCCTTCCTCGGCGTCGCGCGCCATCATGTTTTCAGTCATCACCTCTGCCGCGTAGCGATAGGCGTCGGCGAGGCTCATTTCGGCCTGGCGGTAGAACGCCTCCTTGCCGAGCTTGACGGTGTAGGCGGATTTCAGCGCGACCTGCTGCGCCAGCGCGATCGCCGCATCACGCTCGGTGCCGGCTTTGACCACGCGGTTGACGAGGCCGATGTCTTTTGCGGTCGCGGCCGAAACCGGCTCGCCGGTCAGCAGCATCTCCATCGCCTGCTTGCGCGGCACGTTGCGCGACAGCGCCACCATCGGCGTCGAACAGAACAGCCCGATATCGACGCCGGGCGTGGCGAAGCCTGCGGCCTCGGAGGCCACCGCCAGATCGCAGCTCGCCACCAACTGGCAGCCGGCGGCGGTCGCGATGCCCTGCACCGCGGCGACCACTGGTTTGGGCAAATGCACGATGGCCTGCATCATCGCACTGCAGGCGTTCATGATCTCGGCGAAGTAAGCCCGTCCACGGTCGGCATCGCTGCGGCGCGCGGTCAGTTCCTTCATGTCGTGGCCGGCGGAAAACGCCGGGCCGTTGGCCGCGATCACGACGGCCCGCACGCTGGTGTCGTCGTGAATTTCCTTCAGCGCGCCATGCAGCGCCGCGATCAGGCCGTCCGACAGGCTATTGCGCGCCGCGGGTCGATTGAGAGTGAGCACAGCGATACTGCCGACCTTCTCACGCAGGAGGATCGGCGGTTGCGGAGCGGGCGCTCGGGCGGTCTGGGCGGACATGACATTTTCCACTAGGGCTTCGACGACAACTTAATGTAACAGGCAATCCGATTTAAGCGAGGGCAGGGGACGGCATGGCGGCAGCGAAAATGAGCGTGGCTGAACTGGAGAAGTTCCTCCGCGAGGAATTCCCCCAGGCGTTCAGCGACGGCGATATCACCATCGAAAGCGCCGACGGCGAGACCTGCCTGCTGCGCCGCCGCTTCGACGATCGCATGCTGCGGCCGGGCGGCACGGTGTCGGGGCCGACGCTGATGGCAATGGCCGATTTCGCGATGTATGTGGTGCTGCTGTCGGCGATCGGCCCGGTCGGCCTCGCGGTGACGACCAATCTCAACATCAATTTCCTGCGCAAGGGCCAGCCCGGCCAGGACGTGCTGGCGGCGGCGAAGCTGTTGAAGCTGGGCAAGCGGCTCGCGGTCGGCGAGGTCAATCTGCTGTCGGGGTCATCGCCCGATCCGATCGCACATGTAACTGCGACCTATTCCATTCCAACTAAATAGACTTTTATACGGTAGTATAACACCATATTTATAACCTATTGTTTTCGCTGACCTAATTTATGCATTGTGGCATTGACGTGCGCTGCCCGGTTCTCTAGAAATCCGCGCAGTTCGGCGCGCTTGGCGCCGATTTCCATTTTTACGGATTCCCTCACATGAAAACCTTTTCGGCAAAGCCGGCCGAGGTGACGAAGAAGTGGGTGTTGATCGACGCCAAGGGTCTGGTCGTCGGTCGTCTCGCTACCCTCGTCGCGATGCGCCTGCGCGGCAAACACCTCCCGACCTACACCCCCCACGTCGATTGCGGCGACCATGTCGTCATCATCAACGCGGCGCATGTCGTGCTGACCGGTCGCAAGC
>Ga0070679_100007217_pt1 | contig 10377 bp, 6 predicted proteins | sample KBSC63BmetaG_FD_65652 | JGI IMG/M metagenome (GOLD analysis project Ga0070679, IMG submission 65652) | Corn rhizosphere microbial communities from Kellogg Biological Station, Michigan, USA - KBS C6-3B metaG | ecosystem: Host-associated > Plants > Roots > Rhizosphere | place: USA: Michigan... | reverse complement strand
GGGGCCGGGATGGCATCGAAGCCGTCCAGTGACGGCGGCGGCTGCTGGGCCTGCGCCATCAGCAGCGCCGTCATCGGCCCCGCGAACGGGGGCGCCCCCGTCGCCATCTCGAACAGCATCACCCCCAACGCGTACAGATCGCTGCGCGCGTCCACGGGCGCGCCGTTCACCTGCTCGGGCGACATGTAGGCCGGCGTTCCGATGATGGCGCCCGCCGAGGTCTGGAAGCCGGCATCCTGTTCCAGCGGCCGCGCGATCCCGAAGTCCAGCACCTTCACGAAGTCGCGCTCGCCGTAGCCGTCGACCAGCAGCACGTTGTCGGGCTTGAGATCGCGGTGCACGATGCCCGCCTGGTGCGCGGCGCGCAGTGCCTTCGCGATCTGCAGCCCGATGGCCGCCAGCCGCCCGGGCGGCAGGGCGCCCGTGGTGTCCAGGATCGCCCGCAGCGAACGGCCGGCCAGGTACTCCATGGCCAGGAAGGGCTGCCCGTCGATCCGTCCGAAGTCGTACACCCGCACCGTGTGCGGATGCTCGATCGAAGCCGTCATGCGCATCTCGCGCTCGAAGCGGGCCACGATGGTCTCGTTCATCGCCAGCTCGCGGTGGATCAGCTTCAGCGCCACCTGCCTCTCGAGGGGGTGCTGCAGCGCCCGGTACACCGTCCCCATGCCTCCCACCCCCAGCAGCGCCAGCACCTGATAGCGCCCGTCGGCGACGGTGCGCCCCAGCAGCGGATCCGGTCGCGCGTCCTCTGTCATGGGCAGAGCGCATGAATATCACGTCCCACTCCCACGGTGCGTGTAAGGCAAGCTGATACTCGATCGCTCGGCCATCGCGCCGACGCTGCGACGCGTTTCGATCTGCACGCCAGGTGCGAATACCTGACCAAGCCACGCCGGTTCGCGACAACTCATGCGCGTGGGAACAGGCCGCATGTTGGCGCGCCGGGGCTGGCCATTGGTCGTCGTGGCTGCCGTCTCGTGCGCGAATGTCTCGCAGTCCACACCCAACACCGGATCGGGCGGGCAGCCCGTTCCCAGTCCCCAGGACGCGGCCATCAGCGAGCCGGTGTCTTTCGACCTGGTGTTCGAGCGCCCCGCGTCGTTCGAGGTGGGATGCGAAGGCACGACGAGCCCCGGGACCGGCTGCGACGCGTGCGGCAACGGCCACATCGACTCCGCCAAGGAGACGTGCGACGACGGAAACCAGACGGGCGGGGATGGATGCTCCGCCACCTGCCAGACAGAGACGGACTGGCTCTGTGCTGAGCCGGGACAACCGTGCACCTACACCGTCCATTGCGGCGATGGCGCCATCAACGGGGACGAGACCTGCGACGATCACAACGACAGCTCGGGGGATGGATGCTCGGACACCTGCCGGGTCGAAGACGGCTGGTCCTGTCCCGCCAGCGGCGCGCGCTGCCTGCCCGTGTGTGGTGACGGCCAGTTGAGGGGGGCCGAGGCTTGCGACGACCACAACACCGATCCCGGGGACGGCTGCAGCGCCACCTGTCAGGTCGAACCCGGCTTTGCTTGCCCGTCGGCCGGGCAGCCCTGCCACGCCACCGTCTGTGGTGACGGCAAGAAGGAGGGGGACGAGTCGTGCGACGATGGGAACACCGTCGGCGCCGACGGCTGCGCGGCGGACTGTCGCGCCGAGCCGGTGTGCATGGGGACGATGGGCTGCACTTCACCTTGCGGTGACGGGCTGACCCTGGCCGGCGAGGAGTGCGACGACGGCAACAACACCTCCGGCGACGGCTGCTCGGCCGACTGCCATCTGGAGGCTCAGTGGGACTGCCAGCAGGTCGGCGAGGCCGAGGACGGTCACTTGACGGTTCCGGTGATCTTCCGCGACTTCATGAACCGGACGGCGCCCGGTGGACACCCGAACTTCGAGCAGGGCGTCTCGGGAAGGGTGGTACCCGGGATGGTGCAGTCCGTCCTGGGGCCCGACCGCCGGCCGCTGATGACGATCCCGGTGGTGACCAACTCGCAGTTGACCACGGCCGATGACTTCAACCAGTGGTACCACGACTCATCGCTCGGGAAGACGGTTCTGGACACCCTGACCCTGGACATGCAGCCGGACGGCACGTACGTCTACGACCACTCCGAGCAATGGAGCACCACGGCGGCGGCCTGGCTGACCCCGCCCTTCTTCCCCCTCGATGATCGCGGGTGGGCGACGCCACCAGACGGCCCCGAGATCGCGTACCTGGGGAGCTGCGACAAGGACAAAGTGGATCACAACTACAGCTTCACCAGCGAGCTGCGCTACTGGTTCCAGTACCAGGGAAACGAGGCGTTGCAGTTCATCGGCGACGATGACGTCTGGGTGTTCGTGAACGGTCAGCTGGCCGTCGATCTGGGCGGCGTCCACGGCGCCAGCAGCGGCGGCATCACCCTGGACGCGGCCACCGCCGTTCAGTTCGGCCTGACGGTGGGCAACGTCTACGAGATCGCGATCTTCCAGGCCGAGCGTCACGTGTGCAACTCGTCTTACAAGCTGACGCTGGGAAAGTTCGACCGGAAGCGGACCGTCTGTGCGGCGAAGTGCGGGGACGGCATCGTCAACGGCGACGAGATCTGCGACGACGGCGTGAACGACGGTCGCTACGGCGGATGTTTGCCCGGCTGTCATGGCCTCGGCCCCTATTGCGGGGACGGCAAGGTGGAGTCGGGTGTCGAGCAGTGCGACGATGGCCACAACCTGTCCACCTACGGCGCTGACGGGTGCGCGCCAGGGTGCCGGACGGTGTCCCGTTGCGGCGACGGTCACGTCGACAGCGCATGGAACGAGCAGTGCGACGACGGAAATCAGACCGACGCCGATGGGTGCAACGCCCAGTGTCACATCGAAGTCCAGTGACGCGGCCCTGAACGACGGCCCGGCCGCGAACCGCCGGGCAGAGTGCGACTGCGGGTCCGCTGTCGCGGGGGCGAAGTGCGGCTCCCTTTCTGCGATCGGCATGCAGACTGCGATTTCGCGAATTCGTAAGACGGAATGACAAATTCCGCCGGCTCGCGACAGTAGGCGATCGTGGGCACGTGGTCTTCGTGCCCGCGTGCCGCGCTATTTCCAAAGAGCCGGCCCCCCAAACCAGAGCAATTTCCGGAGGACGCGATGATTCCCCGACGTTCCGTTCGCTGCTTTCTTCTTGGCTCCGCGCTGGTGGCACTGGGCGCCGCGGGCTGCGGCTCGACGTCCCCTTCGGACACCGGTACCGGGGGTCAGTCTTCGTCCGGGGGCTCCCAGGGTTCTGGCGGGAGCAGCGGCACGGGGGGCACGACCGGGTCGGGCGGGGCGGCGGTGGGGACCGGCGGCTCCTCCAGCACGGGCGGAAAGACGGGGACGGGGGGCTCTCCCGGGACGGGAGGCATGTCCAAGGGCAGCGGTGGCCAGGCGAGCGGCGGGGCGACGGGCAGCGGCGGCAACAGCATGGGCGGCAATCACGGGACCGGCGGCGCCGCGGCTGGAACGGGGGGCGCTTCCGGTGGCGCGAAGGGCGAGGGGGGAAACATGGGGTCGGGGGGCAGCGGTCCGGCCGGCGGCGCTCACGGTGGCGGCACCGGCGGGGCGGCCGGGGCCGGTTCGGGCGGCATGAGCGGCGGCGGCGGCTCCGGCGCTCCGTCCGGGATGTCAGCGGGGTGCGGCAAGGCCCCGGGCATCGCGAGCAGCATGTACAACAACGGCACGCGCATCCCGTTCACGTCAGGCAGCCAGCAGCGCCGCTACATCCTGAACGTCCCGACCAACTACGACAACACGCACCCGTACAAGCTGATCATCACGTATCACGAGCTGAACGGGAACGACGTCGAGATGTACAACCAGAAGTTCTACAACCTGCTCCCGCAATCGAACAACACGGCCATCTTCATCGCGCCGAACGGGACCCAGTCGAGCGGCTCGCCCTGCTCCGGGACCGGCAGCGGTGACTCGGGCTGCGGTTGGCCCAATCAGGGGAACGCCGATCTGATGTACGCCGATGCGCTGGTGCAGGAGATCGAGAAGAACTTCTGCGTCGACACGAGCCGGATCTTCGCGAACGGGTGGAGCTACGGCGGGAGCATGTCGTACAAGACGGCCTGCGAGCGCCCGTTGGGGGCTGCCAACGGCTACATCCGCGGCGTCGCCGTGTACTCGGGGTCGCAGCTGAGCGGGAACTGCACCCCCTCGAAGCCGGTGGCGTACTATGCGTCGCACGGCACCCACGACTCGGTGCTGAACTACAGCAACGGCGTCGGGCTGGCGCAGAACTTCGCGAAGGCCAACGGCTGCACCTGGGCGACCCCGACCGCGGTCATGAGCGGGGCGCACGTCTGCACGAACGAGATGGGCTGCATGCAGGGCTATCCCCTGGAGTTCTGCTCGTTCAACGGCGACCACACCCCCTACCCGGACAACGGGCAAGAGTCGGGCAGCTGGAACGCCGCGAACGTCTGGATGTTCTTCAACCAGTTCTGAGCGCGGTCGCCGTCGGCGGATCCGGGGGAGTGATGCGAGGGAGACCTTTCCTGCCATGGGCGGCCGCCGCGGTGCTGGTCGCGGGAGCCGCCTGTCATCAGACCGGCAACGACATCGCCGGCAACGTCTGCCAGAAGGCCGGCTCTTGCAACTCTCTGTCGGGGATAACCGTCAGCCAGTGCAAGAACGCGATCAACGACGCGCTGAACGCGATGAACGGCGCGGGTCGGACCGACGCCCAGAACGCCCTGGACAGCTGCGTCGCCTCGGCGGGCTGCGACGGCTTCGGCGCCTGCATCGACGGCGTGCTGCAGGGCGGCTCCGGCAGCGGCGGCACCTCCGCCGGCAGCGGCGGACGCGCTGCCGGGAGCGGAGGCTCCAGCGCCTCCGGCGGCAGCGGGGCAGGGGGCACCGGCGGGACCACGTCCTCGGGCGGTGATTCGGGCGCGACCGGGGGCAGCGCGTCCGGCAGCGGCGGCGCGACCGCCGCCACGGGCGGCGCCTCTTCAGGCGGCGACACGGGCGCGAGCGGCGGCGCGTCCTCGGGGGGCGTCACCGGGACGGGCGGCGGCTCGGGGGGGCAGACCGGCAGCGGTGGGGCTCCCGACAGCGGCTCGTCGCCGCCCGAGCTGATGACGTCGGCGCCGAATGCCTACTGGATGCCGGGGCAGGTCACGAAGGTCAGCACCGGCACCGCGACGGTGAACGTCGATCAGAACACCAAGTACCAGCGCTGGGACGGGTTCGGTGGCGCCTTCAACGAAGCGGGCTGGGACGCGCTGTCGGTCCTCAGTCCCGATCAGGTGACCAGCGCGATGAAGTTGCTCTTCGACGCGCAGGCGGGCGCGAACTTCGTCTACGGGCGTGTGCCCATCGGCGCGAGCGACTATGCCATGAGCTGGTACACGCTCGATGACACGGCCGGCGACTACTCGATGTCGCAGTTCTCCATCGCGCGGGATCAGCAGAAGCTGATCCCGTACATCAAGGCGGCGCTGCAGATCAAAGCGGACATCCACCTGTGGGGCAGCCCCTGGATCCCGCCCAGCTGGATGGAAGACGGCAGCTCGAACATGAAGAGCGACGCGCAGACGCAGCAGGCTTATGCGCTGTACCTCGCGAAGTTCGTCCAGGAGTACGGCAAGGTCGGCATCACCATCGGGGCCGTTCATCCCCAGAACGAACCGGGCTATGCCCGCGTCCACTGGACCCAGTCCTTGCTGGTCGCCTTCTTCAAGACCTACCTGGGCCCGACGTTCGCCCAGCAGAAGGTCACCGCCGAGATCTGGTGCGGCACCATGTCGGCGCCGGCCGACGCGAACATCGCCACCGCCGTGGCCGGTGACGCGTCGTCGCTGGACGTCGTCAAGGGGTTCGGCCTGCAGTGGAACCTGCAAAGCACGGTGGCGACGCTGGCGCCCAAGGGGCCGGTGATGCAGACCGAGCACGAGTGCGGCAACTACAACTTCGACACGCCCTACTGGAGCAAGGGGCAGTACAACGCCAGCAAGCCGCCGAACGATCACGCCTACGGCGAGGAGAGCTGGCAGCTGATCCGTGACTGGGTGACGGCGGGCGTGAACTCGTACAGCGCCTGGAACATGGTCCTCGACACCATCGGCAAGAGCCTGGACGGCTGGCCGCAGGATGCCCTGCTGATCGTCGACCGCTCGGCGAAGACGCTGACCCCGACCGCTGCCTACTACGCCTTCCGGCACTTTTCCGCCTATGTCACGCCGGGCGCCACGCGCATCGGGACGCAGGGGACCAACGACGCGCTCGCCTTCAAGAACCCGGACGGCAGCATCATCGTGCAGGTCTACAACAAGGCGTCCACGTCGAAGACGATGACGGTGGGGATCGGCACCGCCCTGTCCCAGACCCTCTATCAGTTCGACATCCCGGCCCACGGCTGGTCGACCCTGCGCGTGCCCTGACGAAGGCGCCCGCCGGCCCTGGCCGCTGTTGAACAGCGCCGGACGTGTCCGGAAGCTCTTGCTGCTGCGACGATGCGGCAGTCCTGCATCGCCCAGTGAGCCTCCAGCGCGCGTCGTCTCCGCGACGGCGGTGGGAGCGATTTCGGCGATTGAACGTTGACCGGCGATCCTGGCCCGCGTTCACTTTCGGTGAATGAAACCGTCCAGGGCACCGTATCGGGCGGCGGGCGCGCTCGCCGCGGTCGTCGTCGTCTTCGGCGCCACGACCGGCCGGGCCCAGAGCGTCCGGGCCGCGGCCGAGGGAGACGCGTCCTCGAACGAGACGGTGGTGACGGCTCCGGCCCCGTTGCACGGCTCACGCCTGCCGCGCGACCACGTGCCGATGAACGTTCAGACGGTGACGGCGGAGGAGCTGAGAGGCAGCCAGGCCCTGGACCTGACGGAGTACATGAGCGACCAGTCGGGCAGCGTCGCCGTGAACGGCGTGCAGAGCAACCCGTTGCAGCCGGACCTGCAGTATCGCGGCTTCACGGCGTCGCCGCTGGTGGGGACGCCGCAGGGGATCTCGGTGTTCCTGAACGGGATGCGCCTGAACGAGGCGTTCGGCGACACGGTGAACTGGGACCTGATCCCGACGAACGCCGTCCGTTCCATGAACCTGCTGCCGGGGTCGAACCCCCTGTTCGGCCTGAACACGCTGGGGGGCGCCATGTCGCTCGAAACGAAGACGGGGTTCTCGGACCCGGGGACACGGCTGCACCTTTCGGGCGGTTCGTTCCTGCGCCGCCAGGCCGAGCTGGAGACGGGCGGCGGCGGCGACCGCTTCGCCTACTTCTTCGCCGGCCGCTATTTCGGCGAGGAGGGCTGGCGCGACGACTCCCCCTCGCGCACCGCGGCGGCCTTCTTCTCGGGGAGCTACGCCGCCGGCCCGGCGTTCGCCGATCTGATCCTGGCGGCGGCCGACACGCGATTGGTCGGGAACGGCCCCGCGCCGGTGCAGCTGCTGGACATCGACCGCAGCGCTGTCTTCACCACGCCCGACATCACGCAGAACCGGATGTTCCTGGCCATGCTGCGCGGCGAGCGCGCTTTCGGACCGCGGCTGCGGCTATCGGGCGCGGTGTTCGAGCGGTTGAACCGCACCAGGACCACGAACGGCGATCAGCGCGACTGGGCCCCCTGCACCACGCCTGGACAGACGGCGTATCTCTGCTCGACCGACGGCGGTGGGGAGACCGTGGTGCGAGACCCGGATGGCGCGCCCCTGATGTTCGACGCCGCCGACAACGCCGCGAACAACACCACCCGGACCATGCAGCAGCAGTTCGGCGCCAACGCGCAGCTGGCCGTCGAGGCGCCGCTCGCCAGCCACGAGAATCATTTGTTCGTGGGGATCTCGGCTGCCGAGGGCCGCAGCTCTTTCAGCTCCCAGGCCACCTTGGCGACGCTGGACGACGCACGGCACATCACCGACCTGGGCATTTTGGATCCCAGCTCGCCGGTGGCGGTCGACGCCGTGGTGAACGACGTGGGGCTGTACGCCAGCGACACGCTGTCGCTGCGTCGGGACCTGTTCCTCACGCTGTCGGGGCGGTTCAACTACGCGGCGCTGTCGATGCGCGATCGGATCGGCGACGAGCTGACCGGCGATCACGCGTTCCATCGCTTGAACCCGTCCGCGGGCTTGGCCTACCAGCCATGGAAATCGTTCGGGGTTTACGGCAACTACGGCGAGTCTTCCCGGGCCCCGACGCCCATCGAGCTGACCTGCGCGAATCCGACGGATCCCTGCCGGTTGCCCAACTCGTTCGTCAGCGATCCGCCGCTGAACCAGGTGGTGGCCCGCACGTTCGAGGCCGGGGCGCGGGGCCGCTTGACCGCCGGCGGCGCGCGATTCGACTACGCCGCGGCGGCGTTCCGCACCACCAATCACGACGACATCCTGTTCATCAGCTCGGGTATGGTGGCGAACACCGGTTACTTCCGGAACGTCGGCGACACGCGCCGCCAGGGTGTCGAGGCCAGTCTGCGCGGGCGTCATCCGCTGGGCGGTCGCGGGGCGCGTCTGGACTGGTCGGCGCAGTACACGTTCCTGGCGGCGACCTTCCAGACGCCGTACGCCTCGCCCAGCGCCAATCACCCGGACGCCGTCAACGGAGAGGTGGCCGTCCCGGTGGGCGCCCACCTGCCGTCGCTGCCGGCGCACGTCGGCAAGGCCAGCGTGCTGTACACGGCGCCCTTCGGGCTGTCGGTCGGGCTGCTGGTGGTCGGGAACAGCAGCCAGTACTACCGGGGGGACGAGGCGAACCTGCTGTCGCCGCTGCCCGGCTTCGTGATCGTGAACGCGATCGCCGCGTATCCGATCGGCGCCCACGTCACGGTGCGCGGGCGCGTGAACAACCTGTTCGACAGCCATGACTCGACGTTCGGTGTGCTGGGCGACGCCACTGGCGTGCTGGGGCCGACCTACGATGATCCCCGGTTCCGCAGCCCGGGGGCGCCGATCGCCGGTTGGCTGGGCCTGGATCTGACGCTGTAGGGACCGCGGACCCGAATCAGTCCGTTTCGCCGAACGCCAGCTCGATGCGCACGCGATCCTGGACGCGGATCGTGCCGAGCAGCGCGCTGTAAGGCGCGATCCCCCACTGACTGGGTCGCAGCTCGAACGCGGCCCGGTAGGCACCCTGGTCTTCCGTCACGGCGAAGGCGAGGGGACCTGCGCGGCCGGCCAGCGCCAGCGCGCCGTGCACGTCGAACCCGCCCTGTCGCGGGGTGGCCTGACCGGTGAATTCGGCCGCCGGGAAGCGCTCCGTCCGCAGCACCTGCTTCCGCGCGGCGCGCTCGATCTCGTCGCGGCGGTGGGCGTCGTACGCGCCGGCATCGACGACGCCGCCGCGGACCGGACCGTCGACGCGCAGCGAGTTCAGGTCGATGACGACCTTCAGCGCCGCGCCGTCCAGTCGGCAGGTGAACCGCTCGAACCGCAAGCGCAGATCGTGCGCCGCGCTGGCCAGCAGCCCCTCCTTGAAGGTGAAGACGTGGATCGTGCCGCTGGCCTGGCGCACGGCCTACAGCTTTTCGATCTTCAGCCGGCGCACGCCGGGGACCGCCTCGATGGCGCGGGCCACCTCCAGCAGGCGGGACGGGCCGGTCATCCGGACGTCGAAGGTCAGCCGCAGCCCCCCCGCCGCGTCACGCTCGTATTCGTCGTGCGAGGTCGTGGCGCTGGCCGCCCGGAGGGCCGCCAGGATCTGCTCCTGTACGTGAGCGTCGTCGACCATGACGGTGACGCGCTGGTGGGACACCGGTCCGGCGCGGTCCTCGAACCGGCGCAGCAGGGTCAGCGCCGACAGGCCCAACACCGTCACGAACACGCTGACCATGTACATGCCCCCGCCGGCGGCCATGCCGATGGCGGACACCAGCCACAGCCCGGCGGCCGTGGTCAGGCCCTTGATGGTCAGGCCGGTGCGCAGGATGGCGCCCGCGCCCAGGAAGCCGATGCCGGACACGACCGAGGCGGCGATGCGCGACCCGTCCACCCCGACCAGCTGCCCCTCATGATAGTGCTGGAAGTAGATGAACCGGGTCGAGACGACCATGAAGGTGGCGGACGCCAGCGCCACGATGGCGTGGGTGCGCAGGCCCGCCGGGCGGCCGTGCAGGTCGCGCTCGTAGCCGATGGCGCCGCCCAGAAGGGTGCCCAGCAGGATGCGAAGCAGGCTCTCCAGCTGCCAGTCGTGCGAGGCGAGATGCGACACCGTCCTGCCATTATAGAAGCAATAGCCGTGGTATGACACCGTCCCGTCATGTCCAGCGCGACTCCAGACTCCCGTCCCGTTCGCGTCCGTATCGCCCCCTCGCCGACGGGCGATCCGCATGTGGGCACCGCCTACATCGCTCTGTTCAATTACGCCTTCGCGAAGCAGCAGGGGGGCAAGTTCATCCTGCGCATCGAGGACACGGA
>Ga0070679_100007215_pt1 | contig 10378 bp, 10 predicted proteins | sample KBSC63BmetaG_FD_65652 | JGI IMG/M metagenome (GOLD analysis project Ga0070679, IMG submission 65652) | Corn rhizosphere microbial communities from Kellogg Biological Station, Michigan, USA - KBS C6-3B metaG | ecosystem: Host-associated > Plants > Roots > Rhizosphere | place: USA: Michigan... | reverse complement strand
CGTGATCGCCGCGCCGATCGCATCCAGGTCGTGGGTATAATTTCGCAGCGGCACCGCGTTGGCTCTGCCGCCGATCGCCTGCACGACCAGGCCGTAGACGACGAACGCCTGGCGCGCCATCACTGCTTCGTCGCCCGGTCGCATGAAGGTGCGCATGGCCAGCTCGATGATCTCGTTGGAACCGTTGCCGAAGATCACGTTTTCCGGCACGACTGCAAGTTTTTTTGCCAGACCGCGCTTCAAATAAAAGCAATCGCCGTCGGGATAGAGATTCAGCTCCGCCATTTTTTCGCGGATTGCCGCCAGCGCTTTGGGCGACGGTCCCAGCGGATTCTCATTGGAGGCGAGCTTCACCGAGCCGGAGATGCCGTACTCGCGCTCCACTTCCTCGATCGGCTTCCCCGGCTCGTAGGGAATCAGCGACCGAATATATTCCGGTACTTGTTCGACGATCTTCATCGGCCGCTCGGATAGGACCCCAGGACTTTCAAAAACAGACAGTGCTTTTCCAGCCCGGTGATCGACTTTTTCACCGCGCTCTGCTCGCGGTGGCCGCGCATGTCGAGAAAAAACAAATACTCCCACGGTTTGTTCTTGATCGGCCGCGATTCGATCTTGGTGAGATTGATGCGGCTTCGCGCGAAAGGCTGGAGTATCTGATGGAGCACCCCGGGTTTGTCCTGAACGGAAAAAACCAGGGAAGTTTTGTCGTCGCCGCTCGCCTTGGTGCGCAACTTTCCGATAACGACAAAGCGAGTAATGTTGCTGCTCTGGTCTTCGATGTTGGCGGCAACGGTCTGAAGCCCGTAAACTTCCTTCGCCAGCGCGCTCGAGATCGCCGCCAGCGACCCGTCCTCCGCCGCCTTCATCGCAGCATGCGACGTGCTGGCGACTTCCTCCACGCCGATCGAAGGGAAATGGCGCGCCAGCCAGCCGCGGCATTGGGCGAGCGCCTGCGGGTGAGAAAGAATGCGGCGAATCTCGGACTCGCTGCCCGAGCGCGACAGCAGATTGTGATGGATGTCGAGATAAATTTCCGCGCAGATCTGCAGGCCGGTATCGACCAGACAATCGAAAGTATGGGTCACCGCACCTTCGGTGGAATTCTCGATCGGCACCACGCCGAAGGCCGCGCGCCCCTGGCCGACTTCCTGAAATACCTCTGGAATGCTGGCCGTCGGGTGCAGGTTGGCCAATGAGCCGAACTTTTCCCGCGCCGCCAGATGGGTGTAGGCCGCCTCCGCGCCGAAGAACGCCACCTCCAGCGGCGCTTCGAGCGAACGGCAACCGGAAATGATTTCGCGAAAGACCGCCGTGATGGCCTGGGCGGGCAGCGGGCCGCGATTCAGATCGCGGACACGCTCAAGAACTTCCTTCTCTCGATGCGGGACGTAAACCGCTTCACTGCTTAGGCTCTTGGTGTGGCCGATCCGCTGCGCCAGAGAAGCCCGATCGTTCAGCAGGGCAACGACTTTAGCATCAATTTGATCGATTTTTTGTCTGAGGACATCGACCGACTCATTCCGACTCAATGACAACCTCGCCCGGCGCAACCGACAAGGCTAATGCCCTGGCGCCGTCCACGTAACCTAGCTTAACAATTGGAGAATTGCAAATATCGTCCTCGGCTTGACTCGGCGGGAATTCTGCCGTTAGCTCACGGCTGGGTCATGCGCGAAATCCTCCTACCGAAGCACGAAGCCGGCAAAAAACTCGAGAACTTTCTGAAAAAGGAGTTCCCGATCGGTTACGTCCGAAAGATTTTTCGCAAGAACGCTGTGCGGCTTAACGGCCACCGTGCGAAACCCGACGACTTAGTCCGCGCCGGCGACAAGGTCCAGCTTTTTATCGATTACGAAAAGCCAGTCGCGCAGGCCATCGTGCCGGTGAAATTCGAAATCATCTACGAAGATGAAACGCTTCTCGTGCTGAACAAGCCCGCCGGAATCGCCGTGCACGAAGGTAAAACCGTGCGCAAAAGGGATTCGCTACTCGGAATGCTCGAAGCCAGCTATCGCGACCGTGGCATGAAACCGCAGCTCGTCCATCGGCTTGATAAAGACACTTCGGGGCTACTGCTGGTGGCGAAGAAATCTCAAACCGCTGAAGCACTGAAAAAATCTTTTGAAACCCACGAGGTCGAAAAGGAATATCTGTGTCTGCTCATTGGCCGGCTACCAAACAACGCAGGTGAAATCGATTTTCCGCTCCCCGGCCGCGAAGGAAACCCCGTGCGCGCGCTGACGCGCTATCAAGTCGTAAAGAAATTCTCCGAAACTACACTTGTTCGGGTCGCCATCGAAACCGGACGGCTGCATCAGATCCGGCTGCATTTCGCCAAGCTCGACTGGCCGGTCGTGCTCGACCAGCAACACGGCGACTTCGCTTTCAACAAACGCTTTCGTAAGGAATACGGCTTGAAGCGCCAGTTCTTGCACGCGGAAAAGCTGAAGCTCAACTATCAGGATCGACAGCGCGAATGGACGGCGCCTCTGGCGCAAGATCTCGACGAAGTATTGCGAAGCTTGTCCGAAGCATGAAAGCAAGGCGGCTGGCTGTTTTCGGCAGGCCAAACCTTCCCGTGTTTAGAAAGCAATAAACTTTGTATCCCTTCGATGATAGGATGGCTCCAATTTCTCAATGAATGCGCTCGCTCTGCGCCATCATCCGTGCATGGATGATGGCTCTCCGAACAGAGCTGACGGCCGATAACAGCAATGTCGAACTCACTGACCTATCGCTCAGATATTGATGGCCTGCGTGCCGCTGCCGTGCTCGCTGTCATCGGTTATCACGCCTACCCAAGTGTAGTACCAGGTGGCTTTGTCGGCGTAGACATCTTCTTTGTGATCTCCGGCTTTCTTATTTCGAGCCTGATCTTCAAAGGACTTCAGGTTGGCAATTTCCGTTTGATGGAATTTTATGCGCGACGCATCCGCCGGATTTTCCCCGCGCTGACGCTGGTGCTGATAACATCATTGAGCCTCGGCTGGCATCTGCTCCTTACCGATGAATACATTCAGCTCGGCAAGCATACCTTAGGCAGTGCCGCATTCGGCCCAAATTTTGTGTTTCTGAAGGAGGTTGACTACTTCGACAGGATAGCCGAACTCAAACCGCTGCTGCACTTGTGGTCGCTCGGAATCGAAGAACAATTCTATATTCTCTGGCCTTTCGTGCTTGTTTTCCTCTAGCGTAGAAGTCCAGTATTGTCCTGGACGATTTTTCTCGTTGCATTCGCGTCATTCGCGCTCAACATCTACTATTTGGCTCATGCAGAACCCAGCAAGAGCTTCTATCTGCCTCAGGCACGGTGCTGGGAGCTATTGAGCGGCGCTGCTCTCGCCTACTTGACCTTCTACCGCCCGGTCAAGTTGAGAAAGTTATTGAATTGGCAAAACCCCTTCTCTATTCGTTTGCCGCACTTAGTCAGCGCTGTCGGTGCTGTTTGTATTGCGCTGGCTCTCGTCAGTCTCGATAAGGAAGCGCCGTTTCCGGGTTGGTGGGCTGTACTCCCGGTTATGGGCGCATTCTCTATCATCCTTGCCGGTCCTGAAGCTTGGATCAACCGACGCGTTCTTGCACATCCCGCAGCAGTCTTTGTCGGGCTAATCAGCTATCCGCTTTGGCATTGGCCGCTGCTGGTGTTCGCACAGGTTGCCATGGAAGATGATTTTGGTCCATTGCGAAAAGCATTTGTTCTTTTAGTTAGTTTTCTTCTAAGCGCGCTTACCTATTATTTTTGGGAACGGCCGCTTCGAAAAAACTTGGCACCGTGGAATCTCGCCGCCTTGATCCTGGTCATGATCGTCGTCGGCGTCAGTGGCATGCTGATCCAAAAACAGCACGGCTATCCGGGCCGTTTCCCAGCCAGTATTCAGCGCATCGTGAACACTGCCTACTCTGACCCACACCGCAAAAGCTATAGGTCTGGGACGTGTTTTGTAAACAAAGACGGTCCTAAATCGTTCTCAGACAAATGCCTGGAGCCCGCGAGTGGGGCAGGGAAAAACATTTTCCTGTGGGGCGACTCGCACGCGGCGCATCTATATCCTGGCTTAATGCGGTACGAGCGCGAAGGTGAGTATCGGGTCATTCAGTTCACAACGAGCGGCTGTCTACCGATTGTGGATATCGAAATTTCCAAACGATCATCGTGCAAAACTACCAATGGAAGAATTATCAAACTGATTGCGAAGACACACCCGGATATAGTCTTAATGGCTGCCAATTGGACGGCATCGAAGCATGTGGACCGAGACAAGCTGTCCCTGACGATTTCCTCGATAAAAAATTAGGCATTCAAAGGATAATATTCATGGGTCCCGTTCCCTCGTGGTCCATTCCTCTTCCTCAACTGCTCGTGAGATTTTCCAAACGGAACGATTGGCACGATCCACCGGACCGCTTGCCTCTTGTGTTCGTCGGGAACACATCGATTATGGATGAGGAGTGGTCTACTTTTGCCGCGAAAAATCAGGTTGAGTACATCTCTCCATACCTCACATTTTGCAACTTGGACAGTTGCCTGGCCAAGATCGCCGGCGAACCTGTCGCTTTCGACACCCGACATCTTACAGATGCTGGATCGTCTTTCCTCATCCAGTCCAATCTGCACAAGATTCTCGACTCTTCGCCGCCCGCCGGACTTGCAGCTCAACAGCGACATCGAGTCCAATTGAGTGCAACGGGCTAAAGTCTCCGCACCAACATGATCCCATCTCGGATCGGCAGCAGCACATTCTCCACCCGAGGGTCGTTGCGGATACGTTTGTTGAGCGCGTCGACCGCCTGGCTCGCGCGGTCCTGCGGGTCGAGGACGCGGCCGCCGCGCAGCATGTTGTCGAGAATGATCAGCCCGCGCGGCCGCACCAATTCCATGCAGTGGTCGTAGTAGGCGCCGTAATTTTCCTTGTCGGCGTCGATGAAACAGAGGTCGAAGATTCCTTGCAGGAGTTTCAAGGTATTGAGCGCGGGACCGAGCTTGATTTCGATTTTACTGCCGTGCGGACTCTCGGCAAAATAGCGCTTGGCGATCTCCGTCGTCGCGGGGTTGATTTCGCAGGTGACGACGCGCCCGTCCTTGGGTAGCGCCTCGGCCCAGACCAAGGTGCTGTAGCCGGTGAACATGCCGACCTCGAGAATGCGCCGCGCGCCGGTCATTGCGGCGAGCATTTTTAAAAACTGCCCCTCGACCGGGCCGACCATCATACCCGGACTATGGGTCTTCGCATAAGTCTCCACCCAGAGTTTATCGTGCAACTCCGACAACGGTTTGCTGCAGCGCTCCGTGTAATCTTCAATCCCAATGGGCCTGACGTCGAGCATCCCTTCTCTCCGACTACCTCACTAATTTAACAATTCACCGATCGATAGGCGCGGCTTTACGGCCCGGTCAGGCGCATGCCGCCGTCCACCGGCAGGATCGCCGCGGTCACCATCGATGCTTCATTCGAAGCGAGATAGAGCGCCGCGTAAGCGACATCTTCCGGCTCGCCGATGCGCCCGATCGGAACGCGAGTTTTGTAGCGCGCGAGTTTTTCCGGCGTGGAAGTATCGACCATCGGCGTGCGCGTCGGACCGGGGCAGATGCAATTGACACGGATTTTATCTTTGGCGTGATCCATCGCCATGGCCTCGGTCAGGCGCACCATGCCACCCTTCGACGCGCAATACGCCGCCCGGCCCGATTGGCCGAGCATACCCGAGCGCGCCGCGATGTGCAGGATTACGCCGCCGCCGCGCTTTTTCATTTCCGGAATCGCCAAACGCGAAACGATGAAGGCTCCCTTCAGATTCACATCCAGGGTGCGGTCCCAATCGTCCTCGTCGATCTCGGTGATGCTGCCGTTGGTGCGCACACCGCCGCTGTTGACGACGATATCGATGCCGCCGAATTGCCGGACCGTTTCCTCTATCAACTTTTTCATCTGCCCCGAGTTGGAACAATCGCCCGGCCAAAAGAGCGCTTTGCCGCCGGCGTTTTCCACCAGCGCCAGGGTTTCACGTCCCTTGGCTTCTGTCGGCGAAGTGCCCGCCACCGCCGCGCCTTCCTTGGCAAACATGACGGCGATCGCCTGCCCCAGCCCGGAACCGAAGCCCGTGATAAATGCCACTTTTCCGCTGAGCTTCATGGAATCCGCCTCCCCCGCAAGCGCGGCGAAAAGTTGACTCGCTTTCGCTGCGTTGTTACCTTTAGAAAACAATCACGGAAGGATTTCAAGTGCATGGCGGAAATCAACGATCAAAGAGTGCCGGTGACGGTTCTTACTGGATTTTTGGGTGCCGGTAAGACCACTTTGTTGAACCGCATCCTCACCGCCGACCACGGCCGGAGAGTCGCCGTAATCGTCAATGAGTTCGGCGAAGTCGGCATCGATCATCACCTGCTGATTTCGTCCGACCAGGAAGTCGTCGAGATGAGCAACGGCTGCATCTGCTGCACCGTGCGCGGCGATCTGTTGCGCAGCCTTTTCGGCCTGCTCGAGCATCGCGACAAGTTCGACACCTTGATGATCGAAACCACCGGCCTGGCCGATCCCGCGCCGGTGGTCCAGAGTTTTTTCGTCGACGATCAGATCAAGAGCGAATACCAGCTAAACGGCGTCGTCACCGTGGTCGACGCCAAGCACATTTTTCAGCAGCTCCACGATTCGCCGGAGGCCAAGGAGCAGATCGCTTTCGCCGACATGGTGCTGCTCAACAAGACCGATCTCATCAATCCCGAGGATCTGCCCGAGCTGGAGTTCAAGCTCCGTAATTTGAACGGCGCGGCGCGCATCTGTCAGACGCGCAACTCCGATGCCGACATCGGCACGATTTTGGATCTCCGCAGTCTCGACGTCGAAGTCCGAGCGGAAAAGCACGATCACCACCACAAGCACACCGAAGACATCGAAACCATCGCTATCTCCACGCCGGGTGATCTCGACGGCCTGAAGCTGAGCCACTGGTTTCGCGAACTGCTCGCCGAGTTCGGCGAGCGGATCATGCGCATGAAGGGAATTCTAAACCTGCGGAAAGATCCCGATCAGTTCGTGTTCCAGGGCGTGCACATGCTTTTCGAAGGCCGACCCGGCCGAGCCTGGGCCGAAAGCGAGGAGCGCACCAATCGCCTGGTTTTCATCGGACGAAACCTCGACAAGGAAAAGATCACCCAGGGTTTCATGAATTGCATCACGACCGAAAATGGTGCCGCCTCGTCCTCAGAGGACATCGACCCCTTCGGCCGCAAGCAGGACGTCTCCAAGTTTACCCTCGATCAAATTCGCTACTGGGTGCAGACGATCCTCACTTTCCCGCCCGACGCGCCGATCGTCATCAAAGAAGTCCCGTGCGTGAAAGCGGGCTGTCCACCGGTGGAAACGGCGCTGATGGTGTTTCTCAAAAACGAGCCGCCGCGGACGTTCAAGATTCTGGCGCGGATCAACGAAGTGACCTTCGATCACGTTTATAATTTGATCGAGAATCCGCTGCCCTGCTGCTGAAACCGTTTGGCGTTTAGGGTCTCGCGTCTTGAGCTAATTCGCGCCTCGCCATCGAGGAGAGGCCGCTTGATGCGGCGGCGAGGGCATCGGGAGCAAAGTCCTAATCCACTGTCAGTTTGCGGACGATTTCGTACATTGCCTGGACGTCGTTCTTCAGGTCTTCGACTGAAACTCGCTCATTGACGCCGTGGACCATCCCTTCCTCGCTCGGCAGGCTGCGCCTGGGTAAAAATCCCAGACAGGGAATTCCTTTGGCGCGAAAAAAGTGGCAGTCGGTGAAGCCGCTTCCCATGGGAAACAGGATCGGCGTTCCGGGATCTTTCATTTGCGCGTATTCGGCGATCGCTTTCAGCGCCTCCGGACTCGCCGGCGATCTTGCGGCCGCGCGCGAAAGCAAAATCTCGATCTTGATCGAGTCGTCGGCGATCACGCGCCGCAGCTCGTCAATGAAAGTCTGCGGTTCTTCGCCCGGCAAGAGACGCACGTCGATCTCAGCGGAGGCTTCGGCGGGAATCACGTTGATCTTGTCCGAGCCTTTGAGCCCGGTGATCGAAATCGTATTGCGCACCCGCGCGTTGTTGCTGCGGTCCTTGAGAAACTCCGCGGCGAACGCCGGATCCTGCAACGCTTTACGTAAATCCGAATATTGCTCGCGCCGCCCCGCCGGCGCCGACGCGGCGCTGTCGGCATAGAATTTCTGCACCTCGGGGACAACTTTTATCGGACTCTGATAATTCGCAATCCGGCCGAGCGCGCCGATCAGCTTCAACACCGCCTGATGGGGTCCCGGCGATGCCGCATGACCCGGCGTACCGGGCGCCGTCACTTTCAACCAGAGCGGAACCTTCTCAGCCACGCCGACGCTGTACAGGCGCGCGCGCCCATCCTGGCCCAGGCGAATGCCGCCTCCTTCGTTCAAGACGACCCCCACGCCTTTGAAAAGCTCGCCGTGTTTGTCGACCAAATAGCCGGCGCCGAACACCCCGCCGGCTTCCTCGTCCGCAGTGCCGATAAAGATCACATCTCTTTTGAGCGCTGCCTTTTGTCGCTTGAGCGTGAGCAAGGTCATGAGTTGCATCACGCCGCCGCCTTTATTGTCGATCGCGCCACGTCCCCAGATCTGACCGTCCTTGATCGCGCCGCTGAACGGCGGCTCCTTCCATTGCTTTGCCTCCGCGGGCACCACGTCCATGTGATTGAGCAGCACCAACGCCTTCCTCGATCCGTTGCCGCGCAGGCGCGCATAGATACTGGCTCGGCCCGGCGCCGACTCGATGATCCTCGCTTCGATGCCCTCGCGGTCGAAAATCTCCTTCAAGAATTGCGCGGCGCGAATCTCGTTGCCGGGAGGATTGGTCGTATCGATCTGAATGTAACGGCTGAGCAGCGACACTGCTTCGTCCACGGAGGCCATTCCGTCCGGCGCCGCGGCCGGCGCGATGCGCGAATTGGCGATCGTGAGCAGCACGAGCCACGCGAGCGCGCGAAAAAATATTTTCATAGAATCTCCTCGGAGCCGTCAGACGAAAAATCGGCGCGCCGTGTCAAGGACCTCGTCCGCCTGTCTCTCCGGATGATACCAGCGAATCTCCGCATCGCTCCGATACCAGGTCAGTTGGCGTTTGGCGAGACGGCGGGTCTCCTGTTTCATCTCTTCGAGCGCCTGATCTATATTTTTTTCCTCGCGCAAGACCTCGCCCATCTGGCGATAACCGACGCTGCGCAGAGGCTTGAGATCCAAACTATAACCGCGCCCGAGCAGACCGCGTACCTCCTCGAGCAGACCCGCTTCGACCATTTGCTCGCTGCGCCGGTTGATCACTTCATAAAGCTCGCCCCGCTCACGCTCCAGGCCGATCTTCAGCACATGGTAAAGATCTTCCTTGAAAGCATGCTCACGGTGCCAAACACCGATCGGCTTTCCCGTGCTGTAATAGACTTCCAGCGCTCGAATGATGCGCTGGCGATCGTTGGGATGAATCGTCGACACCATCCCCGGATCGATCTCGACCAGGCGTTGATATAGCGCCGGCAGGCCGGTTTGTTCGATCTCGTGCTCGAGCTTTTTGCGCAGCACGGGATCCTGTCCCGGCCCTTCAAAAAGACCGCGGGTCAACGCCTTCAAATAAAGCCCGGTGCCGCCGCAGACCAGAACGCGCTTGCCGCGCTGTTGGATATCATCGATGGCGCGTACGGCCAACCGTCGGTACAGCGCGGCGTTGAATTCCTCGTCGGGGTCGACGAGGTCGATCATGTGATGCGGCACCGTAGCCAGATCGGCCCTGGACGGCTTGCCCGTGCCGATATCCATGTATCGGTAAACCTGCTGCGAATCGGCATTGACGATCTCGGCGCCGATTTCCTGCGCCAATTGCAAGGCAAGCCCGGATTTGCCGACCGCGGTCGGTCCGAGAATGATGACGAGCTTGGGCTTCATCAAAATCTTTATTTAGATTCGGCGCTGTGCGGGGAGAGTTGATCTCGAATCTTTATAAGACTCGCCGGAACATCCGCTCCAACTCTTCCCGGCTGATTTCGATCAGCACCGGCCGGCCGTGCGGGCATTGCGTGGCGAACTCGATCCGGTCGAGATCGCAGAGCAAAGCGCGCATCTCCTCGGGCTCGAGGATACGGTTGGCGCGGATGACGCTGTGGCAGGCGATGGTCGCCAGCCGGTCTTCCAGATGCGCCCGCATCCGGGTCGAGGTATCGACCTCGGCAAGATCGGCGACCATCTGGCGCACCACCTGAGTGTAGTCGCCCTCGGGCAGCAGGGCCGGCGCTTCGGTGATCGCGTAGGCGCCGGGTCCGAACGGCTCGAGGGCAAAACCAAATCGCCGGAGCATGTCGAGCCGCGCCTCGACTAAACTCATTTCGCCGGCGCTCAGTTC
>Ga0070679_100007214_pt1 | contig 10379 bp, 10 predicted proteins | sample KBSC63BmetaG_FD_65652 | JGI IMG/M metagenome (GOLD analysis project Ga0070679, IMG submission 65652) | Corn rhizosphere microbial communities from Kellogg Biological Station, Michigan, USA - KBS C6-3B metaG | ecosystem: Host-associated > Plants > Roots > Rhizosphere | place: USA: Michigan... | reverse complement strand
CCGCCTTCGCCCAGGCCAATTGCGCCTTGCCCATTCCGCCGGCCGCCCCCGATGGCCGTACCGCGACCCAGCAGCAGATCGCCGCCGCCGTCGCCGATGCCAAGAACTTCATCGCCCAGTCTGACGTCTATCAGAATTGTCTGCTGGATTATGTGAAGACCCGCAAGGAAGAAGCTGCCGCCGCGCTGGCCGACAAGGACAACAAGGACAAGAAGCCCTTCGATCCGTATATCGAAACCACCATTCAGAAGCAGATCGACAGCAATCAGGCCGCCAAGGTGCGTGCCGGTGCCGAGATCAATGCGGCGATCAGCGACTTCAAGATGGCGCACCCGAACCCGAAATAGGGTTGCAGCTGCCGAATCCCTGACGGCTTTCGGCCGCGAATCGCCTATCATCGCGCGCCATGAGCGACGCGGCATTGGCACCCATCGAAACGCCCCCGGGCAGGAGCGGAAAAAAAGTCCGTCCGGCCCACATGTCCAAGGCTGCTTCACGATCCTCCATTCTGGAGGCGGCGCGCCGGGTTGCGGCCCGCGACGGCGCCCGCGATCTTTCGTTGCGCGCCGTGGCGGCGGAAGCGGGCTTCGCGCCCGCCGGGCTCTATGGCTATTTCCGCGGCAAGGATGAATTGCTGCTGGCCCTGGCGGCGGACGATCTCACCCATCTGGCCCGCGCCATGCGCGAAGCGGGCGGATTGAAGGGCGCGAGCGCTGCTGCCCTGACCTTGCTGGGCAGCACGGAAACCATCGCGGCCGCTTCCCAGGCCTTACCCCGCGAAGGCGGCGGCGGCGATGCCGAACGGCTTTTCAACGGCCGCATGATCGCCGCCTTGCGGGCCTTGTCGGAGGCCAGCGGCCTGCCCTCCGACAATCGTGAAAATCAATGCGATGTGGTGCTGGTTGCGGCGGCGCTATCGGGCCTGGCTTTGCTGGAACGTTCAGGCCGGCTGGGCGCGCTGGGCTTTCAGGCGGATGAGATCCTCACCCGCCTCGCCAGCCGTTTTGCCAAATAGTTATTTGCCGGTCGCATCCCGCACGGGGAAATCCGCCGTGAGCTTGGCGCCGTCCTGGAACATCAGCGTGACCGGTATACTGGCGCCCGGCTTGATCGCGGGCTTGGGCTGCATGCACATCAAATGATAACTGCCCTGCTTGAATTCCAGCGCGCCGCCGGGGGCGACATCGATGCTGTCGACATGACGCATGCTGCTCATGCCGCCCTGGTTCTCGGAAAGATGCAGCATCAGCATGCCGCAGGCCGGCGAGGCCGCGCCGGTCAGGGTCACCGGTGTCTTGCCGTCATTGTGCAGGATGAAATAGCCCCCGGCCGGGATCGTGCCCGGCAGGGCGCGGATCCAGGGACTTTCGACGCGCAGCGCCGCCGGGGCGGCGCTGGCGGCGCCGGCGATGGTGGAAAACAGCAGGCCGATCCATATCGCTTTCATGGCGTGGCATCCTTTGCGGTCACAGTCAGCGATGCGGCGGGGTGCGCCGGCCGCTTTCCGCTGCCGTCTGGTAGTTCGGCCCAATTCTCCGCGCCCTTCTGACAGGACTGCAGCACCGGGAAGTTCAGCACCCCTGCCGTGTCCGGCAGGCGCAGCATCACTACGAACTCGTCATATTGATCCGCCGGCAAGGGGCCGCCCGACCAGGTAATGCTGCTCACCCGTTCGGTGATCGGGCCGCCTTCGCCGGCGACGGGCGTCGCCAGTTTTGCGCGGGTCATGGAGAGGGTCCATCCCGCCTTGGGCTGCGGCCGCGCCGTGACGATGCTTTCGGGCACGGTGACGGTGAGCGTGGTGGTGGGCGAACCGGCGCAGCCATGGCCGACCCGGAAGCCGGCGATGAAGGTGCTGCCCGCCTTGCCTTGCGGATTGGCGATGACGACATGCGCCATGGCCGGGGTGGCGCTCAGCAACAGCGCCGACAGGATCAAGTTACTGCGCATAATGCACCTCCAGAACGAAAGTCCGTTGCGGGAAAGGATGGAAGAGGAAGTATTTGTCGTTGTTGAGGTTGTCGATGCCCGCCGCGATGCTCCAATTGTCGTCCCATTGGTAATGCACGCGCGCATCGGCAACCAGATAACCGGCAAAGCCTTGATAGGTCTGCGAGACCGGATCGGAATTGTCGATGGTGCCAAAGGCGCGGTCGCTGTAGCGCGCCGCCAAGGTTAAGGCGATTTTCCCCTGGTCCAGCCATTCCGGACGATAGGTCGCCACCGCCGTGCCGCGCAGCTTGGGGACTTGCGGCACGAACTTGCCTACCGCGGGCGCGAAGGCCGTGTCCTTGACGATCTTGCCGTCGGTGAAGGTGAGGCTCCCCGACAATTTCAATCCGTCGAAGACCACGTCGTTCTGGTCCGCTACCAGTTCGATGCCGCGAACCCGGGTGCGATCCACATTCTGCACGAAGCTGAACAGGGTGTTCGAGCCCGGCACCAGCGGCGCGGACTGCGACAGAAGCGCGTTGGTGATGTCTTCCTGGAATAAGGACACCCGGAAGCGCCCATTTTCGTCTTTGCGTTCCGCCGCCAGTTCGTAGGAATTGGCATGCTCGGGCTTCAGGTTGGGATTTGGCACGGTGAGGAAGGTACCGGTGGTTATGGCCTGGTAAAGCTCCGTCACCGTCGGCATGCGATAGGCCTGGCCATAGGATGCCGTCAGCAGCCAGGGTTCGGAGGCCTGCCAGGCCAGCGCCGCCTTGGGCGAGAAGGTACTGGTGGAAAGCTTGGGCTGACTGACATTCAAGGGCGGCGCGGCGGAAAAATTGATGCCGTCATAGGCGCGCCATTCCTCGACGCGTCCACCCAAAGTGGCCTTGAAGCCGGGCGCAAAGCTCCAGACATCCTGCGCCCAGAATGCGTTGGTGGCGGTGCGTCCCTTGGCAGCGGCTGCCGTGGAAGTCGGCGCGCCCGCTGTCCAGTCGGCGACATTGTAGCGGAACTGGGCAAAAGTCTCCGCATCGCGGTGGGCGCCCACCGAAATGGAATGATCGGTCCAGCCGGTCCAGACGGCTTTGATATCCAGCGTGTACCAGCCGGTACCGTTGAGGCGGTTGATGGTACCGGCGCCACCGGCCGCGGCGCCGGGGAAGGCGTTGGAAGGAACACGCTGATTGTCGGTGATGTAGTTGTAGTCGCTGCCGACAAACTCCCAGCCGAAATCGCCATCGCTGGCGGATTTGAGCGTCACCGCCTGGGCCAGATGCGTCTGCTCGGTGCGATAGACGCTGTTGGAAATGGCGCTGGCGGGGATGTTGTAATTGAAGCCGGCGATATTGGTGTTGCCGGCAAAGACCGGCGTGCCGGCCGCGTTGCGCAGATAGGTCTGCGCCGAGGCGTTATCGTTCTGGTGGAAGACGCTGGCGGTATAGGTCGCCTCCATGCCGTTGGCGAAATCATAGGCCAGCTTCAAGGTGTCGGTATCCTGCACCTGATGCTCGATGCCGCCCGCGCCGATCACCACGATGGGCTGTCCCAGGCGGTTGAGGTCGGCGAAAGCGCCGGTGACGGGCGTGCCGGCAGCACTGGTCGTAGCCGGGCGGGTGAGCGTGGCATAGGAGAGCGGCTGGCCGGTGGAATCCAGATGATTGGCCGAGAAGCGCCAGGAAAAATTGCCATAGACATCGCCGATGCCGCCCGCGATCTGGCCCGTATAGAAAGTGTGGTCGGTGGCGTATTGGCTGAAGTCCTGAACCGCACCCAGCACATCGGCATAGATTTCCAGATGATCGGGCATGCGGGTGGTGATGTTCAGCACCGCGCCGATCGATCCGCCGCCATATTCGGCGGCGAAAGGCCCATAGATCACTTCGAAATTCTTGATGTCCTGCGGCGCGGCGATGCCGAAATGCGGCGAGGCGCTGGTGTTGTTGTTGCCGATGGGCGAGGAGATCAGGATTCCGTCCGCATAGAGCAGGCTTCGGGCCGAAGCGCCGACGCCGGAGGTGCGAGTCGCCAGGGGGTCCTGGGTGTCGCCATAATGCCGCTTACGCACCACGATCGAGGGAATGTATTTCAGCATGTCCTCGGTGTTGACCGCGTTGATCTGGGTTTGCGCCTCGACGGCGGTGATGCCTTCGATCTTGTTGGGCAGGTCGGCCTGGGTGCGCTCACCCGTGACGATCACGGTTTCCGGTCTGGGCGCGGCGGCGGCGGCGACAAGAGTCTGTGCCTGGCCGGATTGCACGGCGATGGCGGAAATGAGCGCGATGACGGATGTACTGGCGCCAAGGCGTAATGAGACTTTCATGGGATTCCCCAAATGGAATGAGCAGACGCACGTCCGCGGCAGGCGCGAACGCGGCAAAAATCAACTCAGACGGAGATTGGGGGGCCGCGCGGCGCTTGCGGCTTGTAAATGGCGGCCTTGATGGCGGCCTGCTCCGCCGCCAGCAGCGGCGAGAATTTGACCAGCATCGACGGCAGCTGAAGTACGGCTACGCTGGAGGGGGTGGCGACATGCGGCGCCGCTGCGAAGGGGCAAGGCTGCTGGTGGCCGTCGCCAGAATGCTTGCCCGAGGATCCATGGTCCATGCCGGACATGTCCATCTTGGCCATGTCGGCGGCGGACATGTGCGACATGTCCATGACAGACATGTCCATCCGGTCCATGTCGCAAATGACGAAGAGGCTTTCGCCAGCGCCCGCCGGATTGGGCATCCAGCCCGCGGGCATCAGCGCACGCAGCATCATCGCGGCAAGCGCGAGACAGACGGCGGCGCGGCGGAAGCTCGTCATGACGCGGAACCTTGTCCTTTCCCCGGGCGAGGTCAACATCCCGGTTGTCGCGGACATTACCGCCGGCAGCCGGGATTTATTCCCAGGGGTTCCAAGCTTGGCGTGCAAAGCGAGATTTACGAGGGATAGTCCCAAAAGGTTACACCCCCGAACCATTTCTGGTTCGAGGGTGTAAACCGAAGGGCGTCACCCTTTTAACCGGCGCCGTGTCAGCGGCTTAGGTTGCTGTTCCTACTGTCTGTTCCGGCATCAAGCCGGATACTCTGTTCGGGATTTCTCCCGTTTCGCGTACGATTCAATTGTGTTGCGGCGGTTCTTTTTCAAGGAACCGTTGGCCCCTTCGCTGAGGGGCCGGGGTCTTATCGCCGGTGGCGTGCTTTCCATGCGGAACCTCCTGCGAGAGTTTCTACCCACGCGGCCAAGAGAAGCGCGTTGTTCGGGGGTTCATCGGGGCGAAGCTGGTCCGTTCAACAGACCTCGCGATGGCGATCCTCATGGATCTATAACCAGCGCTACACCCGAGAAGCACACGGCGAGCAGGCGGCAGTCATCTTGTCCACGAAAAAAATTAAACGCCTGTGCTGTGTCCGCGTCAATGCGTAATTCAATAGTGGCGCGGGGAGAAAAAGCCGGTATTGGGCGTTATGCGCGGCCGCGCGAATATTATTCTCAAGATTTTTTTGCCGTTTCGCTGAGAACAGGCATGGAGAATTCGGCGCCCGATTTGATGCCGGAGGGCCAGCGTGCGGTGACGGTCTTGGTGCGGGTCCAGAATTTGATCGAATCGGGACCATGCTGGTTGAGATCGCCGAAGGCGGAGCGCTTCCAGCCTCCGAAACCATAAAAGGCCAGCGGGGTAGGAATAGGGACATTCACGCCAACCATGCCGATCTGGCAGCGGTTGGCGAAATCGCGGGCCGCATCGCCATCGCGGGTGAAGATGGCGACGCCGTTGCCATATTCATGGGCGTTGACCATCGCCAGCGCGCTTTCGTAATCGGGGCTGCGCACGATGGAGAGCACGGGTCCGAAAATCTCGGTCTTGTAGATGTCCATGTCGGTGGTGACGCGGTCGAACAGGCACGGACCCATGTAGAAGCCTTTTTCATAACCCTGCATCTTGAGACCACGGCCGTCGACAACGAGCTGGGCGCCTTCCTGGACGCCATGATCGACCAGGCCAGTGATGCGGTCGCACGCCGCGCCATTCACCACCGGCCCGAAATCGCTGGCGGCATCGGTGTAAGGGCCGACCTTCAAGGCTTCGACGCGCGGCTTCAGGGCCGCGACCAGGCGATTGGCGGTGGCTTCGCCCACCGGCACCGCGACCGCAATCGCCATGCAGCGTTCGCCCGCCGAACCATAACCGGCGCCGATCATGGCATCCGCCGCCATCTCGATATCGGCGTCAGGCATGATCACGGCATGGTTCTTGGCGCCGCCGAACGCCTGCACGCGCTTTCCGTGGGCGGCAGCGGTGGCATAGACATGGGCGGCGATGGGGGTGGAGCCCACGAACGACACGGCATGAATGCCGGGATGCGCCAGAATGGCGTTCACCGTGTCCTTGTCGCCTTGCACCACATTGAAGATGCCCTTGGGCAGGCCGGCTTCGATCAAAAGTTCGGCCAGCCGCACGGGCACCGACGGATCGCGCTCGGACGGCTTGAGGATGAAGGCATTGCCGCAGGCGATGGCGGGCATCCCCATCCACATCGGGATCATGGCGGGAAAGTTGAACGGGGTGATGCCCGCGCCGACGCCGACCGGTTGATGCAGGGAGTACATGTCGATGCCGGGGCCGGCACCATGGGTGAACTCGCCCTTGGAAAGATCGGCGATGCCGATGCAGAACTCCGCCACTTCCAGGCCGCGGGTGATGTCGCCCACCGAATCCGCGACGGTCTTGCCATGCTCGCGCGACATCAGTTCGGCCAGGGGCTGCATGTTCTGGTTCAGCAGATCGACGAACCGCATCAGCACGCGGGCGCGGCGCTGGGGATTGGTGGCGGCCCAGCCGGGCTGTGCCTGCGTGGCGCTCTTCACCGCCGCATCGAGATCGGCGGCCGAGGCGAACGCCACCTGCGCATCGATTTCGCCGGTGGCGGGATTGAAGACATCGCCATAACGCGTGCCGTCGCCCGCAACCGCGCGGCCGTCGATGAAATGGGTGATCTTGCGCATGACGATATCCTCGGAAAGCGGCAGGCCTAATACCGCGCAAAATGGCGGGGAGTCTAAAGCTTCAGCGCTGCGGCAACGGCGGGGTGGGTGATCTTGCCCGCCTTGACGTTGAGCCCCAGGGCAAAGCCCGGATCGGCAGCCAGGGCCGCGTCCGCGCCCTTGTTCGCCAATGCGTAAACATAGGGCGCCGTCGCGGCGTTCAAGGCATAGGTGGATGTGAGTGGGGCAGCGCCGGGCATGTTGGCGACGCAATAATGGATGATGCCGTCCACCTCGAAAGTGGGATCGGCATGAGTGGTGGGATGGCTGGTCTCGAAGCAGCCGCCCTGGTCGATGGCCACATCCACCAGCACCGAGCCCTTGCGCATGCGCTTGAGGTCTTCGCGCTTGACCAGCTTGGGCGCGGCGGCGCCCGGCAGCAACACGCAGCCGATCACCAGGTCCGCATCCGCCACTGCTTCGGCGACGGCCTGATGGGTCGAGAAGACGGTCTTGAGGCGCCCGCCGAATTGCACGTCCAGATCTTCCAACCGGGCGGGCGAAATATCGAACAGGGTGACGTCGGCGCGCATGCCCACCGCCATCTCGGCGGCATGTTCGCCGGAAACGCCGCCGCCCAGAATGACGACCTTGGCTGGATGCACGCCGGGCACGCCGCCGATCAACATGCCGCGTCCAGGCTTGAGCAGCAGCGCCGCGCCCACTTGCGTCGCCATGCGGCCGGCCACCTGGCTCATCGGCGCCAGCAGCGGCAGGCGGCCCTTGGCGTCGGTGATGGTTTCATAGGCGATGCAGGTGGCGCCGGACTTCATCAAACCCTTGGTCTGCTGCGGATCGGGCGCCAGATGCAGATAGGTGAAAAGAACATGATGCGGCTTCAGCCGCGCGATCTCGACCGGCTGCGGTTCCTTGACTTTCACGATCATGTCGGCGGCTTCGAACACCTTGTCCGCGTCGGGCAGAATTTCCGCTCCCGCTTTTCTGTAATCATCGTCCGACTGGCCGATACCCGCGCCGGCCCCGCTTTCGACAAACACCTTGTGCCCATACACGGTCAGCTGGTGCACAACAGGCGGCACCAGCCCGACGCGAAATTCCAATGTCTTGATCTCTTTGGGAACGCCGATTTTCATGGCCCGCACCTCACCCTTTGCCGGCTGGAGGTAATCGCATTCCTGCCCCCGAGACTAGAGCGAAAAAGCGTGTTAGAGGGGCCATGCAGGCGGCGCGGGGCAGCATGAACAGCGGTTTGAAGGCGAATTCGCTTTCGTTTTTCGAATCGCTGGTGATGGGCGTTGCAGGCAGCGCCCCCGGCTACACCATCGCGGTGACCACAGGTGTGCTTCTGGCGTCGGCGGGCACCCTGGCCCCCGGTGCGCTGGTAATCTTCGCCGTCCCCATGTTGGGCATCGCTTTTGCCTATCGCGCGCTGAACAAGCAGGCGGTGAGCGCCGGTGCCGCGTATCAATGGACGACCTCCGTGTTCGGCAAGCTGCCCGGGTTCTTTTCCGGATGGGCGCTGCTGATCGCGGCCCTGGTCTTCATGGTGACCGGCAGCATTCCTGCCGCAACATCGACATTAAATTTCATTGATCCGTCGCTGACCGGCGATGTGATCCTGACCACATCCGTCGCCAGCGCCTGGTTCGTGGTGGTGGCGCTGATCCTGATCATGGGCATCGAGATCACCAGCAAGGTGCAGGTGGTGATGACCACCATTGAGTTGCTGATCCTTTCCTTCGTGCTGATCGCCGCCTTTGTGCATGTGTTTCAGGCCGGCGCGGTGAATGTGTTTTCCTGGTCGTGGTTCGGACTGGGCTATACGCGGCAAAGTTTTGCCGCCAGCGCGCTGATCACGGTGTTTTTCTACTGGGGCTGGGACGTCACCGCCAATCTGGGCGAGGAGACAGTCGATCCGGAACGCACCGCGGGCAATGGCGGTTTCTCCAGCGTCCTCGTGACGATCTTTTACTATCTGGGCTTTACCGTCGCCGCCCTGTTCCTGTTCTCGCTGAAGGACGCTGAAAGTCTCACCGACAACATCATCTACAATCTGGCGGTGGCGGCGGGCCTGGGGCGCCAGGGCGGATTGGCGGCATCGCTGGCGGTCATCCTTTCGTCGATCGCGACCCTGGAAACCACCATGCTGCAATTCTCGCGCACCTTGTTTGCGATGGGTCGCGACGGCGCCTTGCCGCGCTTGTTCGGCGAGGTCTCGGCCAAAACCCGGAGCCCGGTGCGCGCCATGTATCTGCTGATCGGCGTTGGTCTGGTTTTGCTCTGGGCCTCCAGCCTGATGCCCAGCGTTGGCGCAATCATCACGGCGTCGGTCAATGCGGTGGCGATCCAGGTGGCATATTATTATGGACTGGCGGGCCTGGTGGCGGCTTGGAGCTTTCGCCGGCAATCCGGCTGGCGCTGGCTGATGCTGTGCCTCTATCCCGGCGCGAGCGGAGTGATGCTGATCGGGCTGGGCGTCTATGCGATCACGACCTTCGACCTCATCACACAGATCGTGGGCGTCGGCGGATTCGCTTTGGGCATTCTGTTCTTCCGGCCCGGCCGCTATCGCAGTTCGCTGGCCTGAAAGGAACTCCCTGTTTCTTCATACGTTTGCCTTGGAACAAGGAGGAACTCCGCATGGCCAAAGCGACACCGCGGCAGCGCCGCACTGAAGGACGGGTGATGCACGAATTCAAGCATGGCGAGCTGAAGAGCGGCCGGAGCGGCAAAGGCGGCAAGGTGAAAAGCCGCAGGCAGGCGATTGCCATCGCGCTCAACGAAGCGGGCGCTTCCAAATACAACAGCAAGCGCAAGAACCGCAGCAACCGCGCCAGGACCGAACGCAAGGAAGCGCGCGGGCGCACGGCTCAGCAGGAGCGCGAAGGCAAGTCGCGTATCGGCGCCGCCGGCAAGCGGGAAAGCACCAGGGCGGAAGGTGGCAAGAACGCCACCCGCCGCACTGCGGCGGGCAAGCGTGCCGCGGCGTCGCGGGTGCGCGGCGGCTCGACCAAGGCCCAGCTTTACCGGCGGGCGCAGAAACAAGGCATCCCCAACCGCTCCAAGATGACCAAGAGGCAACTGGAAAACGCCTTGCGCCGTTAGGCGGGCGTCAACAGCACCAGCTTGTGGTCGGGCCGCTCCGATGGCGTGAATGTGTGCTGGGTAAAGCGCAACAGCCCATCCACCGGATGATGAAAGCTGCGCAGGCCGCCTTCGCGCTCCAGCACGATCTGCGCATCCCAGGCCTGGCGGAAGAGCAGACTGTCGCGGCGCAGCCTTTCCACCAGATCGCGGGCGCGCGGATCGGTGAAGCTGTGGCCGTAATCGCTGCGGAACTCCGCCAGAAGCCGCGCCGCGCGTTCCTTCCAGTTGGGTATCAGATCGCGCGCGACGGGGTCCAGAAACACGAAGGCCAGCAGGTTGCGTTGGCACCCTTCGCTCAGCCAACC
>Ga0070679_100007213_pt1 | contig 10379 bp, 8 predicted proteins | sample KBSC63BmetaG_FD_65652 | JGI IMG/M metagenome (GOLD analysis project Ga0070679, IMG submission 65652) | Corn rhizosphere microbial communities from Kellogg Biological Station, Michigan, USA - KBS C6-3B metaG | ecosystem: Host-associated > Plants > Roots > Rhizosphere | place: USA: Michigan... | reverse complement strand
GTCGCCGCCGACGCACCCGTCACCGCCGCCACTGTGGCACAGCGCCTGCGCTTGCCCGGCCTTCCGGTCCATGTGGCGGAACTGGCCTGCGACAAGCTGGCGATGAAGAAATGTTTCCGCTCTGCCGGCGTGGCGGTGCCCTGGTTCGCGGAAGTCTCCACCCCGCAGGAATTGCAGCGCATTGCCGTCGAACGGGGCCGCGATCTGGTGATCAAGCCGGTGGACAGCCGGGGCAGCCGCGGCGTGCAGCGCGTCGCGCAAGTCCAGGATCTGGCCAAGGCTTTCATGCTGGCGCGCTCCTATTCCCCCAGCGAACGGGTGATGGTGGAACAATATCTGCCGGGACCGCAGGTCTCCACCGAATCTTTGGTCACGGGCGGGGTTTGCTACACGGTGGGTTTTTCCGACCGTAATTACGAATTCCTGGAACGCTATGCGCCTTTCTTCATCGAGAATGGGGGCGATCTGCCCAGCCGGCTTCCGTTGGAGACACAAGACAAAGTCCGCGCCCTGGTCGCGCGCGCCGCTTCCGCGATGGGCGTCACCGACGGCACCGTCAAAGGCGACATCGTCATTCACAAAGGCGAGCCCTATGTGATCGAACTGGCGGCGCGGCTGTCCGGCGGATTTTTCTGCACCCGGGAGATTCCCTTGAACACGGGCGTGGACTTCATCGGCGCCGCCATCAAGGTCGCGCTGGGAGAAAGCGTCAGCGAGGCCGAGATGACGCCCCGCCAATCCATTCCGGTCGTGCAACGCTATGCCTTTCCCGCGCCGGGCAAGGTGGTCGCCATTCATGGCGCCGAGGACGCGCGCAAGGTCGCCGGGGTCGCGGAGCTGGTGGTCACGGCGCGGCTTGGCGATGTCATCCCCCCGGCCGGCGACAAGCGGCCAACCGGCGCCATGGTGCTGGCCACGGGCGCGAGCCGGGACATCGCACTCAAGGCGGCGAACGATGCGCTGGCCCTGATCCGGATCGAAACCGCATGAACGCGCCGCTCCGCGCCCCTGACGTCCAGGCCGCGAGCCGGGTCTTCGCATTCTTTCATCTCAACCTCGCCTTCTCCTCGATCGAGGAAGAGCGGCGTGACGATGTGATCGCGCGCTGTTACTGGCCGCTGCTGCGGCTGGCGGAGCGCTGCGGTCCCATCGGCGTGGAAGTTTCCGGCTATACGCTGGAAGAAATCGCCAGCCGCGATCCCGAATGGATTGGCCGTGCCAAAAGCCTGATCGCGCAAGGCCGGATCGAGTTGGTCGGTTCGGGTTACAGCCAGATGATCGGTCCCCTGGTGCCGGCCCGGATGACAGCGGAAAATCTGCGGCTGGGCCATGAAATCTATGCCCGCCTGCTCGACGTGCGCCCGCGCGTGGCGCTGATCAACGAACAGGCTTACGCCGCGGGCCTGGTCGGGCTTTACCGCGATGCCGGTTATGACGCCATCATCATGGATTGGGAAAATCCGGCGGCGGGACATCCCGAATGGACCCCCGATACCCAATATCTTCCCCAGCGGGCGCTGGGCGCGGACGGCCGCGACATCGCACTGATCTGGAGCAACACCACCCTGTTCCAGCAATTGCAGCGCTTCGCCCATGGCGATATCGATCTGGAAAATTACCTGCGCTTCGTGCGGGGTCGCCTGGGCGATAACCCGCGCGCCTTGTGCCTCTATGCCAGCGACGCGGAGATTTTCGATTTCCGTCCCGGCCGTTTCCGGACCGAGGAAAGCCTTTCCCACGAAAGCGAATGGAAGCGGCTGGAACAGGCCCTTTGCGCGGTGGCGGCCGGGGCGGCGATGAGCACGCCCTCCGATCTGCTTGGCTTGTTGCATATGCCGGGTGCGGGCCAGCTCTTGTCGCTGGAAAGCCCCGCTTGCCCGGTACCGGTGAAGAAGCAGCGTAAGTATAATCTGGCGCGTTGGGCCGTGACCGGCCGGGACAATCTGGCGATCAACGCGGCTTGCCAACGCATTTACGAAGGCATGCTCGATAGCAGCGATCCCGACTGGAAAGAGATTTGCTATCTGTGGGCCAGCGATTTCCGCACACACCTGACCGAGAAACGCTGGAACGCCTATTGCGCGCGATTGTACGCTGCAGAAAGCAAGTGGAGCAAACCGGCCACCGCTGCGCAGGCATCACAGGGCAGGGTCGCGGCGGATCGTTTTATCCGCATTGAAACCTCTTCACTGAGCGCCACGCTCGACCGGCGGCGCGGATTGGCCATCGCCAACCTGCATTTCGCGGGTCAGAAAAACCCGTCTCTGGGCGGCCTGCCGCACGGATTTTTCGACGACATCGCCCTGGCCGCCGACTGGTATACCGGCGACAGCGTTTTCGAGGCGCCCGGCGAACACAAGCTCACCGACCTGGAATGGTGCGAAGCGCGAATCGCCCAGGACACAAATGGCGATGTCACGGCATCCGCACGGATCGAAACTCCCAAAGGTGCCATCGAGAAGAGTTTGCGCTTCCACGCCGACACACCGCGCGTGGATTTCGACCTCCGCTTCGACTGGAACGATTGGGGCAAGGGCGTGCTGCGGCTGGGGCATTTCACCTTGCTGCCGGATGCGTTCGCGGCGGAACGGTTGACGCTCTCCACCACCAACGGCGGGGGCCGGGAGGATTTTGCTCTCGGTGGCCGCATGGTGGATCACGGCGCGCCGGTCTCGTTCCTGGTTTCGTCCAGCCATGGTTTCGGGATGACCGAAGGCTGGGCCGAAATTGGAGACGGCGAGACGCGACTGCGGATCGAAATAGACCGGGCCACTGCGCCTCTGCTGGGCATGCTGACCCATCGCAAGGCCCGCCAGAAATTATTCTGCCAGATCCAGCTTTCGGCACTGGAGCTGGACGACACCAGAAGGCCGGCCTCCTATCACCCAGGTCCGCGCCGCTTCCGCTTTTCGGTCTCTGCGAATTAGGTAGCCGCGCCCTCGGACGGGCCGCTCTCTTTTTGTCGCGCGTCCGGACGGAAAACCGCTCTACACTTTTCCTGGGGTCGCTTTCTTTTTGTCGCGCCCGGACGAAAAACCGATCTCCCGCTCGCGCGGGCTCTCACTTTTTCTGGTCGTCGCTCTCTTTTTGTCGCGCGCCCGGACGAAAAACCGATCTCCCGCTCGCGCGGGCTCTCACTTTTTCTGGTCGTCGCTCCATAAAACAAACGGGCGACGCCCCCCGGCATCGCCCGTTTGTCATTCCCACCGACGAAAAATCCCCTACACCTCGGGGCGGATGCCGCCTTCTGGCTGTCATCCGAACAAATCCGGAAAACCGGCGGACGCGAAGAATCCCGCGTCCGCCACTTTTCCTTAAGGCGTATCAACCGCCCTGGAACAAGCCCAGGAGGGTCTGCGGCGCCTGGTTGGCGATCGACAGCGCCTGAATGCCCAGCTGCTGCTTGACCTGCAGCGACTGCAGCGAAGCGCTTTCTTCCGCCATGTTGGCGTCCACCAGATGGCCGATGCCGATGGTCAGCGTATCGGACAGGTTCTGGGCGAACGTCGCCTGAATCGAGAACTTCGCGGCACCGGCCGACAACTTGGCCAGAGCCGAGTTGACGTTGGTGAGCGAGGTCTGGATGGTGGCGACCAGGGTCGACGCTTTGGCCTGGGTCGAGATCGTGGCGGTCGAAGCCATGGTCACGATCGAGCCGTCCAGCTTCATGTTCTGGGCCTGCGTGGTGATGCGACGCGCACCATCGGCAGAGGCCAGAGCCGTGATCTGAGTGGTCGAACCGTCCACCAGGTTGAAGCCGTTGAACACCGCGTTCTTCACGATCGTGCTGATCTGATCGCGCAGGGCAGTGAAGTCCGAGTTCAAAGCCTGACGGCTGGCGGTGTCGAGCGACGCGTCGGCCGCGGACAGGGCCTTTTGCTTCAACTGGATCAGCAGGTCCGAAATGGACTGACCGGCGGACAGGGCGACGTCGATCGAAGACGTGCCGTTGTTGATCGAGTTGATGACGGACGCATAACCGGCAACCGCACCGCGCTGATTCTGCGCGATGGCATAGATGGCGCCGTTATCGCGGGCCGAAGCAACTTTCAAACCGCTGTTGATGGCGGACTGGGTCTTGGCCAACGCTCCCTGAGTGGCCGAAAGATATTGCAGCGCTGTCAAGGCGCCGGCATTGGTGTTGACACTAAAGCTCATTGGTCTCTCCGTTCTGGTACTGAGCACGAAGGCTCATCAGGCGTTTTGCCCGGAGGACCAATAGGCAAGCGCCGTGCCGCGCCCGATTCAGATTCGCTTAAACATCGATTTTGCGCCGGCCCGGAAAAATTGTTCCGGCGCGAATTTTCCTCCTGCTTGCGCACCCGGCAGATTCTTCTCACTTGCGGCAAATATTGCCGGGCGAGCACGGCAATTATTTCCACTTTGACGAAAAGACGTGGCGCTTTTGTTGGAAAAATTCCGGTAAAGGAACATGCTTAGCGATTGGTTGATGCCCCCATCCGTGCGCCGCGCCCGGCCTGGCGCTCCGGCTCGCGCCTGCGCACTTGGCAAACCCGCCAGCGCATCTTCCCCCGCCAGCGGCTTCAGCCTCACGGGGAAGAAATTCCGTGTGCGATAGACCCAGTGACAATCAAGCATAAAAAAAAGCGGCGCTCGCGCGCCGCTCTTTCCGTCTGCAAGACTATGATCGTCAGCCGCTCTGGAACAGCGACAGGATGGTCTGCGGCGCCTGGTTGGCAATCGACAGGGCCTGCACGCCCAGCTGCTGCTTGACCTGCAGCGACTGAAGGCTGGCGCTTTCGTCGGCCATGTTGGCATCCACCAGATTTCCCAAACCCGACGTCAGGGTGTCGGCGAGTTTCTGGGTGAACGATGCCTGGATCGAGAACTTCGCCGCGCCGGCCGACAATTTGGCGAGTGCCGCATTGACGTTGGTGAGCGAGGTCTGGATCGTGCCGATCAGAGCTGACGCTTTGGCCTGGGTCGAAACGGTGGCTGTGGACGCGAGCGTCACGATGCTGCCATCGAGGCTCATATTCTGCGCCATGGTGGTGATACGGCGAGCGCCGTCGGCCGAAGCCAGGGCCTGAACCTTGGTGGTCGAGCCGTCGACCAGGTTGAAGTTATTGAAAACCGCGTTCTTGACGATCGTGCTGATCTGATCGCGAAGCGCCGTGAAGTCCGAATTCAAGGCCTGGCGGCTGGCGGTATCCAGCGAAGGGTCGGCGGCGGAAAGCGCCTTCTGCTTCAGCTGGATCATGAGATCCGAAATCGACTGGCCGGCGGACAGCGCGACTTCAATCGCGGACGAGCCGTTGTTCAAGCTGCTGGCGACCGATTGGAAGCCTGCAATCGCGCCGCGCTGGTTCTGGGCAATGGCGTAGATCGCACCATCGTCTTTAGCGGACGCAACCTTCAACCCGGAATTGATGGCGTTCTGGGTCCGAGCAAGCTGACCCTGGGTTTCACTCAGATATTGCAGCGCCGTCATCGCGCCGGTGTTGGTGTTGACGCTAAAAGACATGGGATTTCTCCATTACTTCACTTCGGTGGGGCGGCGCGTACTGCGGTGCCAAGGCGTTTGGCCTGTCCCCACTTTTGCAACCCATGTGCCAGAATGGTTCTGGCCGCTTAACTTTTTAAGGCATTGATTTTACTATTGTATTTTTCCGACGGCAGGCTGCGCATTAGGCATGATTTGCCGAGGTGGAAGAACTTGCCGTGATCTTTTTCGCCCCATCTGGACCAAGACGATCTAGCGCTTCTTGAAGCCTGCCCAGGCTCGCCTTCCCCGCGCGCGCGGCGCACTGGTTGGGGGAGGGCGGAGGGGAAATTAAAAACAAAAAGCCGGCGCATTTCCGCACCGGCTTTTCGAAGTCTCTCAAACCGAACTTATCCGACCTTGATCTGCAGCCCCTGCATGATGGTGCGATTGATTTCGATCAGGGGATCGAGCGGCGCCTTTTCCCGCGTCACCCGGCGGGAATATTTCGACACCCACAGGGACAGCGAAACGATCTTGGCGCGCAGATCCGCAGTCAGGGCGTTGCGGTCGTCCATGCAATCGGCCGCCAAGGTGCGCCACATGCGCCGATTCCAGTCGATCGCCTCGACCAATGGCGCGCCCTGCGCATTGGAGCTTTTGGCGTTCAACAGTGCGCCCGTCACTTGACCGAACAGGCGGTATTCCGTCGCGCGGGGATCTTCAACTACGCGCTGAGCGTTTTGATACGCTTGAAGGGTCATAATTCAGTCGCTCCTGTTCGTAATCGAATAGCTTGCGGCAGGCGATCAGCGCCTTGTAATAGGCGCCCCGACTGACATCCCGGCTGATCTCCACGCAGGAGGCCAGCACGGCGCGGTTCTGGATCGCGCCCATGAACTCGCTCATGCGCAGCGCAAACTCATCATAAGGTTCTTCGCTGCCTTCGGCGTCCAGATACATCATCATGATGGAGAGATAGACCAGCCGCGCCGGTGTTTTGGCGTCCTTGGGCTGCATGATGTCTTTCTCGCGCAGCACGCAGGCCTTGTTCTGGATGACCAGGCTGGTGCGTTTGTCGCCATTGGCGAGCACCGCGCCGTTGAGCACGAATTTCTCGCCCGGCTTCAGCGACAGTTTCAGCGGCATGCGGGGGGTCCTTGCCTGTCTATGGACTGTGACCATATCGCTGCAGGGTTAATAAAAGCCTGCCGGTTCGCGGTTTATCGTTCACGAGTGGTTAAACATAAGCCGCTTTGATGAGGGCCGATTTCTAAGCCGGAAGACCCTCCCGATGGCAACTGCCGCAGCACTGAAAAGCATCGATTCGTTAAGCGGCGTTGACGCCAGGATGGAAGCGCTCGACCGGCTGGAGCGGCTCACCGACGAAGCCGCGGCCGAAATTGCCCGCCATCGTTCCAATCTGCTTTTGAAACGCGGCATCAAGGCGTGGCGCCGCGGCGAGATCGTGCGGGCCGGACAATGGGCGTTGAAATCGTCCGAGATGGATCCCACCAACGCCAAGGCCTTTCATGTGCTGGCGATGGCGCTGGAACGGATGGGCCATCTGCACAAGGCGCTGGTGACGTACGAACGCGCGTTCGAACTGGATCCGGAAGATCCGGAGCTGCTGATCAATCTCGGCCTCACCGCCTGGAATCTGAAACTGACCGAAGGTGCGGCCAGGATGTTCCAGCTTTATGTCACGGCCTGTCCGAATTCGCCGCTGGGCTACAACAATCTGGGCAGCGTGCAGTACGATCTGGGCAGCGCCGAAACCGCCATCGAAACCTTGCGCGCCGCGATTTTCCGGATGCCGCAGGAAGCGATCCTGTGGAATTCGCTGGCGACCGTCTTGGCCGAGGAAGGCCGCGCCGAAGAGAGCTTGGTCTTCTACAATGAAGCCGTGCGGTTGGAACCGGGCTTTGCCCGCGGCTACCACAATCTTGGCTATGCCTATCAGCATCTGGGCCAACTGGAAGAAGCGCTGGAAAATTACGACCGGGCGCTGGAGCATGCCGTCGATCCCACCGAGCGGCTGGAATCGCGCCATTCGCGCAGCATCTGCCTGATCGGCGCCGGCAAGCTGGAAGAAGGCTTCCGGGAATATGAAATCCGCAACAGCGAGCGTTTCCGGGCCTATTTCCACCACATGATCAAGGCGCCGCGCTGGAATGGCGAGCCGCCGGACGGCATGAAATTGCTCCTGGTGGGCGAACAGGGGCTGGGCGACGAATTCATGTTCGCCAACATCCTGCCCGATGTGATCCGCGACCTGGGGCCGGACGGCAAATTGCAGATCGCGGTGGATCCGCGCCTGGTGCCCCTGTTCCAGCGCAGTTTCCCCAGCGCCGAAGTCGGCAGCTATGACGACCGCACCTTGATCGACAATGACGGCAACAAGGCGCTCCGCCTGATCCCGTTCGCGTCCAACGGCAATGAGCCCGACATGTGGGCGCCCATGGGCACGGCATTGCCGGTTTACCGCAAGCAGCTTGCTGATTTCCCCCATCAACCGTTTCTTACGCCCGATCCGCTGCGCGTGACGCAATTCCGCGAGCAGCTGTCGAAGCTTCCCGGCCGAAAGGTCGGCATCTGCTGGCGCTCGATGATGCTGGAAGCCAAGCGCGCCAAATATTTCAGCCCCATCGATGGCTGGGCGCCGGTGCTGAAGACCGAAGGCATCAGCTTCATCAATCTCCAGTATGGCGATTGCGCCGCGGAGATTGCCCATGCCCGGGACGCCTTTGGCGTCACCATCCACCAGATCGAAGGCCTGGATTTGCGCAACGATATCGACGGCACGGCGGCGCTGTGCGCGGCGCTGGATCTGGTCTTGTCGGCGCCGACCGCTGCCGCTGCAACGGCGGCCAGCGTGGGCGCCAAGGTCTGGTTCATCGCGGCTGGTCGCACCTGGCCGCAGCTGGGAACCGAAGAATATCCCTGGTATGCCGATACCCGCGTGCTGACACCCAAAGGCTTCGCCGACTGGGCGGCATTGATGCCGCAGGTCAGCGCCGAACTTGCCGGCTTCAGACCTGGAAGGTAAAAGGCCGGCCCCGCGATTTGGGCTTCCAGCCTGCTTCCATGGCGCGACGGATGGCATCGGCCAGGCCTTCGCGGTCCACATCGGGCCGCTCGGTCTTGCCGCCGGGCATTTCGCGGAAGGGAAATTCCAGAATCAATTCGCGGTGCGCCTCGTCCGTGCGCTCCACCGACAGGCGCAGGCCCAGATGGTCGCCATGCGCGTCCCAGATCTGTTCGCTGCGCAGGCTCCAGCGCAGCGGATAGCCTTCCACTTCCAAAGTGCCTTCCAATTCGCGTTTACGCCGCTTGGTCATTGCTGCTGCTGTTGCTGCTGGTGATAGAGCCGTTCCGGCATGGAGGGCGTGGCGGTTGATACCATTGGCCGCGCCACTTTCAAGAAATCCTCATGCCGCACCGGCGCCTGGGTGGGTTCGATGACGACGGCGATGGACAATTCCGTATCGGCCTGACCCTTGAAGGTGCCGCGGGTGGGCGGGACATCGGCATAGTCGCGCCCCACCGCGGCGCGGACATGCCGTTCCGCCGCCATCACATTGTTGGTCGGATCGAAACCGACCCAGCCCAGGCTGGGCAGCCAGGCTTCGACCCAGGCATGGGTGGCATCGGCTTCGGAGCGGTCGCGGTTGCCGCGGTGATACATGTAGCCGGAGACATAGCGGGCCGGAACGCCCCATTGCCGCGCCACCGCGATCATGATGTGCGAAAAATCCTGGCAGACCCCCTGGCGCCCCCTGAGCGCCGTTTCGATGGGCGAATGCACCTGGGTGATGCCGGATTCATATTCGAAGGAATGATAGACGGTACGGGTGAGGGTCTTCATGGCGGTCAAGGGATCGCCGACAGGCTTTTCGATGTCGGCGATCTTCATGAAGGTGAGAAGATCTTCGGAGGGCCGGGCGAATTTGGACGCGCCCAGCATGTCGAAATGATCGTCGCTGAGGCTGGCCGGTCCGAGAAGTTTCCACTCCTCGTCGTCCAGGCGCTCCGGCAGCGGCGCGAGCGCGGCAAATTCCACCACGGCCTGCACCTCGATGCGAAGCTCCTCATGCTCGCGCAGCAGGTTGAAGTGATAGACCGCATTGCCCAGGTGATCGGTATAGGCATAAAGCTGGGCGCGCGGATTGGTGGCGATCTGAAAGGATCGCAAAGTTTGCGGCCCTTCCGAGCGCGGCTGCATCCGCAATTCCATCACCGACTCCCGCACCGGTGCGGTGTAGCGGAACTGAGTCATATGCCGGATGGAGTAGAACATCAGGAAAGCTCCACAGGCGTTTGTAACTCGAGCGCCGCATATCGCGGCGCGCCCTTCAGCGCATACCAACTCCCTTCGGAGCCGACCCGAACTGCGACGGATGGGGGTAAACCGGTCAAAGCACCGTCTCCGCCCCGTAGGTTATGTAAGACGCAAACAATGCTTCGTGAATCTTCTCGCATTGGCGGGTGATGTCACCGAGGAACGCCGCGATGCCACCCGACATCAATTCGTCGATCTGTCCGAAATCGACGCTGGCCTTCAATCGCCCTGCCAGCCGCTCCACCGCCGCGCGCCTGGCCGGCGGGGCACCGGGCGCGACCCGCGCCAGCGCCTCGGTCACCCGATCGATGGAGAAGCGGATGGAATGGGGAAATTCCGGGTCGAACAGCAGGAACTCGGCGATCTTCTGGGGCCGGATCGAGGCGGTATAAAGCTTGGTATAGGGCTCGAAGGCGGTGCAGAATTTCAGCAGCACCAGCCAGTCGAAATATTTCGGGGTCACGCCGCCCTGGCGGAAATGCACGTCCAGCAGCCGGCCCAGCAGCTGCACCCGCTCGATATATTTTCCCAGCTCCAGGAAGTACCAGCCTTCGCCATGGCTGAGGGTGGAATAGGTCACCCCTTCCAGTGCCT
>Ga0070679_100007212_pt1 | contig 10379 bp, 6 predicted proteins | sample KBSC63BmetaG_FD_65652 | JGI IMG/M metagenome (GOLD analysis project Ga0070679, IMG submission 65652) | Corn rhizosphere microbial communities from Kellogg Biological Station, Michigan, USA - KBS C6-3B metaG | ecosystem: Host-associated > Plants > Roots > Rhizosphere | place: USA: Michigan... | reverse complement strand
CTGCTCGGCCGCTACGGCGGCGAGGAGCTGATGGTGGCGCTGCCCGAGACCCATCGCGACGCCGCCTCGATCGCGCTCGAGCGCATTCGCGCCGAGGTCGCGCGCATCCGGCTGTCCCCGCCCGAAGCGGCGGTGCGCGTCTCGGGCGGGCTCGTCGAGATGCAGGCCGGCGAGACGCTCGAGGCCGGCCTGCGCCGCGCCGACGCCGCGCTCTACGAAGCCAAGCGCGCCGGCCGCAACCGCCTCGTCGTCGCCTGAACGGCCCGCTGCCACGGGCTGGATCCTTCCGGATGCAGTTGGCCTCTGCCGGCGCGTCGCGCAACCAACCTACCAATGTCATCCAATCGGGCAGGGGTGCGCGGCGCGCTCGCTCGTCTGGCGGCGCTGACGGGGGGGATTTCGCTGGCGCTCGTCGTCGGGTGCGCGCCGCCGAACGGCCGCCAGGGCGGCAACGGCGGCAACGGCGGCGGCGGTGGCAGCGGCGGCATCGACGTCGGTGGCGGCGGTAGCGGCGGCGGCGGCGGCACGTGCAGCGGCAACTCGTGCTCGCCGTCGTGCCAGGCGGCCATCGACAACCACTCGTCGATCGGCTGCGAGTATTACGCGATCGACATGGACGGCGCCTCGGGCCCGCCCTACGACGCCTGTTATGCGGTGTTCGTGGCCAACGTCTCGATGCAGCCGGCGCACCTGTCCGTCGACTGGGGCGGCCAGACGATCGACCTCTCGCAGTTCGCCAAGCTGCCCGCCGGCACCGGGCAGTCGCTGAGCTATCAGGCGTACGACGCCAACAGCGGCCTTCAGCCCGGCGCCGTCGCCATCCTCTTCCTCGATTACGGCATGGGCACCGTGCAAGATTTCGGCAACGTGCCCTGTCCCGTGCCGGCGGCGCTCGGCACCGGCGTGCAGGTTCACGGCACCGGCGTCGGCACCGCCTTCCACATCACCACCGACACGCCCGTGGTCGCCTATCAAGAGCTGCCCTACGGCGGCGGCAAGGCGGCGGCGACGGGCGCTTCGCTCTTGATCCCGACGAGCGCGTGGCAATCGAACTACATCGCCGTCAGCGCCTGGGACGCACCGGCGATGGGCATTCCGGTCAACGTCGGCGGCCCGTCGCACAACATCGTCGCGCTCTACGATCAGACGACGGTGGGCATGCGCCCCTTGTCGAACATCGCCGCCGGGACCAACGTGCCGGCCGGGACGGCGAACATGCCGTGGTCGATCACGCTCAATCGCGGCCAGTACGTGCAGCTCACCCAGTCCGATCCGCTGTCGGGCAGCGCGATCACCTCGAGCGCGCCGGTGGGCGTGTTCGGCGGCCACCAGATCATGGACATCGATCGCTGCTGCGGCGACCACGGTGAGCAGATGATGACGCCGGTGACCGCGCTCGGCTCCGAGTACGTCGCGGCGCCGCACGGCACGCGCAAACCCGACGGTACGCCCGATCCGCGCGTCTTCCACATCTACGGCGCCGTCGACGGCACGCAGCTCACCTACGAGCCGGCCAACCTCGGCGCGGCGACGATCGATCAGGGCAAGATGATCGAGATCCGCACCAGCAGCGCCTTCGTCGTGCGCAGCCAGGACACCAATCATCCGTTCGCGCTGTTCACGTACATGACCGGCGCCGGCGACAGCGACACGACCGCCAGCGATTACGATCCGAACTGGGCGGGCGGTTTTGGCGATGCCGACTTCGTGCGTGTCGTGCCGCCGCCGCAATATCTGTCGCACTACGTCTTCTTCACCGATCCGACCTATCCGTTCACCACGCTGACGGTGACGCGGCAGAAGGTGAACGGCGCCTTCGCCGACGTCACGCTCGACTGCCTCGGCACGATCCCCGCCGCCGATTGGCAGGCGGTCGGCACGTCGGGGCAATACCAGATCGCGTACGAGAAGCTCGTCGATCACTGGAGCTCCGGCGCCGGCACCTGCAACAACGGCGTGCACGTGATGGATTCGTCGCAGCAGTTCGGCGTGTGGGTGTGGGGCTGGGGCAGCGTCGACACCAACACCGGTTGGGTCAGCTACGGCTATCCCGCCGGCGAAGCGGTGCTGCCGATCAACAACGTCGTCATCCAGTAACGGCGCCGACCCACCGCCGCGCGCTACTTGCAGCCCGGCTTCTTCAGCTCGACGCGCCGGTTGCGCGCGCGATTGTCGTCGGAGCTGTTGGGCACGAGCGGCTGCGTGTCGCCGTAGCCGTGGCTCGACAGCCGCGCCGCCGCCACGCCGTGCGCCACCAGCCACTGTTTCACCGCCGCCGCGCGCCGATCGGACAGCGCCAGGTTGTAGTCGGGCTTGCCCACGTTGTCGGTGTGGCCGCCGATCTCGACGGCGAGCGCCGGCTCGCTCTTCAAGAGCTGCAGCACCTGGTCGAGCGTCGCGTCCGAGTCGGGCCGCAGCGTCGCCTTGTCGAAGTCGAAGTTGACGCCCCACAGCGCCGCCTTGCAGCCCTTGGCCAGCGCCGCGCTCAGGCCGGCGCCGACGTCGGCGACGGCGAAGTGGAGCTCCTCGCCGCGATGGATGGCGTAGGCGTAGAGCTCGCGCCCGTTCTTGTCGTAGCGCGCCCACACGAAGCCTTGCGCCGGGTCGTCGCTCGTCACCGTCCACCCCGCCTGCTTCAGCGCCGCGACGTACGCGTCGTGAAATGCCAGCCGCGAGGTGGACGCATCGGGCGTGTAGTATTTGTCGATGGTGCCGCTGCCGACGGGCGTCGCCGGGCCGCTCGCCGCCGGGAAGCGCATCGGCGCCTGGTTGTGGCCGGTGTTCTTCAGCTTCGCGCCCGGCGGCGGCGTCAGATAGGGAAAGTCGTCCTTGTCGCCAAACGTCTCGGGCTTGGGCGCCGGCGACTTCAGCACGATCGCGAGCGGATTGGACGCCGCCTGGGCCACGGCCATCTGGCTGCTGCCCGGATCGATGTCGATGCTGACGCGCAGGTAGGTCGCCTGGTCGCCCTCGCCGCGCCGGTAGGTCGCCTTGAGCTTGTCCCACTCCTGCTTGACGTAGACCTGGTGAAAGCCGGCCGCGGCGAGCTGCGGCTCGCGCTCCTTCCAGCGCGCGAACGCGGTCTTTTCCCACTCCTTCCGGTCCTTGGTCAGCGTGGTGAGGTTGGTGTGCCAGCAGCGGCCGTGCACCGTCACGGTTTCGACCTTGTGCGCCGGATCGCCGACGAAGAACTTCTCCTCGCAGTAGTTCTCCGCGTGCACGAAATCGGGCTTGAACAGCCCCTGAATCGGGATCCACGCGGGCAGCTGGTTGGGCGTGACCTGGGGCGGCTCGGCGGCGAAGAGCGCGCTCGAGCAGGCGAGCGACACGACGAGGGCGACGCGCATGAGCATGCCCGTACGATATGCGAATGCCGCGCTTGCGACAACGCGCCGCAGCTATGATGCGCGTGTGTACGGTCCCAGGCTCGGACTGCTCGTCGCGCTCGCGCTCGCCGCGTGTCATCCGCCGCCGCGCGCGACGTTGCCGGCGCCGCCGCCGCCGCCGCGCGCACGACCGGCCGCTCCGCCGCGGGTGCACCGCCTGGCGCTGCGCGTCTTCGACCGCAAGCTCTCGGGCGAGCTGGTGCCGCTCGGTCGCCTCGAGGCCGGCTCCGCCGCGCCGCTGCCGTCGCCCGCCGACGCCCGCGTCGTCGTCGAGCCGGTCGACGAGCTGACGGCGGCGCGCGTCGGCACGCTGGTCGACGAGCTGGCCGCGTGGCGCGTGCCCGGCCTCTTTTTGCCGCGCGTGCAGCCGCTCGACGCCGCCGCGTGGGCGCGGCTCGCCGCGCTGCCGTCGCTGGTGCGCCTCGATCTCGACGGCAGCGACGTCGCGGACGCCGACGCCGCCGCGCTCGCCAAGCTGACGTCACTGCGCGAGCTGTATCTCGCCGACACCGAGCTCACCGACGCGGCGGCGGCGGCGATTGGCGCGCTGCGCGGCCTGCGCACGCTCGATCTGTCGGGCACGGCGATCGGCGACGCATCCGCGCCGTCGCTGGGCCAGCTCGGGCATCTGCACGAGCTGTCGCTGGCGCGAACGCGCCTCGGCGACCGCGGCCTCGAGTCGCTCGGCGCCCTGACCGAGCTCGAGATGATCGATCTCTCCGACACCGCCGTCGACGACTACGGGCCGGGAGAGCTGGTCCAGGCGTCGCATCTGCGCGCGCTCTTTCTGAGCGGCACCGGCGCGGGCGACAAGAGCCTCGAGGATCTGGCGCCGCTTCTGCCCGGGCTCGAGGTGCTGCACCTCGGCCGCACCGCGGTCGGCGACGCCGGCATCGTGCGCCTGTCGTTCGCCACCAATCTGCGCGAGCTCGTGCTCTTCGCCACCAAGACGCGCGACGTCGCGCTCGGCGCGCTCGCCGGCCTGCAACGGCTCGCGGTGCTCGACCTCGGCCAGACCGAGGTCACCGACCAGGGCCTGGCGCAGCTGCGGCCCCTCGGCGCGCTCACCGCGCTCGACCTCAGCGAGACCGCGGTCAGCGACCGCGGCGCCGCCGAGATCGCGACGCATGGGACGCTCGAGGTGCTCGGGCTCAACAAGACGGCGGTCGGCGACGCCGGCGCGGGCGCGCTCGCGGCGCTGACGCACCTGACCGCGCTCGGCCTCGGCAAGAGCCGCGTCACCGACGGCGGCCTGCACGCGATCGCGAACCTCTTGCACCTCGAGCGGCTCTACCTCTATGGCGACGCCGTCACCGACGCGGGCGTCGCGGCGCTCGCGCCCCTGTCCGGCCTGCACGTGCTCGATCTCGAGGACACCGCCGTCGGCGACGCCAGCGCCGACTTCATCGCGCGCCAGCCGCTCGTCGAGCTCGATCTCGCGCGCACGCAAGTCGGCGACGCCACGGTGACGCGGCTCGCCGGCCAGCAGGCGCTGCGCATCCTGCATCTCGAACAGACGCAGACGGACGCGAACGCGCTGGCGACGCTCGCCGGGCTGCCGCTGGTCGAGCTCGGGCTGTCGTACTCGATGGTCCGCGGCACCTCGCTCGCGCCGCTCGAGGCGCTCGGCTCGCTCGAGGTCCTCGGCGTCGCCGGTCTGCCGATCGACGACGCCGGCCTCGCCTCCGCCGGCAAGCTCGCCCGGCTGCGCCAGCTCAACCTCGCCGACACCAAAGTCAAAGGCGCCGGCCTGCGCGCGCTCGCGCCGTTACGGCGGCTGCGCACGCTCGACCTGTCGCGCACGATGGTCGGCGCCGACGCGATGGCGGCGGTGGCGTCGCTGCCGCTCATCGAGCTGCGGCTGGCGAGCACGCGCGTCGACGACGCCGGCGTGGCCACGCTCGCCCGCATGCGCTCGCTCGCGACGCTCAGCCTCGACGACACCGTCGTCGGCGACGGCGGGGTGGGCGCGCTCGCCGCGCTGCCGCAGCTCGCCGACCTCAATCTCGGGGCCACCCAGATCACCGAGCGCGCGCTGGCCGCGCTTTCGCGAATGCACCTGCGGCACGTCGACCTGCGCAACACGCGCGTCACGCGCGCGGGAGCGATGCGCCTGCAGCGGCAGCTCGGCGGCGAGGTGCAGTGGGGCGGACGTCCGGTACCTCGTACCGATCGATTCAAGACGCAGACAACCGGAGGGCGATGACCGTGCCGACGAAAACGTACAGGGGAAGCTGCCACTGCGGAGCCGTGCGCTTCACCATCGAGAGCGAAGAGATCGCATCCGGCTGCCGCTGCAACTGCTCCATCTGCATCCGCAAGGGCATGGTGATGTCGTCGGGGTACATCTCTCCCGACGCCTTCGAGCTCGCCGGGAAGGAGTCGTTGTCCGTCTACCAGTTCGGCGACAAGGCCGTGTACCACTACTTCTGCAAGAGCTGTGGGATCAGCCCGTTCAACGAGGTGGCGAGCCTCCCGCCGACGTACCAGGGGCGCGCCAGGGTCGGCGACCGGCGCGTGAACCTCGGTTGCATCGACGGCCTGGATCCGCTGGCTCTGAAGATCGACCTCATCGACGGCAGATCGTTCTGATCATCAGCCTTCGCGCGCGGCCCCGGCGATGTCCTCGCCCCGACTCCGCCCAAGGCCCTCCGCGACGCTGGTGAAGGCGTCCGCGGTGCGCAGCTTGCCCTCGCCGAATCGCGCCGCGAACAGCTGGCGCACCGCCGGAATCTGCGACGAGCCGCCGGTCAGGAACACCGATTGGATCTCGTCGGAGCCCACGCGCGCTTCGTCGAGCACGCGCGCGGTGCAGGCGCTCAGCTCGTCGAGCAGCGGTTGCGAGAAGCGCTCGAAGTCGGCGCGCGTGATCGGCTCGTCGATGTCGATGCGCGCCTCGTGAAACTCGATGCGCGTCTCGTCGGCGCTCGACAGCCGGATCTTGGCGCCCTCGATGGCGCGAAACAGGCGGTAGCCGAGGTTCTCCTCGACGAGATCGTAGAGCGCCTCGATCGCCGGCACGTCGTCGCTGCCATACAAAATTCGATCGATGAGCTGCTGCGTGGCGCGCTCGCGGATGAACGACATCTCGTGCCACGACAAAAGCCGGCCGAGGATCGACATCGGCACCACCATGCGCTTCTGCATCACCTCGTAGGTCGAGCCGTGCCCGAAGTGGCGCAAGAGCTTGTGCCGCATGATCTCGGCATCGAAGCGGTCACCGCCGATGGCGACGCCGCCCGACGCGACGACGTCGGCGCGCCGGTCCTGCGCGCCGCGACGGCTCGGCCCGAGCCGCATGATGGTGAGATCGGAGGTGCCGGCGCCGAAATCGGCGACGAGGACCAGCTCGTCCCTGGTGAGGGTCGCCTCGTACGCCAGCGCCGCCGCGATGGGCTCGATCAGGAAACGAATGCGCTTGAAGCCGGCCAGCTCGGCCGCGCGCAGCAGCCGTCGCTCGGCGAGGGCGTCGTGCGACGGATCGGTCGCGAACACCGCGGGTCGGCCGAGGGTCACGTCATCGAGCGTCGCGCCCGCGGCGGCCTCGGCGCGCTCGCGAATGGCGCGCAACAGCATCGCCACGAGATCTTCCAGCTTGAACGGCTTGCCGCGAATCTGCGTCGCCGTGAAGCTGCCGCTCGCCAGCCATCCCTTGATCGACTGGATGAAGCGGCCCTCGCTGCGTTGCAGGTACTCTTCGATCGCGGTCGCGCCCGCGGAGTAGCCGCTCGTCTGCTCGGGAAAGAACAGCACCGAGCGGAACAGGCGCGGCTCCGCGTTCGCGTGATCGATCCTGAGCACGTCGCCCGACGGCAACGCGACCGCGCTGTTGCTGGTGCCGAAGTCGAGGCCGCAGGTCGCCATGCCGGAAGCGAATGCTTATCATGGCGCGCTACTCGACCATGCGCACGAACTTCGCCACCGGCTTGCCGCCGGCGCCGATGTGGACCTCGAACATGTGCATGACCTGCCCATGGTTCTTCGGGTTGCTCTCTCCGCCCGAGAACTTCCACGAGTTGACGGCCATGATCGTGTTGCCGTGCCCGTCGCGATAGAAGGTCGGCGTGCCGGGGCCGAACATGTCGAGGTCGGGATCGCTCGCCAGCCACGGGTGGTCGACGGTCTTCTTGACGCACGGCCCGTCGATGCTGGCGCCGCAGTCGGCGTATCCGATCGCGTAGCTGTTGTCGCGGTAGGAGCCGCCGGAATAGAAGACGTACCAGCGCTTGTCGCCGTGGTCGTCGAGCCGAACGACGGCGGCGTTCTCCATCACCGGCTCCTCCCAGCCACCCTTGTCGATGCGCGTCAGCGTCACCCACTCGCTGCCGGGCGCGAAGTGCTCACCGAGGTCGCCGAGCGCGCGAATCTGGATGGTGTTGACGCCGTTCGGCTCGTCGATGCGCGCCACGAGGTGCCGTCGGCCATGCGCGTCGCGGACCGGATAGGGATCGATCGCCCACAGGCCACCGTCGGGGCATTCGATCGGTTCCGCGAAGTCGTCGACGAACGGACCGTGCGGGCGCGGCGCGTGCGCGCGGTAGATGCACATGTGCCGCGTGGTGCCGGCGCGCACCGCCGTGTAGTAGAGCATCCAGTGGTCGTCGTCGATCTGGGAGGCGCCGGGCGCCCAGACCGACCCGCTGGCGACCGCTTCGGCGCCGAGCGTGGGCAGCGCGTCGCCGACGCTGAGCCAGCTCTTGCCGCCGTCGTCGGAGCGCGCGTGCGCGACGTGCTCGGTCTCGCCGTCGACCTTCTGGATGGCGAAGTAGGCGTGCAGCGCGTCGCCGTCGCGCACGATGCTCGGGGAGCCGAACCGGCCGTGAAACTCCGGCAGCGACGAGAGCGCGTCGAGCGCGGTGTCGGAGATGGGCCCGTCGGCGCCGTCATCGGGGGCGGCGGCGCAGCCGCCAAGGAGGAGGAGGAGGGTGCAGGCCAGGCGCTTGTTCATGCGCGCCTCTTTCGCAATCGCGGTGCCACGCCGATGTCCGCGAAGCGCCCGCGCCGTCGCGGGGCACCTGTAACGTGCGGCGCCACAGCTGCCCACGCGAGGCTGCGGATGCGCTGCGCGAGCGCGCGGTCTACTGCTGCCAGTCGATGTTGAAGACCAGCGACGTCGGGATCGTCTGCGATCCCTGCACCGCGCCGTAGCAGCCGTAGAAGTCGATCGTCCCGTCGCTGTTGACCCACGAGACCTGGCTGACCTGGGCCGCCGTCATCGTGCCGTTGCTGTAGAGCGAGATGGTCGCGTTCGCGTTCGTGTAGCAGTCCGACGGCGAGTAGCCCTTCTTCACGAACAAGATGCGATCGCCGAGGTTGTACGCCGAGCGGAACTGCGTGATCGTCCGCCCCTGCGGCGTCCAGCGCCCCGAGTAGGTGATCGCGCCCGTCACCGGCGGCGGGTCCTCGTTCAAGAACATCGAGTATGTCCCGGTCGTCGGCGCGGTCGCGGCGTCGGTCGTCCAGCAGGTCCACGCCGTCCAGTCGGAGTAGGTGAACGAGTTGACGGCGCGAACGCGGAAGCAGTACTTCGTCGACGCGTCGAGCCCGCTGAAGTAGGCGCCGGTGCGCTCGCCGGTCACCGAGGTCTCGAACACCTCGTTCGCATCCTGGTAGTGCTCGATCTCGAAGGCGGTCTGCCCCGAGTTGACCTGCGTCCAATTGAGGTTGAGGCCGCTGCTGCTGACGAGGTCGAAGTACAGGCCGTACGGCGTCAGCGGCGGCCGCGCCGGCGCGAGGTCCGTCGAGCGCGCCACCATCACGGCGTTCGGCGTGAAGGCGACGACGTCGGCCATGCCGTTGCCGTCGAGATCGGCGGTGGTCCAGCGCTCCGGCGCGATGCCGTAGAGCACGCGCTCGGGAGCGCGCAGCGGCCCGAGCTGACCGAGCGACTGGTTCCACTCCTTGTAGCCATAGGCGAGCAGATCGCCGTAGCCGTCGGCGTTCAGATCGGCCACGACGCAGCTCTTGTGCGACGACGCGCCGCAGTCGGTCGACAGCTGCGTGGTGCCGTAGAAGGTGCCGTTGCCGGCCGAGCGCGCGGTGAACGTGGCGTTCGCGCCGAAGCCGATGATGTCCTTCTTGCCGTCGCCGTCGAGGTCGGCGAACGTGCGCGTGTTCGTGCCGACGCGCCAGCCCTGGTTGTAGCCGAAATCGGCGAGCACGTAGTGCGGCGCGGCGAAGCCGCCGCTGCCCGTCGCCAGCGCGGTCCAGACGCCGTCGTCGCCGAACGCGACGATGTCGTCGAAGCCGTCGCCGTTGAGATCGACCAGCGTGCGCACGTGGCGCGCCGCCGTCCAGCCCTGCTGCGTGCCGAATTGCGCCAGCACGAAGCTCGCCGGGCGGAAGCCGCCGGCGCCGTCGGCGAGCGCGACGTAGACGCCGGCGTCACCGAACGCGACGATGTCCTTGTTGTGGTCGCCGTTGACGTCGGCGAGCACGCGCGCGTGGGTCTCGACGCGCCAGCCCTGGTTGTAGCCGAAGTCGGCGAGCACGTAGCGCGCCGGCGCGAAGCCGCTGCCGTTGGACAGCGCGGTCCACACGCCGTCGTTGCCGAAGCCGACGACGTCGTCGAGGCCGTCGTGGCTGATGTCGCCGACGAGCCGCGGGTTGCGCGCCGCGGTCCAGCCTTGCTGCGTGCCGAACTGCGCCAGCACGTAGGCCACGCTCGCGAAGTGGTTGCCGGCGGACAAGCCGACCCAGACGCCGGCGTTGCCGAAGCCGACGAAGTCGTCCTTGGTGTCGGCGTTGACGTGGCCGAACAAAACGGGCGTGTCGGCCTGTCCCCAGCCGCCGTTCGAGGTGAAGCCGCTGCCCCACGACTCGAACGCGAGGAACGAGTGGTCGCGGCCGAAGGCGTTGATGGGAGGCAGGCGCAAGCCGCTTTCGCCGTCGCCGCTGCCGCCGTCGGCGACGCCGTTGCAGGCGACGAGCGCAAGAGAAACGATCGAGATCGAGAAGATGCGTACCGCGTGTGCGAGGTTCATGCCGCGCGCA
>Ga0070679_100007204_pt1 | contig 10386 bp, 6 predicted proteins | sample KBSC63BmetaG_FD_65652 | JGI IMG/M metagenome (GOLD analysis project Ga0070679, IMG submission 65652) | Corn rhizosphere microbial communities from Kellogg Biological Station, Michigan, USA - KBS C6-3B metaG | ecosystem: Host-associated > Plants > Roots > Rhizosphere | place: USA: Michigan... | reverse complement strand
GGAGATCGCGGGTGAGAGCCGCTCGCAGCATCTGTCGCAGGGGTTCGGCGCGCTGCAGCGCAAGGGATACATCGCGGGCTCGGTGAAGCGCGAGGACAATCGCACGACGGCGCCCAAGGATGCGAGCGCCGAGCGCTCGATCTTCGATGGCATCGACACCACCTACCGCCGCATGCGCGCCGAGCTTCCGGCGGCGGAGCGCCCGCGCGCGGACTCTCTCGTGACGGCGCTCGCGGGGGTGCGCGCACGATTCGATCCGTGGCGGCCGGCGCTTCTCGTGCCCACGCTCGAGCGCATCGACCGCCTCGCGAACGCGATCGCGCCGGGATCGTCGGCCGACGCCGCCGCGTCGATCGCCGCGCTGCGGCTCGAGGCGTCTCGCACCGAAGCGCTGGCCGCCGGCATCGCCGTGGAGGCCACGGTGAGCCGCGCGGCGCTCGCGCTCGGCGACTCCATGCCCGCGACCGTTACCGTGTACAATCAGGACCAGCCGCGCATCACCGTCGACTCGGTGACGCTCGGCGGCAGTGCGATCGCCGTCTCGCGCACGACCGCGTCGGATCCGCGCGCGATCCCGCACGACAGTTCGGCGGCGTTCGCGTTCGTGGTGCGCGGCACCGCGGTGACGTCGCCGTGGTGGCTCACACCGCCGCGCACGACCGACATGTTCGCCCCGCCCGTGGGCACGCAGACGGCGGAACAGCGCGCGGAGGGAACGGCGTTCGCGAGCGTCTACCTGGCCGACGGCACGGTGGTGCGCTCGCCGCTGGTGCTGCGCATTGCGAATCCCGCGCGCGGCGAGGAGCAGCGGCCGCTCGCGGTGGTGCCCGCAATCTCGGTGACGCTCGATCGCGAAGTCGGGTACGCGCGCGCGAACCAGCCGCTCGACCGCCAGCTTCGCGTCACACTGCGCTCCGCCTTCGACTCGGCGCGCGACGTCACGGTGCGGCTCGATCTGCCCCGGGGACTCGATGCCGACACGGCCGTGCGGCGGATCTCGCTGCCGGGGCTCGGCAGCGAGCGCACGGTGGTGTTCCGCGTGCGCGGCACGCTCCCCGCGGGCCGTCACGTGATCACCGCGGTGGCCGAGAGCGCGAACCACAAATACGAGACGGGCTACGTCGGCATCCAGTACGCGCACATCAGGCCGCAGATCATCGTGCGGCCGGCGACGATGGCCATCGAGGCGGTGGACGCGCAGCTCCCGCACGGGGTGAGCGTGGCCTACGTGCAGGGCGTGGGCGACAACGTGGCGCCGATGCTCGCGGAGCTCGGCATTCCGGTGACGGTGCTCGATGCGCCGGGGCTCGCCGCCGCTGATCTGTCGCGCTTCACGACCGTCGTCATCGGCACGCGCGCGTACGAGGCGCAGCCGTCGCTCGCCGCGCAGATCGCGCGGCTGTTCGACTGGGTCGCGCAGGGTGGAACCATGGTGGTGCAGTACGGGCAGCGCGAAATGATGCAGCCCGGCATGATGCCCTATCCCATCGTGCTGAGCTCTCCCGCGGCGCGCGTGACGGATGAGGCGTCGCCGATCACGGTGCTCGCTCCCAACGATCCACTGCTCTCCACCCCCAATCGCATCTCGGATGCGGACTGGAAGGGGTGGATCCAGGATCGCGCGCAATACATGGCGACCACGTTCGATCCACGCTACCAGACGGTGATCGCGACCAACGATCCGGGCGAGCCGCCGAACGCCAGCGGCATCCTGCGCGCCTCGATCGGACGCGGGAGCTACATCTACACGACGCTCGCGTTCTTCCGACAGCTTCCCGCGGGAATCCCGGGCGCCGCGCGGCTGTTCGTGAATCTCCTCGGGCCGCCGATCGCGGGCGCCGCGTCGGCCACGCGCGTGGTGTCGCCGTGACGCTTCGCGGCTGGCTCGCCTGCTGCGCGACGATCGCGCTCGCCGCGTGCGGCGGCGACGGGCGCACCGTGCTCACGGTGTACTCGCCGCACGGCAAGGATCTGCTCGAGTATTACGAGGCAGGCTTCGAGAAGGCGCACCCCACGGTGGACGTGCAGTGGGTCGACATGGGGTCGCAGGATGTGCTCGACCGCCTGCGCAGTGAGGCAGCGAATCCGCAGGCCGACGTCTGGTTCGGTGCGCCGGAGGAGGTATTCGAGCGCGCCGCCAAGGCGGGGCTGCTCGCGCCGTACCGCCCCACGTGGGCCGATGCGGTGCCGTCCGAGGGGCGTGGCGCGAACGACCTCTGGTACGGCACCTATCTCACCCCGGAGATCATCGCGTACAACAGCGACGCGGTGAAGGCGGAGGACGCGCCGAAGGACTGGGATGACGTGCTCGATCCCAAGTGGAAGGGGAAGGTGATCATTCGCGATCCGCTGCCGAGTGGAACCATGCGGGCGATCTTCGGCGCGATGATCATTCGGGGGATGGGCGCCACGGGGAAGCCCGATTCCGGCTACGCGTGGCTCCGCAAGCTGGATGCGAACACGAAGGAATACGCGCTCGATCCAGGCGTGCTCTATCAGAAGCTCGGCCGGCAGGAGGGGCTCATCTCGCTCTTCGACATGCCGGACATCGCGACGCTCAAGGGACGGCTGAACATCCCGGTGAGCTACGTGATTCCGGCGAGCGGGACGCCGGTGCTCGTCGACGCGATCGCGATCGTGAAGGGCACGAAGCACGCCGACCTCGCGAAGCAGTTCTACGAGTTCGTGACCACGCCGCAGGCGCTCGAGGCGGCGGCGAACAAGTTCTACCGCATCCCCGCGCGCACGGACATCCCGCTCGACTCGCTGCCGCAGTGGGTGCGCGACGCCAAGACGAAGATCAAGCCGATGCCGCTGGACCGGGATGTGCTCGCGCAGCATCTGGACGAGTGGATGCGCTACTGGGACGCGAACATCCGCAACCGGAACCACTAGTGCCCGGCGCGCCGCGACTGTCCCTCGATGCGCTCACGCGCCGCTTCAGGGACAAGGTCGCGGTGGACGCGCTGTCGCTGGAGATCGGCACGGGCGAGCTGGTGGCGCTCATGGGCGCGAGCGGGTCGGGGAAGACGACCACGCTGCGCATGGTGGCGGGGTACGAGCCGCCGGACTCGGGGCGGGTGTGGCTCGAGGGCGTGGACATCACGAATCGCGCGCCGCGCGTGCGCGGATTCGGGATGGTCTTTCAGCACTACGCGCTCTTTCCGCACATGACCGTGGGGGAGAACGTCGCCTTCGGGCTCGAGGCGCGCGGCGTGGCGAAGGCCGATCGCGCCTCGCGCGCCGCCGCGGCGCTCGCGAACGTCGGGCTCGCGGGCGCGAGCCCGCGCGCGATCCAGTCGCTTTCGGGCGGCGAGCAGCAGCGCGTGGCGCTCGCGCGCGCGCTCGTGATCGAGCCCCCGGTGCTGCTGCTCGATGAGCCGCTGTCGAATCTCGACCCGAACCTGCGGCGCACCACGCGCAACGAGCTGCGCGCGATGCTGCGCCGGCTCGGCCTCACCGCGCTCTTCGTGACGCACGATCAGGAGGATGCGTTCGCGGTGGCGGATCGGGTCGCGCTCATGGACAGCGGGAAGCTGCTGCAGGTGGGCGCACCGGAGGAGCTGCACGACAATCCGGCGTCGCGCGCGGTGGCCGACTTCATCGGCCGCGCGACGTTCGTTCCCGGCGCATACGATGGCCGCACGGTGACGGTGCACGTGGCCGGCACCGCGACGACGCTCGCGGCGCGCGCCCCCTCCGCGCTTGGCCAGGCGCGCGAGGTGCTCGCGGTGCTCCGCCCCGACGCGCTGGCGTTCGCGCCGGAGGGCAGCGGCTGGGCGGGTGTGGTCGCCGACAGGCGGTTCGCGGGCGCGCAGCTCGTCTATCGCGTGCGCGTGGACGACGCGACCGAGGTCGAGCTCCAGAGCACGAATCGCGAGGTGCGGGAGGGCGATCGCGTGACGGTGCGCGTGGTGCGCGAGCCCGTGCCCGTGGTGGCCGTGTGAAGCGCGACGCGCGCGGGTCGTGGCTCCTCGCCGCGCCGGTGCTCGCGCTGCTGCTCTGGTGCGTCGTCTATCCGAACGTCACGATCATCGCCGGGAGCTTCGGCCACGGGCTCGGCTACTGGCGCGAGTTCGCGCACAGCCCGAGCGACCGCGAGGCGCTCGTCACCACGCTGGAGGTCGCCTTCGGGAGCGTGATCGCGGCGACGGCCGTCGGGTTGCCGCTCGCGTTCCTCCTGAGCCGCATCGAGTTTCGCGGCCGCCGATTCCTGCAGGCGGTGGCGACGCTGCCGGCGGCGCTGCCGCCGCTGGTGGGCGTCATCGCGTTCCTGTTTCTGTATGGCGAGAGCGGCGTGGTCACACGGGCCGTTCAGCGGGGGCTCGGCCTGTCCGAGCCGCCGTGGCGGCTCACGGGCGTGTGGGCGATCATCTTCGTCCATGCGTACACGATGTACGTCTACGTCTTTCTCTTCGTCTCGGCCGGGCTGGAGCGGCTGGACGCCACGCTCGACGAGGCGGCCGCGGGGCTCGGCGCGTCCACGCCGTTCCGCCTGCGGCGCGTGACGTTGCCGCTCGTCACTCCCGCGCTCGCGGGGTCGATGCTGCTCGTGTTCATGAGCGCCCTGGGGAGCTTTTCGGCGCCGTACATCTTCGGCGGCGGACTGCGCGTGCTCTCCACGCAGATCGTCGCGTCGAAGCTGAACGGCGCGATGGGGATGGCGTACGCCGAGACGACGGTGCTGGCGATCACCGCGGTGGCGGCGCTCGTGCTGCTGCGCTGGTTCGAGCGCCGGCGCACGTACGCGCTCACGGGGAAGGGGAGCACCACGCGCATCGCGCTGCGCGGCGGCATCGCGCGCGTGGCCCCGCTGCTCGCGGCAGCGCTCGTGTTCGTGCTGATTCTCCCGCACGCGATGATCGTGCTGGTCGCGTTCGCGCGCGACGGCGCGTGGACCACGCAGGTGCTGCCGCCGCACTACACGCTGGAGAACTTCACGCGCCTCACCACCGATCCGCGGCTCTGGATTCCGGTGCGCAACAGCTTCTGGATGGCGGTGCTCGCGACAGTGGCGAACATCATCGTGTGCTTCGTCGCCGCGTATCTCATCGCGCGGCGCCGCTTCCGCGGGCGAGGGCTGCTGCAGCTGCTCGTGGTACTACCGTGGGCAATCCCCGCCACGGCGATCGCGATCGGGCTCGCGTCGACCTTCGACCGCAACGCGCCGGCCGAGCTGCGCATCCTGCTCGTGGGCACCTTCTGGATTCTGCCCCTCGCGTACTTCGTGCGTGGCATTCCGCTCGTGACGTCGGCGGTGGAGGGGTCGCTGCGCCAGATGGATCCGTCGCTCGAGGACGCCGCTCGCGGGCTCGGCGCGAGCTGGTGGCTGGCGATGCGGCGCGTGGTGATCCCGGCGGCGCGGCCGGGGATCGCGGCGGGGGCCACGCTCGCCGGGATCACCGCGGTGGGCGAGTTCGTCGCGTCCATCGTGCTGTACACGCACGCCAACCGGCCGATCTCGATGGAGATCCTGGCGCAGCTGAGAAACCTGTCGTTCGGCACCGCGGCGGCCTACAGCGTGCTGCTCATCCTGCTCGTGCTGATCATCTCGATCGCCGCCCGCATGCTCGGCGGCCGGCCGGAGCGGGTCGAAACGATCCCCACCGCATGAGCGACGGGGCCGCGCGTCCTCGCATCGTGATCATCGGCGGCGGCTTCGCGGGGCTCACCGCCGCGCGCACGCTGCGCACGGCAGACGCCGACATCACGCTGCTCGATCGAACCAACCACCATCTCTTCCAGCCGCTGCTCTACCAGGTGGCGACCGCGGTGCTGTCGCCGAGCGACATCAGCTCGCCGATTCGGTGGCTGCTGCGCAAGCAGAAGAACACGACGGTGCTGATGGCGGAGGTCGATCGCATCGACATCGAGGCGCACGCGGTGATCGCGGACGAGGGACGCGTTCGCGTGGAGTACGACTACCTCGTGATCGCGGCGGGCGCGCGGCACGCGTACTTCGGCCACGACGACTGGGAGCCGTACGCGCCGGGGCTCAAGAGCCTCGAGGACGCGCTCACGGTCCGGCATCGGTTTCTGCGCGCGTTCGAGGAGGCGGAGAAGGCGTCGGACGAGGAGACGCGCGCGGGTTGGCTCCACTTCGTGATCGTGGGTGGCGGGCCGACGGGCGTGGAGCTCGCGGGGATCCTTCCCGACATCGCGCACCATTCAATGCTGCACGACTTCCGGCACTTCGATCCGCGCGACACGCGCATCACCCTGCTCGAGGGCGGGCCGCGCCTGCTCACGGCGTTCGACGAGCGGCTCGCCGCTCGCGCATGCCGCGATCTGGAGGGGCTCGGCGTCACGGTGCGCACGAACGCGATCGTCACGCGCGTGGAGCCGGACGCGGTGTACATCGGCGGCGAGCGCGTGCCGACGCGCACCGTGCTGTGGGCCGCGGGAAACCAGGCGTCGCCGCTCGCGCGGTCGCTCGGCGCGCCGCTCGACCGGCAGGGGCGCGTGGAGGTGCGGCCGGATCTCTCGGTGCCTGGGCACCCGGAGGTCTTCGTCGCGGGCGATCTCGCCGCAACGTTCGAGGACGACGGCACACCGGTGCCGGCGGTGGCGCCGGCGGCGAATCAGATGGGGAAGCGGGCGGCGCGGAACATCCTGCGCCTGCTCGACGATCTGCCCACGGAGCAGTTCCGCTATCGCGACAAGGGGAACCTCGCGACGATCGGCCGCTACCGCGCGATCGCGGAGATCGGGCGGTTCGAGCTCAAGGGGCAGTTCGCGTGGTGGTTCTGGCTGATCGTCCACCTGATGTATCTGGCGACGTTCCGAAACCGCCTGAGCGTGCTGATCGAGTGGGCGTACAGCTACATGACATACCAGCGCGGGTCGCGGATCCTGACGGAGCGGGAAGGGGACGGGGTGTCGGGCGGCGAGGTGGAGACGCGAGCGCCGGTTCTGCAAACGCGGACGCGCGTGTCGTGAGGCGACGCGCCGGACCCTTTTCCGAGCCGGGCGAGATATCTTAGTACTGAGATAATTCGACTTCGCGTCTCACACTGCGCCCGCTCTGCCGCGGCGCTAGTACCGCTGTCCCGGCTCCCGTATCGCGTGCTCGTAGTGCAACGCCCCCGTCGAGTCCATCGGGACGAGCACCCGGTGCTCGTCATCGAAGAGATACGGGACGCGCGTGCGGTCCAGCCGCATGAGCCGCAGATTGTCGGCGCCTCGATCGTACACCGTCCACGCGCGCGCCGCATTCAGGTCCGGTTCGTTGTGAATCAGACTGTCGTGCGAGCTGTGGTTGGGCGCGTACCGGACGAACACCATGATGTGCCTGCCGGGAGCCAGCGTCAGAAGCGCGCGGAAGTCGCTCTGGTAGGCGCGGCGGTCTCCCTTCTTGCCGGCGATGTACGGCGCGGCACGCGTGATGTAGGGGAACAGGATCAACCCGCTCACCAGAATCCCGACGACCGTTCCCGGCCTCACCGGCGGGAGCGTGTGCATCGACCACGCGAGCGTTCGGCCCGAGAGCACGCTCGTGAGCCGCCACCAGCCCATGACCGTGAGCATCGCGAGCACGGGCATGATCTCGACGTAGTACGCTGTCCACTGCGACCCGTGCCCCACGCAGAGATACGCGAGCACGAGCAGGATCGCCGTACCGAATCCCACCCATACGAAGGCGCTCGTGGTGACGAGGGCGAGCACCGCAACGGGGAGAAAGGCGGCGCGCGTCGCCCACATGTTCGCCGCGATCGCGATCGTGCGATCGCGCAGATTCCGCGGCAGCGTCGCCAGCGTGTAGTCGCGATGCAGGATCTTCACGTACTCGTTGAACTGCTGCATGTCCGGATTGAGCGGGCGCAGCGGCTCGAGACCCGTGAGCCCGAATCCCATCACGTCGTCCGGAAAGTAGTATCTCGAGTACAGCCCGTACGGCGCCTGCAGCGGATTCCCCGTCGTCCGCTGGCACCAGATCCCCCACACCGCGAGCGTCGCGCACGCGAGCGCGATCGGCGTCTTGAGATCCCGCCAGCTCCGGCGCCTCGAGATTCGCACCAGCACGATCACCGCGGCCGGCAGCGCGAACACCACCATCGTCACCGGCCGCGTGAGAACCCCCAATCCGATCGAGGCGGCAAGCACGTTGAGCCACACCGTTCGATCATCCTCGATCCATCGTATCAGCGCGTACCATCCGAGCATCCAGAGCGCGCTGGTCGACGACTCCGACATGTACGTCGGTGCGTAGTCGAGCACCGACGTACAGGTGAGCCAGAATAGCCAGCTGAAGATTCCGATCCACGGATTGGTGAGCCGGCGCGCAACCTCGAACACGAGGGCGCCACAGAGCCCCAATAGCAGCACGGGCATCAATCCGGGGAGCCCCAGCCAAATGCCGGGAACGAGCAGCATCGCGTGCCCCGGCGGATACTTCGGAAAGAGCTTCGGCGTCACGAACACGTGGTACTGCTCGAAGAACTCGGGCATCGGCAGCCCGGGGGCCGTCCAATGACCGGTGGCGTAGATCTTCGCCTGCAGCACGATCGCCGCCTCGTCATGGATCACCGGCACCTGATCGAGCCCGCCCCACAGCCAGGCGACGAACACGCTGGTCGCGACGCCCACCACCACCGGCGCCCAGCGCCACGCGAGTGCGCGCGTGGCCCGCGTGCCGAGCCATGACGGCGTGATGAAGCGGCCGAGCAGTGCGGCGAGCAGAATGACCAGAAGCGCTTTCGCGTCGGTCATCGAACGATTGTCGAGATGGTGCCGCGCGCCTGCGGAAGTCTCACCGCTTGCGCGCGAGCACGAGGTACTGGCCGCCGAACGGCAGCGCCGAGAGCAGCGTCTCGAGCGGACGGAAGGCGCGAAGCGCGCGCGGGAACAGGAAGAGAAAGTCTGTGTGCACGATCTCGAAGCCCGCGTCGCGCAGGAGCCGGCGCGTCTCCGGCGGCGCGAGCGTGATCGCGTCGGCGTCGAACGGCACGCGGCTCATGATGTAGCGCGTTCCCGGATTCCACGGGTTGTTCTCCCACAGCGCGAAGAGCCCGCCCGGCACGAGCGCCTCGCGCACGTACGCGGCCGACGCGGCGCGCTCTTCGACCGGAATGTGATGGAAGACGCCGTTGCAGAAGGCGAGATCGAACACCGGCCCGATCGGCGCATCCACCAGATCGAACGTCGCGCCCGTGCGCGCGTGCGTGCTGCGCGCCGTGTCCAGCGACGCCACCGACACATCCACCCCGTGCACGAGCTGCGCACCGAGCCCATCGAAGAGATACGGAACGCCCGACCCGGTCCCGCATCCGAAGTCGAGCACCGTGCGCACGGGGTGACCGAGCCGTTCGAGCCGCGCCGCCAGCCAGGTGATGCGCTTCGAGGCGTAGTAGTCCTTCGACTCGCCCGTGAGGGACAGCCCCATCGCCAGCGCCTGGTCGTAGTTCCCCGCGTACGCGTCGAACTCGGCGGTGTAGGTGCTGGCCTGTCGCGTCGCCGGCGTGGTCATCGGCGGCGCATTCCCATGAGGCTCGCGAAGAAGCTCGACAGGATGGTCTGGAAGCCGAGCGCGGTGAGCATGACGCCGGGAATCACCCAGCGCATCGTGTGCTCGTAGTTGAGCGCGCCGAAGTCCGCGCTCGACCACTGGTGCACCGCGCCGCCGAGCAGCCCGAGCCCCACCAGCATGCCGAGCGCGCCCACGGTGAGCCCGCTCTCGAGATTCACCAGGGCGAAGAACCTGTTGAGCCGCGGATCCTCGGGAAGCAACCCCTCCATGATCGCGAACACCTTTGTCATGAGCGCGAACGCGATCGACTGGTAGCCGCAGATGATCGCCAGGCTCGCGAAGAGCAGCGTGTGGACGTCGAACGTCATCTTCCCCAGCGACAGCCGCGGCATGGCGAGCGCGTAGCCCACCACCCCGGCGAAGATCAGCGACAGCCCCGGCATCAGGAACAGCCAGCGCGGGCTGAAGAGCAGGAAGAACCGGAGATGCCGCCACCCATCGCGGAACGTCTTGAGATGCGGCGGATGCGCCGTACGCCCGTCCGGGCTCAGCGTGATCGGAATCTCCGCCGTGCGCGCGCGAAAGAGACTCGCCTTGATGACCATCTCCGACGCGAACTCCATTCCGGTGCAGCGCTGGTCGAGCTCCATCCACATCTCGCGGCTGAACGCGCGCATGCCGCAGTGGATGTCGTGAATGGGCGTGCGGAACCACCAGCGCGCGAGCGCGCTGAACATCGGGTTCCCCCACCAGCGGTGGAGAAATGGCATCGCACCCGGCTTCACCGTGCCGCCGCCTCGCTCGAGCCGGCACCCCTGCACGAGCTGGTAGCCCTCGCGCAGCTTCGCGAGAAAGTTCGGGATCTCCGCCCAGTCGTAGCTGTCGTCCGCATCGCCCATCATCACGTACGTGCCGCGCGC
>Ga0070679_100007201_pt1 | contig 10388 bp, 5 predicted proteins | sample KBSC63BmetaG_FD_65652 | JGI IMG/M metagenome (GOLD analysis project Ga0070679, IMG submission 65652) | Corn rhizosphere microbial communities from Kellogg Biological Station, Michigan, USA - KBS C6-3B metaG | ecosystem: Host-associated > Plants > Roots > Rhizosphere | place: USA: Michigan... | reverse complement strand
CCGCTGCAGCTCGAATAGGAGGGCGGGTTCCAGATGCGAGACGCCGCAGAGTCGTTACCGAGCTTCGCGCGGAATCAGTTTCGCGGCACGATAAGCGAGATCGCGAGGACGGGTGCACTCACGCGCGCGACGGTGGAAGTCGAGGCCGCGAGCGGCGCGAGCGGCGCGCCGTTCATCGCACCGTTGACGACGCGCTCCGCGCAGGAGCTCGCACCGCGCGCTGGGAGCGAGGTGTGGGCTTCGTTGAAGGCGATGGCGGTGCACTTGTATTGAGAGTCGAAAAGATTCGCAGATGCAGAGACCACCGCTCGAATTCCGTGCCTGTTCACGAGAAGAATGGGGCAAGACAGAATCGATCCATCTTGAACCGTCAAAGCGATTTTCCCCGAACGTGATCTCAGGAGGGAACATCCAATAGAGTGGAATCGTACCACACGTCTTCTTGATCACCGGCGCTTGAGAAAGGCGCCATCCTGGAGGGAGTCCCAGTTCTCTTACTTTTCGAAGTCCGGACTAAGCCTGATCTTCACCTATCGAGCGACCGCCGACACGTTCGAGAAGCATTGTGCACTCATGCCATTCGCTGATCTTTGCACGTTCAGCCTCACTGATCTTCGTGAATATACCAGCAGTCTGGCACCATGAAATGACGAACGTAGCGTGCGAAGGCCAGTATCAGAATACCGAGAAGCACGATCAACGGTGACTTCCATCGTTCACCGGGAGCGAATAGGTACAGCGCGCCCACAAATATGAGGATCCATCCCAACGATCGTGTCGCGGGGGCTCGGAAGCTTCGCGGAACTTGCTCTTGGTCTCGGTGCTGCCTAGACGTCCACATTGCAGAGTATCTCCGATCGAGTGTGATGCTCGGGGCTCTTGATCACGCCGCATGTCTTGGTCGCGCAAAAGTCCGATTTGTACTAATCATAAGCTGGTGCGCCAGGGGAGTCGCCTCGCCCAGTTCGGTCCGATTGAAAACCCTCTCGAATCGGAAGTTGTTCTCAAAATAGTTCGAAATAGGGAGGCGCTCCCCCGCAGTGTCGTCCAAATGTGAAAGCGTTCCGCGCGCGCTCCTCTCATAGCAACGCGAGAGGAAAGCTTCAATTGCGCAAATCCAATCCGTCTAGGGTTTGTCGGGAATTTGGGGGCCCAGGATTGTTTCGGTTTCCTCACTCCATACGCCTGCCTTGGAGCCTCCAGCCGCCGAAGTGCTCCACGACAGTCCGGAACTATTGGTAGCAAAACAGAGCCCAGAAACAAGATAGCCAATGCAACCACCGCTCGATCTGCCGTTCAAGGCATCTTTTGATGACGCCTGCCCAAATTCGAGCCCGTAGGAATATCCCATTCCCCTCGTCTTGCCCACCGTCGCGTAGTGTCCACGACCATGAGCATCGTTGTACGTACCGTAGGAAATAGTGAATCCGACGTGGAGAAATGGAATGGCAAACGCAGCGCTACTTCCCGAAAAAGCAACCACACCTCCGACGTCGGTATGGCTCACTGCCGACTGAGTTCTATTAGCGCCTTCTTTCCATTCTTTCGTGCCGCGCTTGCAGGTGCTGTAATTCTGATCTTCCGGCGGACAGAGTCCAAAAGGATCGCTAAAGTTGACCGGATCGCCTCGTGCGAAGCCGTAAAGGTTCATCCCCCCAGCGAGCCCGATGGGATCTTCCTGCGTGAACCGACCCTGCATCGGATCGTAGTACCGATTCCGCATGTACATGTCCCCGGCAGGCGTCTGCTGCTGCGACAGCAGCCCACCAAACCATCCGTGCGGAATGGAGCTCGTCATGCGCTGCATGTGCAACGTCGACTGTGGCGCGAAGTAGTCGATGTTGACCGGCAGGCCGAAGTACGTGTAGGAGGTGTTGCCGCTCGAGTACGTGCCGATGTCCGGTAGCCCCCGATAATCGTGATGCGGCATCACCGCGAACGGTGGAATCAGCACCGAGTCCGACGCGTAGCCGAAGCGGATCATGGACATCGGCTGGTCCATCTGCGCCCCGTGCATGTACACGATGCGGCCGATCCCGCCGACGTACGGTGTCGAATCCGGCAGCTGCATGAACAGCGTGTCGCCATAGTCCCAGCCGCAGTCGTGGGGATGCACCTCCTCGCACGAGAGCTTCGTCATCATGGCGAGCGTGTCCAGCTCGAGCACGCTGTCGGCCGTGCCGGCGGCGCCAGGATAGTGCATCTCCCAGAGCAGATCCGACCCATCCCAGACGTACCGCTCGATGCTGTTGGAGGTCGTCTGCGTGCCGTACGAGCGCGTCAGCACTCGCCGACCGAGCGCGTCGTAGCGGAAGTGGTCGAACGAGCCAAAGTGGTGAAGTGGATGCGCGTTGTCGGGTGGCGTCGCACAAATGTGAGAAACATCTCGATGAAGGACTTTCGACTGAGTAGCAGAAGTTCGATTCTGGCCAGTCGAACGCAGTTCTCGCGCGGTTCGAGCCCACAGCCAACCACCATCAAAGCGCTGCAGGATGTCCGGCTCCGGCCGGGTCGAAAATGAATTGGATTGACCTGCTGAGCGAGCGCACACTCCACCACTCTACGAGGAAGCCCGACCAAGAGAGGTTCTGGCCGGGCTTCGTTTAAGGGGATGGCGGTGCATCTTTGTTGAACGACGGGGAATTCTCGCCGCGAGCGACCGTCTGTATACGTACAGAATGGGCCCGGCCACAACGTACGTGACCGGGCCGACATCCCATTGCGTGCTGGCACCGACTTCTCTCAAGATCCCGCTTCGACGCGATGCACGAGTTCAAGACAGACTTGAGGAGTGGCGAAGCGTTGGCAGGTCGTCGGCTGCATCGACCTACTGACGACCTATCCAGTCGATAGCCATTTCGATCAGTCTTCCACGACTATTTGGTTCGTCATCCGGGCCAAGACCTTCTTCCACAAGCGCGTCTGCAAGGATCTCACGAACTGATTCTCGATCCTCCGAGGAGAGTCGCGAATCCGTAAGTTGCTCGAGTAATCCGCTCTTTTCAGGCTTGCGCGACCGAACGATCTCCTCTGCCAAGCGCTTTAGAGTTGCCTCCGAGATTCCGTAATTGCGCGGAGTCATGGTGGAATTCTCCAACCCGCACTATTCCTTGCCCACGTAGTCACCACTTCTCCTGCTTTGTTTAGGACTACGGTAGCATCCTCGCCGACGTATTTCAACTTGCCTTCAGCTTGCTCGATAACCCTCGTTGGGTTCCTTACGGCAGCTAGGATTGCTTTGTTTGAGACGCCAACACCGTCTCGCGATATCGCCTGATTGAGCCCATGTTCGGTGAATCCGGTGATCTTTCCTGCGATGGCTTTGGCTCCGCCGCCACCTTCTTCGCCGCCGGGAACTGCAAGGAGCGCGATTCCGAGCGCAGCAGCTCCGATGCGACCGTTGCCAATGTCATCCCCTGTTTGCGCGGCGCTGTTGATTCCAGTCGCTTCTAGGCCGGCGTTTAGTAACGCTCCAGCATTCAAGGCGATTGAGCCAGCTGTACCCCCCGTATGTGCACCCCAATCTGCGAGCGCTTGGGCTATGCATTCGGTCCAAGCGCAGAGCCCAAACGGATCGCTGAAATTAACCGGATCCCCCGCCGCGAACCCATAGAGATTCATCCCTCCCGCCAGCCCAATCGGATCTTCCTGCGTGAACCGCCCCGTCGCGGGATCGTACTGCCTGGCTCGCCGATACAGCGTCCCGCTCTTGTCCTGCTGATCTTCGAGCAGCGATCCAAACCAGTTACGCTGCACGTAGCGCGGACGATTGTAGGCAAACCCTCCGAGCGGCCACGCAGCTCCCGCAGGGCGCTGGCACAAGGAGTTGTCACACAGTACCCGCCCCCCGTCGTGCTGGGAGGTGCCATCGGCGACAATCCCATCGTCGGGCTGCCCGTGAGGGTTCCAAACCGGTACGACACTGAATGGAGCCCACAACTTGGACGTCTCGCCAAACGGCATGTCCGTATAATTGACTCGCGTGGCGGCGAGCGGCATATCAGTCCCAAGGGTCCCATACGTGTAGGCTACGATGCCGTAGTATGGATTGGGATCCTGGTATTCCGTTCTATCGTTTACAGGGAGAAAAATCGCGGTCGTGTCATTCTCCATCGCGGCAACCGAAGCAGCCGAGTCTCCCAATACCTGAACTTCATCGAGAATGTGTGAGCCGTCCCACACCGCGCGGCGCACGAAGCTTTCTCTGCATTCCGCCGCCTCGAATTGCTGCGCAGGTTCGTAACAGCTCCGTCGTGCCCTCACCCAAACACGCCGCCCGAGCGCGTCATAGCGAAATTCCTCGAAGGTGAAATAGCCAGGTCCGTCCAATAGCGTTGCACCCGCGAAGCGCCGAGAGTCGGTCGCTCGCAGCATGTTGTCTCCTCCGTAATACGACACCCGATCCTCAGCCGAGCTCGCGAGCGTTCGCACCCACAGGAGATTCCCGGCGAGATCATACTCATACGTATGGGTGCCATGAGCGACATTGTCGACTTTCAAACGACCCGTTGTCGGATCGTAAGTTGAGATCTTGTTGTCTTCGTTCCAGGTGTCGTACGGACTGCTGCTGAACGAGGTAGAATCGCGTGACGTCGGCATGTTCCCCATTGGGTCATATGCCTGCGTTTCGCTGGTGGTTGCCGTCGCGCCAACGTCGAAGAAGCGAGCGTGCTGCGTGTACACACTCGTCGCCAATTGGCCCAGACCAGTGAACGACGCCACGAGGGTATCCTGAAACCCGTTTGGATCGCGGCTCCCGAGAAGCCTTCCAGCGGCATCATAGACGAGCGTGGTTGATCGAACCGTGCCTGGGGCATGGCTGGACCACGCGGTGCTGGCGGACGTCATGCCGAACGTTTTCAGATTGCCGTCAGGATCGTAGCTTCGCGTCTCGATTACCGAGCCCGGGCGCGTGAGCGTGGCGAGCTCACCGCGCGCGGTGTACGCCATGCCATAGTGATTGCCAATAACATCCGTCACGGACGTGAGGTCCCCGGTGACGGGATCGAATCCATAGTGATCGATCAACGGGATGCCGGGGCGTCCGCTGAGCTGCGCAGGATGAGTCACCGAGATGCGGCGCTGATCGAGATCGTTCGCGTACTCCACACCGTACACGTGACTCGTAAAATCTCCACCGGAATCGAGCGTGGCGACGGTGCGCACGTGAAGCGTCTCCGCTGCCAGCGCGCCGTTGAAGGAATAGGCCCGTGACACCTTGGCGTAGGAGTTGTCCGCCTCCGTGAGATTACCGAGCGCGTCGTAGGAAAACGTCTGCACGTCGGCCGGAATCGTGTATCCGCCCGCTGCATTGTTCGGCCAACGGGGAAACCCCGGCTGTACTGGTCTGTGCTGACCGATCGTGTCCGTGACCCCATCGGTTCTCTTCGCGTAGACCACTGCCGGGTAGCTCCGCGTGCTGAGGCGGTTGAGCGGATCGTACGTAAGTGTCGTGACCTGTCCCAGCCGATTCTGCTGCCGTACAATGTTGCCCGATGCGTCGTAACTGGTGCTGTCGCTGTTGCCGTCCGTCGCGACATCGAGAACGAGCCGTCCGACGTTGTCGTATTCCCGGCGCGTGGTCAACGTGCTGAGGAGCGTCGGATTTGGCGACTGCGTGCGCCTGACGACGTGAGGATTGCCGTTGCGATCGTAGTCTGTCTGCACCGTGAGAGTCTGTGCGGCAGCCCCGGACATCGCGGGACCTGAAGTCACGATAGTCTGTGCATTGTCGCGCAGATCGTACGTCACCGTTTTTTCCTCGCGGCCGGCTCGCAGCCCGAACGATTTGTCACTCGAGTCGATCGGCGTCTGCACGTGGTACGCGCGCCCCACATTGTCGCTCTCCGTCATGGTCCAATAGCCGCCTGCGGAGCGCAGACCGCTCACGTTACCCAGGACATCGTAGACGATGGAGTCGCCAGGGGTGAGCGGCTCGATGGTCGACGCGAGCAAATTCTTCGCGCTACCACTCGTGGCGTACAGGAAGCTCGTCCGCCGACTCGTAATCGTCGAATCCGAGTCTGGCTGCTCCCATAAGAGATTGCCCGTCGTCGTCGAGTAGCTCCGCAATTGACCGTCCCCCTCGGGACGTTTGATACGCTTCACGAAATCCCAAAGCTGGTCCCAGGTGTACGTCGTGATCGCATACTGCCCGCGCACCACGTCATAGGCGCTCGAGTCTACCAGCGTGAGAGGATTCCCATGCGTGTCATACGTCGCCGAGTGCACACGGCCAGCGGCGTCGCGAGCCCAGGAGACAAGACCCGGCCACGTTCCGTCCCGTCGTGCCATTGTCACATTGCCCATGGCGTCTCGAACGCGATTCGGCTCGCCGATGCGATTGGGCCAGAAGCGCGTTGTGTCGCGGCGCGGGCCGTCGAGTAGGGTGAAGGCCGAATCGGCGGACAGGGCGTGCGAGCGCGTGGCGCCTGAAAGTGGCGCGCCTGCTGATTCATAGGGGTCGAAGTGCACCAGGATCTGGCTTTCGCCGTATCCAGGGTCAACGGAGTAGCTCTTCAGCTTCTTCCCAGCGCCAAAGGCGTACGTCGACGTAGTGGCGTTTCGGTCGGTGCGCGTCGCAATGAGATTTGTATCGCCCGCCACGTACGTGAAATCGACATGAGTCGTGTCCGGCCCCTTGATTCGGGCCAGGAGGCCACCGGTGATCGTGACGCTGTCGTTGCGAGCCATGCCAGAGACGCTCGGGCTAAGGACGACCGCCAGCTTCCCGTTCGCGTCGTACTGAAAGACGTATTGGCGCGTGGTATCCGGATAGAGCTTGATCGACGTCAAACGGTTCGACACGTCATATCGAAAGATCGTGCTGTCGCCGAGCCGGTTTAGGGTTGCGATGTGTTTGCCCGTCGCATCGAACCGCACCTTGAGACCGTGCGGCAGGAAGCGCGTATAGTTGACGCCATCGAAGTTCAGGCCATCCGTCCCATCTACGAGGGTCGTCGTCCAGACGTTGCTGACCCCCGGAATTTTCAGGAAGTGTCGCATACTTCCGTCCCCGCCGACCCAGAGCTTGGTACCATCCGGGAGATTGTAGAGCTGCTCCAATCCGGCGAGCCACCAGCCACGACCGAAGTACGCGCTGTCTGCCGTCTGCCCGCTGCGGTTCACGACCATGAGCTGTCCGGCGACTATCGTCGCGGAGCTTCCACTCGTACCCGTGTACCGCACAATCGACAGGGTGTCGGTGTAGTAGCCAGTCCGCTTGGTGATCGCATCGAATCCAACAGTGATCCGCCGCGTCGACGACGGCGTCCAATCGGTGCCGGCCCACTTCGCGCGCCCCTGCGCAACGCCTCCCATCAGCACCGTTGCAACGACGCTGTCGGGCAACGCGCCAGCCGGCATTGCGTAGTTCGCCGAAACCAGCGCGTACGGATGTGCGGCGGCGCTGTTATACAGAAGCACCGGAACGTGCGAGAGCCCCTTTGTGCGTGTGGCAGGAAGCGGATGTACGATGCGCAGATCTCCGCACTCGTACGCAGCGCCCGATCCGGCGCTGATGGTCAAACAATGGTCACGGGCGACCACGCCAGCGAGGCTCACTGAGTCGAGTGCCGGCGGCGGCGGCGGAACAATCGTCGCCACTACAGTTCCAGAATCCTTCCCGGAGCCCATGGACGGAACTGCCACCAGCTTGACCGAGTCGATGCCGCTTGGCCCTGTTGTGTACGTGAGATGCAGATGGGCAACCAAACCGCTGCCGAGCGAAGCAATCGGGGATGGTGTAGTGCAGTGTGTCGCCCCTCCGTCGCAACTGACGACGAAGCTGAATCCGCCCGTGAGCGTGCCCGTGTTCGTCAGCGTAAAGTCCTGCGCGACGAGCGACCCGGCGACGGCGGTAACGGTCGCCAGATGTGGCGAGATCGAGGCGATGACGGTGCCGGCGGTGTAGGTGTTGTCCGATTCCCCTTGATCGTCAAGTCCACTTTCGTAAGTCACGTTCAGGTGGCCCGTTCCGGTCGCCATCGTGAAATGTGCGACGAACGGATGCGTGCTGTGGGCGGGAATCGTGAAGTTGCCGGGTGAAATCGTACACGCGGTGAGAGTTCCCGAGCACGATGTGGCGACGGAGAAGTTGACGCTCGACGCGTGATTGTTGGTGACGATGAAGTTCTTCGTCTGCGTGCCGGTCGACAGTGTGCCGACCTCGTTGCACGGGCTGATGTCCCCGGAGCCAAATTGCGAACACACACTCAGACGATGCTCGCGCAGCCCTGCAGCCGGCTGGGATGCATGGTTCTCCGCGGCGATCGGTTCTCGGTGTGTGGACAGGCGAGACCTCACAACGCCAGTGATGGCTGCCGGCGAGTGGCCGTATGCAGGGTACGCGACTGCGCTCCGTGCCCCGGCAGCGATCGATGCGGCGAGCGTAAACGCCGCGACGATGGAACGATAGTATGACATATGTTCACTTTCCTTGCCGACTCCCCGTGTGCGGAGGACGCGGCTATAGCGTGATGAGCCTGCGAATGAGAGCGAGAATGAGGACGATCACGGCGACGAGACGCTTCTTGGGCTTGGCGGCTGCGGGGTCGCTCACGGCATTCGCCGACGACACCACCGTTACCGCAGCGCGGGCATCAGTGCAGATGCTGCGCACGGAACAGATACGAGCCGTGATCAGATGCGCGCCAAGATCGAGCATCGCGTCAGCACGCGCCGATCCGGGGCTCGCAGGCGGATCGAGCGAGCCCCACGCCTCGGTGCTGTCCACACGGAACTGAGGTGTGCGACTCACGCCGTCGATCGCCACCTCGAAAGACGCGAGGTCGAGCGCGTCGCTCGAATCACCCTGCGCGAGACGAAAGACGACGGCCGGATTGTCCTGCGCGAGGTCCGCTCCCGCAGCCGGCTGAACGAGCGCGAGCTGAGGCGCGAGATACGGCGTCGTGACTGGCGAGCTGTCGGCCGCTGGCTCTTGCGCGAGCAGCGACATCGCGTTCGCAGCCGTCAGTGTGAGTGCCCAAACGGCGATCATGCCTGCGTTCAGGCGGATGACTCGGGGCTGCATGGGTCGACCTCCGGAGAATAGATGTGAGTCCTTCTCTCCGAAGACGTCGCGCGGTTACATCTTCTGGCGCCCCAAAAAATCGGCCGGGGATGATCCCGGCCGAGCTACCTACCTGATTAATGCGAGGGGTTATCGCCACCCATCCGACGCCGTTGGGTTAGGCCGCTTTCTCGAGAGGAACCAAGGCACCCACAACCGGGATACGGACACGAACGGATCGAACGGACACGAACGGATTGCTCCGTCGCGGTTCTCCTCTTTGTCCGTCGCTTCTTCCGTCGGTGTCGTCGTTCCCTCTGTTAGTGCGGGCCCGCGCGGCGATTCATGTCGTCGTACGCAACCACCCCTAAAACGCCACCCGCGCGCCGAGCTGCATCCGCCACCGCGACGCATCGACGTTCACCACGTTCGTTCCCGGCAGCGTCACGTCGTATGCATTCCGCCCGTTCGCCGTGTCGGTGCCGCGCAGCCTGAGTAGCGCGACGTTCTCCGTGCCCGCGCCGCCCAGCGTTCCCGTCTCGCGGACGAGCCCCCAGTCGCCGTCGATGAGATTCAGCACGTTGAAGAAGTCCGCGATCAGCTCCACGTTCCGCCCGTTCGCGCCCACGTGCACGGTTTTCGCCACGCGCGCATTGAAGATGTTCTGCCACGGATTCCGGCACGCATTCCGAGGCAGGATCCTGCCGCGGTTGTCGCGCAGGCACGGCTCGCTCTGGATGTACGACTCGAGGCTGTCATACGCGCTCGCGTTCGCGGGCACCAGCACGTTCACCGTCGGACTCGCCGCGCTGTCGCGCACCAGCGTGATGTCGCTCGGCCCCCTCGGCACGTACACCGCGTCGTCCAGCTGCCGGTCGAACGCGCCCGTCCTGCTTCCCACGCCGTCGCCGTTCGCGTCGCCGTTCACGATGTACGTGTACGGCGTGCCCGAGCGGCCGAGGTAGATCACGGAGAGCGCAAATCCATACGGTAGATTCTTCGTCGCCGTGACCGTCACCTTGTTCGGGATGTTGTACGTCGAGATTGCAAGACTACGTGCGTCGAGCGAGCCGTCCACCGTCGAGAAACCATAGTTCGACACCGACTGCGCATCGCGAAGCGAGAAGTAATCCTTCGCGTTCATGTACGTGTAGGCGACGCCGAGCTCGACGCCGTGTGCCCACGACTTCTGCACCTGCGCGGTGGCGATGTACGTGCGGTCGCCGTTCCTGTTGTCGTTCCGCAGAATCGGTCCGTACGCCGTCGACACGACGTTCGGCGTCACCGCCGGCACCGATCCCTTCTTCGATGTCGCCGCCACCGCGCCGTACATCACGCGCCCGCCCTCGCCGCTCAGCGTCCCCACCGGGCCGGCGAG
>Ga0070679_100007197_pt1 | contig 10391 bp, 9 predicted proteins | sample KBSC63BmetaG_FD_65652 | JGI IMG/M metagenome (GOLD analysis project Ga0070679, IMG submission 65652) | Corn rhizosphere microbial communities from Kellogg Biological Station, Michigan, USA - KBS C6-3B metaG | ecosystem: Host-associated > Plants > Roots > Rhizosphere | place: USA: Michigan... | reverse complement strand
CACTCCACCACGATCAGCCTTCTATATGTATATGCGCTGGACCGCGCCGCCCAGCTGGAGCAAGCGCGAGGAATGCCGGGCGCGGCGGCCGAGTATCGCGCGCGCGCCACCGCGGTGCGCACTGCCGTTCGCGCGCGGGCGTGGGATTCAACGCGGGAGCTGTTTCGCGATTCGCCCGATACCGTTAGCTACAGCCAGCAGACCAACGTGCTCGCGATCCTGGCCGACGCGGTGCCGAAAGCGAAGGAGCGCTCGGTGATGGAGCGAGTTCTCGGCGACACGACGCTGACGCCGGCTTCCTATTACTTCGGCTTCTATGTTTTGGAGGCGCTCCGCAAAGCGGGGCTCGCCGATCGCTACATCGAGGAGCTCGCGCCGTGGAAGCGGATGCTCGCGCTCGGCCTGACATCCGCGCCAGAGAACCCGGAGCCGACGCGATCGGACACCCACGCCTGGTCCGCTCATCCGAATTATGGATTGCTCGCCACCGTCCTCGGTGTTCGTCCGGCGAGCCCAGGGTTTCGCACCGTGACCATCGCCCCCGCACTCGGTCCGCTCCAACATGCCGAAGGAACCATTCCACATCCCCTCGGCGATATCGATGTGAAGCTCGCGCGAGAAGGAACACGCGGACTGCGGGCCGAAGTGACGCTGCCACCCGGATTGGCGGGAGAGCTTTTATGGCAAGGACAGCGACGACTATTACATCAAGGACGGCAGGTTATCGAATTGAGGTGACCGAAGACCGAGGACCGCCTCCTATGTCACCGAGGGCGGAGGACCAGGATGACAGCTATCGGCTGATGGCCAAAACAATGGGCTGTTATATACCTTGACCGGTATATACAGTCACCGGTATATTAGCCGCCATGGAATCCGCCTTCGGTATCATTGCCGACCCCAATCGCCGTGCGATCCTCAGTCTGCTCGTCGACTCCGAGCGTTCGGTGGGGGAGATCGAGCGGCGCTTGAGGATGCCGCAGCCGACGGTGTCGAAGCACCTCCGGGTTCTCCGCGACGCCGGCTTCGTGGAATCGACCGTCGATGCGCAGCGCCGCGTTTACCGTCTCAAGCCTGAGCCACTCCAGGAAATCGAGGAATGGCTGGCGCCGTTCCGCGAATTCTGGTCCCTCCATCTCGATGCGCTCGAGCGCCACCTCGATCGCCTCGATCAATCAAAGCCGATCAAAAAGAAGCCAAGGAGAAGGAAATGACGACCCAACAGAAGTACTCCCCTGGTCCCGCCACCGGCGCGCAGGTACGGAAGAATGGCGACAGCGAAACATGGACGCTCGTCCTCGACCGAGACCTCGCTCATCCCCCGGAAAAAGTCTGGCAGGCGCTCACCGATCCTGCGCAGCTCCGCCAGTGGGCGCCCTTCGACGCTGATCGCAGTCTGGCGAGCGCCGGCAGCACCGTGAAGCTCACCACCGTCGGCGCCCCCGGCCCGCACATCACCGAGACCAAGATCACCCGCGCCGAAGCGCCACGCGTGCTCGAGTACAACTGGGGCGGCGGTGACATCCGTTGGGAGCTCAAGCCGTCGGGCCGCGGCACTCATCTCACGTTGTGGGCCAACATCGGCCGTCGCTACATCTCGATGGGCGCCGCCGGCTGGCACATCTGCATCGATGTCATGGATCACCTTCTGAGCGGCGACAAGATCGACCGGATTGTCGGACCAGAAGCAATGCAGTTCGAGGGATGGCAGCGTCTCAACGCGGAATACGCAGCACAGTTTGGGGTAGAGACACCCAAATGGTAGGGCCGAGGATCGAGGACCAACGGCGTTGCTGATTGCTGATTAATTGAGGACGCGGACAACGGCCCGAACAGCTAGTCAGCGTCCTCAACTAGTACGCAATTGTCGATGCACTTGGTCCTCGGACCTCGATGGCTTACGAGATTAGTCCTCGATCGCCTCAATCACTGCTTCCAGCGACGAGTATCGCGGCGCATATCCCAGCCTCTCCCGCGCCTTGGCGATGCTCCCGTATGGCGAATGGGCGATGTGATCCCAGGTCGCCGCCGCCTCGGCTTCACTGACCGTATTCTTCCATTCCTCCCATGGCAGAAATTCGAGCTGGGGGCGCTGGCCGAAGTGCTCGTACATCGCCTCGGCGTAATCGCGCAGCCGCATCGGCGCCGGCGACACCACGTGGAAGCTTTCTCCGACGGCTTGATTGGGATGAGTGAGCGCAAGCTCGAACGCCTGCGCTACATCGTCGGCGTGGACGTGGTGTACCGTCTCCTTTCCCTCGTTCGGGAGAACCAGCACATCGCCGCGCGCGATGCGAGTGAACACCTCCGGATTGAAGTGCCCGGCGGGGTTGAGCGGATTCCATCCCGGTCCGACGAGATGCCCGGGATGCAGCACCGTCGCGCGCGCGTCGCCACGCCGAGTGGCCTCGAGCAGGAGCTGTTCGATCGCCGCTTTCTTGATTCCGTAATCGCCGAACGGATGACGGGGCATGTCTTCGGTGACAGGCACCGTCGTCGGCCGGCCGTGCACCCACATCGTCCCGCAATGGAGCAACAGCGTGCGCCGCGGTTTTAGCGCGTCGACCAGCTTCTGCGCGCTCGCGGGGGTGAAGCAGATCAGATCGACGACGGCGTCCGCGCCGAGCGCGGCAATCCGCGACCCGAAGGTTCCTGCCGCATCTTCGGCGTCGCGGTCGATTTCGATTTGCTCCGCGTCGTTCCACGCGCGATGCGCAACGTACGGCGCGTGCTTGCCGCGGCTGGCGACGATGACATCGTGCCCGGCGTCGACCAGCCGCGGGATGAGGAAAGTGCCAATGTGGCCGGTGCCACCAACAACAACGACTCGCATACCGTACAAGAACATACAGCTCGGCGTTCAATTTGCCTTTCCGGCCGCAACTTCAACCCTCTGACCATGCTCAGTGGCGTCCACTTCCATCTGCTCGTAAATCATTCGCCGATTTTCGGCTCACTGTTCGCGTTCGCTTTGCTGATCGCGTCGTATTTCACGGCGCGCGACGTGCTCAGGCGTACCGCGCTCGTGGTGCTGATTGCGACCGCCATCGCCGGCGCGGCAGCAAATCTGAGCGGAGAGTCCGCCGAGCATGCGATCCGCGGGCTGCCGGGAGTGCGACACGACGACATCGAGGCGCACCAGCACATGGGCGACAAGGCGTACTACCTGGGTGATATCCTCGGGGTGCTCGCTCTGATCGCCCTCATTCGCTGGCGGTCTCGCCCCATCCCAACGAGCGTGACACACCTGGCGGTACTGGCAACCGCCTTCGTCGGCGGTGCATTCATCTACACCGCGTTACTGGGCGGCCGCATCCGCCACACCGAGATTCGACCGGGCGCCACTCCCGCCGATGCGTTGATCGTCGAGCCACCGCGTCAGCGGCGACCTCGTCCTCCCGGTGATTGACGACGCTCGGAGATTCCTCGCGCCCTCAATTAGTCGCGCTTACCTCTTTGGATTTGCGCGAACGCTGTCCACGACCGCGCGGACTGCTGCAATTACGACGGCAGGCTTCTCGAATTGGATGTAGTGACCTGACTCGGGAACAAGCTGATGCTGGCTCCTCGACGACCAGGCTGCCTCTTCATCATGCATCTCCACCCAGCGCGCCTCGAACGCGGCTGCTTGTGCCGGATTCATCTTCATACTGACTCGATCGGCCTCTGGCATCGGCTTGGTGGCCGTCAAAACGAACAGCGGACGATCCCCGAGCTCGCGCAGCGTACCAGCCTCGGCGAGCGTCGCGTCGAACGCGTCGACTTCTTTTAGCATTGCTGGCAGAGATGTCGGCGTGAATGCGGCTGTCGCCCGGACTGCATATGCCGGCTCAGGTGGTGCACTGTCGGCAGCCGCCAGCTTGCGAATGACACCAAGCCGGGACAGATGCGCCGCCATCTTTGCTTGTTTCATTCCCTCGGCAAGAGTCCAGGAGGTAAGACTGCTCCTTCGACTGACCTGGTCCGGGTGCGACGCGTCCACGAACACCAGTCCAGCGACATCCGCACCGAAGTATTTGGTGTAAATCATCGCATAAGGCCCGCCCAGCGAGTGCCCCACCAATACGTAAGGCGGATGCTCGCCCGCTTTGCTCAGCGCAGAGTGAAGGTCATTGGCGACACTCTTCCCGCTTTGCGCGCCCGGCGCAGGGTCACTCCACATGATGCCTGCACGACTGTAAGCGCAGGCGCGAGTTGTGGTCGCAATCGAATCGTGAACACCGGCCCAGGATAGGGAACCACCCATGTCGAGCCCGGCTTCGAACACGACCGTTGGTGTACCAGTACCACGGCAATCGATCTGGATTCGACGGCCGCCGATGTCGACGAGTTTGCCGGGTGGTGGGAAATTCCGGGCGGCATTGTGGCGCCCCGCCGTTTCATAGCCCGCGCCCACCAGTATTGCGAATGCAACAACGGTCGCGAGTCCGAGTGCAATTCGCTTGACCCATTTCTTCATTGGAACTCCTTTGCGATGGAGCCCGCTTGCGGGTGACTAACTAGTCTGCTGCCGGCTTGTCTCGTCCGCAAGAACGACTACGAGCGCCCAGGCATTGATTACCAGCCACACCAGAAAGAGCAAACAGCACAGCGCGAGGATCTCAAGACCGACAGCCCGCCCAGTCGCAAGGATGGTGTTGCCCGCAACGGCGACAATTACCAGAACGAGTGCCACCGTCGTGCGAATTACGTATGGCCGCCGTGTCGTCTGGCTTGTGTGTCTCAACTCGAGCAAGCCCAACACGAGGAGGACAATCATTGCGGCAATCGGAAATATTTCCTTCACGCCAAGCTCCAGCGCGCTCTGCCGCGGAATCAGCACCAGGCTCGCCATCACCAATACCAGCACCATCGACGACAATGAAAGTCGCGCGCGGTAACGGTATAGCTGGGATGTGGCGATATGGCGCAAATGCAGCGACAGCGCTACGAACAACAGTCCGGCAAGCGAGGCGGCAGCGCCGGCGACCATCAGAAAAAATGGACGCCACTCAATCAGCAGATCAGAGTTTATCATCGGCAACTATCGGGACCGGGTCGCATTGGCCAGATATTATCAAGCTCGGAGCTGAAGCCAGTCAAGCGTGGGTGATTCGTAGGCTCAATCGCGGAGACCACAATGAACGCAAAGCCGAATGCGGTGTCGTTGCGACTTCCCACAACCATGATGCTCGTGGGACAAATCCTCTATATCGTCGTCACCCAATTCCACGCCGATGGACCCGCCAATGATCATCCCGTGGTCTTCGCCGAGTATGCCGGCAACGCCATCTGGACGGCGGTGCACCTCGCGCAATTCGTGAGCATGGCGGTCCTGGTGGGGGGGCTATTCGCCCTGTACTTCGCTCTCGACGATCAGACCAGTATGGCTAGATGGACCAGCCGGCTCGGCGCCGCGTCGTCGATAGTCGCACTGGCGTTGTACGGCGCGCTTCAGGCTGTCGACGGCGTTGCCAACAAGCAGGCAGATGTGGTGTGGGTGAGCGCCACGGGCGCGGAGAAGGCGGCGCGCTTCGCCAGCGCTGAAGCCATTCGCTGGATCGAGTGGGGAATGAGAAGCTACCACGACATCTCGCTCGGCCTGGCGTTGGTCCTCTTCGCTGCCGCGTTTTTGTCCGCCCCGGTTCCCCGACCGATCGCCTACCTGATGGGGCTATCCGGTCTCACTTATCTGGTGCAGGGATGGGTGGTCGGCGCTGAAGGCTTCTCGCAAGCCGAGTCGATTCTGATTGTGTCGGCATGGGTGATTAGCCTCGCCTGGATGATTTGGATGCTCCTCGTCTCTCGGCGGATGCGTGACTCGGCGGTGCTTTACGAGCGGTGACCTGCACCCCATATTCGCCAGAAATGCGGCGCGGATAGGCTATTGGCGCCGAGTGTTCGTCACTCCTGTATCGAGGAGGTCCGCATGTCGCCCGAATCGCACGACCACCACGGCACCCACGATCACGTCACCCGTGAACACTCGCACGGCGACCACGCTCATGGCGGACATCCGCACGGTGGTCATGGCTCGGTCGTCCATGGAGCGCCCGCCGATGTCGCCTTTACCTACACCCGCGCCTTCGAGGCAGCCGTACCCGACGCTGGTTGCTCCGTTGTAAGGGTCGACCTCGAAGCGCGCGAGACGGAATGGGAGTTCGTGCCAGGACACAAGACGCGAGCATGGGGATTCAACGGCCAGGTTCCGGGACCCACTCTCGAGGCGCGTGTCGGCGATGTGTTCGAGATTCATCTTACCAACAGCCTTCCCGAGCCGACGACGATTCACTGGCACGGGCTCCAGATCCCGGCAGCGATGGATGGCACCGACATGGTGCAGCATCCGATCATGCCCGGCGAGACATTTACCTACCGCTTCAGGGTGCCCGACGCCGGCACGTTCTGGTACCATCCCCATTCCAATGAAACGGTGCAGCTCGAGCGCGGTCTGTACGGGGCGATCGTGGTGCGCGGCCCGAACGAGCCGGTGTTCGACGCGGAACGGGTGCTCGTGATCGACGACGTCGCACTGGATCGCAACGGTGAGATCAAGCCACCGGGTTGGTGGATCGAGCACCACGACGGCCGTCAGGGAAGCACCAAATTGATCAACGGGCGGCAGGAGCCGGAGCTCACCATCGCTGCCGGTCAAATAGAGCGCTGGCGGATCGTGAACGCATCGAGCGCGCGCTACGTGCGGCTTTCGATCGACGGCAGAGCATTTACGCTGATTGGCACCGACGGCGGACTGATCGATGCGCCGGTCACGATGAAAGAAATACTTCTCGCTCCAGCCGATCGCGCGGAGCTCGCCGTTGGCCCGTTCATTGAAGGCGAAGTCCTCGACATCAATGCGCTACGATACGACCGGAAGACAGCGGCGCGACCGCGTGATGAGCGGTTTGCGACGCTGCGCGTAGGCCCGGCGGCGCCATCGCATGTTGAGATTCCGGCGAAGCTGCGCGATATCGCCCCCCTCGTCGACCGCAGCGCAGCGCCGACTCGCGAATGTCATCTCGGTTTCAAGCTGAGCCTCAAACACGGCGTGGACTTTACCATCAACAACGAAGCCCACCATCGCGACCGTCCAGTGAAGGTTGGGGAGCTGCAGGTGTGGGATGTCATCAACGATACGCTGATGGATCATCCATTTCATTTGCACGGCTTCTTTTTTCAGGTGGTGGAGATCAACGGCGAGGCGCCTGCATTCCGCTCCTGGGAGGACACCATCAACGTGCCGCCGAAGGGCCGCGTCCGCATCGCCTGGATGCCCGACGATCGGCCGGGGGAGTGGATGTATCACTGCCACATTCTCGAGCATCACGCCAGTGGCATGATGGCGCACTTCGAAGTTGTGGCCTGAAGTGCGGACAGTGACCGAGGACCAGTTTCATGGGCCATCGAGGCCCGAGGACCAACTGCATCGACAATTGCGTACTAATTGAGGACGCGGACAACTACCAACCAGCTAGTCCACGTCCTCAATTAATCAGCAATCAGCAATGCCGTTGGTCCTCGGTCCTAAATAGTGAGACCCACTATGTCGTCTCCGCCATTTATTCCTCCTCTCGCCGGAATCGCCAGCTACAATAGCGCCGCCCGTATCGGCTACTCCGTCGAGGAGAACGTCGAGCGCCTGACGCGACTTCACTGGACCGAGCGGCGGTTGATGAACGCGATGCTCGCGCATCTCAGTCGCACCCCGGAATGGGAAGTCAAATGTGCGCTCGCTCTGCATCAGTGGTACGCCGCCGAGCACGCTGACTGGCTGCGCAAGAGAATCGCCGAGATGCGGCACCCCGCGCCGGCGCTCGAGAAGTCCCCCAACGATGCTCTCGACGCTTTCCTGGAGGAGCTTCTGCGCTCGCGCGACACCGTCGAGCTGCTCGTCGCGATCTATCAGGTCGCGCTGCCCGCGCTCCGCGACGCGTATTCGCATCATCTGCAGGCGACCAATCCACTCGTCGACCAGCCGACGCGCCGCTTCATGCGATTCGCGCTGATCGAAGTCACCGAAGCGATCGAGTGGGGCGATGCTGCCGTAGCGAATCTCATCTCGGGTCCGGCGGCGCTGGCGCATGGCGCGGAGTGGAGGAACCACCTCGAGTGTTATCTCGACGCCGCGCGGGGGATCGCCGGCGATCCGCGCATCTCGCTCGCCGAGGGCGACGAGCGCCGCGGCGTCAGAATCCGGAGCATGGAGGTTCCGCTTCCTCCTCCCCGCGCTGCCGAGCCGTTCAATCCCGACTTCGCGCCTCGGCGAGATGCACGGTTTGCGGAGCTCTACAACTTCGAGTTCCCTCCGCACGTCGTCTACGGCGATCCGACTATCCCCGCCGACGAGCGAAACCTCGCCCTGCTTTGCAAGCGCACTCTCGAGATGGACGTGCCGGAGATGATGGCGTCCTTCATCGTCGAGCGCGACGACCAGCCGTGGGAATTCTATCTCGACTATTCGCGCCAGCTGTGGGACGAAGCAAGACACGCAATGATGGGCACCGTCGCGCTCGAGCAGCGGGGCATCGACTGGACATCGCTACCGCTCAACGTCGGCTTCTCGCTCCGGCTCAACCTCCACGCCACCGCGCAGGAACGCCAGGTGCTTCTCTACGCGATCGAGCAGTCACTGATGCCGAGCGAGACGGGAAAGCGCTTCGAGTACGAGACGGCGGTCGGCGCGGGTGACGAGCTGTCCGCGCACTTCCACGATTACGACTGGGCGGATGAGGTTCTGCACGCCCAGATCGGACGCCGCGCGCTCAAACGGGAAGGGATAACTCGCGCCGAGGCAATCGAGCGCGGTCAGGCGATTCACGAGCGGACCTGGGCGGCGTTGGACCGTTACAAGGCCCGCGACCCCCAGCGAAACTGGTGGCCAGATTTCGTGCGGCGGGTGCTCGGCAGAGAGAGCGCGGTCGCCGGGAAAACACTAAGCGCGCCAAACATTGTAGCAGAATAGCTTGCGAAGATGGCCGTGCTTTGGGCTCGATTCAACTATTCGGCCATATAGCTTGTCTAACAGACTGTCGCGACCCCGGATAATGGATGTCCCATATAAAAGCTGTTCCTGGCGGAACGTGCCGCGCGCTCCGGCGCTGGCACACCGCAGTACTGTTCGCGTCGATTCTGCTTCTTGGTCTTGTCCCCGCAGCGTCGGCGCAATCGACCACCGACACCACGCGTCGGGCGTCAACCGACGGCGGGGAGATCCGCGGCCGCATCGTTGGGCTCGGGACTGGGCAGCCCATCGCGACCGGCTCCATCAGCGTCCGCCGCGCAGCTGATAGCAGTGTAGTCGGCGGCGCAAATGCAGAAGCCGACGGATCCTTCCACATCGCCGGCCTCAAGCCCGGCCGTTATTCGGTGCGCGTTCGCGCCGTGGGGTTCGCGCCGCTCGTGCGATCCGACGTCACCGTCTCAGGCGAGCATCCGCTGGCCGACCTCGGCACGCTCACCCTGTCGGAATTCGCCGTCAAGCTCGAGAGCCAAACGATTACCGGCGAACGCCAGGACGTCGCGCTTTCACCGGACCGGAATAGCTACAGCACCAAAAACATGACCACCGCGACCGGGGGAACCGCGGTCGATGTGCTTCGCAACGTTCCTTCGGTCGAGGTCGACGGCAACAACAACGTGACGCTGCGCGGCAACGCCAACGTCAAAGTCCAGATCAATGGCCGGGCATCGCCTTTGAGCGGCGAACAGCTCGCTCAATTTCTGGCGCAGATTCCGGCGAGCACAGTTACGCGCGTGGAAGTGGCGACCAATCCGTCGGCGAAGAATGATCCGGAAGGATCGGCTGGAATCATCAACATCATCCTCAACCAGCAAGCCGACCTCGGGCTGAGCGGCGGCTTCACCGCGGGTACCGGGACCACCAAGCAGGCCAATCTCTCTGGCAATATCGGGCGCCAATCGGGCCCACTCACGCTTTATCTGTCGGCAAGCCTGTATCGCGATCATCGCACCCAGAGCGGCTCGTCCGATCGGACGAATCTGCTGATTCCGGTTCCCGCTTTCGTGGAGTCCTACTCGGACGGCACATCGGTCCCACGCTGGAACAGTCTCATGTTTCGATCCGAATACAAGCTCACCGAGAACGACGCGGTTTCCGCCGACGCGATGCTTTCCGGAGGTCGATTCGCCAGCCAGAACAGCGCGTTTTACAGCGATCTCGACGCCGACCGCGAGGTGATCGGGCTGTTCAATCAGTTCAGCGATCAGGTCTGGCGGAGCATGTCGCAGGATTACACGCTCGGCTACCACCGCACCGCCGGCCCCTCGATGACGATACTCTCGACCGAGCTGCGCTATTCGGCCAACACCGATTCCAGCGACAACAATCTGTTCGGGGTTCTGGTGCAGGCCGACACTTCAACGGGACCGGAGCCCCCGCCTCGGGAGCGCGA
>Ga0070679_100007195_pt1 | contig 10395 bp, 9 predicted proteins | sample KBSC63BmetaG_FD_65652 | JGI IMG/M metagenome (GOLD analysis project Ga0070679, IMG submission 65652) | Corn rhizosphere microbial communities from Kellogg Biological Station, Michigan, USA - KBS C6-3B metaG | ecosystem: Host-associated > Plants > Roots > Rhizosphere | place: USA: Michigan... | reverse complement strand
AGCTCGAGGTGCGCCTTGGACGCGTCTTCTTTGAGCGTGGGGTGCGCCTTCGACGGGTCGGCCACCATGGACCATAAATGATAGCGCAAAAGCGTAGAATGAGCATGGTGGCTCGACGAGCGGGCGGCTTGATGGCGGTTGCGCGGCGGTCTACGCGCCTGTCGCTGCTCGTGGCGGCAGCGACGGTAATCGGCGTCGCCGCCGAGGGCGGGGCGCGCGCGCAGGTGCTCCACGAGCGCGTCATCGTCGGCGGCGTCCGCTGCGCCAACGGCGTGTGCTGGAAGGAAGGGCGGCCCGCCGACGGCGCCGCCGGCATCGTCGTCGACGGCGAGGTCGTGCCCGCTCCGTTGTCGAGCGCTCAGCCGGCGCCCGACGAGCCGGTCTACACGCCGGCGCCGGAGCGCGCGCCGGCCGACCACAGCGCCACGACCGATCCGGCGGTGCCGGGCGGCTCGCCGGAGCGGCGCGGCCGCGTGCAGATGGATCGCGCCACCGGGCCGGAGCCGCCGGGCAAGCGGCTCTATCACGAGCCGTTCAACCCGGCGGTGTTCCCCTTCAAGCGCATGACCGCGCTCGACGCGGTCGAGCCCGACGAGTCGCTGGTGCTGGCCGAGCGATCGATCCCGCGCTCGCGGCTGCGCGTGCTCGGCGCCGACAAGCGCGCCGACGGGCGCGACGCCTTCTGGGGCTCGATCATCGTCGATCTCGAGCCGGGCCGGTGGATCCCGCTGCCGTCGGTGGCGGCGGATGCGCGCATCCTCGCCGCGTCGGTGGTGCCACCGGTCGAGGTCAGCTTCGCGCGCGACGGCGCCGACAACCAGTACGTGATGTCGCCGTCGGGCGGGCGCCACCGGCTGGTGTGGCTGACCGACGCGCCGGCGCGCTACTTCGCCGGTGAGGTGCCGCCCGATCTGCGCCTCCTCGACGAGCCGCGCATCCCGCAGGCGGTGCCGGCGGGAATCCGCCGCCGCGCGGCGAAGGTGCTGGCGCGCATCGGCGTCGATCCGCGGCCGACGGTGCCGCTGGCGCGCGATCTCGACGAGCTGGTGGGCTGGTTCCGCGCCTTCGAGCCGGGCGAGCCGCCGCGCGCCACCGACTCGTTGTACGAGGATCTCGCGCTCGCGCAGAAGGGCAGCTGCCGCCATCGCTCGTACGCGTTCGTGATCACGGCGCTGGCGCTCGGCATTCCCGCGCGCTACGTCGAGAACGAGCTGCACGTCTTCGTCGAGGTCTTCGTGCCGCGCGTCGGCTGGCGGCGCATCAACCTCGGCGGCGCGCTCGTCGACGAGGAGGTCTCGGGCGCCGACGGCAAGATCCCGTATCAACCGAAGGGCGGCGATCCGTTCCCCCGGCCGGACGCGTTCGCCAAGGGCAACGACGCGACGCCGCCGGCGCCGAAGGCGCTCGAGGACGCCGCGCGAAACCACGCGCAGAACCTCGCCAGCCACGCCGGTGGCGGTGCGGCCGCCGCTGGCTCGGAAGGCGGCGCCGGCGGAAACCATCGTGGCAATGGAGGCGCGGGCGGCGCTGGCGGCGCCGGCGGACCTGCAAGGGGCGATCGCGAGAGCCGCGTCGTGAACCTCGACGCCCTCGATCGCGAGGCGCCGCCGGGCACCCCCGGCGCCAGGGTCAGCAACGCCAGCGTGCCTACCTCGGTCACCGTGCGCGTCGCCGCCCGCGACACCTTCCGCGGCGAGCGCATCGACGTCAGCGGCACCGTCGCTGCCGCTGACAACCGGCCGAGCGGTCTGCCCGTCGAGATCTACCTCGACGGCCCGGGCGGCGCGCTCAAAGTAGGCGACGCCGTCGCCGACGCCAGCGGCGCCTGGCACGCCACGATCGAGGTGCCGCGCGATCTGCCCCTCGGCGATCACCGCGTCGTCGCCCGCACGCCCGGCGACACCAGGCGCAAGCCCAGCCACAGCCGCTGAGCGCGTCGGCGCGTCGGCGCGTCGGCGAAGCCGTAAATGATGCAGTCGCATCAATGATATGATGCATCTGCACAATAATCCTTGCCGACGGCAGTCTAGATGTTTATTGTGCACTTGCATCATGAATCAGACCAAGGTTGGCGTGCTTTCGCTCGGCACCTATCTCCCCAAGCCGCGCATGACCAGCGAGGAGCTGGCGCGCAAGACCGGCATCCCGCGCGCGGTCATCGAGGACAAGTTCGGCATCCTCGAGAAGCCGATGCCCGGCCCGGAAGATCATCCGTGCCTGATGGGTGCCCGCGCCGCCGAGATCGCCATCGCGCGCGCCCCGATTGATCCACTGGAGATCGACGTCGTCATCTCCATCAGCGAGGAGTACAAAGAGCGCCCGCTGATGGTCTCGGGGATCAAGATCCAGCAGCTCGTCGGCGCCCGCAACGCCTGGTCGGTCGACATCGCCCAGCGCTGCTGCACCACCATCGCCGGCCTGACGCTGGCGCGCGCGCTCATGGAGACCGACGCGCGCGTGCGCACCGTGCTGCTCGCCGGCGGCTATCGCAACGGCGACCTCATCGACTACGCCAACCCGCGCGTGTCGTTCATGTACTCACTCGCCGCCGGCGGCGGCGCGCTGCTGCTCCGCCGCGATCACGACGCCAACGAGCTCCTCGGCGGCGCCCTCGTCTCCGACGGCGACTTCGCCGACGACGTCAGCTGCGCGGGCGGCGGCACGATCGCGCCGCTCACGCCCGACACCGCCGGCACCGCCGCCGCGATGCTCGACGTGCACGACGTCGACGGCATGAAGGCACGGCTCGCCGAGCGCAGCCACGCCAACTTCATGCGCGTCATCCGCGAGGCGGCGCGCCAGGGCGGCCGCGACGCGCGCGACATCGACTATCTCGCGCTCTTGCACATGAAGCGCTCGGCGCACGCCGCGGTGCTCGACGAGCTCGCGCTCACAGCGCAGCAGTCGTACTACCTCGAGCAGTACGGCCACATCGGCCAGTTCGATCCGATCTTGTCGATCGAGCTCGGCCTCGCCGCCGGCCGCGTGCGGCCCGGCGCGCTCGTGGTGATGGCGAGCGCCGGCGTCAGCTACGCCTGGGGCGCCTACGCCCTGCGCTGGGGCCCCGCGCAGGACCGCGCCGACTCCGCGGCCGCGTGATCTTTTTTCAGGAACTTCTGAAACCGACGCGGTGTTCTCGTCATGACAGGCAGGAGGAGAACACCATGCGAAAGTTGTTGCTCGTCGCTGCGGCGGCGGTCGGTCTTGCTGCGTGCGCCTATCCGGAAACGAAGATGGTGCCCGTCGAGCCGACGGCATCGCAGACGCAAACGTCGGAGACGCCGCCGGCGAACGACGCTACTTCTGAGAAGCCCGCATCTGCGAAATCCGCAGCCGCAAAGCGTTGAGCTTGATGAAGCCGCCCGCGTCCTTCTGGTCGTAGACCTGCTCGGCCTCGAAGGTCGCGAAGTCGGGACGGTAGAGCGAGCGCGGCGCCTTGCGCCCGGCGACGATGCAGTTGCCCTTGTAGAGCTTGAGGCGCGCCGTGCCGGTGACCGGCTGTGACGCCTCGTCGACGAGCTTCTGCAGGAGCACGCGCTCGGGCGCGAACCAGAAGCCGTTGTAGACCAGCTGCGCGTAGCGCGGCATGAGCGAGTCGCGCAGCTGGATGACCTCGCGATCGAGTGTGACCGTCTCGACCGCGCGCCGCGCGCGACGCAGGATGGTGCCGCCCGGCGTCTCGTACACGCCGCGCGCCTTCATGCCGACGTAGCGATCCTCGACGAGATCGACGCGCCCGACGCCGTGCTCGGCGGCGATGGCGTTGGCCTTGGTCAAGAGCGCCGCCGGCGACAGCTTCTCGCCGTCGATGGCCACCGGCGTGCCGCCCTCGATCTCGATCTCCACGTAGCGCGGCGTGTTCGGCGCGTCCTCGGGGCTCTTGGTGACCTGGAAGATGGCCGCGTCCGGCTCCTTCCACGGGTCCTCGAGAATCCCGCCTTCATACGACGTATGAAACAGGTTTCGGTCGATCGAATAAGGCTTTTCCGCCGTCGCCTCGACGGGGATTGAATGCTCCTTGGTATACCGGATCAAATCGGAGCGCGATTTCAGATCCCAGATCCGCCACGGCGCGATGATCTGGATGTGCGGATCGAAGTGGTAATAGCCGAGCTCGAAGCGCACCTGGTCGTTGCCCTTGCCGGTCGACCCGTGCGAGACCGCGTCGGCGCCCTCTTTCTTCACGACGTCCATCTGCGCCTTGGCGATCACCGGGCGCGCGATCGACGTGCCCATGAGGTAGTCCTGCTCGTAGGCGGCGTCGGCGCGCAGCATCGGGAACACGAAGTCGCGCACGAACTCCTCGCGCAGGTCGTAGACGTGGCACTTCGACGCGCCCGTCGACAGCGCCTTCTTCTTGACCGCTTCGAGATCCTCGCCCTGACCGACGTCGGCACAGAACGCGATCACCTCGCAGCTGTAGGTCTCCTTGAGCCAGCGCATGATGACGGACGTGTCGAGTCCGCCCGAGTAGGCGAGGACGATTTTCTTCGGCATGCGCGGATACTACTCGATCTCGGTTTCGCGCGTGTTTCCTGATCAGCTCTTGCGCAGCCCCATCGGCGGCAGCTTCACCGGCTTGTCACCAACCTTGAGCGCGCGGTCGAACTTGAGCGTCACGTCCTCGCCGCTCGGCAGCTTGGTGTACTTGAAGATGAGGTGCAGCTCCTTCGACTCGCCGGGGTGCGCGATGACCTCCTGGTCGTCGCGATCGGCCTGCGGGTCGTCGGTCTCGCGCGGGCACTTCAAGAGGACCATGGTGCGATCGAGGCGCGCCGTCTCCGCGCCGTGGTTCTCGAGGCGCAAGCAGACGTTGAGCTCTTTGACGTCGGCCATCGTCTCGTCGCCGCCGCCGCCCTGGCCGACGGGCGGCTCCATCGAGTTGATCACCGACTGCGTCGACGTGGCCGCCGAGCCGCAGTAGACGATCGACACGCCCGACACCGCCGACGACGGCTTGACCACGTTGAACGGCGCCGCGCAGGCGCCGACCGCCGCGAAGATCGCGCCGCCGAGGAGCACGCGCCGCATCTACTTGATGAGGACCGCGCCGCGGCGCACGAGCAGCGCCATCACGCGCAGCGCCTCCAGCCGCGGCATGCCCGACACGTCGAGCACGTCCTCGACGGTCATGGCGCCGTCGATGCGCGACAACAGGAACGCCGATCGCGGCTCCAGATCGCCCATCGCCTTGCCGTGCATCGGCACGCGATCGGCTCCGCCCAGGATCGCGCCATAGATCTGCTCGACGAGCGGAAGATGATCGCGCGCCAGCTGCCCCCCGAGCCCGCCCGACGCCTCGAGCGCCATCTCACAGGCGTCGACGGCGGCGACCCGATCGCCCGCCTGCAGCGCCGCCTCGGCCGCCCCCAGCGGATGGCCGTGCACCGGCGACCGCGTCCCCGGCAGCGTCGGCAACGGCGGCATGTCCTCGAGCTTGACCTCCTGCGACGCCCCCGACGACGCGATCTGCGCCATCTTCGACGCGTGCGACCCGCGAATGAACGGATTGGTCGGGTTGGTCCCGCCCTCCTCCACTTCGTCGGGCCCGCTCAGATCGGGCGCGACCTCGAGCGGCAACAGGTTCAGATCCGCGTACGGATCGTCCTCCGGCGACGAGTCGCGCACCGGCTTCAGCCCCGTCGGCTTGATCCCGGTCGGCGTCAGCTGATTGGGATCGAACTCGCCGCTGAACGCCTCGAGGCCCATCGGGTTGGTGTCGTTCTTCTTGAGCGGCGTGGGCGGCTTGTGCGGCAGCGGCGTCGGATTCGCCTCCATCTCGATCAGCTGCTCGGCGGCCTCGTGCGTGTCGTCGATGCCCCCCATTTGATCGAGGCGATCGAGCTCGATTTCAGGCGTCGTGCGCCCCTCGGGGATCAGCGGCGAGTCGAGCGACAACAGGCTCTGGATCTGCTCGTCGGTCAGCTCGGGCACGTCGAGCGGCCGCAGGTTGGGCCCGGTCGGCGTCGCCGAGCGGAACTCGCGCGTCACCGACTCCGGACGATCCTCGGCCACCTTGTTGCGCTTCTTGTTCTGCGGCGTGAGCAGCTTGGGCTCGAGCGCCGGCATCCCCAGGATCGTCGGCGCACCCGGCGGCGACGGCGGCACCGGCGGCGGCGCGCCCGGCGACACGACCGACTTCAGCGTCGACGGCGCCGGCGCCGCTTTGGTCGCCTGCGACTGCAGCTCGGCCATCGCGTCGTCACGGCGCCGCATCTCCTGCAGCTCCGGCGGCGCCTCGGTCCCGCGCGGCGTCAGCGGCACCGGATCCCACGGTGAGTCGCCGCCCTCGGGATCGCGCGTCACCTTCGGCGTCGCCACCGGCGGCTGCGGCAAGGTCATCGTCGCCGCCGTCTCCATCGGCGTCGCCGGCCGGCGCGGCTGCTCGCCCGAGCCCGGCTGGGGCGGCGGCGTCGCCTTGCGCGCGCGCTCGGGCCGCGTCGGCTCCGGCTCGTGCAGCACCTGCGGCGGACGCGGCCGTTTGCCCGACTTCGGCTCCTCGAGCGCTTCCGACACCGCGCGCAGCGCCTCGTCGTCGAGCGGCCCGCGCGCCTTGTCGGCCGAGCTCTGCACCCACTTGACCCAATCGGCGAAGGGACGGCCGCGCATCGGACCGTACAGCTCGAGCGCCTTTTCGAACTCGATGAGCGCGCCGGCGATGTCGCCGTCGCGGTAGCGCTCCATGCCGGTCGCCAGGTGTGCCGCGGCGGCCTTCAGATCCCCTTTGCCCGGCACCATCCCCACTTGATCATCCGACGCGCGTCTTGGCGACGACGCCCTTGAACATGTTGAGCGTGCGCGTGAGCGCCTCGGTCGAATCGCTCACCGCCTGCTGGTCGCGGCTCTCGATGCCCTGGCGCGCGCGATCGATGACGGAGCGCGCCTTCTTCACCGCGTCCTGACCGAAGTCGCTGCCCGCGATCGCCTGCTCGACGCGCGGGAACAGCCCCTCGATCTCGTCGATGAGCTTCTCGGCCGACTGCTTGTGCTTCTCGAACTCTTCGGACGCCTTCTGATCGAGGAGGTAGTCCTTCGACTCCTCGACCATCTTGCGGATCTCTTCTTCGGTCAGGCCCGACGTCGCGGTGACGGTGATCGCCTGCTTGAGGCCGGTCTCTTGATCCTTGGCGCTCACCGACACGATGCCGTCGGCCGAGATCTCGAACGTCACCTCGATCTCGACCTCGCCCTTGGGCGCGCGCCGCAGGCCGGTCAGGATGAACTCGCCGAGCAGCTCGTTCTCCTCGGCGCGATCGCTCTCGCCCTGCAGCACGAGGATCTTCACCGACGTCTGGTTGTCCTTGACGGTGGTAAAGATGTGCGACGCCTGCGTCGGCACCGTCGTGTTCTGCTGGATCAGCCGGTGGAAGTAGCCGCCGACGATCATGATGCCGAGCGAGTGCGGCGTCACGTCGAGCAGCAGCATCTCCGAGTCGGTCTCGGTGAGCGCCGAGCCCTGGATCGACGCGCCGAGCGCGACCACCTCGTCGGGGTGCACGCCCTTGCACGGCTCCATGCCGAAGAACTGCGCCACCATCTGCTGGATCTTCGGCATGCGCGTCATGCCGCCGACGAGGATGACGTCCTCGATCGCCGACTTCTCGATGTCGGCCTCGGCGAGCGTCTTGCGGCAGATGTTGATGCAGCGCTCGATCAGGTCCGCCGTCAGCTCCTCGAGCTTGTCGCGCGTGAGCGTGCGCTGCAGGTGCAGCGCCTCGCCGCCCTGCGAGATGATGAACGGCAGATTGATCTCGGCTTCCTTCGCCGACGACAGCTCGCACTTGGCCTTCTCGGCCACGTCCTTCAAGCGCTGCAGCGCCATCTTGTCGCGCCGCAGATCGATCTTGTGCTCCTTGGCGAAGCCGAACACGAGCCAGTCGATGATGCGCTTGTCGAAGTCCTCGCCGCCGAGGAAGGTGTCGCCCGCCGTCGAGATGACCTCGAAGACGCCGTTGCCGATCTCGAGGATCGAGATGTCGAAGGTGCCGCCGCCCAGGTCGAACACCGCGACCTTGCGCTCGATGTTCTTGCCGAATCCGTAGGCCAGCGCGGCCGCCGTCGGCTCGTTGATGATGCGGATGACGTCGAGGCCGGCGATGCGCCCGGCGTCCTTGGTCGCCTGGCGCTGCCCGTCGTTGAAGTAGGCCGGGACCGTCACGACCGCCTTGTCGACCGCGCCGCCGAGGTGCTCCTCGGCGACGAGCTTCATCTCCTGCAGCACGTACGCCGAGATCTCGGGGATCGAGTAGGTCTGCCCGCGCAGGACGATGCGCACGTCGTCGTGCGGACCTTCCGCGATCTCGTAGCCGACCGACTCCATCGCCTGCCGGACGGGCGGGGAGTTCCACTTGCGCCCGATGAGCCGCTTGGCCGCGTAGACGGTGTGCTCGGCGTTGGTGATCGCCTGACGCTTGGCGATGTGACCGACGAGGCGCTTACCGTTCTCCGCGATCGCGACCATCGACGGGGTGGTCTTGTAGCCGCCACGGTTGGGGATGACCACCGGCGTGCCATTTTCGACGATGGCAACGCACGAGTTCGTGGTCCCGAGATCGATGCCGATGACTCTCTCTGCCATGTCTCCGCCGAGCCCCCCAATACGTGCAGCTGGAAGAGCATAGCACAGAACATCAAAAAATCAGACTACTTCACGCTGTCGAGGTAGGCGGCGCGGCGGGCGTCGTCACTCAGGAGCTCGTAGGCGGCCTTGATGGACTGAAAGATCTTCGAGAGGCGCTCCTTGTAGGGGCCGATGCTTTTGCCGAAGAAGCGATCGGGATGGAGCTCCTTGGAGAGCTTGAAGTAGGCGCGCTTGATCTCTTTTTTGTCGGCGTGGCGGGTGATCTCGAGGAGCTCGAAGGCGTCGCGCGTCTGCAGGCTGGAGAAGAACTCGTCGATGCGGCGCGCCTGGTCGGCGGTGAGGTCGACCCCTGCCGCCATCTCCGGGCTCGCCTTTGGCGGCGCTTCCTTCATCTGTGGCGCCGCGGCCGGAGCGGTGACGGTTGGCGCCGGTGGCACGATCACCGCAGGCGGCGGCGCGACCGCCGGCGCCAGCACGGCGCCCGGGATGTCGACGGCACCGACGCGCGCGAGCTGCCCGAGGATGGTCGCTGTCACCTCGGCGTCGAACGGCACGAGCAGGCAGATCTGCCCGACGGTGAGCCTGCCGTCGACGCGCGAGAGCACGAACCCCTCCTCGGCGCCGAGCTTGAGCCCGGCGAGCGCGGACGGCTTGGGCACCGGCACCAGCGTGTCGGGCCCCAGCCCTGGAAAGGTTCGCGGCACCGGCGCGGATCTTATCGTGCGGAGAGGAGCCGTTCCAGGATCGCCTTCTGCACGTGGAGGCGATTCTCGGCCTGCTGGAAGACCGCCGAGTGCGGCCCTTCGAGCACACCGTCGGTGATCTCCTCGCCGCGGTGCGCGGGCAGGCAGTGCAGCACCATGACCTCGGGCGCCGCCAGCTGCAACAGCGCGTCGTCGACGGTGAAGCCGGCGAACGCTTTTTCGCGCGCGCTCTGCTCGCCCTCCTCGCCCATCGAGGCCCACACGTCCGTCGACAAGACGGTGCGCCCGCGCGCCGCCTCCGACGGCAGCCGCACCACGTCGACGTGCGAGCGCCAGTCGCCGTCCTTGCGCGCGCGCGCCAGCACCGCGGCGTCGGGGTCGTAGCCCTCGGGACAGGCGAGCGACAGATCGAGCCCGAGGATCGCGGTCGCTTCGATCCAGGAGTGCGCCATGTTGTTGCCGTCGCCGATCCAGGCGAAGCGCGCGCCGCCCGGCTCGAGCGCGCCGGGGCCGAGCCGCTCCCAGACGGTGAACAGATCGGCGAGCACCTGGCAGGGGTGCGACAGATCGGTGAGCCCGTTGATCACCGGGATCGGCGCGAAGCGCGCCAGCTCCTCGGCGACGTCGTGCCCGAAGGTGCGGATGACGATGGCGTGGCAATAGCCGGCGAGCACGCGCGCGGTGTCGCGCAGCGGCTCGCCGCGGCCGATCTGCGAGCCTTGCGTGGCGAGATAGACGGCGTGGCCGCCGAGCTCGTACATGCCGACCTCGAAGCTCACGCGCGTGCGCGTCGAGGCCTTCTCGAAGATCATGCCGAGCGTCTGTCCGACGAGCGGCTGATGCAGGTGGCCGGTCTGCCGCATGCGCTTGAGCTCGCCGGCGCGGCGCATGAGCGAGCGGATCTCGTCGGCGCCGAGATCCCACAACGACAACAGATCGCGCTTCTTCATGACCGCGCTAGCCGGCGAGCGCCTGATCGAGCGCGGCCACACCTTCGTCGATCTCCTCGTCGGTGACGACGAACGCGGGCACGAAGCGCACGACGGTTCCCCCCGCCACCGACAACAGCACGCCCTGCTCGCGCGCGCGCGCCACGTACGGCGCGGCGTC
>Ga0070679_100007194_pt1 | contig 10395 bp, 12 predicted proteins | sample KBSC63BmetaG_FD_65652 | JGI IMG/M metagenome (GOLD analysis project Ga0070679, IMG submission 65652) | Corn rhizosphere microbial communities from Kellogg Biological Station, Michigan, USA - KBS C6-3B metaG | ecosystem: Host-associated > Plants > Roots > Rhizosphere | place: USA: Michigan... | reverse complement strand
GCCCGACCCCGGCGGCGTGCCGCCTCCAGGACGAGACCCAGCTGGTCGCGCACCCGCTGCTGGCCGACCACCTCGTCGAGCGTGCGCGGGCGCAGGGCGGCCTCGACCGCGCGTTCGTCGCCCTCGGCCTCCGCGGTGGTCAAGGTGGCCAGATAGGCCTCCTCGTGCGCTGCCAGGGAGTCGTGCTGGGTCTCGTCGGACGCCATGTCAGGTCCTGCTCAGCATCCGCAGCGCCGCACGGAGCAGCGCCGCGACGTCGGGGACGTCGCCGGCCTGGTCGGCGACCGCGTCGATCGCCTTGTCGGCGTCCTTGGCCGACCAGCCCAGACCGACCAGGCCCTGCTGCACCTGGTCGCGCCAGGGCTCCGAGGGGGCGGGGGCCCCTCCCGCGGCCAGCGCCACGGGGAGCCCGATGCGGTCCTTGAGCTCCAGGATGATCCGCTGGGCGCCCTTCTGCCCGATCCCCGGGACGCTGGTCAGTGTGCGGACGTCGTCGCCCGCGACGGCGCGGCGTACGGCGTCGGGCGTGAGCACGGCGAGCATCGCCTGGGCCAGCTTGGGACCGACGCCGCTCGCGGTCTGCACCAGCTCGAAGACCTGCTTCTCGTCGTCGTCCACGAAGCCGAAGAGAGTCAGGGAGTCCTCCCGGACCACCATCGAGGTCGGCAGCGTGGCGGTCTGCCCGGTGCGCAGGGTGGCCAACGTGTTCGGCGTGCACATGAGCTCGAGACCGACCCCGCCGACCTGCACGACGACGCTGGTCAACGTGACGGCCGCGACCTCGCCCCTCACGAACGCGATCATCCGGGCCGCCTCCGGGTCGTGGTGCCGGCGGCGGCCAGCGCCGCGTCGATGCGCGCCTGCGCTCCCCCGCGCCAGATGTGAGTGATGGCCAGGGCCAACGCGTCCGCGGCGTCGGCCGGCTTGGGGGGCGCGTCGAGCCGGAGGATCCGGGTCACCATGGCTCCCACCTGGGCCTTGTTCGCCCGCCCGCTCCCGGACACAGCCGCCTTGACCTCCGAGGGGGTGTGCAGGGCGAGCGGCAGCCCTCGTCGGGCCGCTGCCACCATGGCGATGCCGCTGGCCTGGGCGGTGCCCATGATCGTGCTGGAGTCCGACCGGGCGAAGACCCGCTCGATCGCGACGGCGTCGGGTCGGTGCTCGTCGAGCCAGGCCTCGATGCCGCGCTCGATGTGCACCAGCCTCATCGAGACGTGCTCGTCGGACGACGTCCGCAGCACGTTGACGTCGACGAGCCGCAGGGGGCGGCCGGGGTCGCCCTCGACGACGCCCATCCCGCACCGGGTCAGACCGGGGTCGATCCCCAGCACGCGCATGCCGCCTCCACTCGTCCGAACACCTGTTCGCACGTCACGCTATCCGCCGACGCCCGTCACCCGGCGTACGACACGCTCAGGCGTCGAGGGCCGCCATCACCTCGTCGGGGACGTCGACGTTGGTGAAGACGTTCTGCACGTCGTCGAGGTCCTCGAGTGCGTCCACCAGGCGGAAGACCTTGCCGGCGGCGTCGGCGTCGACCGGGACGTCCATGCTCGCCACGAACTGAACCTCGGCGGAGTCGTAGTCGATCGCGGAGTCCTGCAGGGCGCTGCGCACCGCGACGACGTCGGTCGCCTCGGTCACGACCTCGAAGGCGTCGTCCAGGTCGTTGACCTCCTCGACGCCCGCGTCGAGGGCCGCCTCGAGGACGGCGTCCTCGTCGACCTCACGCGAGTCCTGCGACTTGGGCACGAGCACGACGCCCTTGCGGTTGAACAGCCGGGAGACGGAGTTGGGGTCGGCCATCGTGCCGCCGTTGCGGGTGACGGCCGTGCGGACCTCCATCGCCGCGCGGTTGCGGTTGTCGGTCAGGCACTCCACCAGGAACGCCACGCCCTGGGGTCCGTAGACCTCGTACATGATCGTGTCGTACGCCGCCCCGCCCGCCTCGGCGCCCGACCCGCGCTTGACCGCGCGGTCGATGTTGTCGTTGGGGACCGAGGACTTCTTGGCCTTCTGGATCGCGTCGTACAGCGTCGGGTTGCCGCCCGGGTCGCCGCCGCCGGTGCGCGCGGCGACCTCGATGTTCTTGATCAGCTTGGCGAACATCTTGCCGCGCTTGGCGTCGATGACCGCCTTCTTGTGCTTGGTGGTCGCCCATTTCGAGTGGCCGGACATGCGAACCTCTTCTGCTGCTCAGGCTGTGTGTGCGTCCGCCCGGTGTCGGCTGACGAGATCGACGAACATCCGGTGGATCCGGTCGTCGCCTCCCACCTCGGGGTGGAAGGACGTCGCCAGGAGCGCGCCCTGTCGGACAGCCACGACTCTACCGGCGGCCTCCCCGGCCGCGGACTCGTCGGCGACCCGGGCGAGCACCTCGACGTCCGGGCCGACGCTCTCGACCCAGGGCGCCCGGATGAAGACGGCGTGGATGGGATCGCCGAGCCCCGCGAACTCCAGGTCGCTCTCGAAGGAGTCGACCTGCCGGCCGAACGCGTTGCGGCGGACGGTGATGTCGAGGCCACCGAGCGTCTCCTGGTCGGGTGTGCCGTCCTCGAGGCGGTCGGCCAGCATGATCATGCCCGCGCAGGTGCCGAAGGTCGGCATGCCCTGCTTGATCCGTTGCCGGATCGGCTCGAACAGGTCGAAGGTCCGGGCCAGCTTGAACATCGTCGTGGACTCCCCGCCCGGGATGACGAGCCCGTCGCAGGCGTCCAGCTCGGAGGCGCGGCGTACGCCGACGGCCGTGCTGCCCAGGTCGGTGAGCATGCGCAGGTGCTCGCGCACGTCGCCCTGCAGCGCGAAGACGCCGATCGTGGGGTGACCCCCGCTCACCAGCCGCGCTCGGCGAGCCGGTGGGGCTGCGGGATCTCGTCGACGTTGATCCCGACCATCGCCTCGCCCAGGCCGCGGCTGACCTTGGCGACCACGTCGGGGTCGTCGTAGAAGGTCGTGGCCTTGACGATCGCCTCGGCGCGCTCTGCGGGGTTGCCGGACTTGAAGATTCCGGAGCCGACGAACACGCCCTCGGCGCCGAGCTGCATCATCATCGCGGCGTCGGCGGGCGTGGCGATGCCGCCGGCGGTGAACAGGACGACCGGCAGCCTGCCGGCTGCGGCGACCTCGCGCACCAGGTCGTACGGCGCCTGGAGCTCCTTGGCGGCGACGTACAGCTCGTCCTCGTTGAGGCCGTGCAGACGGCGCAGCTCGCCGCCGATCGCGCGCATGTGGGTGACGGCGTTGGACACGTCACCGGTGCCGGCCTCGCCCTTGGAGCGGATCATCGCGGCGCCCTCGGTGATGCGGCGCAGCGCCTCGCCCAGGTTGGTGGCACCGCAGACGAAGGGCACGGTGAACTGCCACTTGTCGATGTGGTTGGCGTAGTCGGCAGGGGTCAGTACCTCCGACTCGTCGATGTAGTCGACGCCCAGGCTCTGCAGCACCTGCGCCTCGGCGAAGTGACCGATGCGGGCCTTGGCCATCACCGGGATGGAGACGGCCTCGATGATCCCGTCGATCATGTCGGGGTCGCTCATCCGCGAGACCCCGCCCTGGGCCCGGATGTCGGCCGGCACCCGCTCCAGCGCCATCACCGCCACGGCCCCCGCGTCCTCGGCGATCTTCGCCTGGTCGGAGGTGACGACGTCCATGATCACGCCGCCCTTGAGCATCTCGGCCATGCCGCGCTTGACGCGCGTGGTGCCGGTGTCCTGGGAGGTGGTGGGGCTGCTGTCGGTGGTGCTCTGGGCCATGGCCCAATCGTAGGACTGACCGATGGTTCAGACCTACTCGGGACTACTCCGTGGGAGGCGCGAGCGCGAGCGCCTGGCGGCGGACGACCATGATGCGCTGGACGACGGTGACGGTGCTGGCCACGGCGAGGACTCCGAGCGTGATCGGGATCAGCCACATCACGCCGTCGGGAACGCCCAGGTGGCGCAGCAGGTCGGCGAGCCCGGTCATGAACAGGATCGCCACCAGCCGGTCCGACCGCTCGGCGATGCCGACCTTGGCCTGCATGCCCAGCGACTCGGCGCGAGCTCGGGCGTAGGAGGTCACCGAGCCCAGCACCAGGCAGTAGATCGCCAGCGCGGCCCGCCACTCGCTGTCGCCCGGCCCCACGTAGTACAGGGCCAGCCCCCCGAAGACGGCGCCGTCGCCGATGCGGTCGAGGGTGGAGTCCAAGAAGGCGCCGAACGGCGAGGCCTGCCCACTCGTGCGGGCCATGTAGCCGTCGATCATGTCGCTGAAGACGAACGCCGTGATCACCAGCACGCCCGCGAGCAGCCAGCCCTGCGGGAAGCAGACCAGGGCCCCCGCGCAGACACCGAGCGTGCCGACGAGCGTGACGGCGTTGGGACTCACGCCGAGGCGGAGGAGCAGGTTGCCCACGGGTGCCCAGACGTTGGTCCAGAACTGGCGGAAGCGTTCGAGCATGGCGGCAGCAGAGTACTGGCCGTGCCCGGGTGGACCGATTTCACGACTGTCGGCCGGGCGACGGATGCCCGACACTGGTCCCCGACACCAGGAGCCGCCATGAACCTCGACGACCTCGCCCGCACGCGTCGTTCTCTCCATGCCGTGGCCGAGCACGTGCTCGCCGGCCCGCAGCACGCGGTCTCCGACACCGTCCGGCTGCGCGTGGTCGAGGGCGGGTTCGCCACCAGCACCCAGCCTGACGTGCGCCTGCGGGACGGGCACGTCGAGCAGGGCCCGACGATCATCCCCGTGGACGGAGCCACGAGCCGCCAGCTGCTCGACGGGCTCGGTCTCTCGCCGTCCTCGCTGGCCGAGGTGTACGACGACCGCACCGACGTCGCCCTCGACGACCCGCTCACGATCGACCCGGCGGCGTACGCCGTGCTGGTGCGGGCGTGGGGCTGGGGCGACGCGGCGCTGCGCGACCTCGCGGCCGGCCTGGTCCCGGTGCTGTGGCCCGAGCACTTCGACGTCGCGATCTCGGTCGACGAGGTCAACTACGGCGTCTCCCCGGGCGACACGACCATCGCCGAGCCCTATGCGTACGTCGGCCCGTGGTCGCCCCCACCGGTCGGGGGCTTCTGGACGCACTCCTTCGGCGCCGCCCGCACCGTCGCCGGGCTCGGCTCGCCTGAGGCGCTGGCGGACTTCCTGCACGAGGGGCGGCGACTCACCGGGGCTGGTGCGCGATGACGCTGACGACGCCGGTCCGGGCGGGGCTGGACCACGCGACCGCCATGCGCGCCGCGGCCACGGAGTACTCCCGATGGGCCGACGCGCTGGCCGCGCTCGACCCGGACGACTGGTCGCGCCCGACCGACTGTCCGGGCTGGGACGTCCGCGCGCTGGCGTGTCACACCCTGGGCATGGCCGACATGTCGCGCAGCCCCCTGGAGACCCTGCGGCAGCAGCGCCTCGCGACCCGCCGGATGAAGTCCGACGGGGTCGACGCGCTGACCGCGCTCACGGCACTGCAGGTCGAGGAGCGAGCGGACTGGCCACCGACTCGGGTGGTCGCCGAGGCGCCGGTGGTCGGTGCGCGGGCGCTCCGCGGCCGTCGCCGTACGCCCGGGTTCGTCCGCGCCCGCTCCCTGCCCCAGAAGCAGGTCGTGGACGGGCGCGCGGAGACCTGGACGATCGGGTTCCTGAACGACGTGATCCTCACCCGCGACCCCTGGATGCACCGGATGGACCTCGCCCGCGCGACCGGCCGCGAGCCGGAGCTCACCGCCGATCACGACGGCCTGCTCGTCGCCGACGTGGTCGCCGAGTGGGGGGCGCGCCACGGTGCGCCGTACCGGCTGACGCTGACCGGCCCCGCCGGCGGGTCGTGGTCCCGCGGGGACGACGCCGAGGAGCTGGACCTCGATGCGGTGGAGTTCTGCCGGCTGCTCTCGGGCCGAGGCTCGGGTGAGGGGCTGCTCGCGGTTCAGGTGCCCTTCTGAGGGATGCTCCGTCGGCGGGGGCTGGGTGGTCGCGCCGGGCCCCCGCGGCTGAAGGCAAACATGTTCCCGAAGTGCCCACGCACGCGGCTCGGCGCCTCCACCATGTGTCCATGGCGTCATCCGAGGCCCACGTCGAGGCCGATCTGCTGGTCGTCTTCGTCGGCCCGTTGCTGGCCTGCTTCGAGCAGCTGGCCGCGACCATCGGGCGACGCGGCGTGCGTACGGTCTGGGTCGGGTATCCCTACGGGGCCACGCGACGGATCCGGGCGCGGCTGTTCGTCGACGAGGTCCACAACGCTCGAGACGTCGACGGTCTGGCGCAGGTGCTCCGGCGCCTGGGAGCCGCGCAGATCACCGACATCCACGCCTCCGAGCACGTGCTGGTCGAGACCGTCGCCGCCGCCGAGGCCGCCGGCGTCGGAGACCGGCTGCTCGAGGAGCTGCGACGACGGCTCCGGTACGGCGACAAGCTGGTCGCCTCGCGGGCCCTGGCGGCGGCCGGCATCCGCGTCCCCCGGGCGCTCGACGGAGCCCGGATCACGCCGGACCAGGCTGCGCTGATGCTGGGCCTGCCCCTGGTGGTGAAGGGCCGGATGTCCAACGGCGGTGCCTCCGTGTGCATCGCTCGGTCCGTGGCAGAGGCTGCATGGGCCGCGGAGCGCGCCGAGGATCTCGGCGGCGTCATGTACGAGGAGCACATCATCGGCCGCACCACGAGCTACGCGGCGTCGTACGCGGCCGGAGGCCTGGTCCACCACGACGGCGTCTACCGCACCGACCGGATCGGGCACGACGACATCGCGCCGCCGGACCAGGTCCACACGATCGTGAACCCCGAGCACCTCGCCACCGGCCGCGCGGTGCTCGCGGCGATCGGCGGGAGCGGGCTGCTGAACCTCAACCTGCTCGAGGACGACTCGGGCCAGGGCTGGGTGCACGACCTGAACCTGCGGCCCTGGGGCACGGTGATCGCACTTCGTGAGGCCGGCGTCGACTTCGCCGACGACTACCTCCGCATCCACCGTGGTCTGGAGCCGCTCCGTGCGGGTGCTGGGATGCAGCCAGGCGTCGGCGTCCACATCTTCCCCTCGGCCGTCCTCGGCGCGGCCACCCACAGCCTGCCGGACGCGCTGCGGCTGTATCTCCGCCTGGCGCCGCGGTACCTGCGCTGGACCTCGCCCGGCTACCTCGTCGCGGAGACCGTCCGATCGGCCGGCATCCTCCTGCGCGACCGCCTCAGACGACCCACGCCTGCGCCAGCAGCGCCCGAGTGTCACGCAGAAGCTGAGGCAGCGCCTTGGTCTGCCCGATCGTCGGCATGAAGTTCTGGTCGCCGACCCACCGCGGTACGACGTGCTGGTGGAGGTGGGCGGCGATCCCGGCACCGCCGGCCGCGCCCTGGTTCATCCCGAGGTTGAAGCCCTCCGCCCGCGACACCGCGCGCAGGGTCCGCATCGCGGCCTTGGTCATGGCCCCGATCTCGGCCGCCTCCGCCTCCGTGGTGTCGGTGTAGTCGGGGATGTGCCGGTAGGGGCAGATCATCAGGTGCCCGGCGGCGTACGGGTAGAGGTTGAGCACGGCGTACGCCGTGTCGCCCCGTCGCACCACCAGGTAGCGCTCGTCGTCGCCCTCCCGCGGGATCCGGCAGAACGGGCACTCTCGCGCCGAGTCGTCGTCCGGCTTGCTCTCGCCACGGATGTAGGCCATCCGGTAGGGCGTCCACAGGCGCTCCAGCCCGTCGGGTTCGCCGATGCCGTCCTGGCGAAGTGGCTCCATGCCGCCAGCCTAGGGAGGCGGCCGGAGCCCCCTAGGCTCGGGCCGTGACCGAGCCGATCCTGCGTCCCGCGACCGCCGACGACGTCGACGCCGTCACGGCGCTGTTCCACGAGGGCTGGCACGACGTCCACCCCGGTCGGGTGCCCGACGGCCTGACCGCGCGTCGTACGCCGGAGGCCTTCCACGAGCGGGTCTCGCAACGCATCGCGGAGACCGACGAGACGACCGTGGCCGAGATCGACGGGCAGGTCGCGGGCTTCGTGATGGTCAACGACGACGGCGAGGCGGAGCAGGTGTACGTCGGCCGAGCGTTCCGGGGGTCGGGCGTCGCGGCGCTGCTGCTCACCGAGGCCGAGCGACAGCTCGCCGCGGCCGGTCACGACGAGGCCTTCCTGGTCGTCGTCCGCGGCAACGACCGCGCGCAGGCCTTCTACGCCAAGCAGGGGTGGGTCGACGAGGGCGACCACGACTACCCGGTGGTCGCCCTCGGCGAGCACTTCATCTCGCCGTGCCGGAAGTACACCAAGCGACTGCGGTGACTCAGACCTGCTCCCGGGATTCGACCGCGGCGGCCACGCGCTCGATGGCCTCCTCGACCGGTACGCCGTTGTCCTGACGGCCGTCGCGATAGCGGAACGACACCGCACCGGCCTCGACGTCCTGGTCGCCCGCGATGACCATGAAGGGCACCTTCTGCAGCTGGGCGTTGCGGATCTTCTTCTGCATCCGGTCGTCGGACTCGTCCACCTCGACCCGCAGCCCGCGCGCCCGCATCCGCCGCGCCACGTCGTACAGGTGGTCCACGTGGCGCTCGGCGATCGGGATCCCCTGCACCTGGACGGGCGCGAGCCACGGCGGGAAGGCGCCGGCATAGTGCTCGACCAGCACGCCGATGAACCGCTCGATCGAGCCGAACTTCGCGGAGTGGATCATCACCGGCTGCTGGTGCGAGCCGTCGGCGGCGACGTACTGCAGACCGAAGCCCTTGGGCTGGCTGAAGTCGTACTGGATCGTGGACATCTGCCAGGTGCGCCCGATCGCGTCACGCACCTGCACCGAGATCTTCGGGCCGTAGAAGGCCGCGCCGCCGGGGTCGGGCACCAGGTCGAGGCCGGACTCCAGGGCGGTCTTCTCCAGCACCGCGGTGGCGACAGCCCAGTCCTCGTCGGAGCCGATGAACTTCTCGGTGTTCTTCTCGTCGCGGGTCGAGAGCTCGACGTAGTAGTCGTCCAGACCGAAGTCGCGCAGCAGCCCCAGCACGAAGTCGAGCAGATGCTTGATCTCCGCCGGGGCCTGCTCCGCCGTGACGTAGGAGTGCGAGTCGTCCTGCGTCATCCCGCGGACCCGGGTGAGCCCGTGCACGACCCCCGACTTCTCGTAGCGGTAGACGGCTCCGAACTCGAAGAGCCTCAGCGGGAGCTCACGGTAGGAGCGGCCCCGCGACTGGAAGATCAGGTTGTGCATCGGGCAGTTCATCGCCTTGAGGCGGTACTGCGCGTTCTCCAGCTCCATCGGCGGGAACATCGTGTCGGCGTAGTACGGCAGGTGCCCGGACGTGTGGAACAGGCCGTCCTTGCTGATGTGCGGGGTGCCGACGTACTGGAAGCCCTCCTCGAGGTGCCGCCGCCGGACGTAGTCCTCCATCTCGCGCTTGATGACGCCGCCCCGGGGGTGGAACACGGCCAGACCGGAGCCGAGCTCGTCGGGGAAGCTGAAGAGGTCGAGCTCGCGACCGAGCTTGCGGTGGTCGCGCTTCTCGGCCTCCTCGAGGCGGTCGAGGTACGCCGCGAGGGCGTCCCTGGACTCCCACGCGGTGCCGTAGATGCGCTGGAGCTGCTTGTTCTTCTCGCTGCCGCGCCAGTACGCCGCCGCCGACCGCATCAGCTTGAAGGCGGGGATGCGCTTGGTGGTGGGCAGGTGCGGGCCCCGGCAGAGGTCCATCCAGGCCCGCGCGCCGTCGCGGCGCAGGTTGTCGTAGATGGTCAGCTCGCCGCCACCGACCTCGACGTCCGCGCCCTCGGCGGCCTCCTCGCCCTGGCCCGACCCCTTGAGACCGATCAGCTCGATCTTGTACGGCTCGTCGGCGAGCTCGTCGAGCGCCTCGGCATCGGAGACCGGGCGCCGGGAGAACCGCTGGCCCTCCTTGATGATCTTGCGCATCGCGGTCTCGAGCTTCTCCAGATCCTCCGGCACGAACGGCGTCGAGACGTCGAAGTCGTAGTAGAAGCCGTTCTCGATCGGGGGGCCGATGCCCAGCTTGGCTTCGGGATGGAGCTGCTGGACGGCCTGGGCCAGCACGTGGGCGGTGGAGTGGCGCAGGATGTCGCGTCCGTCGGGGCTGTCGATCGCCACCGGCTCGACGACGTCACCGTCCTGCAGCTCGTAGGACAGGTCGCGCAGCTCGGAGCCCACGCGGACCGCGATCACGTCGGGCTCGTCGGCGTACAGCTCCCAGGCCTTGGCGCCCGAGGTGACCGTCCGCTCCTCACGCGCGTCGGCGTGGGTGAGGACGATCTGAGGATCGGGCACGACTGCTCCTACCGAGGACGACGAACGGAGGCTCGATCGTATCCAGGGCGAGGACGGCGACTTCGCCCGCATTACCCGCCGGGAAGGGGTCGCACCCTGTTTACTCATGCTGGTGAGCAGCGACGAGCCGCGGATGGTCCGGGTGCGGGTGAACGTCGACCGTCGT
>Ga0070679_100007191_pt1 | contig 10397 bp, 14 predicted proteins | sample KBSC63BmetaG_FD_65652 | JGI IMG/M metagenome (GOLD analysis project Ga0070679, IMG submission 65652) | Corn rhizosphere microbial communities from Kellogg Biological Station, Michigan, USA - KBS C6-3B metaG | ecosystem: Host-associated > Plants > Roots > Rhizosphere | place: USA: Michigan... | reverse complement strand
TGTTCGCACTGCCGTACGCCGCGCCGACAACCGCCGCGACGGCCGCACCGACGACGACACCGACGATGCCGCGACGGCTGCCCGGAAAGGCGCTCGGCGTGACTGCGACCAGGTCGCACAAGCGGGCGACCGCGAGCGCGACGCCGACACCGAGAAGCGCTGCCGCACTCGCGAGGTCGCCGGAGGTCTCGGCGAGCAAAGCCGGGTAGCAGGCCGCGCACACGGCGAAGGCGACCGACGACAGCGTCCCGGCCAGCGACAGCGTGACGGCTCGCCGCGGCCGACGCGCGAGCTGGTGTGCCATCGCGACTGCGACGACGATGCCGAGGATCGGCGCGGCGTCACCGATGTCGGGGTCGCTGGCGATGCCGATCACGATGTCGATCGCCGCTGCCGCGCCGACGCCGATCGCGAACGCACCGAGGCTGCCCCTCGTGCCGAGTGCGGCGAGCCAGGCGAGGGCGATCACCACCTGCACGAGGAAGACGCCCGTCGACAGCGCCGGCGTGCCGACGAGCGCGAGCCCGGCGAGCGCGCCGGCGACCGCCCCGGCGACCAGCCCGGGTCCGACGGCGGCGAGCCCGGCGCGGTTCATCGCCTGCCATCTTCCCGCATCGTGATCAGCCGCCGGCGAAGGGCGGCAGCACCTCGACCGACCCGCCCTCGGTCAGCAGGACGCTGTCGTGCGCGCGACCACCGACGGGCGCGTCGTCGACGACATAGGTCGAGCGGTCCAGCACCTTTGCGAGCGCATCCCCGTGCCGGGCACGGGCAGCGGCGAGCGCCTCGGCGAGGGTCGTCGCGTCGTACGGCTCCTCCGGCACGCCGGCGGCCGCCTTGGCGGCCGCCCAGAACCGCAACGTTCCCCGCGCCATCAGCGCACGACCTCCTTGCGGGCAACCAGCTCGCGTAGATGCACGCCGATGCGGTCGAGCAGCTCGGGCGTTGCGGCGCTCTCCGCATGCCCGAAGCCCTCGAGCAGCCACAGCTCCTTCGGTTCGCACGCCGCGTCGTACAACGCCTCGGGATGCTCGACCGGGAAGTAGTGGTCGGCGTCGCCGTGCACGACCAACAGCGGGATCGGCGCGATCGCCGGCACGACCTCGACGGGCGACTCGGGCACCGGCGTCCAGCCTTTCGCCGCGATCCGCGTCTTCAACAGGTGGCGCGACACGAACCGGCCGATCCTCGTCGTCACCGCCCAGTGCACGCGACGCATCGGCTTGGTGCCGGTGTAGAACCAGCGGCTCACCGCGGAGACGCTCACGACCGCGTCCACGTTGCGGAGCAACGCGGCGTGCCGCAGCACCACCGAGCCACCCATGGACCAGCCGCACGTGACCACGTCGGCGTAGCCGAGCTCTCGGGCGAAGCACACCGCCGCGTCGAGGTCGAGGATCTCCTTGTCGCCCAGGGTCGAGCGGCCGGTCGAGCGGCCATGACCCCGGAAGTCGAAGGCGACGACGCCGGCGTGGCGCGAGAGCGCCTCGACGACCGCCTGCAGCGCGGGCCGGTCGAGGGAGCCGGTGAAGCCGTGCGCGACCACGACGGCGAGCGGGCGCGCCGGCTCGTCCGGGCCGGGCAGGTGCACGGCAGCGAGCCGCTCACCGTCCCTCGTCGTGAGTCGGACCCGCTCGGCTGCCTGCACCCGGCTATTCTGGACGTCGAAGGTTTCCTGGGCAGCGTCGCCCGCCGTGCTCTTCGGAAGGTACGACGACGTGGCCACGCTGCTGCTCCTCACCAACGCACCCGGCTCCTCGGCCGAGGTGCTGCCGACACTGGGCCTGCTCGGCCACTCGGTGAGAGTGTTGCCGCTGGACGCCGCCGCACTCGTCGACGCGCCACCCGCCGACGTCGTGGTGCTCGACGCCCGCCGCGACCTGCTCGCCGCACGCGCCACCAGTCGCGTCCTGCGCGCCACCGGCACCTCGGTGCCGCTTCTGGGAGTGGTGACCGAGGGCGGGCTCGCGGCCGTCGCGCCGGACTGGGGACTCGACGACGTCGTGCTCGAGACGGCCGGGCCGGCGGAGGTCGAGGCGCGGATCCGGCTCGGGCTCGGCCGCGCACAGGCGGCCGGATCGACCGTGGAGCGCAGCGAGGAGATCCGCTCCGGCGACCTCGCCATCGACGAGGCAACCTACGCCGCCAAGGTCGGCGGCCGGGTGCTGGACCTGACCTTCAAGGAGTTCGAGCTGCTGAAGTACCTCGCCCAGCACCCGGGCCGGGTCTTCAGCCGGGCCCAGCTGCTGCAAGAGGTGTGGGGCTACGACTACTTCGGCGGCACCCGCACCGTCGACGTGCACGTACGCCGGCTGCGCGCGAAGCTCGGACCGGACCGCGAGGCGCTGATCGGCACGGTGCGCAACGTCGGCTACAAGTTCGTCGCCCAACCCATCGACCCCCTACCCGGGGATACACAGCCCGCCGCCGCGCTGGAGCCCTCGCTAGGTTGAGCCCATGCCGGCCCAAGCGCGCATCGAGATGCGCCCACGGCTGGCCCCGGACGAGGTGCGCGCCGTCGTACGACTCGTCGACGAGGTGACCGACGCGGACGGCGTGCGTCCGCTGTCCGAACACGTGATGCTGCACCTGCGTTACGGCGGCGACGAGCGCGCGCGCAACTTCCTGTTGTTCGTCGACGACGAGATCGCGGGTTACGCGCATCTCGACACCACCGACGCGGTCGAGGGTGCGAGTGCGGAGCTCGCCGTCCTGCCGCCGAAACGCGGGATGGGCTACGGCAAGCAACTCGTCGAGGCGATCCTCGCCGAAACGACGGACCGCACCCGACTGCGGCTGTGGGCGCACGGCACCGGCTCAGGCGCCGCCGACCTCGCGCGGTCGCTGGGCTTCAAGCGCGAGCGGGTGCTGTGGCAGATGCGCCGGTCGCTCTACGCGCCCGTCCCGGAGCCGCAGTGGCCCGGCGGCGTCACGGTGCGGACGTTCGTCGTAGGCCAGGACGAGCAGGCGTGGCTGACGGTCAACAACCGCGCGTTCGCACAGCACCCGGACCAGTCGCACTGGACGCTGGACGACGTGCGGATGCGCGAGCAGGAGCCGTGGTTCGACGCCGAAGGCTTCTTCCTCGCCGAGAGCGACGGCGAGCTGGTCGGCTTCCACTGGACGAAAGTTCATGGGGGCCACTCGAGCCCGGACGGGCATGCGCACGACCCGATCGGTGAGGTCTACGTCGTCGGCGTCGACCCGTCGGCACAGGGCAAGGGGCTGGGACCGGCACTGACGCTGCGCGGGCTGCAGTACCTGCGGGCGCGCGGGTTGCCGCAGTGCATGCTCTACGTCGACGAGTCCAACACCAACGCGATCCGCACCTACGAGCGGCTCGGGTTCGGCAAGTGGGACGTCGACGTCTGCTTCCTGCAGCAGTGATTAATCTCGTTGTCATGGTCCTGTCGGCGAACAGCAAGGTGACGGACAGCATCGTCATCAACGCGGATCCGACCACCGTGTTCGATGTTCTCGTCGACCCCAAGCAGCACCCGTTGTTCGACGGCTCCGGCACGGTCAAGGGAACGATCACAGGACCGCCGCGCCTTTATCTCGGCGCAAAGTTCGCGATGCGCATGCGCCTGCTCGTCCCCTACGCGATCCGCAACACCGTCATCGACTACGACGAGGACCGTCGCATCGCGTGGCGGCACGCCGCCCGCCACGTCTGGCGTTACGAGCTCGAACCCGTCACCGGAGAAAGCGGCCCCGCGACACGGGTGACCGAGACCTTCGACTACGGCCCCGCTCCCGCGGGCGCGACGTACGGCCGCCTCGGGTTCGTCGGGCGAGCCGAGCGCGGCATCCCCGCCTCGCTGCAACAGCTCAAGACCCTCGTCGAGAGCCGCACCGTCATCGCATCCCCGCACTGACCCCGATGGCAGGCGCCCGAATGGCAAGCGCACAGTGATCGCGGTCGTCGGGCCCGGCGCCCTGCACGCCGACCCCGACGTGCTCCGCAACGCCGAACGAGTCGGCGAGCTGCTCGCACAGGCCGGGCACGACGTCGTCACCGGCGGCCTCGACGGCGTGATGGAAGCCGCCTCCCGCGGCGCGAAGAACGCCGGCGGCAAGGTGCTCGCCCTGCTCCCCGGCTCCGACAGGACCGACGCGACCCCCTACGCCGACATCGTGATCCCCACCGGAGTGGGCCAGGCCCGCAACGTTCTCGTCGTCCGCGCCGCCGACGCAGTGATCGCCGTCGGAGGCAGCTGGGGAACGCTGTCAGAAGTCGCGATCGCGATGCGCCTCGCGAAGCCGGTCGTCTGGTTACGAGGTTGGCAAGTCAAAGGCGCTGAAGAAGAGGTGCCGACCGCGGCGAGTCCCGAACAAGCCGTCGCGTGGGTGGTCGCCGCACCGCACTCGTGATCATGGCGTTGCGCCTACCTCAACGCCATGATCACCGTCAGGTGACGGCCCCGGCGAGCTGCTTGGCGCCCTTACCCGCCTTTGATGCGCTCTTGGTTGTCGCCTTTGCCGCTTGGGTGGCGATTCGCTCGGCGCGGTGTGGCACCGATTCGCGGCCACCGGTGTCGGCGACGGCGACCAGGAGACCGCCGAGCAGGCCGAGGTCACGGGTGAACAGGCTGCGCTCGGTGCCCTTGGCCAGCTTGTCCTGTTCGGCCCAGAACGCATGCCCGGTGACGGCCTCCGGGATGACGGTCGCGGCCAGTACGAGGGCCGACAGCCGGGGCAGCTTGTTGAGCGCGAGCAGCGCTCCGGCGCCGATCTGCGCGGCTGCGACGGCCCGCGTTGCCTGCTGGCCGTCCTCGACGCCGAGCCCGCGCGCCCGCTCGGCCCGGCGGCCGTCGTCGCGCAGCGCAGAGACGCCGCTGTCGATGAAAGCGAGCCCGAGCAGGGGTCGGGCGAGTCGTCGAAGCACGGGGCCTCCTCGGTGCGGCGGATGACGTCTCATCACCATCTTTGCCACAGTGGTGCCGTGACAACCGCCGGGTCGCCCGACTATCGGGCCCTGCTCGCCTTCCGGACCGCCCTGCGCCGGTTCAACCGCTGGAGCGAGTCGCAGGCAGAGGCGGCCGGCCTCACTGCGGCCCAGCACCAGCTGCTGCTGGCCGTGAAAGGCCACGCCGACGGGCGCGGGCCGACGATCGGCGACGTCGCCGACCACCTGCTGCTGCGCCACCACAGCGCGGTCGAGCTGGTCAACCGCGCCCAGGCCGCCGGGCTCGTACGCCGGGAGAAGGACAGCGACGACGGCCGCGTCGTACGCCTGCACCTGACCCGCAACGGTGAGCGGCGGCTGGCCACCCTCACCCAGCTGCACATCGACGAGCTGCGTCAGCTCGAGCCGTTGCTCCGCCACGTGATCGTGGCCGACGTCGACGGGGACGGCACGGCCTTGCCGCTCGCCTGAGAGGTCAGCGGCGGAAGCGGTCGCGCCAGCTGAGCTTCGGCGGTGCCGCGGTCCGGGTCGTCTCGGTGACAGCCGGCTGTGCCGCCGGTCGCGGCGCCTTGGTGGCGACCGGCGCGTCGTAGTCGGTCCCGGCGATTATCTCGGCGATCGTGGCGGCGTCGAGCTCGTCGCTGTCGGGGATCTGCGGCACGAACCCGACGAGCACTCCGTCGCGCAGCACCATCGCCTCGAGCCCGGCGGCGCCGTCGTTGTCCCAGATCGCCTCGCGGCCGTCGGGTATGACGACGCGCACACCGACGTTGTAGACACCCGCGCGGCGGTTCAGCGAGGCGAAGATCCGTCGCGCGCGCAGCCGCTCGACGACGTCCGTGGCAGTGGCCTCGTCCACGCCGACGACGCTACGGCACCAAGCTGAGAAGCGGGTCAGACATCGCGTGATGCGTGTCCGTGTCGAGCACGTCGGCGACGACCGCGGCGAACACGGCCGCAGTCGCCATCGAGACCGCGCGCAACGGAGGTAGCTCCGGCGCGTAGGCCTCGGTCAACGCGACCAGCGCGTGCAGCTGCGTCACGGTCGCGGCGCGTTCGCGGCCCGTGGTGTGCACCGCCCAGCACGCTTCGTGCATGCGCGTCGCCCACTGCGCCGGTGCAGGCGGCAGCGGCGCGTCGGCGGGCAGCGACCCGACGCGCGCGACGACCTCGGGCCACGCGGCATCGGCCGGTTGCAGCTCGTTGTCCCGGCACCACCGACGCCATGGCTCGCCGAGGTCGGTGTCGCCGTCGTAGGCGGCGAGGATCCCGTCCGACACGACGTCGAGGGCACGCGGCCACCGCGCGATCGCCACATCGCCCGCGGTCTCCCAGGCACCGGTCAGCACATCGCGACGTACGAAGGCCTGCAGGTCAGTGAGGTCGCCGAGCGACGCGCGCTCGAGCACGTCGACGGCGGCGGAGTAGGCGTCGATGCCGAGGTCGTCGGCGAATCCGCGAGCGGCCGCCAGGACGGCGAGCGCACGCGGCGTCGTCGCGTCGCGGGCCAGCGCCTGCGCCCGCCGCTCGGCCTGCCGCCGCTCGTCGTACGACGACCGGTCCAACGACGCGAGCGCGTCGGCGTCGAGCGCGAGTGCGCGCAGCAGCTCGGTGGCGACCGACGCCGCGCGCGGAGTGCGGGCGAGGTCGCGCACCAGCGTCGCGACGTTGACCAGCGAGTACATCTCGCTACTGACGGTAGCGCCGAATCTCAGGCCTGTCGTCGCGAGCGGACCAGCCGGATCGCGATGATGAGGCCCGCGATCACGAGCACCGCGATGCCGCCGGCGAGCAACCCGGCGTTGACGCCGCCGGACGAGCTCGACTTCGACGACACCTTCACAAGCGCCCAGTCGCCGAACACGGGAGCGGTCGCCTGGTAGATGTCCTGTCCGACCCGGATGGTCGGGTATTGCTGCCACCGGTTGCCCACCCGGTGCTCGAAGACCGGGCCTGGTTGCTGCGCCGAAGGAGCGCGCATCTGCAACGTCGGCTGGTGAGCCGCGTCCTTGCCGACCACCTGCACCGGACCGGTGGAGGTGGCCGCGACGCGGTAGACGTTGCCGACGATCGTCCCGTCGCTCGGCAGGGGCGCAGACGGCGCGACCGGCGTCTCACTGACGTCGATCGACTTCGCGCCGACCGGCGCCTGCAGCGCGCCACTGGGGACGTAGAGCACGATCTGCGGTCCCTGCTCCGCGCTGTTCGAGTAGCCCGCCGCGGAGAACCCCTGCGCGTTGACGGTCAGCGTGCGCTTCGCGGTCGTCGGCGGCGGCGTCGCCTTTGCCCCTGCCGGCGGATGCACGTAGCGATAGGGCTCGTCGGCGAACCCCGGCCCGTCGTAGATCGGCACGGCCGCCGGAGCGAGCAGCCACGCCAGCATCAGCGCGGCGACGCCCGCCAGCGTCCACTGCATCACCGGCCGCCGGCTCACAGCAGCCACCAGCCGGCGAGGTCGGCGCTGATGTGGGCGATCGCCGGCGCGGTCCAGGTGCCGGCGGCGAGGCGGGCGGCACCGAGAACGAGGCCGACGGCGAGGTCGAGCGGGAGCACGTGCCAGCCGTAGAGCGGCACGTGCAGCGCCGCGAACGCCACCGCCGCGACGACGACGGCGGCATGCACGTTCCACCGACGCTGCACTGCGTCGAAGAGGGCACCGCGCAGGAAGGCCTCCTCGGCGCCGGCGACGAACACCGTCAGCACCGCCCACGCAGGAAAGGCCCGCACCGGCAAGGTCATCGCCACGCCCGCATGTGCGACAGCGGGAACGACGATCACGACCGCCGTCACGACGCCGACCGCAGCCGCTCGTCGACTCACCGTGAGACGCGCACCGCACAGCGCCGCGAGGGCGGCGAGCACCGCCGCGAACACGATCGCGGCAGGTGGCGACGATGCGCCGGCAACACCGGCGAGCGCGACCCGCACGGCGACGGCCGCCGCGAACGCCGCGAGCAGCGGAACGACGGGGACGGCCGGACGTATCCCGGCCGTTGGGGCGGGCGCAGACATCAGTAAGGGTTCGTCTCCGCATCGATGACGCGGCGACGTCCCGCGGGCAGCCGGTCGACCAGCCGGCCCAGCCGGTCGGTCGCACCCTGCAGCGGGCTGATCGTCGTGTTCAGCGACCCCACGACGGCGTTCAGCTGGCCGACCGCCTCGACGAGACCCTGCAGCGTCTGACGGGCGGTGGCGAGGTCGTCCTCGTCGATCGACTTGAGCGTGCGGCGTACGTCGTCGGAGGCGTCGGCGAGCCGGCGCAGGTCGTCGGCGGAGTCGGCCAGCCGCTCGAGGGCCAGCGCGATCCGGGGCAGCGACATCGCGACCTCGCCGGCGCGCAGCGTCACCGTGACGCCGGAGCGCACGACCGAACCGAGAGCGGACATCGGTTCCACCCTAGGCGCTACAGGTAGGAGGTCGCCTCGACGGTGCCGCCGCACTCGCAGCGAACCGACGGCTCACCCGCGGGGATCCGCACGTAGTTGTTGCCGCACGCTGCGCAGGTGCCGAACTGGTTGTTCAGCCGGAACGGCTGCCAGATGCTGGTGAACCCGGCGGTGCCGCCGTACCCGCCCTCCCACAGCTCGCTCATCGCCTTGTTGTGCGGGGCGTTGCGGGCCAGCGCGACCTCAGCCGCCTCCGGCGAGGTCCACATGGTGAACGTCACCTGGCGGCCGCCCACGCTCATCGAGCGGAAGCCGATGAACGCCGGGTCGGAGGCGAGAGCTGTGACGATGTCCTGTGTCCGTGCCTGCAGCGCTCCGAGCTCGTCGGTGTCGATCCAGGTGAACGAGATCGCGCCGGGCACGCTCGTGTTACCGAGGTCGACGCGCGTGGTGATGCCGAACGACACCGGCCACTCGTCCTTCGGCATCACGATCGCCTGCAGACCGAGCTGCTCGACGAAGGTCTTCTGGTCGAAGTAGCCCACGACGTCGACGACCGCGCCGTCGCGCGTCGTGATGACGTCGATTCCCGCCAGGTCGATCGTGCCGTTCGTGGGTGCCGGGGCGCCGGGCAGCGGCGCCCCGTTGTTGGTGCCCTGCATCCGCCAGCGCGCGACGACGGTGTCGCCGTCGACGTTGACGCCCTCCTCGACGAACCTGATGTCGGGGAACGCCGCGCACAGCCCGTCGACGTTGGCGGCGAGGTCGTCGCCCCGGATCGGCGTCGGCAGCGTCGGGTCGACGTAGGTCCCGGTGACGAGCCGCGCCACGGTGTCGCCGTCGTGGGCGTTCCACGCGTCGAAATAAGCGCGGGCGGCATCGAGCGCGGAGCCGGCGCGCTGGTCCGGAATCGTCATGCGGCGGACGTTACCGCTGACGAACGCTTGTCGCTCGAGAAGCCTCTATCGCTGTAGAAGACGGGGGTCAGCCACACTCAGCTTGTCGACGACGGCCTGGCGGATGGCGGCGACCGTCGGCGCATCGTCGCGGCCGGCCCGGACCTGTGCGGCCAGCTCGGCATCGTCAGCCACGCCGAGCGCGGCGAGCCGTTCCTCATGGCGGCGCGCGAGGTCGGGACCAGAGGCGATCTCGCGCCCGACGATCTCCAGCGCGCGACCGGCCACCCGGGCGAGGAACGCGTCGTGCCCGGCGAGGTTGAGCCCACCGAGCCACTCGCGCACCGACTCGAGCAGCTCGCCTGCCGTCGGCCGATCGTGCGGCCCGGCGAGCGGCGCCGGTTCCCGGTCCGGCAGCTGCGAAGGAGCGGGCGCGATGAGGTCGAGGACGTCGAGCTCGACCTCACACGTACGCCGGCCGATCGCGGCGAGCTCGACCGAACGCAGTGCCCCGGACAAGTGAGCGGCCGCCTGCTGCACGGTGATCACGCCCCAGCGCACCGTGCCGTAGGCCTCCCACCAGTGCAGCGTCGCCAGGTCGACGGCCGTGCCGCCGGCGTCGGCGTACGCCGCGAGCAGTTCCTCATGGGCGCCGACGCCGGCGACCGGCAGCGGGCCGCCGAACCGCCACGACGGCACGCACAGCCAGCCGAGATCCTCGGCCGGATCGCCGAGGTGCGCGAGCTCCCAGTCGAGGACGCCGACGAGCCCCTCCTCCGGCGCGACCATCAGGTTGCCGAGCCGGAAGTCGCCATGTAGGACGACCTGGGGAACCACCGTCTGGCCGACCGGCTGCGGGCGGGTCCGCTCCAGCCGCGCGATCGCGAGCTCGAATGCGGGATGCGGCTCGCCGAACAGGTCGAGCAGCGACCGCAGCGTTGCGAGCGGGTCCGGGTCGGACGCGAGCCCCGGCGCATCGTCGGGCGTCACCTTGCTGTGCAGCCGCGCCAGCGCCTCGCCGCACTGGCGGGTGAGCCGCTCACGGGCAGAGGCGAACGCGTCGTCGCGCAGGATGCGGCGCGCGATCGTCTCGCCGGACAGCCGCGTCATCACCATCAGGTCGTCGGCGGCCTGGATGACGTCGGGCACCGGCACGCCGGCGGCGCCGGCCGCGCGCAGAAGGGCGGCCTCCCGGGTCATCACGCC
>Ga0070679_100007190_pt1 | contig 10397 bp, 9 predicted proteins | sample KBSC63BmetaG_FD_65652 | JGI IMG/M metagenome (GOLD analysis project Ga0070679, IMG submission 65652) | Corn rhizosphere microbial communities from Kellogg Biological Station, Michigan, USA - KBS C6-3B metaG | ecosystem: Host-associated > Plants > Roots > Rhizosphere | place: USA: Michigan... | reverse complement strand
AGGAGGAGGGCCGGCCGTTCAGGCCAGGCCCGGGGGACATGGAGCAAAACAGGCCGCCCTGCCGTCCCGATCCCGTGTGCCAAGGACAACCGTGTGCCAACGACAACCCTTCGAGTCTATGCCCCGCGTATCCTCGCCCGCCACGAGGTAGAGAGCCATGAGCGTCGAGAAGCGAGGAGCGACTCGCGAGCACCATCCGTCGCGGCCTTCGCGCAAGGCTGCGCCGGCGAAGGCCGCAGCCAAGCGGGCGCGCACCACGGCGCCGGTCGGCATCCGCATTCCCGACGGCAAGGACGCGCTCGTCGCGATCGGCGATCGCCAGGTGCGGCTCACCAATCTCGACAAGCCCTTCTGGCCCGAGCTCGGCATCGTCAAGCGCGAGCTGCTGCAGTACTACGCCGACGTCGCTCACGTGCTGCTGCCGCACCTCGCCGACCGCGCGATGGTGATGAAGCGCTATCCCGACGGCGCGGCCGGCGAGCCGTTCTTCATGAAGCGCGCGCCGACGCCGCGGCCGGAATGGATCGAGACCTGCGCGATCGCGCACGCGTCGGGCAACGTGATCGACTTTCCGATGATCCAGGACCTGGCGTCGCTGCTCTGGGTCGTCAACCTCGGCTGCATCGACCTCAACCCGTGGTACGCGCGCTGCGACGACGTCGACCGGCCGGACTACCTGCACTTCGATCTCGATCCGGTGCCCGAGGCGACGTTCGCCAACGTGATCGAGACGGCGCAGCTCGTGCGCGCCGGCCTGCAGGGGCTCGGCATGGCGCCGATCGTGAAGACCACCGGCTCGAAGGGGCTGCACGTCTACGTCGCGATCGCGCGCGGGCCGACGCAGAAGGACGTGTGGCGCTTCGCCAAGCGCTTCGCGTTCGACATCGCCGCGCTCCGCCCGGACGTCATCACGGCCGAATACCGCATCGCCAAGCGCCCTGCCGGCCGCGTGCTCGTCGACTACAACCAGAACGCCTGGGGCCGCACGCTCGCCTCCGCGTACTCGCCGAGGCCGCGGCCGCTCGCGACCGTCTCGGCGCCTGTCACCTGGAGCGAGGTCGACGCGGGCGTTCGCATCGAGGACTTCGATCTGCGCAACATGACGGCGCGGATCGCCGAGGTCGGCGACCTGTGGGCGCCGCTCCTCGCCGAGAGCGGGCGCTTCGATCTCGCACCGCTGATCGCTGCGCTGCGCTGACGCCCGCACGGGCGAGCGTCAGCCGGAGGTCCCGGCGGCAGTCGCGGCGAGCAGGCGGTTCAGCGTCGTCAGCAGCGCGTCGAGCTCGACCGGCTTGACCAGGTGCTCGTCGAATCCCGCCTCGAACGCCTTGCGGCGATCGGGTGCGCGGCCGTAGCCGGTCAGCGCGACGAGCGCGATCGAGCGCGTGCGCGGGTCTGCGCGCAGCGCCGCCGCGAGCTCGTAGCCGCTCATGATCGGCAAGCCGATGTCGAGCACCGCGGCTTCGGGCACGAACTCGTCGATCAGCCGCAGCGCCTCGATCCCGTCGTGCGCCGTGCGCACGTCGTTGCCTTCGAGGCGCAGGATGATCGCCAGCGACTGCGCCGCGTCGTCGTTGTCGTCGACGAGCAGGATGCGCCCGCGGCGCGCGGTGCTCTCGAGCGGGATCGGTTGCGACGGCACGGTCGCGGCGACCGCGTCGTCGAGCCTGGGCAGCGTGATCGAGAAGCGCGCGCCGCGGCCGAGGCCGCCGCTCTCGGCGGCGATCGTGCCGCCGTGCAGCTCGACCAGGTTCTTGGCGATCGCCAGACCGAGCCCGAGGCCGCCGCTCGCGCGCTGCAGCGCCTGCTCGCCCTGGACGAAGCGCTCGAACACGTACGGCAGCAACTCGACCGCGATGCCGACGCCCTGGTCGACGACGGCGAGCTCGGCCCGATCACCTTCGGCGTGCAGCTCGATGACGATCGGCCGGTCGGCGGCCGAGAACTTGGCGGCGTTGGTGAGCAGGTTGCAGACGATCTGCGTCAGCCGGACGCGATCGCCCCGCACCCACACCGGCTTCTCGTCGGCGCGAATCTCGGGCCAGGTGCTGCGCGCCTGGAGCACCGGCTGCGTGAGCTCGAGCGCGCTTGCAATCACGTCGCGCAGATCGACGCGCTCGCGCCGCAGCTCGATCTTGCCGGAAGCGATGCGCGAGACGTCGAGCAGGTCGTCGACCATGCGCGAGAGGTGCGCCACCTGGCGCTCGATGATCTTGCGCTCGCGCTCGCCCGCCCCCTGGCCGCGCGCCATCATCTCGAGCGACGTGACGATCGGCGCGAGCGGATTGCGCAGCTCGTGGCCGAGCATGGCGAGGAACTCGTCCTTCGCGCGATTGGCGACCTCGGCTTCGTGCAGCGCGTCGCGCGATTCGCCGAACAGGCGCACGTTGTCGAGCGCCAGGGCGGCGCGCTGGGCGAGCTCGCCGATCAGCGCCGCATCCGCCTCGCTGAAACGCCGCCCCGATTCGGCCTGCAGCGCGCACATGGCGCCGATCGTGCGGCCGCGCGCGACCAGCGGAACGACGCACGCGGCGCGCAGGCCGAAGTCGCGCACGAACGAGCGAAACGCCGGGTCGGCGTAGCGCTCCGCGTGGTCCGGGTCGAGATTGGCGAAGAAGGTCTGCCCGGTCGCGACCGCCCAGGCGAACGAGCCCGGGGAGTCGGCCGTCGAGACGTGGTTGCGGACGAACTCGAGCATCGCCGTCTCGCGCGCCGGGTCGACGTGGCGCGTCAGCTTTCGCTGCAGCACGCCGTCGCGATCGAGCAGATCGATGCGGCAGATGTCGGCGATGCCGGGAACCACCGCCGAGCCGATCGCGGCGAGCGTCGTCTCTTCCTCGAGCGAGCGCGACAGCTGCGCGCCGGCGCTGACGAGCCGCTGCAGCCGTGCCTGCGCCTGCTCGGCGCCGGCGCGCGCCTCGCGCTCGGCATCGAGCAGCAGCTCGCGCTCGGCTTCGTTCTGCTTGCGCAGCGCGGCCGCGGCGACCAGCGCGTCGGACACCGCCTCGACTTCGACCAGGTCGGCCTCGGCGCTCGCCACCGGCTCGCCGCGGCCGAGCGCGAGCGCGGCATCGCGCAGCCGGGCGATCGGGCTGGCGATCCTGCGCGAGAAATGCCAGGCAGCGATGCCGCCGATGCCGAGCGAGAGCAGGATGCCGCCGCCGTAGGCGAGCGCCGAGTCGCGCAGCACGGTCCACTGCGCGGTCGCCGGCACGCCGAGCGCCACCGTCCAGTGCGACGACGGGACGCGCGCGACCGCGGTGCTGACGACCTCTCCTTCGACGGTTGCCGTCGAGCCCACCATTTCGCTGCCGTTGCCCTCGCCCATCAGCGCCAGCAGCGTCGGCGCCGGCGGGCCGCCGACATAGCGCTCGTGCTCGCGCGAACGCGCGACGCGCACGTTCTGGCTGTCGAAGACCGAGACGATCCAGTCCTCCGGCACGCGCTGCTGGTTGACGACGCGCAGGATCGCCTCCGGTCGCACGACCGCCGACAAGACCGAGCGCACCTGGCCTTCGTGCATGACCGGCACCCGCACCGGGATGCCGAAGTTGCCGCCCGGGCCGCGAATCACCGGGCCGACCACCGGCGCCCCGGTGCGCACGACCTCGGCGACGCTCTTCGGCTCGGCCGCGAGCCTCTGCCCCGACCCCAAGGCGTGCGACGTGTGAAAGAGCAGCGTACCGTCGGGCGCGGCGAGCAGGATCGCGCGCCACTCCGGCCGCGAAGCGAGCACCCGACGCGCGAACCGGTGCGCGTTCTCCAGGTCGCTCGCGTCGGCCGAGCCGATCGGGTCCGTCAACGCCAGAGACTGCAGCGCCGAGATCGTCAGCCGCAGCTCGGTGTCGACCGCGGTGGCGAGCGCGCGCGCGAGGTCGAGCGACGACTGTTCGGCCTGCAGGCGTTGTTGCTGCAGCAGCGCCTGCAGCGCGACGCCCGACATGAGCGCGAGCGGCAGGATCGCCGCCGCGGCGAGCAGCAGCAGCCGACGGCGCAGCGGCACGACCTTCATCTGCGACGAACGTCGAACGGCCTTGCGCCAGGGCGCGAAGAGGAAGTGGCGGTGGCCTGCACGGCCGGGATTCTGATGGCAGCGCAACGCCTGCCGGCGCGATCGCGCCGGCGCCGTGCAGAAGTCAACACAAGCCGTCGATCGCGTCGGCGAGGCGCTCGACGTCGCCGAGCTCGTTGTAGACCTGCAGGCCGATCCGCACCCAGAGCCCGCCGTCGCGCGCGATCACCTGCGCCTCGATCGCGTGACGCTCGAGGAGCGCGTCGCGCAGCGCGTGCGCAGTCGACGCATCGCCTGCGCCGATGCGCTCGGGCAAGGGGACCGTGACCATGCAGCCGATCATCGACTCGGGCGTCGTCCACGGCCGCCCCCAGCGCTCGGCGAGCAACGTTGCGCTCTCGCACGCGAGCGCGTGGTTGTGGTGCCGCATCGCGTCGATTCCGAGCGTCTCGCGCATGAAATCGAGCGCCGCCGGCGCGGCCAGCCAGGGCGAAGGATCGCGCGTGCCGGTCCAGTCGAACTCCTGCAGCCAGTCGCCGCTCGTCACGCCCCACGAGAGCACGCCCGGGTGCAGGCCGGCACGCCGCTCGGGCGCGGCCCAGAGGACACCGCAGCTGCGCGGCGCGAACGCCCACTTGTGCAGGTTGGCGACGTACCAGTCGACGCCGAGCGCCGCGATGTCGAGCGCGATCGCGCCGGGCGCATGCGCGCCGTCGACGAGCACCGGGACGCCGCGCTCGCGGCACGCCGCCGCCATCTGCGCGAGCGGCAGCACGAGCGCGGTTTCCGAGGTGACGTGATCGAGCAGGGCGACGCGCGTGCGCGGTGTCAGGGCGCGCTCGATCGCGGCCACGAACTCGGCCGGGTCGCGCGCCGGAAACGGCAGCGTCGCCGTCGTCAGCCGCGCGCCGCACGCGCGGGCGATGAACTCGGCCGCACGGACGACGCCGCCGTAGGCGTGGTCGTGGATCAGGATCTCGTCGCCCGGCGCGAGCGCGAGCGAGCGCAGCACCGCGTTGATGCCGCTGCTCGCGTTGTCGACGAAGACGAGCCCGTCGCCATCGGCGCCGAGGAAGCGCGCGACCACCGCGGCGGCCTTGCGCAGGCGCGGCGTCGCCGGCGGCGCCGACATGCCGAGCTGCATCAGCTCGCGGATCATGAAGCGCGCCGGATGGCGCTCGATCTCGTCGAGGATCGCCGCCCGCGCGCGCATCACCGCGCGCGGCGTGACGCCGACCGTGCCGTGGTTCAGGTAGACGGCTGCGGGCTCGAGCGGGAACTCGGCGAGCAGCGCGTGCCCGAAGCGGGGCGGCGATTTCGGATCGGAAGACGGCGTCGGCGAGAGCATGGCGCCATTGTGGCCAGCCGCTCTCGCGGGCGCGCGCCGCGCCCCGCCGGCTCAGCCCGACCGGCGCGCCGTCGCCATCAGACTGCGGTAGTCCTCGCGCGCTTGCTGCATGCAGCTTTGCCGGTCCTCGCGATTCGGCTCGGCGCGGCAATCGCGCCGGGCCTCGGCCAGCACGGCGGCCGCTTCATGGCGTGCGGCGCTCGGGCTCTCGGGCGAGGGTTCGCTGCTGCCGACCGTGATCCGGGTCTCGTGCATGGTGCTGCCTCCGGCGAAGGCGGGGGAATGGGCTGCGGCGGCGCCCAGCGCAAGCGCCGCAACGACGATCGATGCTTTCATGCTCGAACTCCTGTCGTGTTCGCCCCGATCGGGCTTGCCGGTTCGACTGCAGACGCGCCCGCGAGTTTCACCGCCGTGCGCACGATCGAGCGAGCGCCACGCACCGAGCCACGCGCTTCCTCCTCCTGACGATGGATGACGGCGCGATGCACCGGGCCCAGCATCGCGGCACCGATCTGCACAGGAGGCACGATGAAGAAGATCCCGCTCCACTTGCTCGCTGCGCTGTGCGCGGCGCCGGCCGTCTCGCTCGCGCAAGCCCTCCCGCCGGTCGAGTTCCCCGCGCCCAGCCAGCCGCTCACGGCCGCCGCGCTCAAGGAAGCGATCGCCGGCAAGACCTTCGACGTCGACCTCGCCGACGGCAGCCACTGGCGGCTCGAATACAAGCCGAACGGCTACTTCTTCGTCAACACGGGCAGCGGCTTCAACGGCACCGGCGAGTGGCGCGCCGACGAAGCGCGCCTGTGCAGCCACCTGCGCGGCAACCCGATGTCGTGCAACGAGGTGCGCGAGGCGGGCGGCGTGCTCTACCTGAAGCGCGACAGCGGCGAGGTGATCGCGTTCAAGCGCCGCTGAGCGGTCGCCCCTGCTCAGGCGGCGCCGCCCCGGCGGCGCGCCTGCGCGAGCTGCCGGTTCCGCACCTCGCCCTGGCGCGCGAACATCCAGCCGGGATATTCGGCCGGCAGTCGGCTCACCTCGTCGAGGCGGGCCAGCTCGGCCGCGTCGAGCGCGATCGACGCCGCGCCGATGTTGTCGGCGAGCTGCTCGGGCTTCCTGGCGCCGACGATGACGCTCGTCACCCCCGGCTGGTGCAGCAGCCAGGCGAGCGCGATCTGCGCCACCGACGCGCCGCGTGCGCCGGCGATCTCGCGCATGCGGTCGATGCAGTCGAACGCGCGCTCCTTGTTCACCGGCGGAAAGTCGAACGCGGTGCGTCGGCTGCCCGCCTCGGCCTGCTGCTCGCGGCCGTACTTGCCGCTCAGGAAGCCGCCCGCGAGCGGGCTCCAGACCATCAGGCCGAGGCCTTCGCTCCGCAGCATCGGCACCAGCTCGCGCTCGAGGTCGCGGCCGGCGATCGTGTAGTACGCCTGCAGGCTTTCGAAGCGGGCCAGGCCTAGGCGTTCGGCGATGCCGAGCGCCTTCATGACCTGCCACGCCGCCCAGTTCGAGACGCCGACGTAGCGAACGTGCCCGTGCTGCACCATCGTGTCGAGCGCGCGCACGGTCTCCTCGATCGGCGTCGCCGGATCGAAGCCGTGGATCTGGTAGAGGTCGACGTGGTCGAGCTGCAGCCGGCGCAGGCTCTCCTTCAGCGCGGCGACGATGTGGCTGCGCGTGGCGCCGCGCATGTTCGCGCCGGGGCCGGTCTCGCCGAACACCTTGGTGGCGACGACGACGCTCTCGCGCGCCACCTTCAGGTTCCTGAGCGCCTGGCCGGTGATCTCCTCGGAGCGGCCGCCGGCATAGACGTCGGCGGTGTCGATGAAGTTGATGCCGGCGTCGATCGCGCTGCCGACGATGCGCTCGGCATCCTCCTGCTGCAGGCGACCGATCTTGCCCCACATGCCTTCGTCGCCGCCGCCGAACGTCATCGTGCCGAGGCAGAGCTCGGAAACGAACAGGCCGGTGCGGCCGAGCGGGTTGAGCTTCATTCGGTTCTCCTCGGGCTCGCTGCCGTGCGCGGCAGCATGTTCGTCGCTCGGCGCTCAGCGCGCGCCGAACGACGCGTTCTCGAACAGGTCCTTGAATTCGCGCGGCTGCGAGCGCCAGTACTGGCGCGGCGCGACGACGCGCGCGCCGAGCGCGGCCGCGGCGTGCCAGGGCCAGCGCGGGTCGTAGAGCATGGCGCGGGCGAGCGAGACAGCGTCGGCCTGGCCGCTGGCGACGATCGCCTCGGCCTGCTCCGCTTCGGTGATGAGGCCGACGGCGATCGTCGGCAGGCCCACCTCGGCCTTGACCCGTGCCGCGAACGGCACCTGGTAGCCGGGGCCGACCGGGATCTTCTGCTCGGGCGAGACGCCGCCGCTCGAGACGTGGATCGCCGCGCAGCCGCGCGCCTGCAGCGCCTTGGAGAGCGCGACCGTGCCGTCGATGTCCCAGCCGCCCGGCACCCAGTCGGTCGCCGAGATGCGCGCCCAGACCGGCCGCTCGGCGGGGAACGCTGCGCGCACGACGTCGAAGATCTCGAGCGGGAAGCGCATCCGGTTCTCGAGGCTGCCGCCGTACGCGTCGCTGCGCCGGTTGGCGATCGGCGAGAGGAACTGGTGCAGCAGGTAGCCGTGCGCCGCATGGATCTCGACGCCGTCGATGCCGAGCCGCGCCGCGCGCGCGGCGGCGCGCGCGAAGTCGTCGCGGATCTTCTGCAGGCCGGCCGCGTCGAGCGCGAGCGGCGGCTCTTCGCCGGCCGCGTGCGGCAGCGCCGAAGGTGCGACCGCCTGCCAGCCGCCAGGCGCGTCGCGCGGCACCTGCGCGCCGCCGTCCCAGGGCGCACGGCTCGACGCCTTGCGGCCGGCGTGCGCGAGCTGCATGCCGATCGCGATCGGCGAATGCGCGCGCACCGCCGCGAGCACGCGCGCGAGCGCGGCCTCGTTGGCGTCGCTGTAGAGGCCGAGATCGGTGGCCGTGATGCGCCCATCGGCGGAGACGGCGGTCGCCTCGACGATCAGCATGCCGGCACCGGAGAGCGCGAGCTGGCCGAGGTGGATCAGGTGCCAGTCGGCGGCCGAGCCTTCGCCCGCCGAGTACTGGCACATCGGCGCGACGACGATGCGGTTGGCGAGCCGCAGCTCGCCGACCTGGAACGGGTCGAACAGATGGGGCATGGCAGACCAGTCTAGGTCCGGCGCGCGCTCCCTGCCGAGGCGACGGTCAGTCGCCGCCGGGGGCGGGCCGGTCCTTGCCGGCGCCACTGGCCCAGGCGACCGCGGAGGCGATCACCGCTTCGGCAGGCAGCGCGATGTCGACGCGCAGCACGTCCGGCTCGTCCTCGCCCGGCGGCTCGAGCGTCTGCAGCTGGCTGGCGAGCAGGGTCGGCGGCATGTAGTGCCCGGTGCGGCCGGCCATGCGGGCGCGGATGAGCTCGGCGGGGCCGTCGAGAAAGACGAAGCGGACGCCCGGCGCGCCGGCGCGGATGCGGTCGCGATAGACGCGGCGAAGCGCCGAGCAGGCGATCACCACGCCGCCCGGCGCCGCCTCGTCGACCAGACAGCGCGCGATCCGCTCGAGCCAGGGCCAGCGGTCTTCATCGCCGAGCGGCGTGCCGGCCTGCATGCGGGCGACGCTCTCGGGCGAATGCAGCGCGTCGCCGTCGATGAAGCGAAGGCCGAGCGCTTCGGCGATGCCGGCCGCGACCGTCGATTTGCCCGAACCCGAGACACCCATGACGACCAGGCGGTGCGCCCGGCCGCGAAGCGCACGAGCGGGGGCTCCCCGGATCGGCTCGCGCTGGCGCGGCATGCGAGTGCTCCGGCGTGTCCTGCCGCCGCTCAGCGCGGCCGCTGCAGGCGGCGGTAGGCGCTGAAGTGGCGCACCGCCTGCTTCGCGTCGCCGAGCTGCTGGTGCAGTCGCGCAGCGTTGTAGTGCGCGTCGGCGAGGTCGGGAGCGAGCCTCAGCGCGGCGTGGTAGCTGGCGAGCGCCGCGGTGGCGTCGCCGCCGTCTTCGAGCGCGATCGCGCGATTGAAGTGGAGCAGCGCCTCGTGCGGATTGATGCGCAAGGCACGGTCGTAGAGGGCGACCGCCTCGGCTGCGCGCTCGCTCTCGCAGAGCAGCGCGCCGAGGTTGAGATACGCGTCGGCGTGCAGCGGATCGAGCTCGAGCACGCGCCGGTATGCGGCCTCGGCAGCGCGCAGGTCGCTCGCCTCGAGCACCTCCGCGCGCCGAAACCACGCCGCCGCGTCGGCCGTCGGCGCGGCAGCGCGCGCCGGCGCGCGCTGCAGGACCGCGACGCTGCCCGCCTCGGGCGCGAGCTCGAAGTCGATCAGCAGCTGGCCCGACTCGGCCTGCCACTGCGAGCGGCCGTCGCGCACGGTGACGTCGTTGCCGACCGCGGTGATGCGCAATCCCGTGAGCGGCAGCTCGGCCGGCAGCGTCGCCTTCAGCCTGCGCAACGACGCAAGGATCTTGCGCGGCGGTATCTTCGCCGCCTGCAGAGCGACCGCGGTGCGCAGCAACACGACTTCGCGAAAGGTGAAGCGGTACTCGTTGCGCGGGCCACGGCTCGGCGCGACGAATCCGGATGCGATCAGCCCGGCGATGACGCCGCGCGAGAGGCCGAGCATCTCCTGGATGCCGCGAATCGTGTAGGTGTGCGGGTCGTGTTCTCTCGGCTCCGTGGTCACTTCCTGGCCCGCGTGCGCGCGGGAGGGACAGCCGCTTCCTCGACCTTCGCCGCGCGCTTGACGCCCTTGCGTTCGCGGGCTGCGTCGGTGGCAGCCGGCGCTGACGCCTTCGCCGGCGCCGGTGCCGCTGCCGACGAAGGCGCTGCTGCCGCGGACTTCTTCGCGGCCGGCGCGGCCTTGCTCAGGCTCGCGCGCAGCGCCTCGACCAGATCGATCACCTGCGCGCCGCCTGCGGCTTCCTCGCGCGGCTCGTTGGCGACGATCTGCTTGCCGGCGATCTTCTCGTCGATCGCGGCGAGGATGCGCTTCTTCTCCTCGTCCTCGAACATCGTCGGATCGTAGGTGTCCTCGCTGATCTGCTCGA
>Ga0070679_100007185_pt1 | contig 10400 bp, 9 predicted proteins | sample KBSC63BmetaG_FD_65652 | JGI IMG/M metagenome (GOLD analysis project Ga0070679, IMG submission 65652) | Corn rhizosphere microbial communities from Kellogg Biological Station, Michigan, USA - KBS C6-3B metaG | ecosystem: Host-associated > Plants > Roots > Rhizosphere | place: USA: Michigan... | reverse complement strand
CGGGCTGGGTCATGTCCTCGACCGGCACGACGACCTTGAGGTCCCACTCCTTGGTCGAGGCGGGGGCGACGATCTCCACCGCAGTGGTGCCGCCCAGGAACCGCGCCACCTCCTCGAGCGGCCGCACCGTGGCCGACAGCCCGACCCGCTGGGCAGGTCGCGGCAGCAGCGCGTCGAGGCGCTCGAGGGTGAGCCCGAGGTGGGTGCCGCGCTTGGTGCCGGCCACCGCGTGCACCTCGTCGACGATCACCGTCTCGACCTGGCTCAGGCTCTCGCGCGCTCGGCTCGTCAGCATCAGGAACAGCGACTCGGGCGTCGTGATCAGGATGTCGGGCGGGGTGCGAGCCAGCGTGCGGCGCTCGGCGGCCGGGGTGTCACCGGAGCGGATGCCGACGGTGACGTCGGGCAGCCGGCCGCCCTCGGCCGCACCGAGGCGCTCGGCGGTCTGGCGGATGCCGGTGAGCGGGGCCCGGAGGTTGCGCTCGACGTCGACGGCCAGGGCCTTCAGCGGGGAGACGTAGAGGACGCGGGTGCCCTTCTGCTGGGGCTTCTCCTGGGTCAGCAGCCGGTCGATCGCCCACAGGAACGCCGACAGCGTCTTGCCGGAGCCCGTCGGGGCGACCACCAGGGCGTGGCGCCCGGCCGCGATCGACTCCCAGGCGCCGACCTGGGCGGCCGTGGGCTCCGCGAAGGCCGCCCGGAACCACTCCCGAGTGGGCGCGCTGAAGCGCTCCAGGGCGGACAGGCTCTCGGACACGTCTCCATCCTCGCTCACGCCACCGACTGACGTCCGCCGGCGACCGGCACGATGGGTGCGTGCCCGCCGAGATCAGGCCGACCGAGCGGCCGCGTGCGTTCGTGCTCGCCATGGACGGTCGCGACCAGTCCCACGTCGACCTCGACGACCCCACGCGGCTGGAGTTCGACTACGTGCGCCGCATCGCCGACGTCGTCGACGTGTGGGGCGAGCCCGGCGCGCGCACCAGGGTCCTGCACATCGGCGGTGCGGCGATGACGCTCCCGCGGTACGTCGCGGCCACGCGCCCGACGTCCGCCCAGGTGGTGCTCGAGCCCGCGACCGACGTGGTCGACCTGGTCCGCCACGAGCTGCCGCTGCCGGCACGCAGCGGGATCAAGGTGCGCCCCCTCGACGGCCGGGCCGGGCTGCCGGCCTTCCGACCCGGCTCCCTCGACCTCGTGCTGGTCGACGCGTTCGCCGGCGGCCGGGTGCCGGCCGAGCTGGTGACGGTCGAGTGCGCCGCGGCGTACGCCGGGGTGCTGGCCGCGGACGGCATACTCGTGCTCAACCTCGTCGACGCCGCGCCCTTCGCCTGGACCCGACGCGTGGTCGCCGCCATGCGTACGGCGCTGCCCGAGCTGCTGGTCAGCGCCGAGCCCGCGACCTGGCGCGGCCGTCGACCGGGCAACCTGTTGCTGGTGGCCTCGCGCCGACGCCTCCCGGAGCCCGCGTTGAGGTCGCGCGCGACCCGGCGCGCCGCGCCGTACCGCGTCCTCGGCGGAGCCGAGGTCAGCGACCGGCTGGGCGGCGGTGAGCCCTTCACGGACGCCGACTGCGAGCCCTCGCCGGAGGGTCGCTAGGACCTGGACGCCTTCTTCCACAGTTCCGTCCCGAGGGGTGGCGGGTGTCGGCGGGACCGTGTAAACTCGAACACATGTTCGATCTCGGGATGCCTGCTACGGCGCTCGACGCCGGTCGGGTGCGCGACTGGGTCACCCAGCTCGCCGAGGTGGCGGACGGTCAGGGAGCCGCGGACGATCGAGGTCGAGTGGACCTGATCGCGGCCCTGGAAGAGCTGAAGTGCGCGGCCGAGGGCCTGCAGGCAGACCTCGCGGTCGCCGTGGACGGCTCGATGCGCCGACGGGCGGCCGAGCACGGCATCCCCGCGGCGCAGCAGGGACAGGGGGTGGCGGCGGAGATCGCGCTGGCTCGGCGGGAGTCGTTGCACCGCGGCCAGCAGCACCTCGGGCTGGCCAAGGTCCTGGCCGGTGAGCTGCCGTTCACCCGGGACGCGCTCCGGGCGGGCCGGATCACGGAGTGGCGGGCGACGATCATCGCTCGAGAGACCGGCTGCCTGTCCCGGGCCGATCGGCTCGAGGTCGACCGACGCGTCGCCGGTGATCCGGACAGCCTCGAGGCGATGGGGGACCGGGAGCTGGCGGGCGCGGTCCGGCGCGAGGCCTACGCGATGGACGCGGCTGCGTGGGTGACGCGTCGCCGCATCGCGGAGTCCGAGCGCCGGGTCACCCTGCGCCCCGCACCCGATGTGATGTCGCGGCTGGGGGCAGAGCTGCCGGTCGCTCAAGGCGTGGCCGTCCTCAAGAGCCTGCGCGAGCACGCCGACTCCCTGCGCTCGGCAGGGGATCCCCGGAGCCGGCAGCAGGTCATGGCCGACACCCTGGTCGCCCGCATCCTCGGCACCGAGGCAGCCACCCGGCTCCCGGTGGCCGTGCACGTGGTGGTCGCCGACGACGTCCTGTTCGGCACCCACGACGAGGCGGCTCACCTCGACGGCTACGGCCCGATCCCGGCCGAGCTCGCCCGCGAGCTCACCGCCGTCGCCACCGACGACTCACTGGCCCAGCTGCGGCGCCTCTACGTCACCCCGGGCACCGGCGACCTGGTGGCGGCGGATTCCCGCTCGCGCCGGTTCCCCGACGGTCTGGCGCAGCTGATCCGGCTCCGCGACCAGACCTGCCGCACGCCCTGGTGCGACGCACCGATCCGACACCTCGACCACGCGCACGACGCGGCGGAGCTCGGTCCCACCAGCCAGGCCAACGGCCAAGGGCTCTGCGAGGCCTGCAACCACGCCAAGCAGGCCCCCGGCTGGCGAGCCCGACCCGGCCCCGGAGCCCGACACCTGATCGAGATCACCTCGCCCTCAGGGCGCACCTACCACTCCACCGCGCCGCCGTCGCCCCGTCATCGGATCGACGTCCGCTGGCCGGTCGTCCTCGTCGCCTGAGCTCCCCCGAAAGGGTGGCCCGGTGAGGCCTGTGTGGCCGGTGGGTCGTTAGGCTCCTCAGGGTGTTCGGGGCATTGGGCCGGTTGGCCACACGTCGTCCGTGGTACGTCGTCATCGGCTGGATCGTCGCCGGCGTGCTGATCGTGGTGTTCGCGCCCAAGCTGAGCTCGACCGCCGACCAGTCGGAGTTCCTGCCGTCGCACTACGAGTCCATCCGGGCCGCCGAGCTGCAGACCAAGGCGTTCCCGCAGCAGACCGGGGTCGGAGCCCTGGTGGTCTTCGACCGCGCCGACGGCGGTGCGCTGACCGCGGGCGACCAGGCCACGATCAAGCAGGTCACCACCCAGCTGGACGGCACCGTGGGCAAGGTCTTCTCCGGGGTGGTCGTCCAGCCTCCGTCGCAGAACAAGCTCGTGCAGATCGCTGTCGTGGGCATCGACAAGGACAAGAACCCCTACGACCCCGACGCGATCGACGCCGCCAAGCAGCTGCGCGCCGACGCGCACCGCCTCACCGACGGCGGAGACCTGACGGTCGGCGTCACCGGAGCGGCGGCCCAGGCGCTCGACTCCCAGGACGCCTCGTCGAAGGCCGAGGCGATCGTCGGGCTGGCGACGTTCGGACTGATCCTCGTGCTGATGGTCGTGATCTTCCGGAGCGTGATCCTGGCGCTCTTCCCCTTGATCGTGATCGGCATCGTCTCGCAGGTCGCGGTGGGCCTGATCGGCGCCGCAAACAAGGTCTTCGACCTCAAGACCGACAGCTCGATCCAGGTGATCCTGATCGTGGTGCTGTTCGGCATCGGCACCGACTACATCCTCTTCTTCCTCTTCCGCTACCGAGAACGGCTCCGGCTCGGCGAGGACCACAAGACCGCGGTGGCCCAGGGCATCCAGCGCGCGGGCGAGGCCATCGCATCGGCCGGCGGGGCCGTGATCGTGTCGTTCATGGCGCTCGTCCTGAGCTCGCTGGGGATCTTCAAGTCGATCGGGCCGGCGCTGGCGATCGCGGTGGCGGTGACCGTCCTGGCGGCCCTGACCCTGGTGCCCGCCGTCGTCTCCCTGGTCGGCTCCCGGGCGATCTTCTGGCCCTCCAGGGCCTGGCAGAAGGAGCCGACGTACGCACGGTTCGGGGCCATCGGCCACTCGGTGGGACGGCGCCCCGCGACGTACGCCGCAGCGTCGGGCATCGTGCTCGCGGTGCTCGCCCTGTTCGCCCTGCAGTTCAACCCGAACTTCGATCTCGGTGACTCCGGCGCGCCGAAGACGGTCGAGTCCTCGGTGGCCCTGAAGACGCTCGAGACCGGCTTCCCGCCCGGGGCCACCGACCCGACGACGGTGCTGCTGCACTCCACCGACGGCCACCCGCTGGACCAGGCCGCCACGACGGCGTACGGCGCGGCGCTGGGCAAGGCCGCCGGGGTCGGCCAGGTGTCGCCGGCGCAGCTGAGCCCGGACGGCCTGACCGCGTCGTACAGCGTGGTGCTCGCCAGCGACCCGACCTCCGACGCGGCCCTGGCCGCGGTGAAGGGTCCCGTCCGCGACGCCGCCCACTCGGCGGCCCCGACAGGCACCGAGGGCCTGGTCGGCGGCACCACCTCGGTCTTCGCCGACTTCCAGAAGGCGATGGACCGCGACTACTCCATCGTCTTCCCGGTGGCCGCGATCGTGATCGCGATCATCCTGGCGCTGCTGCTCCGGAGCCTGGTCGCGCCGTGGTACCTGATGGCGTCCGTCGGCCTCGGCTTCGGCGCGACCCTGGGTGCCGCGGTGATCCTCTTCCAGCACATCCAGGGCAAGCCGGGCCTGATCTTCCTGCTGCCGATCTACATCTACCTGTTCGTGGTCGCCCTCGGCACCGACTACAACATCTTGATGATCGCCCGGCTGCGCGAGGAGGCACGCGAGGGGAAGGACGCCCGGGAGGCCGCCGCCCAGGCCGTGACCCATGCGGGCCCGACCGTCGCCGCGGCGGGCCTGATCCTGGCCGGAACCTTCGCGTCCCTGATGCTCGGTGGCAACTCGTTGCTGACGGCGATGGGCTTCTCCATCTCCTTCGGCATCTTCGTCGCGGCCTTCGTGATGGCGATGTTCTTCACGCCGGCGCTCACGGCGCTGATCGGGCACGCCGCCTGGTGGCCCGGGCACGGCGACGAGAGGCGCGACCCCGAGCCGGAGCCGGAGTCGGTGTCGGTCTAGGAGTCGAGCACCGCGTCGGCCTCGACCTCGACGACCCACCGCGGGTCGAGCAGGCCCGAGACGACGACCATCGTCGAGGCCGGCCGTACGTCGCCGAACACCTCGCCGTGCACGGCTCCGACCGCGTCGGCCACGTCGGCGGACACGACGTACTGCCGCGTGCGGACGACGTCCTCGACCCCTGCGCCGAGCTCGGCCAGGGCGGCGACGATGATCTCCCAGCACCGACGGGCCTGGACGGCCGGATCGGGGTCGACGTCGCCGGACGGCCACACGGGGGCCGTCCCGCTCACCACCACCGTCGAGCCGACGCGCACCGCGCGGGAGAAGCCCATCCTGTCCTCGTACGGCGAGCCCGAGCGTGCCTGGCGACGTTCCATGGCGACACCGTACGGCGACCATCGGCGGGTCGTCGGCCGGAATCCGATTCACTCGTGTCGGTGGACGTTTGTAGGGTCGGTGGGCGTGAGCGACTCCACTGACAATCCACCCGACGCGATGATCTCGGCTCGCGGCCTGCGGAAGTCGTTCACCGACAAGGGCGGCACCACGGTCGAGGCCGTCAAGGGCATCGACATCGACGTACGCCGGGGCGAGGCGTTCGGCTTCCTCGGTCCCAACGGCGCCGGCAAGTCCTCGACCATGCGGATGATCGCCGCCGTGTCCCCGGTGACCGGGGGAGAGCTGCGGATCCTCGGGATGGACCCCGCCGAGCACGGCCCCGCGATCCGCTCGCGGCTGGGCGTGTGTCCCCAGGAGGACACCCTCGACAACGAGCTCAACGTCTTCGACAACCTCTACATCTACGGCCGCTACTTCGGGATCCCCAAGCGCGAGGTCCGGGAGCGTGCCGAGGAGCTGCTGGAGTTCGTCCAGCTCACCGAGAAGCGCGACGCCAAGGTCGAGGGCCTGTCCGGCGGCATGAAGCGGCGGCTCACGATCGCGCGGTCCCTGCTCAACCGTCCCGACATCCTGCTGCTCGACGAGCCCACCACCGGTCTGGACCCGCAGGCCCGACACGTCTTGTGGGACCGCCTGTTCCGGCTCAAGCAGCAGGGCGTGACCCTGGTGATCACCACCCACTACATGGACGAGGCCGAGCAGCTGTGCGACCGGCTCGTCGTGATGGACCGGGGGCTGATCGCCGCCGAGGGCTCTCCGCTCGACCTGATCCGCGAGCACTCCACCCGCGAGGTCGCCGAGCTGCGGTTCCCCGTCGGCGACCACGAGGCCACGGCCGAGAAGATCGCCGACCTCGGCGACCGGCTCGAGGTGCTCCCCGACCGCCTCCTGGTGTACGCCGCCAACGGTGAGCACGTGGTCGAGCAGGTCCACCAGCGCGGGCTGCGGCCGATCGCCACGCTCGTACGCCGGTCCACGCTCGAGGACGTCTTCCTGCGACTGACCGGACGGACGCTGGTCGACTGATGGCCACCGTCGAGATGACCCGCGACGACCGGAGGCTCACGCCTTGGCAGGGGGTCGTGCGGCAGTACGACTACTGGGCGGTCGTCTACCTGCGCACGTGGAAGAGCTCGATCATCACGTCGTTCGCGTCACCGCTGCTCTACGTGCTGGCGATGGGCGTGCTGCTGGGCGGCTTCGTGCACGTGAGCCCGAGCCGGCTGGAAGGTGCCCCGTCGTACCTCGCCTTCATCGTGCCCGGTCTGGTCGCGGCCCAGGCCATGCAGACGGCGATGTTCGAGACGACCTACCCGGTGATGGGCGCGCTGAAGTGGCACAAGAGCTTCTACGCCCAGCTCGCGAGCCCCCTCGAGGCCCGCGACCTGGCCAACGCGATGCTCGCCTTCACCGTGTTCCGCGTGGGCTCGACCGCTGCCGTCTACTTCCTCGTGATGGCGCCGTTCGGCGTCTTCGCGAGCTGGTGGGGACCCGTGCTGGCGTTCGTCGCCACCGTACTGACCGGCATGGCCTTCGCGACCTGGACCTTCGCGTTCAGCGCCCACATCCGCAGCGAGGCGTCGTTCGGGCTGATCTTCCGGCTCGGCCTGATCCCGATGTTCCTGTTCTCGGGCTCGTTCTTCCCGATCGGCAACCTCGGGCCGGTGCTCGAGGCGGTGGCGAAGGTGACCCCCTTGTGGCACGGCGTCAACCTGACCCGGATGCTCTGTCTCGACAACGTCGACGGCACCACCGCGCTGGTCAACCTCGCGGTCCTGCTCGCCGTCCTCCTGGTGGGCTGGTGGGTCGCGATCCGCACGCTCGAGCGGCGGGTGGCCCAGTGACAGCCGTGCGCGGGGCACCGACGTCGTCGCCGCTGCGGCCGTTCGAGGGCACGCGACTGCTGGTGCTGCGCAACTACGTCACCTACCGCACCCAGTGGAAGCTCTTCCTCACCGGATTCCTCGAGCCTGTCTTCTACCTGTTCTCCATCGGCATCGGGGTCGGCAAGCTGATCCACGCCTTCGACCTCAACGGCCACTCCATCCCGTACGCCGAGTTCGTGGCGCCCGGGATGCTCGCGGCCTCGGCGTTCAACGGCGCGCTGCTGGACTCGACGTTCAACGTGTTCTTCAAACTGCGCTACGAGAAGCTCTACGACCAGATGCTCGCCACCCCGCTCACGACCGGCGACATCGCGCGCGGCGAGATCCTGTGGGGACAGCTGCGCGGCGCGACGTACTCCGCTGCGTTCCTGGTCGTCATGTGGGCGATGGGGCTCGTGCACTCGTGGTGGGCCGTCCTGGCGTTCCCCGCGGCGCTGCTGATCGGGTTCGCGTTCAGCGCGGTGTGCATGGCGTTCACGACCTGGATGACATCCTGGCAGGACTTCGACAAGATCACGCTGGTCCAGCTGCCGCTGTTCCTGTTCTCGGGCACGTTCTTCCCGGTGACGGCGTTCCACGGCGTCCTCCGGGTCGTCGTCGAGTGCACGCCGCTCTACCGCGGCGTGGTGCTGTGTCGCGAGCTGAGCACCGGCGTGATCAGCTGGGAGTCGGGGGTGTCCGTGGTCTACCTCGTCGTGATGGGGGCGATCGGCCTGCTCGTCGTACGCCGGCGCCTGGACACCCTGCTGCTCACCTGATCCGAGCAGGTCCAGGCGTCTGGTGGAGCGGCGTCTCGGTCGTGGGAAGGTGTGCCGGTGACAGCACGTGCGGACGTCGCGGTGATCGGCGGCAGCGGCTTCTACTCCTTCATCGAGGACCCGGAAGAGGTCACCGTCGAGACGCCGTACGGCGCGCCCTCGGCGCCGGTCGCCGTCGGCGAGGTGGCGGGTCGCCGGGTGGCGTTCCTGCCGCGGCACGGGCGGGCCCACCAGTACCCGCCGCACCTGATCAACTACCGCGCCAACCTGTGGGCGCTGCGCGCGCTGGGCGTCCGGCAGGTGCTCGCACCCTGCGCGGTGGGCGGGCTGCGCACGGAGGTCGCGCCCGGAGACCTGGTCGTCCCGGACCAGCTCGTCGACCGCACGACCGGCCGCGAGCGCACCTATGTCGAGCGTGGGGCGGTGCACCTGCCGTTCGCGGATCCCTACTGCCCGCGCCTGCGTGGCGCGCTCGCCGCGCCCGAGGGCGTCCGGGCGGGCGGCACGATGGTCGTCATCGACGGGCCGCGCTTCTCCACCCGGGCCGAGTCGCAGGACTACGCCGCTCGGGGCTGGACCCTGATCAACATGACGGCAGCGCCCGAGGCCGCGCTCGCGCGCGAGCTGCGGATGTGCCTGGCCGCCATCGCGCTGGTCACCGACATGGACGCCGGTGTCGAGGGCGAGGCGGGGGTCCACCAGGAGGACGTGTTCGCGCTGTTCGGCGCGAACACAGAGCGGCTGAAGAGCCTGATCGCCGGGGTCATCGCCGACCTTCCCGACCCGGCCGGATGCACCTGCGACACCTGGGCCGACGGGGTCGGGCTGACCTACGAGATCCCGTAGTCAGCGGTGCGACCGTGACGTCGGGGATGCCGTACGTCAGGATGTGCCGGTGACCTCCGAGCCCCCCGCGCTGGAGCGCGACACCAAGGACTGGACGTGGGTCCTCGAGCGCCCCTGCGGTGAGTGCGGCTTCGAGGCGTCGGCGTTCGACCGGCCGGCGATCCCGCGTGCGTTCCGCCGCAACGCGCAGGTCTGGTTCGCGCTGCTGGCGGACCCGAGTGCGGCCGAGCGATCGCGCCCGGACCGGTGGTCGACACTGGAGTACGCCTGCCACGTGCACGACGTCCACCAGATCTACCACGAGCGGGTGAGCCGGATGCTCGCCGAGGACGACCCCCACTTCGACGACTGGGACCAGGACCAGTCGTCCGAGGAGGGCCACTACTCCCAGCAGCTCCCGGCGATCGTGGGGCCGACGCTGGTGGCCGCGGCGTACGCGATGAGCGACCTGTACGCCGCCGTGCCCCCGCTCGCGTGGCAGCGGCGCGGCCGGCGCAGCGACGGCAGCGAGTTCACCATCGAGTCGCTGGCCCGCTACCAGCTCCACGACGTGGTCCATCACCTGCACGACGTGCGCCATGCCGCGAGGTCGGCGACGATCCGTGCCTACGACGCCTCCGCGTCCGAGTACCGCGACCACACCCAGGATCTCCCCGCCCCCGTCGCCGCCGCCATCGGGCGGTTCGCCGAGCTCCTCCCGGCGGGCGGCCGGGTGCTGGAGATCGGCAGCGGGTCGGGCCGCGACGCGCTGGCCCTGGAGCAGGCCGGGATGTCGGTGCGCCGCACCGACATCACCCCCGCCTTCGTCGAGATGCTGCGCTCCGCCGGCCACGCGGCCGACCGCCTCGACCCGCTCGTCGACGAGCTCGACGACCCGGCCGCGCCCGGCGCGCCGTACGACGGCGTGTGGGCCGACGCCAGCCTGCTCCACGTCGACCGCGACGACCTGCCGACGGTGCTGGCACGCCTGGCCGCCGCCACCCGCGACGGTGGTGCCCTCTACATGTCGGTCAAGGAGGGCGACGGCGAGGACTGGTCGCTGCACGGCAACGTCACCGCTCCCCGGTTCTTCACCTTCTGGCGCCCCGAGCCGCTGCAGTCGGTCGCCGAGGCCGCCGGGTGGCGGGTCCGTGAGGTCTCGGGGGGCAGCGCCCCTGACGGCGAGCCGTGGCTGGAGCTCCTCGCCGTCCGTGCCTGACCCGTCCGGCGCCGCGGGCATGATGGCGTCGTGAGACACACGGAGTTCTGGGCGCGGATGGAGTCGGCTCTCGGACCGGCGTACGCCCGGGCCTGGGCCGGCCAGTTCGTGATCGGCGAGCTGGG
>Ga0070679_100007184_pt1 | contig 10400 bp, 9 predicted proteins | sample KBSC63BmetaG_FD_65652 | JGI IMG/M metagenome (GOLD analysis project Ga0070679, IMG submission 65652) | Corn rhizosphere microbial communities from Kellogg Biological Station, Michigan, USA - KBS C6-3B metaG | ecosystem: Host-associated > Plants > Roots > Rhizosphere | place: USA: Michigan... | reverse complement strand
ATGCTTTCGCTCGCTTGACTACAAAACTCATAGTTCAAGCAGAGCACGCGCTATGAGTCACAATCTTTTCATCGCGGCGAACAGCACAGACCGAAGTCCGTACTGATTCGTTCACGATGAGGATTCGCTTCCCACGATCTACCTCATCCATCACTTTTCAAAAAGCGCGTCGCGATGCTGACCGTCCTCGAGCACAAAACCACAGCGCTTGCGAGGACATTCGCGGTGAGCCCTTAATCTAATCGAGCCTCCTCGCGATCTTCAAGGGGATGATGCATCTCAAGAGAGGCTGACCCCATGGCCGAGGCGGTAGTGTCGGCGCGCGGCGCCGGACGGTGGCAGCGCGGCCACCCCTGGATCTTCCGAAGCGACGTCGTCCATCGGCCCGACGCGCCTGCCGGCGTCGTCCGCGTTCGCGATCAGCAGCAGCGGCCGCTCGGCGTCGCGCTCTGGAGCCCGGCGTCCGAGATCTCGCTGAGACTGCTCGACCGCAACCCCGACGCCACGATCGACGCACACTGGTGGCGCGCCCGAATCGGCGAAGCCGTCGAGCGCCGGCGCGACGTAGCACGCATCGCCACGGGCTACAGGCTCGTGCATGGCGAAGCCGACGGTTGCCCGTCGCTCATCTGCGATCGGTACGGCGAGTACATCGTCGTGCAGCTCATGAGCGCCGGCCTCGACGCCTGCCGCGCCGACATAATCGCCGCGCTCGAGGACGTCGTGAAGCCAGCCGGTATTCTCGCGCGCAACGACGTCGGCCTCCGCACGCGGGAAAAACTCTCCGCCGGCGTCGAGCTTCTCGCCGGCGACGTGCCACGGCAAGTGGAGTTCTCCGAGCATGGAGTGCGCATGCTCGCCGCACCGTGGACCGGCCAGAAGACCGGCGCGTTCCTCGACCAGCGCGAGAACCGCGCGCTTGTAGGGCGCGTCGCCCGCGGACGCGCCCTCGACTGCTTCAGCTACCACGGCTCCTTCGCGCTGCACCTGGCGCAGCGCGCCGAGCACGTGATCGCGCTCGATGTCTCCGGCGAAGCCCTCGCGCGCGGCGCGGAGAACGCGCGGCTCAACGGGCGAACCAACATCGAGTTCGTGGAAGGCGACACGTTCGACTTTCTGCGCGCGCAGCACGCGGCTCGGCTCCGCTTCGACACGATCGTCCTCGATCCGCCCGCCTTCGCCAAGTCGCGCGGCGCCCTCTCGGCCGCTGTGCGCGGCTACAAGGACATCAACCTGCGCGCGATGCGGCTGCTCACGCCGGGCGGGCTGCTCTTCACAGCGAGCTGCAGCTTTCATCTGAGCAAGTCGCTCTTTCTGGAGATGCTCCACGCAGCCGCGGCCGACTCGGGCCGCCGCATCGCCATCCGCGAGCTCACGGGTCAGCCCGCCGATCATCCCGAAGTCCTGACGATCCCCGAGACCGGCTACCTGAAAGGCGCGCTGCTCGAAGCGCTGGACTGACGCTCGGTTGACGTTCAAGGGGACGGAGCACTTGATCGGCCGATCAAGTGCTCCGTCCCCTTGAAGCGGTTTTCAAGTCCCCCGTCCCCTTGATCGGCGGGACGGGGCTGCGAACTTCAGCGAGTGCGTAGTCCGCCGCCACCATCCGCTCAGCCGCCGCATCCGCCGCGATTCACTCCGGCGCCATCGCGCAGCGCGACCCGCTCACCGATCCTCGTGCGGCGCGCACTGCTCGTGGTGCTCCTGCTCAACGCGGCGGTCGCACTCGTCAAGGTCGGCGTCGGACTCCACACGGGCGCGCTGACGGTCCTCGGCGCGGCGCTCGAGTCGGCGCTCGACATGCTCAACAACGCGATCGGCATGATCCTCGTGAGCATCGCCGGCCGCGAGCCCGACGAGGACCATCCCTACGGACACGACAAGTTCGAGACGCTCGGCGCGCTCGGCATCGTCGGCTTCCTCTCCGTGTCGTGCTTCGAGCTGCTGCGCAGCGGCGTCGCCTCGCTCGTCTCGCACCAGCATCCGGCGGGGGTTCGCCCGTTCGACGTCGTGGTGCTCCTGGCCACGCTCGCGATCAACGTGATGGTGCTCGTCTATGAGCGCCGCCGCGGCCGGGCGCTCGCGAGCGCGTTCCTGCTCGCCGACTCACGACACACGGGCAGCGACGTGCTCGTGACCCTCCTGGCGCTCGCGTCGCTCGCCTTCGCGCGCATCGCGCCGCCCTGGCTCGATCCCATTCTCGCCATCGGCGTGGCGCTCATCCTCGCGTGGAGCGGCTACGGCATTCTCCAGCAGTCCATTCCGATTCTCGTGGACGAACGCGCGGTGGCGTCGGAGCAGCTCGTGCGCATCGCGTGCGGCATCCCTGGCATTCGCGAAGTGCGCGGCGTGCGCTCGCGCTGGTCGGCGTCCGGGCAGCTCTTCGTGGAGCTCGCGATCGTCGTCGCGGGAACCGCGAGCGTGGACACGGCGCACCATCTCGCCGACGAAGTCGAATCGGCCATCGAGCACGACTTCGGAAACTCGCAGGTGACGGTGCACATCGAGCCCGCCTGAACGCTCGCTCGACACTTGCGAAGCCTCGGAGCGATAATAGCTTACGCCCAGCGAACACCACGCCTATCTCCCCCGCATGGCTCAGCGACCGACGCGCTCCCTCAAGCACGAGTACGAGCTGTACGTCGAGCAGGAGATTGACAGCTACAAGGATTCGCTGCCCCGCAGCGTATTGCTTGGCATCGGCGACGAAGCTGTAAAGGTGCTCGCCGCCCAACAGCAGTTCGTGCTCACCGAGATGCTGCTGTGGGAAGAGGTGGACCGCCTCATCGTGCGCCGCCTGCGTCTGCCCAGCTACACCGCGTGGCGCCGCCGACGCGTGAAGCTCATCGAAGAGCTGCGCCGCCCCGAGCACTGGGGACTCACGGAGAGCGATCTGCTCGTGCGCGCCGTGCACCCGTCCGAAGGCAACGTGTTGCTCGCCGACGGAGACGACGAGTCACAGGCCCTGTACCTCGCCGCGAACGGGTGCCACGTGACAGCGCTCACGAGTCAGGAAGATGCGCTCGAGCGCGTGCAGCAGGCCGCGATCGGCGCCGGCTTGTCGGCGCGCGTGGATGCGCTGGTGGGCAACCTCTCGTCGTTCACGCCGATGCTGCCGCTGAACGCGGTGATCGTAAGCCCCGCGGCGCTCGCGCGGTTGTCCGGCGATGAGCGCACGCGCGTGATCGCCGCGCTTCAGTCAGCGACGCGAGACGGGGGAGTGCACCTGGTCCGCGCGATCATCGCTGGCGGCAGTCACGCGGAATCGGGCGAAGACGTGGTCTCGCTCGAGGAGCTCCGCAGCCGCTACGAGGGCTGGTCGGTGACCGTGGAGCGGACCGGCGTGCGCTCCCGCTCCTTCCTGGCCAGAAAGGGCGCCGCCTGAAATAGCGTATCAAATTGACACGATTGTGTCAATTTGAGCCGTCTCGTTGTGGGACGTTCTGGCGAATGGCCGCCGAGTGCCTAGATGGTAAAGCGTTGCCGAATAACGCTTTACGGATAAGGTACCGGCGGCACCGGGACTGCTTATGTCCCCGTCGAGCAAGCGACACCAACCTCGACGTGCTTCTATATGAAGAAGTCCACTCAGAAGGCTACAATCGACGCTGAACCGATGGGCATCGTGATCTCGCGCGGTTCCCGCGCCGAGCAGGCGCCAATGGTTCTGGCATATGTCTGGGGCCCTGCACCGGAACCCACTGTTGAAATCGGCGGGAGTCAGGCAGCAGCCTGATCCGGTCCACCGGTTGGAAGACGAAAGCGCCGCCCGCGAGGGTGGCGCTTTTTCGTTAACACGGTCGGTACGCGCCTTGCCCGACTGAACCGTGTGGACGCAGACACTCTTCGACGGCGGGCAGACTTGGATCGCGAGCGCGATGCGCTGCTAGGCCGGAGAATATCCGACCTGAACCTGAGCATCCGCGGCAGCCGCGTCGAGCGTCTCGTCAGCGCGCTGAACGCGGAGCTCGACCAGCGCGGCATCGCCTACCACCCGACTGTCTATCTCAGCGATCAGTGGGGATGCCCAGATCGCACGCCAGTGATCGGCGTGCCGTTCTACCTGGCTGATCCCCGCCTCGAAAGCATCGAGCGCGAGGTGGCCGGCAACGTCGAGGACGACGCAGAGTCGCTTCGCTACCTGCGCCACGAGTGCGGACACGCGATCAACTACGCGTTCCAGCTCTATCAACGCCCCGATTGGCGCGCCTGCTTCGGGCGCTTCTCGCAGCCGTACCACGACCGCTACGACGCCGATCCGCTCTCGCGCGCCTACGTGCGGCACATCCTGGGATGGTACGCACAGAAGCATCCCGATGAGGATTTCGCGGAGACCTTCGCCGTGTGGCTCGGGACCGATGACTGGCGCGCCCGCTACCGCGACTGGCCTGCGCTCGAGAAGCTCGAGTACGTGGACAGGACCATGCGCGAGATCGCCGATCGCCATCTCGAGCCGGAGAATCCGACTGAAGACGACCTGCCCGTCGAGGCGATGCAGTACAGCCTCGCTGAGCACTACAGTCTCTCCGAGGAGCAGCTCCCGATCGCGGATTCACGGCAGTTCGACGTGGATCTGCACCGGCTGTTTCTGCGAGCGACTGACGCGCCGAGCGGTGAAAGCGCGGGCGCGTTTCTCGACGAGCACCGCGGCGAAGTGGTGAGTCGCATCACCTACTGGACCGGAGAATCGCCGAGCCTCGTGCGCTCGCTGCTCGACCACCTGTCGGCGCGCGCGGGCGATCTGGATCTGCGCGTGGGGACGCTCGAGGCGGCGACGCTGATCGAGCTGACGGCGTTCGCCACGACTGTCGTCATGCATCACAGACACGCGAACACGGCCCGGCCTGAAGAGCGACGACGAGGCGGGTCCGCGGCGTGAAGATCGCCATCCTGCACGCCGCCGACGCGCTCGAGCCGCCAGAGGATCCCGTACTCGGCCAGCTCGAGCAGGCGCTCGCGTCTAGCGGCCACGAGACTACCCGCGTTTGCGTGGCCGGCGACCCATCTCCGGTGATCGCCGCGCTGCGCGGCGCCAGTCCGGATCTCGTGTTCAATGTGGCCGAGTCGTTCGGCGGCAAGAGCTCACTTGAATCGAACGTGGCGGCGCTGCTGAACCTTCTCAACTGCCGCTACACGGGGTCGAGCCCGGCCGGACTGCTGCTGGCGGGCGACAAGACGCTCACCAAGCAGATGCTCCGCTTCCACGGCATCGCCACGCCTGAATTCGCCATGCTGTATCGCGGCGCGCTGGATTCAGCGGATGCGCTGCGCTTTCCCGTGATCGTGAAGCCGCCGCAGGAAGACGCGTCGCTCGGCATCACATCGGCGAGCGTGGTCCACGACATCAAGCAGCTCTTCGAGCGGATAGACGGTCTGCAGCGGACCTATCAGCAGCCGGTGCTCGTGGAGCAGTTCATCGAGGGACGCGAGTTTTACGTGGGCGTGATCGGCAACGCGCATGCGGAGGCGCTGCCGCCGATCGAGCTGGATTTTTCGGGCTTCCCGGCGGACCGGCCGCGCATCGCGAGCTGGGAGGCCAAGTGGGGCGACGAAGGCGGCGGCGAGGGCGCTGAATTCGCGGGCACCAAGTCCGTAATCGCCACCGGCTTGGACCCCGACCTCGTGCAGCGGCTCCAGCAGACGGCTGTCGCCGCATTCCACGCGCTCAGGCTGCGCGACTATGCGCGCGTGGACCTCCGCGTGGCCGCCGACGGCACCGCGCACGTGATCGAGGTCAACCCGAACTGCTACCTGGAGTCGTCGGCGGAGTTCTCCCAGGCGGCCGCCGCGTCCGGGCTTGCGTACGACGCGCTCATCGCGCGCATCGTGGAATTGGCGCTCGCGCGGTACGCGCGTTAGTCGCCTCCGGTAAAAACCGATCCCCAAAAAAGACGGGAGCCGGCGCGAACGCCGGCTCCCGGTACTCTTTACAGCGCGCTGCCGTTAGCGGCGGGACTTCTTCGCCGACTTACGGGTCGACTTCTTCGCGCTCTTCTTAGCGCCCTTCTTCGCCGACTTCTTGGCGCCGCCCTTACGGGCACTCTTCTTTGCAGCCATTGGATCTCTCCATGAATGGAGGTTCTTACTCTCGACCGATCCCCCGGTGGATTCGGCGAGACGTTGACCGTTACGCCTAGGGCGCTCGGGCCAACGCGGCACGTGCTTCCGCGGAAACACGCGACGTCTGGTGCAGCAACGCTGGAATGCAAAATCGGCCCGTGCGCACTGCACCGGCCGATTCACTGACGACGATTGAGGGGACGCGCGCCCATGAAGGCGACGCGGTACCGAGCGACAAGCTGCGGACGATACTGGATTCGCGATGGGCGGTGACGAGGCTCGCAGTCCGCGCCGTGGGCGCCGCTGCATTCGTCTGCTGAGAAGTGACCGCTCGTCGCGAAAATGCCACGCAGTATCCTGGTTGACCTGTCCGGCTTGCGTTGCGGCTATGACGCGAATATAGGAACGCGGCAAATCACACGCAATAGCCTGGTGCGCACGAACTTCGGTGTGAGCTCGCGCACACTTCCGCCGTCCGAAAGGCAATGCGAGGTTTCGCTGCACGCGCGCATGCGGTCACACATCGGTTTTCATTCGCGCGCGCATCCCATTCCACATTCTGCAACGAGGCGCGCGTGAAAGCGCTGGTGAAGGAAACGGCGGCACCCGGATTCGTCCTGCGCGACGTCCCGGTTCCGTCCATTCGTGAAGACGAAGTGCTCATTCGCGTTCGGCGCGCGGGCATCTGCGGCACCGACGTGCACATCTACGAGTGGGACGCGTGGGCGCAGGGACGCGTGAAGCCGCCCACTGTAATCGGCCACGAATTCGCCGGCGAAGTGGCGAAGGTCGGCCGCCTGGTGACCGACGTGCACGAGGGTGATCGCGTGACCGCCGAGGGGCACATAGTGGACGGCCGGTGCCTCCTCTGCCGCACGGGCAACAGCCACGTCTGCCCCCACACCAAGATCATCGGCGTGGATCGCGACGGCTGTTTCGCCGAGTACATCGCCATGCCGGCCACGAACGTGTGGCACCTGGACGACAACATCTCGTTCGATATCGGCGGCATCCATGACCCCATGGGGAACGCCTTCCACACGGCGCTCACGGCGGATATCCCGGGCGCCACGGTGCTCGTGACCGGCTGCGGACCGATAGGCATCTTCGCCATCGGGATCTGCAAGGCTGCCGGCGCGTCGCGCGTGATCGCCTCCGACGTGAACGACAAGCGGCTCGCCCTCGCGAAGCAGATGGGCGCGCACGACGCCGTGCATCCCAACGAAGTGGAAGCCGTGGTGCGCCAGCATACCGAAGGGCTCGGTGTGGACGTGGTGCTCGAGATGTCCGGGGTTCCCGCCGCGGTCCACCAGGCCTTCGCGCTCGCGCGCGTGGGCGGCCGCGTGCAGATGCTCGGCATCCCCGCGAAGCCGGTGGACATCGATTTCGCGACCGAGATCATCTTCAAGGGGCTGACAGTGTACGGCGTCGTCGGCCGGCGGATGTACGACACGTGGCTGATGATGACGCGCTTCCTGCGCTCCGGGCAGTTCGATCCCACGCCCGTGATCACGCACCGCTTTCCGCTGGAAGCCGCCGACGAAGCCATGCGCGCCATCAAGTCGGGCGAGGCGGGCAAAGTCATCTTCGAGGTGGCCTGAGCCATGGCGCCGAATTCCTTCATGCGGTCGCTGGCCGCCACGATCGACCAGCTCAAGCAGGACAAGGTCTACAAGCAGCTCAACTATCTGTCGTCGCCGCAGTCGGCGCACGTGCAGATGGAAGGGCGCGGCGACGTGCTCATCCTCTCGTCCAACAACTACCTCGGCCTCTCCGACGATCCGGCCGTGATCGAGGCGGGCGTGGACGGCCTGCACAAGTACGGCGCCGGCACGGGGAGCGTGCGCTTCATCTGCGGCACGTTCAGCGTCCACCGTGAGCTGGAGCAGGCGCTCGCGCGCTTCGTGGGCACCGAGTCGTCGCTCTCGTATGTCTCCGCGTGGAATGCCAACGAGGGACTTACGGGCACGGTGCTGGACGAGGGGGACTTCGTCATCTCCGACGCGCTCAACCACGCGTCCATCATCGACTCGATGCGGCTCGCCAAGTCCATCACCAAGTGCACGACGGCCGTGTACAAGCACGGCGATCTGGACGACCTGCGCGAGAAGCTCGGGACGGCCAAGTCGGCCAAGCGCCGGATGATCTGGACCGACGGCGTGTTCAGCATGGAAGGCTCGATCTGCAAGCTGCCGGACCTGCTCCAGATCGCGCGCGACTTCGACGCCATCGTGGTGATGGACGATTCGCACGCGACGGGTGTGCTCGGCAAAAATGGCCGCGGGACTGCCGAGCATTTCGGCCTCGTGGGCCAAGTGGACGTGATCACGTCCACGCTCGGCAAGGCGCTGGGCGGCGCGGCGGGTGGATTCGTCGCGGGACCGGCTGTCCTCACGGACTACCTGACGCAGCGCTCGCGCCCGCAGCTCTTCTCGAACGCGCTGCCGCCGACAGTCGCGGCGAGTGCGCTCAAGTCGGTGCAGGTGATCGAGGCGGAGCCTGAGCGTGTGCAGCGGCTCCGGGACAACACCAGGTATTTCCGCGAGCAGATAGTCGAGGCGGGCTTCTCGCCGCTCGCCGGCGAAACGCCGATCGTCCCGATCATCGTCGGCGAGACGGCCGCGGCGATCCAGATGAGCAACCTGCTGCTTGAGCAGGGCGTGTTCGTGACGGGGTTCGGCTTCCCCGTGGTGCCGCAGGGGCAGGCGCGCGTGCGCTGTCAGATCTCGGCGGCGCACACTCGCGACGATCTCGATCAGGCTGTGCGGGCGTTCAAGACAGTCGGGAAGAAGCTCGGGATTATTCGCTGACTGGGCGCCTACGCCGCAATGGCGTCAGCAATGGGGTCTGGCTCCGACGGCAGTATCGTCGGTGCCTGACCCCATTGCTGTTCCACACGTGACCGTTTCCCCCACCCCCTCGTCCGACTTGAGAAGCAGCCGCAGCAGGCGCCCCCCATTGCCCCAATCGGACGTATCGAGGATCCGCATGCGAACCCTCCGCTCCCTGATCACCGCTGCTCTCGTGCTCGCGACGCTTCCGTCGCTCGCATCCGCGCAGCGCGGCCGTGAATTCGACAACTCCTGGTTCTGGGGCCTGAAGGCGGGCGCATTCAGCTACGCGGACAGCAACGGCTCCAACCGCATCGCGCCGAGTGTGGGCCTCGAGTGGCTCATCACGCGGACGCACGCGGGACTGTACGTCGCAGGATCCGAGACATTCCTGCACACGGCCACGCGCCTCCCGGTTGACGTCACCAGCGGCGACACAGCGCTTCGCGCCGCGGATCTCAAGAACCTCCGCCGCCTGGACGTGGCGCTGGTCGGCCTGCCCGGTGACCACCTCCGCTGGCATCCGTACTTCGGCGCCGGCTTCGTGCTGAGCCAGATCGCCAATGCGACGCCGGTGGGACCGTTCACCCGGCAGGATCAGGTGTCTTTCGACTCGGCGACCGTGCAGCAGACGCGCACGGGCTTTTCGCCCCTGTTCCTGGGCGGCGTGCAGTACCGCTTCAAGCCGGCGTCCGTGTTCGGTCAGCTCGAGCTGAGTCCCGCGCAGAAGAACTTCCTGCTCTACAACGGGCGGACGTTCTACTACTCGATGGAGATCGGCGTCCGGTACAACTTCGGGACGGCCCTCTCGGACCAATGAGTCTGCCGTGCCGGCTCAGCGAATCTCGCTGAGCCGCTGTCGCGGGAAGCCCTTCGGCGTCTTCGACACGTAGGGATTGTCCGTCACGATCCACCGCAGCGGCCAGTCGGCCGCCTCGCGAATGCCTATCCGCGGCGTGACAGTGATCTGATCGTCGGGAACCGCCTCGGCGTCCCTGATCACGAGCGGCCCTCGCTGCAACGAGAGGTCGTTGTGCGACCGCTCGATGCCCAGCGCGAGACACAGCTTCCCCGGTCCGTTGGTGAGGTCCACGTCGCGCCGCGCTGACGGCCTGCGAGCACGCATCAGATCCACGCCCGACACGGGCTCGATCGCGCGCACGAGCACGGCGCTGGGCAGCCCCTTCGCGCGCGTGACCGCGTTGAAGCACCAGTACATGCCGTAGATGAAGTACACGTACGAGCGCCCTGGAGGCCCGTAGAGCGGCTCCGTGCGGCGCGTGAGGCCCGCGGCCGCGTGGCAGGCGAGATCGTGCTCACCTACATACGCCTCGGTCTCGACTATGCGGCCCGAGGCCACTCCGTCGGCCGTACGGCACTCGAGAATTTTGCCGAGCAGGTCGCGGGCGACCTGCTCGGTATCTCGATCGTAGAAGTGCGCTTGTAAAGGCGGCGCCAGACGCGAACGCCGCGCACGTGGCGCGGCGTTCGGCATCAGGACGCTGAGTC